>OJKQ01000285.1_pt1 | contig 40691 bp, 43 predicted proteins | sample 1596641 | NCBI WGS metagenome assembly OJKQ01 (sample SAMEA4350167, study PRJEB24818) | metagenome | biome: human; feature: gut; material: faeces | place: Denmark | collected 2013-09 | reverse complement strand
ACGGGGATCTCACCGATGGCAGGGAATACATCTTTCTCCAATGAGCGCCAAATGTCTTTTGCGTAATCAGGGGTAACGCTTTTACTTTTGAGCTGGAACCAGTTAGCGGCGACCATTGAGAAAATACTGTCCAGAGCGATTTGCTGCTGTTCCTCTGCAACTTCGGCCTGAATTTGTGGGTCAATTCCGTTGGCTAACAAGGCAAGGTAATCCGCTCTTAACCCTCGGGCGTCAGCAAGTGAAAGGGCGGGGAAAGCACCAAGCCCCATCATTGTCCGCTGTTTTGTCGCTGGACGTTGATAACGGAAACGCCAGAGCTTTTTCCCGCTGGTTTTCACTATCAGGAAAAGGCCATCGCCATCATGCAGAGTTAGATCCTTCTCTAACGCTTTAGCGCGAAGAACTTCGGTGTTGGTAAGGGGGCGTGTTGTCCGTGCCACTGTGGCCGCTCCTTCATGAATTGGTATACGCTTTTAGGTATACATCCTACCGTATACCTAAACGTATACCAATAATCACCGGATTTAGCCGGATGTTCTCGGACAACGACAGACACAAAAAAGCCCGCAGGGCTTGTGCCATGCGGGCTTTCTGTACTTCACCGGACGTATCCGGATCATGATTTGGGCTGGCGTCCCTGTAATTAGTGCTTTAATAAATTGATTTATATTGGAATTTTGATTTAATTTTTAATTAAGGGTTCAATTGTGGAACCATTTAGCGAAACTGCTGAACGTTTGACGTCAAACAATGCTGAAAGATAACACATTCAACAGTTCAGCTACCTACTCGAAGTTGAACTCACATCCTCTGCGTCAGCTTTTCTTCCTTTAACCTACCGAATGCGTTAGCGTCATTGAAACAGTTTCTCATGGTCATTGATGGAGAAGGTATGAAGGATAGGATCGTCGAAATACTACAATACACCCTGAAAAAAGATTCTGGTGAGGAGTTCCATCAGATCATGTATGAAGTCAGTGTTCCACTTCATACCCGGAACGGTATAGATGTGGTTGCGTATGGAAACTCTCTGCACGATGCTGACAGCTACTACCTCATACGGGCTTTTGAAAGTGAAGAACAGATGAAAAGCATTCTTGATGATTTCTACGCAAGTGCGGGTTGGCGTAGTGGCCCACGAGAAGCAATCATCAGTCGAATTGAAGTAAGTCTTAAGTCAGTATTGACGCTTCCGCAAATTGCTGTGAATGAGTTGAGGAAAAAATGACAAGAACAGAAATAGTAAAGGTAGTGACTAAATGGTTCGACGTTGACAAGTATAATGTGCTGAACGAGCTGACGGTTGAACAGATATACATAGAAGTAGAAAGACGTGTTCTTGCTTACAATCTGCTCACCCAATACGATTCGCTTAAACCCCAACTTAAAGCTCTTGTTGATGATCATGAGCAGAAGATACAGTCCGGGCAAGTCCTCTTTAATGAGGACGCTAAAATTGACAAGCCAGAAGAAATCCTTTCATCAAGCTACATAGCAAATCCACTGACTATTGCTGGTGCGAAAGATGTTATTGGGGCTGTTGATATGGTGAATAGACTTATTGGCCCGCAAGAAGAGGCTAAGAGGTCAAGGCAGCTTTCGCAATACCTTAATCAAGCGGGCATCAGTAAAGATGTCATGTTTGTTGAAATTCATCTCTCAGAGGCTTCTACAGAAGACATCATTGAGCATCTGAAAACGATGATACCGCGATGGAAGAAGGAGCTTAAGGTGAGGCCCCATGAAGAAAGAGGTTATCGTTTTGGGGTCGGTACGATCAAAAAAGTTATGAAATATAATCTTATACCGATGTTTGATCTCATGTTCTGGGAGAAAAAGAACAACACCAAAATTGGTATAGCGCTGCTGACGAGGTTGCTTTACCCTCATCTGATTAGTGAAAATAACCGCAGTGAAGGCATGGTAAAAGATACTGATTATCCTTTGGCTGTAGGTTTTATGACCAACCAGAGCTACATCAAATCGTTAGGCGATTTTATAGTTAAATACGACTCTGACAGGGATTGGAAAGTGTGGAGTTTCATCAACTACTACTTACCCGAAGACGAGCAAGAAGAACAAGAAAAGTAAAAAGCAAAAAATGGGGAACTTCACTCCGGTTGAACTTCCCCGAAACTCATCAAAACTCACTTTAGCGTTAAAATCTCTCGCCTGAACACCCCTAGTTAGCTCCTAGAAAAAATACGATAATTATCTCTATCGAGAACAACGTGAAGGAGATAAAGATGAATACTAATGTAGTATCAAACAGTAAAAGACTTATTCGTTTACCAGAAGTATTAAATCGTACTGGTTTATGTAAAGCGTGGATTTATCGTTTGATTAGTCGTAATGAATTCCCATCGCCAATAAAACTTGGTGAAAGAGCAATAGCATTCTTAGAGAGTGATATAGATAAGTGGATTGATGAAAAGATTACTTTATCACGTAATAAAGTAGCATAAAAATCAAAATAATAATGGTTTCGGTAGCTGGTTAGTCTATTAACTAAAAATATAAACGTGGGAGGTCATATGTAAACACAATCGAACTTATCATCATAATAAAACGAAAAAATAAGCTGCTCTCAAAATAATGCATGAAAATGCAGGGGGCTATATATCAAAAAATATGGAGTAACTATATGAATACTGAAGAACTAAATAACATTAAGGACTCATCGACTAAAGCTTTTACTGCTATGGCGAAGAATCTTTATATCACAGGAATACGTATATATAAAGAACAAGAAGAACTTGAGGTGTTAGCAGCTATTATGTTGGATAGCGAGAGAACGGAATCATATCTTTCGCATGTTAAAGAATATCTGGCAAAACGCTTTGATGAGCATATGGAAGAAGTGGGTAAAAGAGAAAGACTGATTTATGTTGATATGGATAAAGTCATGTCTGAAATGAGATATGTGCATACTAAAGCATTACTTTTTAGTATGAGTTAATAATAGCATATTCGCCCTGAAAGGGGCTAATAAAAAACACAATGAATTAAATAAGCATTTAACTATGAGGGTATAAATATGTCTAAAGGAAGTATTGCTAGTAATAAATCAACTGAACTGTTCTATGATCTTGCCTGCAGGTCATTTACCGCAAGCTGGAATATGTTCATGGAAGTCAATGGTGATGGGGATGCCAATGCTTATCTGGATGATCCAGAGTTTATGAGTCCATTTATTATTTTATGTTATTGACCATATTCAGAATAACTTTAAAAGATTCACCGCTCAAGAAGGAAATAATGGTGATATTCATGAGGTTAACTTTGAACAAGTCGCTGCCATGTTAGTAGGATATTCAGAAAGCTTTAGAAAATGACGTTTAATCTTGTCCTGCAAGGGGCTAACCAAAAATATAAATGACAAATACAATATCTGTTGCAGTAAGTATGTTGTGCGAAGAAACCCCAAAAGTAATGAATACTATTCAAGAGCGTTTTGCAATATTTGTTGCCATTACGGGATATTCAGTAGAAGAAATCATGGATGACAGCAACTTGCTTGACGAGTTAAATCGATTTATTAATAACGAACTAGTTAATGATTTAGGGTTGGAATATGGTTCCGTTATCATAAATATCGGTTATAACAACTGATTATTTTTACTAACCATTAACATGATAAAAGGATTAAAGATGAAAGATATTATATTTAATAAAAGAGATAAAGAAAAAAACGAACTTATTGCTAACATCTTACAAGGATACTGTGATGAGATATATTCTATTTATGAAAAACATCCTGAAACAGCAATCGATATCTTGAATGATGGGCTTCTTTCAGGCGTCATATATGATATTTTGGTAACTCGTGAGATGAAGAAATACTCTATCAAAAATGATGTATCTGATATAAATAGAAGGGATTTAAAAGCCACAATATTATATTGGCATCAAGAACACATCATTGAGCTTGTTATGAGAAATCTAAAGCAGGATAAAAATCAAGATCCTATTTATTGGAAGCTAAAGTTCACAGTGATCTGATATTAAAATATTATGAATATTCCCTCGTACAGAGGGAAATAATCCTTTAAAGAATCGGAGATAACCAATATGATTGATGAATTCCATGTTATGTATATGTACAAAAAAATTCAAGCTGAAGCGGCTACTACCGACATCAAAACACTGGAACAGTTTTTGAAGAAGTTCCGCCAAGTTGTTGCGGAGCGCCGGGAAGAATACTATCGGGAGATTGGTGAGAAAAAAGCACGTAAGTTGAGAATGAAAAGAGCACAAAGATTACTTGAGAAAATGACATGTGATCGTGTTTCACCAGAGGATCTCAAGGAATGACTATTTGAGTTTTATTAGAACACAAACGTAGAAACGATAATCATTATCATTTATAATAGTTTTTATCGATAGTTAGGTGAATCTGGAGGGAACTGTATGAGCTTTGAAGCTAAAAAGGAACACGCTATTGCCATTATGGAAAGCAAGAAGATGTGGCGTAGTAATTATGCCCCTCCCTTGCTACGCCTCGCATGGAAAGCTGGATTCAAGATACCACCGCTATCTTTTGCCTCATTCTGGCAAATAACCTTGCTGATGGGGGTATGGTTTGGTCCGGCATGGGGGATTTGTATGTGGTTTTCTTCATGGAAGGACAGTGGTATGCAACCGGGCGTTGCATTTGTCTCAAGCATAGTCGCAGGTATTTGCTTTGGTGTTCTTATGGCTGCGTATCATTGGTGGCGAAAGGTAGTTAACAATCTTCCAGACTGGGACAGTCTGGAGTAAAGATCTCTGTAGAGGCGCTATAGCCTTTAAATGGACTGGGTGTGACATGGGAAAAATGAAATATTGGTTAATAGCGGGATTTATTATCCTTCTTGCGATCGTTTATGCTGCTATCAGTGACAGGGATTCTACGCTTTCTAGGTTGAAATCAGCAGGTGAAAACGGAGATGTAGAAGCTCAGTATGCGTTGGGTCTCATGTATTTATATGGAGAAATACTGGATGTCGATTATCAGCAGGCAAAGATTTGGTATGAAAAAGCCGCTGCCCAAAATGATCCGCGTGCGCAGGTTAAACTCGGTTTGATGTATGCAAATGGTCTCGGGGTAAATCAGGATTATCAACAGGCCAAATCTTGGTATGAAAAAGCATCGGTTCAAAATGATGTTGATGCGCAATTTTTGCTTGGAGAGATGTATGACGATGGTCTCGGGGTAGGCCAAGACTACCAACAGGCAAAGATGTGGTATGAAAAAGCTGCTGCTCAAAATGATGAGCGTGCTCAGGTCAATCTCGCTGTTCTATACGCAAAGGGTAACGGGGTAGAACAAGATTATCGTCAGGCCAAAAGCTGGTATGAAAAGGCTGCAGCTCAAAATAGCTCTGATGCGCAGTTCGCCCTTGGAATTCTGTATGCCAATGCTAATGGTGTAGAGCAGGACTATCAGCAGGCAAAAGACTGGTATGAGAAAGCAGCAGAACAAAATTTCGCCAATGCTCAGTTTAATCTTGGTATGCTCTATTACAAAGGTGATGGAGTTAGTCAAAACTTTCAGCAAGCCAGAGAATGGTTTGAAAAAGCCGCGTCTCAAAATCAGCTGAATGCACAATATAATTTAGGTCAGATCTATTACTACGGTCAGGGCGTAACTCAGAGCTATCGAAAGGCGAAGGAATGGTTCGAAAAAGCAGCAGGGGAAGGTCATGTCGATGCTCAGTATAATCTTGGCGTAATATACGAAAATGGTGAAGGGGTTGGGCAGGACTTTCATCAGGCGAGGGCTTGGTATGAAAAGGCTGCTGCTCGAAACGATGCGCAGGCACAGTTCGATCTTGGCGTTATGAATGAGCTTGGTCAAGGTGGAAGTATAAATCTGAAACAAGCAAGAACTTGGTTTGGGCTGGCATGCAAGAATGGGCATAAGGAAGGTTGCGAACGTTATGAAAATAACTGAAATGGTTTTTTAGGGGATTTTTTGTCATAACTAAATTTAATTTTAGCTTTATAATTTATTTTGATTCTTTATTGATATGCAAAAATATAGTGTGAGGAGAGGGACGATAAATAATATACAAAACATTAATACGAATAAGAATAAATTCCTTGATGAGCCAGTGTCACTAAAAAATCTATACCACGATTTCTTTGACATTATCTTTTGCGCTGATATTTCTAAAGCATAATATGCAAACGGGTATGCTACAGCACCAATAGTAAGGTAGGCTGCGACATAAGGCATATAAGGAACATAAGAAGGATATATTTGCCCATTAGATAAATCAGTCAGGATATTGTAAACCAAGTATCCGCAACCGACTAAACTCCATAAACAATGTCTGAGGTAGTATCTAAACGTCACATTCTTAACCTTAGTAGCGTGAAACAGTAAATGCTGATCCACATTACGATACCGTTCTAATCAAAGGTTTTTCAGTGGAAGCGTCTAAGGTAGAGCGTAAGACGCTTGGGTTTAAAACCGCCAAATTAGGTTGACGGTTTTATTGTGATCAGAGTGCAAAGTCTTCCAGTGTTTTACCAGCTTCGATAGCAGCAGCTATTGTTTTAGGAGTGCGGCCCTGACCCGTCCAAGTCTGCTCATTGCCGTTTTCATCTGTATATTTGTATTTAGCTGGTCGAGGAGTGCGAGTTGATTTTGCTTTAGGCTGAGATGATCCAACAGCAGCAAGGAGTTCAGCCGGGTCAATACCATCTTCTAACAGTTTCTGGCGGAACGCTTCCAGCTTAGCCTGACGTTCTTCTTGTTCTTTACGGACGGCACTTTCTTCCTCACGACGATCTTCAACGACAGCAGAGAGCTTTTCCAGCATCTCTTCCAGAGTTGCCAAATCTGTTTCACGAGCATGTGCGCGAAGTGTACGAATATTGTTTAGTGCCTTGAGAGCTTCACTCATAGTATGTTATCCGGTGTTTTAAAAGGGGCGTTTAATAAAAATAGTGTATGCGGTGTTGTTGAACAGTCAAAAAATACCAACCAGTAAATAATATAGTAAATATTGTCGGTTAAGCAATCTTAAAACATCCTATTTGACATGGATAACATAAGATAGCTCTTTAAAGAGACATTTTTCTGCGCTTTTGGCTTGATGGCTTGAACTCTGACGAGATATGAGAGAGTAGCTCAAGACTTTGTTCTATGGAACGCTGGAACTCCAGAGCGGCTTCTGTACGCTGTTTTATGACTAAGGCAATTATTTCTTCATCGATTTTCTCAAGGAGATTTCTCCTGTAGAGGCTATACGTTTCAAGCTTATCAGTGTTTTTAGAAGCAAACGCGGAAGCTTAGTTTACAGGGTTAAGTTCATCGATAAATTTATCAAGCAAAGATTCTTTCTTCCTGTCCAGACGGCGTAGTTCGGTATGCGCAGATTTGTACTTTTGGGCTTTAATCAAAGGAACATCATCAGAACGTAGCCTACGATATTCATTTCTGTATTCTTCTATCGAAATATGATTTTTTAGTTCTTTGATTGTATCTAAATACTGGATTAAATCACTGTTGTCTGTTTTTACTTTTCTCATATAAATCTCGTTAATAAAATAGTGCATATGTTTATATTACGAGATATGGTGTTAGTGCCAAATTAGCTCTTTAGCTCTATTTCTCTCTTGGCAAGAAAATACCTTTAATGCAATCGTGGTTTATTACGGCGTTTTTTTAGTCTGTTTTCCCGCTGGTCATTAACTTTTATTATTCGCTGTTTTCTTTTTGTTCTTCAAGTAATAAGTTTTCATGAAAGTTAAACGATCACCATTAAACATATAGTCTGGATTAATAAAATAATAGTTCTGTATCATGGTCTCAGCAATAAATTTCTTGTCAGCAAGTTCTTTCATACCTTTGAAATAAGTAGTTCTTGATATTTTTACGATATCTTGATCAACGATATCAAATGACATTAATATCGTGTCTGTATCTTTATTATCTCTGATAGCAAGATAAAGTATCTTGAACACTTTTTTACCGGAGGAAGACAAACCTTCAATAGTCGATACGCCATCAACATAAAGTTTTACGAACTGTGTCTTGTCTACTTCCATAGACTGAAAGAAACCACCATTACCAACTTGCTCTCCCGTATTCTCATTAACTAATGCTAATCGATCTTTTCCTGTAGTAATACGTCTGACGCCAGTTTTTGTATGTAGACTTGTATCATTAAGAAATGGGTTTTTAGTATGGCGTGGGAGACCTCTTCTTGATTTCTTTACTTCAGTTTGTATCTTATTTTCTATCATGGTATTCACGCCTTTATTTTTTTAGTTATACATTCAAGTAAATACTATATTTTGTGTGCAAGTCAATACTTAAGGTTTATATTTTTTAAAATAACTAATACTTAATGTTTTTACTTATGAAACTTGTAGTGCTACAGCATATATATAAATAATACTTTATCGTTTTTATTTGAGAATAGTTATCAACTTAAGTACCGGGATTCGGGACTTTAACTCCCGGATGTCGGTACTTGGTTTTAAGCTATAGCTGGCCTGAGAGCATTTTTCTTCTTCATTATTCAATTAGCGAAGCTGAGAACAACTATGCAGAGGTAATTTAGGGGTACAGTTTTACTTTTTATTGCATTGGTTTCTTTTCTACAATTATCCTACTTTATAAACTGTTGTCATTTATCTATAACTTATATTTCAGCGAAGTGATTGTTTTATACAATCACGAAGCGCTGCCAACTTACTAGTAAATCTATAATTTTTTTTCTTTAACGCGATTAGCGGCTACGCCGCAATTTTTATGGATGAATCCATATCTCAAACAGGGATGAACCCTGTTCCAGCAATGTGATTGTCTTGAACAATCACTAAGTGCTGCTACTAAAAATATAGTTTTCCTATTCGATTAAGGGCAAATGCTATATGTTATTGCGGTAATGCTATGTTCAAACATAGGATCAATTTTGTTTTTAATGATGAAATGATCTGGAAAAGATCTTTTCTCTTTTTACTATCAATATTAATAAGACACCTCATCAAGATAAAAATACATATTTCAGAGTTAGGGCGTAGCCGTGCGTCAGCACATGAGCTTCAGCTCATAGATGGTGGTGATTTTCAAAAAAAGATGTTAGTGAAATAGAAAGAAATGCTTCGCAATAAAAATAAATATTACACTCAAAAAAAACTAATCATTTAAAATGTTGAAACCCTGTATGGCGATTATAAAAATCGCCCGGTTTCTTTAAATACTCTTAAGTATTATCTCTTACTTCTTGCAAAATTAAATTAAGGAAAAATCGGCCTGTGGCCCTTGCGGTATAAGGCTTAGGACGAAAGTATGCGACTAACTGTACGGTCAGTATTCCTGACTCTATAGTCAGTATTCCTGACTGTACGGTGAGCTTCCCTGACTTTACCGTCAGTTTTCATGTCATTTTTACGCTATAAAATGACAGTGATTTAAATTAACGTCACTGGAATATTTGCGATATTTAAAATATTTTCGCAAAAAAATATGCAAAAAAACTTGATATCTATTTTTTGCATGGTATTTAATTTATTATAAATAAAATAACAAGAGGTAATAATGAAATGAATGAAATAGACGTTGACTTAGATTTAGGATTAAATCCTTTTTGCTTTGAGACAGAGCTAAAGATTGAAACAAGAAAGAAAAATCTAACTGTTTCAAGAGGCACAGAACTTATCGAAAAGAAAGATACAGGTAAAAGCTACTTCGCCAATATCGTGCATACGCAAGAGGTCGATAAAGAAGAGTTCATTAAACTCTATACCTCTCAGATAAAAGCATACTTTGATCTCACGAAAACTGCATACAAAGTGTTTTTCATATTTTTACGAATATATCAGGATGCGATAGGCAAAGATCATTTCTACCTGAGCTGTAAAAAGGCAATGTCTCTTGCGGAAAAGATAGATCACTTTGTCTTGTCTGAATCTATCTTTTACAGAGGGATCAAAGAACTCATCGAAAAACGTATTATTGCTAAAACCAATGAGAAAAACTGGTATTTCATAAACCCTGCTATTGTCTTCAATGGTGATCGTGCTCGCTTTGTTTCAGAGATTATAAAAAAGAAAGAAGCAATGGAAGAACAACCCGAAAGCACAGTTGTCAATGGCGGCGGCAATAGCACACTTAAAGATAAAAACAGGTCCATTGAAGCAGTTATACAAGAAGTTAATAACCAAGATGACATAGATTTGTTAATCGCAAGATTGCAGTCTAAAAAGTCTCAAGGGTTAGTGAAGAGTCAAAGTATAAATGAAATCCCTTCTGTAGAGAACACAAGTCTTGTGCCACCAGAAGAACCGTTAGATTGGGATAATATTTAGTGATCCATTAACGCGACTTCTCTGAACTTTTTATACACATATATTCATATTTTAAACGTTGGGATGTGGAAGATGAAATCCTTATTAAATTAAAAGAAGCCAGATGAACTGGCCTCTTCAGAGTATTGTAATAAATTTTTTGGAGTAATCATTTATTTACTTTTAAACAGTAATCAAAAATAAAGTCATTGTCAAATTAAATTATCGTTCTCTTGATTAATTCTATTTTATTTAATATATATTAATAAGGCATTGTATTTTTATTTAATCAGAAGAAGAAAATATGGTAAATAAAATGTAATAAATTAAAGCAATATCAAATGAATAAACTTAATAAAAATAAATGGCGAACAAATGTCTGTGTCCGCATTTTCAAAATAATCCTTCCCGCAACAATATTAATTTCAGCAACCACAGCTAACGCAGCAGTCTGTAGCCCGGATGTCAGCTCATCATTAAAACAAGCGCAATATAACGCAATGAAGCAGGATGCGGCTCAGTTAGAGCCGGTAGCGAAGAATTTCATGGATAACATCAATCAGTCACTTGAGACGATTGGTTGTACGGACGCTTGGCCTGTGGGAAACCTCGGCATCAGCCTGCCATCTGTGGATTCAATAATTAAAAAAACGAAGGAAGCAGCAATAAGTAAAGCCTGTTCGATTGCGAGAGAAAAAGTCACTCAACTGACCGGAAGTATATCCGAGAGCATTTCTATTGATATGCCCGTGATTGGGAATATCGCAAATGGAAGTGTTTCTACAGGAACTGGCTCTTCATCAGGATCGGGAGCAACCGTCAATGGAACCGATGTCTGGAGCAGCATCAGTAATTCAATGAAGTAAGAGGCAAAGGAATGTAATGATGATAAATATAAAGAAAAAAGAAGTGTCGATACTATTAGCAATATTAGCTAGTCTGTTATTAACTCAGTCAGCTTATGCCGCCGACTTATTTACCGTTCCGGAGACAGACAAATCAAAGCTGTGGTTTCTGGATATCTTATTCCCGGACAATTTAGCGGAAAGTCCCTTAGCCAGCACAATGACAATCCTTAACAGCGCCGTTTTGCTGGTTGGTGGTATTTTAGCTGCCTACACGCTGATTGCCGGAACCATGTCAACGGCACATGACGGAGAAATGCTGGGTAAGAAATGGTCTTCCATGTGGTTGCCCGTAAGAACTGCATTAGGCACGGCAATGATACTTCCGGCAGCAGGTGGTTTCTGTGCCGCTCAGGTTATGGTGCTGTGGATGATTAATCAGGGAGTCGGTCTGGCGGATACCGTCTGGAATACTTATGCCTCCAACCCCTCAGATGGAGCAGTTATCACAACATCAGCGTCTTATCAGGAACTTGACCGTATAGCGAAAACTGCGTTTATCAATAACGTCTGTATGTTGAAGGCAAGTGAGTTATGGAAGAAATCAGCGGCAGCCGATCCCTTCCCGCACGTCACGCCTGCGTTTGAAATGACGCCAGAGAAAGGTGCCTATTTATACACATACAGTTATGGAGCCAGCAATGCCGGTAATGATATGAATAAAAATTTACTGGTATCCAAGGCTGCATGTGGAAGCATCACGCTTACAGACCCCAAGGCCAAAGCTTCTTATGACGAACAGGCTAAAGCTCAGGCAACCATCGCTGCTGGGGGCATGTATATGGCTTATATGCCACAGGATATAAAGACAAATATTTCAGATGTTATTGAGGCACACAATACTGCATTCATCGGTCTTGATAATAGTATGAAAACGCTGGCTGAACAGTATGTGGCCGATAATAATATTGATATTCAGACCGGAATAAACAGCGCAACGGCCTCATATGTATCCATTATTGATACTGCAGTACGAACAGTTTTCTCCACTGGCGACCAGTGGGATGATTTCAAAGAGAATGTCCAGAAAGATGGATGGTTTATGGCTGGCGCATGGAGTATGAAACTGATCCGTGTGCAGGATGCGATTAATGGAGCAGCTCATAATCTTCCTGTAGGTGGGCAAGCGACAATGGAATACGGAGATATATTTGATAACAGTCTGAACGCGATTATGGCAAAAGTAGCTCAGGATATGGCGAAATCAACGACAGCTTCAAGATATGCGAATGGTATTGATGCGCAAAGCCGAACAGAAGCCAATACCAGTGGTAAAAGTGGCGCAGGTCCTAAAACGGATGATGCCGGGAAAATTGTTTCCTCTCTTCAGAGTGAAGCCAATAAGAGCATTTCTGGTGCAATGGCGGGTTTTCTCAGCTCCAGCGTTATCAATGGCAGAAAACAAGGGAAAATTGTTTCGTTTTCAACCGACACAACTGCTGCCAATTTACAGGCGATAAACCCATTATTAGCCGTTAAAGGGCTTGGGGATACGATCAGTACCGCTGGCTGGACGTTATTAGGAAGTTCTGCGGTTGTTGGCGCAGGTCTTGGTGCATGGACTTCATGGACTGCAAGCTGGGTATCGGGTGCATTTGGCGCTATGGGGATTGTCATGCCACTGGTTATCCCTTTATGGATAGCTGGTGATACCTTAGCCGTCGTTATTCCTATGTTGCCTTACGTCATGTGGTTTGGTGTTTGCGTCGGCTGGATGATCCTGTGCCTTGAAGCAATGGTCGCAGCGCCATTATGGGTAATAACACATTTACATCCAGACGGTGATGGCGTAGTGGGTCGTGGTGGCGCTGGTTATGGTCTGGTTTTATCGTTAACCATGCGACCAGCGCTAATGATAACAGGATTAATAGCAGCCTATACGATGCTCCCTATCCTTGGTGGGATCGTCAATGAAACATTCTCCGGCGCGTTTGGCATGATGTCAGCCAATGCCGGGATAGGTATCATCGAGTCACTGGCTCTCATTGCTGTTTATATTGCGATGATATTCACGGTAGTGAAGAAATCACTTTCACTGATTCACATCATCCCTGATGAAATTATGAAGTGGCTTGGTGTTCATGGTGGTCAGAGCATGTCGGGTTACGCACAGTCGGCATCAAAAGGTGTTGAAGGTGCTATGTTTACCAAAACCGTGTTGGAGCAGGTTTCTCACACCTCAAATGCGATGGGTAATCAGCTCAGGAATGCGCAAATCAACAAAGACCGTGAACAGCAACGTGAGCTTCAACAACAGCAACAGGCTAAACAGGGGAAAGCACAGGCAGCTAATAAAGCCAATGATACGGGATCTGCATTCAGAACTCATATGAGTAATGCTGGCCCACTGGATCAGCAGGATGAATATCAGTCTCTTGAAAGTGCTAACTCGGCTTATAATGCGGCTGAGGCAGCAGATGCTGTTGGTGATACAGCAGGCGCTGCAGGTTATATGAATGTAGCCCAAAAGGCTGCTAACAGAGCGGTATCGTTTGGTGAACATAACAGACCGTTGCTGCCTATAAACCTTCAAGCCCAAGCTTCACCAATTGAAAGCTTTACGGCTCCAGATAAAGGGAATGGTGGTGGATCTTCCGGTGGTAGTTCATCACCCACTGAAAGTAATGACAGATAATGTGATATAAAAAGAGGGCTTTCGCCCTCTTTTTAATTGTTCGTTATCTGGAATGGAACTCACTTTATATGTTTGCTTACCAGCATAATTTAAATGACTATAGTGAAAAATAGAACCTCACCACAGCCTTTATTGAATATGGGCATTTCTCATGCAAGGTTTTATTCTCCTATAAAATGTTTTTTTTATAGGCAAAAATATACAAAAATATCGCTGCATTTATGATATTCACTCCGTTTGTTTTATATGTCCTCTGTTATATTACTTTTCAAGGTAGATGTTAAATAAATGTTTCTGTTAAAATTGACAGATCACATTTAATTAGTTAAATAATAAATTAGGTAATAAGTTAGCGGGAGTATTGTAATGAGGAACAATAAATTTAAATTAAAGAGAATAACAGTGGTTTCGGCTTTGTGTTTTTCTGTGTTATATACAAATACAGCTTTTGCTGTCTGGCCCGTCACAGAAGAGGTTTTGACACCGTATCTTATGGGGGCTTCACCTCAATCTATGGGCAATGGAATAATTGAAACATTAGTTTCAATGAACGACAAGCTGGCACAAGCAACAATAACAGCAAATGAGAATCAGAAGAATGCTGTTGTCAGTAATGCCAGTCAGGCAATCCAAGAACAGCGCATGAAAAATATCTTAAACAGAATACCTGATGCCAATGCCTGTGAAGAAGTCACGAGCGCAGGTGGTCGTGGTGCAGCAGGATCGAATACAAGCTCAGCGAAAGAGGCTTTATCTGAAAACAGCGTTAAGATGTTTACACAAGCAAATACCGGAATAAATGAGGCCAAGAAAAACATCATGGGCAGAGTATCAATAAGTGTTTGCTCCGAAGATGATGTGAAATATAACAGAGGTGGGTGCAATACTATAGGTCAGTATCCTGATAAAGATAAGTCGGCATCAAGCCTAACTACACCACCATTATCTAAATCCGATGCATTGTCTAATAAGGTTTCGAATCAGTCCTATTCTGTTGAGCAAATTGAAGTTGCTGAAGCGGCAAAAAGAAATCTGATAGGGAACTTACCAGTTGAACCATTAAAGAACAAGGGATTAGAAGATACAACTGAAGGACGAGAATATTTATCGGCCTTTTCGAGCTTTGTCTCCAGAAGCACTGCTGGAACAAACGCCATTGATTCCGTACTGGCAATGAAAAAAGCAAGTAATGTATCAGTGAACTCAAGAGGAGCCAAAATAGGATCCACATTAGGTTCTACGCAGGGAGCAAACCTTGCTTGGTCAGATGCTTCCGTAAAAAACAAGTATGCAACTCTATTTCCCGGCACAACATTCCCGGATAATCCTTCAGAGTGGGAAATGTTAAGATATGAGATCTATTCACGCTATGCAGATACAACAGGTGCTGACGCTTGGCAGGTAAAAATCAGTAGTGCTGATGAAAAAGAAACTGCGCATGAGCAGGCAAGAATGCAGGCACTTGATTTAAGATTACAAATGCTTCAAATCGAAAGAACAGAAGACACAAATATTTTGCTTGCGGCTCTGTTAGGACAACAACTACAACCAGTTGATAAGCAAATGCTGAATAATTTAAAAACAAATGCGACAAGAGCGACTCAGGCAACAAAATAATTGAAGTCATTAAAAAAACCGCCAGCGCTGGGCCAGCGGATTTGGTAGACTTGGTATGAAGATTATTTGATCTCGAAATCTTCCAGCGCCTTACCGGCTTCGAGCGCAGCAGCGATAGCACGAGGAGTTCGGCCCTGACCTGTCCATGTCTTTTCAGAACCATCGGTATCGATGTATTTATACTTAGCTGGACGTGGGGCGCGTTTCGCTCCGGTCTTGGAAGAAGATGAGTTAACAGTTGAAAGCAACTCTGCCGGGTCTATGCCATCTTCCAGTAACTTCTGACGGAATGCTTCCAGCTTGGCCTGTTTCTCTTCCTGCTGCTTTAGAAATGAGGCCTCTTCTTCACGACGTTCTTCTACAACGATAGTGAGTTTTTCTAACATCTCTTCCAAGGTTTCGAGTGTCAGTTCACGAGCCTGAGCACGGAGAGTACGAATATTGTTGATGATCTTTAAAGCATCAGACATGCGATTTCCCTAATTTTTGTGGTAAAGAATACAAGCAATAACATCATAGTTTTAATCGTTCCTGTGCACAAAATCAATACATTATATGGTATAGACGTTAGTTCCATCCTGAGTTCAAATTTTTTATTTAGGTTTGTGATTATCTTTAGCCGAGCGTGTTTCTTCAGATGATATATTATCAATGCGATTTTTAAATTTTCTTGAAAATCTGTTTTTCTCAATGCATTTTTTCTCAGCCTCTTCCTGATTATTAATGTAGTATTCGATTGTATTGCCATTATCCAAGTCATAAATGACAGAAATCAAGATATTAATATTTTCATCTCTACTGTCATGTGTAATGTCAAACTTAGATATTAGCTTTGATACAACAACATAATTTGGATGCAAAATAGTTGTCATGGTGAGTATTCCATAAAATGGATGATTAATATTTAGACGTGTCTATAGGAGACACAACGAATAGTATCTTATAGGAAAAAATTATAAATCATGAAGAAGCCAAAGCTCTTTTTATGGTTTCTTTTTTAGCTCGCGTTGCGGATAAGGAAACGCCAAAACACTTTCACCTATATTGTTTTTAGATACGGCATTCCACCATTTTTCGCGATATTCTGGATGATTACAGTAGTCTCGCTGCCGTTGAATTTCATCAAGAATATGGTCTTTTTGGTCAGGCCATTCTTCTTGCAATCTGTTTATCGTTCTGTAGAAAATATTCGACTGCATCATTATTTTGAAGAAGTTAAGCCTAAACCCTTCCAGACGTTGCTCGTAATCAGCGACAACCTTCTTATGGCTATTGATTGTGTTATTCAACTGCATCTGTATTCTACTAACCCTGTCATTAGCCATAGACGCTTCAAACTGCGACTGTTGAGAATCCAGCCTTGCCTCATTTGCCTGTTGGTAAGAGTCTACAATTTCTCTATTACGTTGCGCCGCATTATAATCATAATTCCAAAACGGATTTTTTCCAGACATAAATATACCTCGATATCAATTATTCTATGTGTATATAATTAAACATTAATTCACTTAAAAGCAAATAATTCTATTAATTAATATCATTAGTCAGATGTTTATTTTCCTTTTGTTTAATACTTTGTTTATGAGTCAAAGAAAATATGGTTATTAAATACTTCCACTCATTGCTCGCAAATATAATGTGCGTGAGATGGAACCCTGAACGTCCAGACTGGATTTAATACATCATCAGTCATAATACAGATCTCGGCATCATCGGATCTGCAATCAGGCAGCGAGTAGTTGATTTCCCTGATGTTGCTATATGGATATATAAATGTGCTGATCATATTTTTACGCAATGTCGAAGACATTACGTTTTTCTTTATATTATGGTTAAAGAGAAGAACCGAGCGTTGCATTAAATTAATGGTGAAGCCCGCCTGTTCGTATTCGTAAGACAAAACAGCATCGCTGAACGAGTCAACAAAAGCGATTTTTTGATCTTTTTCGAAGATTTCCATAGAGCTTCGCTCGTTGTTGTTTTCCATGCTCATCCCTCGCTGTTTTACTGCTTTATCTCAGCCCAGCATAGTCTCCAGTGCCAGCATACTCAAGCAAAATGATCTGTAAAATCGATCGATAAATTTATATTGATAGATATTAACGATTAAAAGGGATTTATCGATCGGTTTTTTAATTGATTTAATCGATCGATATATTGATTATGATAGTTTGTGACTATCATTTGTTTTGTATCGATCGATTTAAACGATGTGACGAACACTAAAAATAATTCAATTCTATCAATTGATTAGACGATAGCTCCTGATCTATAGGTCAGTGCGCCGGGATTGGGGTATACGAATCTGACTAAATCCTTGAGGAATAAATGAAAGGACATAACTTCTTACCACTGGCGGTCTCTCTGGTGTTTCTTTCTGGCTGCCAGCAGCTCAACGAAAGCGTGAATAGCGTTAATGGGGCAATTAACTCTTCACTGTCATCATTGAACAGCACCGTTGATAAAGCGCTGGGGGTTTCAGCTTCCGGTCAAGATAGTGGTCCAGCGACGTCCATTACTGGCCTTGGTGCTGTCTGCAAAGACTATGAAGAAAATGCGATGGCAGCAGAAAAAAAATGGACAGGCAAAAGGATCGCTATCACCAATGCCACTGTTCTTGAAGTAACAAAGGGCAGAAGTGCCAGCGACATGATGACGGGAATGCCCAAATCGGCCCCTAACTATTATCTGCTCTTCAAAACAGCAGATACCAGCTACTGCGGTGGAATGGTCTGGCTGGATTACTACTCTGGTATTGATGATGCAGTTCTTACCTATAAGAAAGGCCAGAAAGTAAGCGTCACCGGAACTGTAAACAATTTCGAAGTCCGTGGATTCGCTACCGTCAACAATGCGGATATGCCAGTTCGTCTGGTTGTTCTGAGAAACGGCACGATCAATCATTAACTCTGGGATAACACGATGCGTAAATTTTTACTCATAGCAGGTCTTGCTGCTCTTTTATCGGGATGCGGTGAAAAAGGGGATTTTGAGAAAGTGATCAACGCGAAAATATCGCAATCAAAGCTGTGCTACTCCTTGCAGGACAATGACATTGTGTTCAATAAAGGCTTCCCCATCCGGGTGAATCATGGCTACCGTTCAGCGGGGTATAGTGCCAGTGATGAAATCTTAAAAGGTCTGGTTAATCAGGGACTGCTTGATGTCTCCCAACAGCCTAATGGTTTTAGCAGTGTTGATATTCTGGAAGTCACTGATAGAGGACAAGAGGTTGAGTTTTGGGATCGCAAAGATGGTGCCTGTGTTGGTCATCGGGCAGTTGCTGAGGTTAAAAGCTGGACTGAAACGAGTGAGGGTAATGGCGTTAAAATGACGCAAGTGACCTATACGTGGAAACTGGATGGTGTGCCGGGCTGGGTTGATAAAAGTGCCTTCTCTGGTGTGAAAGGGATGTCTGAACCAGAAGAAGCCAAAATTGTTCTGGTGAAAACCAATAACGGTTGGCAAGCGCGGTAATTACAGGAAGAACGCTATGAACTCTATCTATTGGGTGCTTATCATCGTTCTGCTGATGAACATACCATCATTGGCTCCGGTTCTGTTTCTCCGTAAGACTCAAAAGAACGTGAAGGTATCGATGGTGGCCAGACTGTTTCTGCTTAACGCTTTCTTGGTGCTGTCCCTTGTGACGCTATCGCGGAACATTACGCAAGAATATGGCTTGTTCCCGGTATGGTTGCTCGTTGTTGCCATAGGATTGTTTGCGGTCACGCTAGTACCAACGGTAAAATTTATGCGTAGGCATTTAACCGTCGGGAAAAGTCGGGCTGTAATGCTCTCATCATTCCTGATTGTCTATGCTGTCAGGTTTCATGGCGTGTTTTCAGATTTGAATGGAAGTGGATATACGATTAACGGCTATAACACAGTATGGACATTCTTCTTCCTGTTTGCCTGCCTTTTGACTTATCTCGGTTGTTCCGGGAACAGAGAAAACTATGGTACATATATACCTCCAGCCACTGCGCATCCTAATGGTAATAAAGCCTATGCTTCCCAATCAGAGATTGATACCGATATTGCTGTGAAAGGATCAAGTGTGTTATTCGATCCAAATCTGGATATTGTGGAACAACAGCGTTATCGGGATGCTATTGAAAAGCGGAATAATGATAGCTTGTAAGCTGTTTTAATCTGTAATTTTTAATTCATATAGCCCTGTTTGATACAGGGCTTATTGTATTGAATAATATATTAAATACATTCAAGGTTGATTATTTTTAAATGATCTTTATATATTTTTGACATTTGTTATTTATATAGTATTAAATATAAAATAACAAAGGGGATAATAATGAGAAATAAAATAGATGATGTTTTATGTGAGATAGCTAAAGCTGCAAAGATCATTGAAGAAAAAAAAGATATTAAGAGGGATGAGTTCGATAAATATACTTTAGAATAAATGCTTACCAATGACAGGGCATGAATGATAATTTCTGATATTGTTATGACTCTTGTTAAAACCAGCAATGGCTGGGCTGCTATAAGCTTGCCCATCATTTCTATTGTGGCTGTTATAGTAGTAAGGCGATTTTCTCTGATAATGTTGTATTCAGAAGAAGGATGCAATACTGGAAAGTTTTGAGGCAAAACAAGTCTTGCATCTAAGTTTGTTTTGCCTATTAAATTATTTTATGACGTTGCGATGCTTCTACGTTTGTATGCTATTTTAGATAGTTCTTTTGCTATTTCATCAATACTATGTATCGTTGTTTGTAAAGCAAGTTTATCTGCTAAGTAATGGCTATACTCTGCAACCTCTGTTGCATCAATATTATGCCAGATTGGTAGCAGAACTTTATTTTCGTCATTTACTGCTCGGTTAATCAAGCTATCTAACTCATACTGAGTCCATTTTTTACTAAAAAAAGCATGAGACAGCACGACAATTCCATAAGATGCTTTTTTTAAGCCCGTATCTATATTCCTTCTTAAGCTATCACCAATTTCCAATGTTTGTTCATCGAACCAAACATTAATACCAAGTCGCGATAATTCATTTACCAATGGTCTAACGAACTTATCTTTATCTTCACTAGCATGAGATATAAAGAAATCGAAATATATTTCAGGATTTTCTTTCATTTTTGTGCTCTGCAGTTCATATGATTGATGGAAAACAGCTTGAAGTTTTGCCCATTCAATTTCAGCATTATCTTCCTTTCGTTGATAGTATATTTTATGCACAGGGAACTCGATGTTTGATATGTAGATGTAAAAAGTGTTCTCAATCTTTTTTCCATCAAGTTCTTTCCATTTCCATTCATAATTATGTATATATGATATTGATTCTTGGAAGTACCTATGATCGATTAAACTCCCGGCGCGAAAAGATGCCTTTTTAATATTAAATGCTATGTAAGTGTTGCCCTCTCCAGAAAATATAATATCATATCCATCTTCGGCAAGTAGTGCATAAACTTCTTTCGATATTTTATGCTGCTTAACTGCTAAATATACAAATAATGGCATAACTAAAATTATTACAACGATTAGAAATACAGGGGAAAGATCCATAAATTAAATCTCAATGTTGTAAAATAAGAATCATGTTGATGACTATCATCCTATCATAAAAAAAATAATAATAGTGGTAATTCAGAATATATAATAATGCAAATAATGAATAAAAAATGTATTTTTTATATGAAAATAGAATATCAAATGGAGTTGCCTCACAGTCAACATTGAGCTATCTTTGAATCATGGACGAACGAACTCGTTTGTCTTTGCTCTTTAAAAACCTCTAGGATCGGTAAAGGACTGAGTGAAATTTTCAGTCAACCATTTCTCCAATGCGAGACGTGGCCCATGTCCCTCTTCATTGTGATCGTGACCTTGTACGAAATGTATATTGCAATCGTATATCTACGATACGGCATTGTTTAATGCTGAAATGGCGGGGTATCCAATCAGTTGTGTTGGATGGGGGTTGGCTGGCTTTGTCTACGGTGTGCAACACGATCCACAGGACATTTTGGCGGGGGATGCAAGTTGCATCGTGTTGTTAACATGAGAGGTTTTTATGAAAGATGTTTTAGACACTTTGCGCCAAGTGCGTGAAAAGAGCAAACACACTGTAGACAATAGCTCTTTGAAAGAACTGGATGATGCGATTCTGACCCTTGAAAAGAGAATCGAGGAGAATTCTAAAGGCCACACAGCCTTAGATTATCTTTCTTATATCGCGAAGATCTTTGCTTTAATTAAACTTCTGAGCGGTGATTCTGATTTTCATTGATATCTACCTACTAAGGGGATTTGTTATGTATCCATCTTCATTTTTTGAACGAGCAGCCAGCCATGTCAATCCCATTATCTGAGGTGCACTATGTTAGATATTGGTTCAACTATTAAACTATGCCGTGAAGCACGTAAGCTCACCTTACAAGAACTATCAGATAGAACGGATTTAACGAAATCTTATCTATCTCGTATAGAGAACAATCAAAGAGATCCTACAATTACAGCGTTAGAAAAAATATCATTAGCGCTACATATTCCTCTAAATATAATCATCCTTCTTTCTGAAAGTGAAGAGACAAATGATGAGTTTTCTGACATCAATCATATGCTCAAAAAAACTATAATGGATACATTAGTTAATGCATAAAAATTGGAATTATTCAAACAAACCACTTGCTAATTTAGAGTCTCTATTCAAAATGCTGGAAACAAATGAAGAGAGGCTCACTTATCTTTTAAAAAACAAAAAAAATTATTTCAAAACGGTGCCGGTAATAAGAAAAGGCAAAAAAAGAACGACGTATAAAGTGGTTGGTGAATTATTAAAGATACATGAGCTTATTAAACAGCGTATTTTTTCTAAGATATCACTTCCAGAGTATATTACTGGAGGTAGGAAAGGAGTCAGTTATATAGATGATTGTAAATCCCATCTTAATAAGTCAATTATCATTCAAGAAGATATGAAGGATTTCTTTCCTTCTATAAAACAAGATCTGATAGCTAAAGCATTTCAATATTACATGAACTTCTCCCCTGAAGTTTCATCATTAATAGCCAATCTATCAACACTTGAAGGCTCACTTGTTCAAGGAACTAAGTTAAGTACTGATATTGCCAACTTAATATTTTTAGAAGAAGAGGCTCTTATCAGTGAGGAAGTCGGAAAATTAGGTGGAAATTACACGAGATATGTCGATGACATAACTATTAGTTTCGAATCAGAAGTTAATAATGAAGATATTTCAAAAATAAAAACAATGATTTTGTCAATGGCGCTCAAAAGTGGGGTTAGATTAAATAGGAAGAAATCAAGGGTTTTGAGGAATGGTCAGTCCAAAATCGTACATGGTGTAAAAGCAATCAAAGAGATTAGACCAACACAAAAAAGAAAACATAATATAAGGATGTGTCTTTTTAATTTGAAGAAAAAAGTGATTGAAAGAGAAAATGTTATGGATGTTCTCACAATGTATTTTAAGATTAGGGGATTAGTAAATACATTAAAGCAGCAAGGTGATAAGAATCATGCTGAGTATATAAAACAAGCTAATCAGTTAGTTGCTGGCATTGATAAAAAGGATGCAATAAAATCAATCAGGAAAATGAGGAAAGTTAAAGATATCAGGAAATTAAGATCGTTATATTCAAAGTTAAAACCATTAGGGTATTCATCTAAAAGTGTTTCTGCCATTTTGGATGTTGAATATAAAACCTGTAAATGTAAAATTAATAACTAATTAATTGAGAAGTTACGGGTAAATCATACTGGATTATCAGCGATTTATTACGGATTACGATTAATAGGTAATAAAATTATTTATTAATACGATAACTGGATGGTCTCAATTGTGGTGAATTATATTTTTTGTTTTCATGTATCGACGGATTGAGGCCCATGTCCCTATTGGCATTATTGTGTTCGTTATTCTGACGACTTGGGAAACGGTTGATCTCATCCGGTGTTGGTTTATAGTCATCTTGGTTAAACTTGGCTTTTTTCTCATATTCAGTGCGAGGAATAGAACGGCCTAATACCTCATCAAAGACATAGTTTTCAGCAATACGTTTATCATGTTCTTCACTGATAAGATCATTTTGGGATTTGTTTGCTTTAGCCCATACAAACTTCTGCTTGAAAAAATCTATGACAAGAGTTGTGAAGCGTTTAAAAATATTATCCTGACGTGGAGTAGTCTGTTTCCTCTTAACACGTTCAGGGGCGCTTCTGGATGCCCTGTTTTGGTTTTGAGAGGAGGATGTTTTCAGGATAGTATTTGTCCCAGAATCAGAAATACTGACTGATGGTTTCTTACCAGCAACAACCTTACTGACTTTGGATTTATCACGATAGGATTTAACGCCACGAATACGAGTATTAGGTGCCGGGACTACCAGTACAGGTCTTTGCGTTTCTTTGGTAGAAGAATCGGAACGCGTTTTTGCTAATACAATATCTTCTGGTTCAGCAAGATGTGTTATCGTAAAGCTTCTGATATCAACGACAATTTCAAGATCAAGTTCGCTGAATGTTTTGTAGACTTCAACGGCTTCTTGCTTGGTAGCATCACGAACAGCCTGTTCTGCGGCTCTTTGCTCTTGAGCTGCTTTACTACGCCATTTGGCACTGTGGATACGCTTCATTGGAGGACGGTTTGTTTCAGCGGCTTTGGCAAGCCATAGTGCTTTTTCTTCATTATCCAGAGCAACCGCCGCTTTTTCTAATGCTTCTTCATGCTGGGCCTGAAGGGAACGATGATCAATACGTTCTGACGAACCAGCAGCAGCAAGGTAGCTGTTCGCCATAGATGCCCATGATTCACGCCACAACACAGACATTTTTCTGTCATTCCAGCTTCTTTCTTTTTTACCAAACCCTTCCGGGCCAATGGTTTTTAACGTCAACATAACGTGAGCATGTGGGTTGTCGCTATCGAGATCATGGAAAGCGATATCAGCAATCATACCTTTATCAACGAAATTTTTCTGACAATACTCAAGGACAAGTTTTTTCTTGTCGTCATTGTTTAACTCGGTGGGAATAGCAACATCGAAATAACGAGCTGTTTGACCATTTTGCTGACGCTCGACCCGTTCAACTTCATTCCACAATGCTGTAGAGTCTTTTACGATATGTTCTGGAGCATTAACAGGTGCTAATATGAAATGCCCATATAAATCAGTACGGCGGCTATAATTATACGTATCGCCTGTTCTTTCATCTGTTATCCTTGTACGAGCATGATAAGCAGCTTTCGCAACGGAAGATTTGCCCTCACTTCGTTTCACAATTTTAAAATCAAGATGAAAAATAGCCATACAATAAAAACAACCTCAATATAAATTTAAATATCAAACCAAAATAAAAATCTCCAATGTGACTATGCTGGTTTTAGTTTTTCGTAAGAAAAACTCTGGTGTTGACGTTGACCTTGTTTCCGAAGGAAACGGTGTTAGCCTGCGGCAGGCAACCGTCGGTAGACCCCACACACTGCGTAGCAGTGTATAGGTGGGCATTGCTTTATTTTTATATCTCCTAAAGGAGCTAAAAATAACGACAATGTAAAAAGTTTTCTTACTCTTAAATAATAACGCTAGTTTTACAGGCTGTGAAATTAAATGAGAGTGAAATCGGATGAACGGCTGAGGTATTACAAAAATATCAAGAGTTTTGGTTTTAGAGAGTGCCCGTAAGGGCAAACGTAGTTAAATAAGTCTCCCGCCGCGAAGCGGGAAAGCAGAATTTAAGATAAATAGTGAAAATTATAAATGCTTTTATGTGTTGCACAATTCACAGGTTAAGACCAGAAATCAGAGTCAAAAAACAAGAGGTAAAATTGTTTTCATTGATTCAATAAAATAAGTAACGCGGAGAGTATCAGGTAATTAATGTTAGTGACTGCATTCGTATGTGTTGCATGTTTTTATTTTGAGCTTACTGATATCAATTTTTTAAAACCAAAACATCATTTTTCGGGATGAATCCTATCATTAACAGGAATGAACCCTGTTCCAGCAATGTGATTGTTTTGAACAATCATCTCGCGCTGCGTTATTTAATTTGGAATAAAAAGTATTCAACCTTCTGCCTATTGTTTGACCTTTTCCTTTTTTAATTGTATTCCATGTTTTTGACAACTAAAAGGAAAAGTAATTATGAATACGGATGATAAAGGTAGAAAGCCGAGATCAGAAAAAGCCATTAAGCAAAAAATAGCATCAGCTCAAATGCGTCTGAATCGCCTTAAGAGTAAAGAAAAATCTCTATCCAAGAGCGCAGAGACACGCTTAAAGATCATTTTGGGTGCAGAAGTGGCTAAAGCTGTTGGCTGCAAAGTAGAAGAAGTGGATAAAGAGTTAATATTAGGATTGATATTACAATCCTCGAATATTAGCATTGAAGATAAAGCAAGGTTAAAATTAAGAGGAAAAATATTTCTTGAGGATATGGTTGGGAGGCAGAAATGAAGTGTCTATAGCCGTGAGAAACCTCTATATAATTATATGCGTTATCTTGACATTTATAACCTAATGATTTATTAAAATGGTAGGTATTTTATCCTATGTTGATGTTCCGAGCGCCCCAGCAAGCTGTGAGCCGAGCGATCCAGAGTGAATAGGATAGAAATAAAAATGCTATTATCTATCTCTGGCTCTTTTATAGGAAACAGCGACGGGGAAAGGAGTGTCAGCTAATAGCAGCCTATAAAAATTCTCTGTGGTTGTTATATACCTTGTCCTCATATTCAGAAATATAACATAAGATATAAAAGAGATAAGGTATCAGGAACTTGGTTTGATCCTCTAATTATTTATGGGGGATTAAATTTATTTGTGATTGGTCGTTGTGAATATATTTTTAATAAATATTCAAATATATTTGACAATCTACATTTAATATTATATTTAATAATGGTTCCTTGAGGATATTCACTTCAGGAAGTGTCTGATTGCCCCATGTATGGGGAGTGGTGTACAGCCCAATGGGCTGATTGATTTGCCCCAAGTGTGGGGATATGTATTCTCTCCAAGGGAGAGTTCCCTTTAAGGGAAAACGAAAGGGCCGTAAGGCCCTTTTAATATTATAGATATAGTTGGCTATATTCCCCGTTTTTAACGATTACGGTTCAAATGCCATTCAATCGCTTCCTCAAGATTATCAGTCCAATTTCCTTGTCGTGTAGGTGGTACTGGTTGTAAAACAGCAATTAGTTCAGGATTTGTCGCTCTTGGCATTAGTGTATATGCAGGGCAAAACATGAATCGTGTCCAATCACCCGATGACGGATGGAGGCAAACTGATAGTATATCAAACTCACCAAATCTATATGGCCTCGTATCTAACCCTTCCGCATTTTTTCCTGTCCTCGTTTTCTGTGTTTCGCAAACATACCAACCTTCGACATATGGATTGAATTTTATCATTGGTCCATTTGCGTATTTTGGGACTCCACGTTCAAGTCGTTGGTTTTTAGTTTGTATTTTTATTTCCCCGACATGAGGATGAGAAATCAGTGCATCATAGGGTAAATCTCCAAAAAGTTGATGTTGTATCCAGCCCTTATGTTTCATTGCACCTATGATATATGTATCGAAACATAGCTCTGCAATGATTCCTCTTACGCCTCGTTTCGTGATATCTTGGCTTCGCGCAATGGCTTCTAAAATGAATTCTGCTGTAATATTCCATTGCTGTTCAAGAGGATGGATGGGAATTCTTCCGCGAAGTTGCGTGAAAAGCATTTGCTGCTCTTGAGGAGTTAAGCTGTTAAGAAGAGCTGTAAAGTCCTGTGGTTGGTTCATCTGTACTTGATCCCTTGTGTTATGTACGCAACAATGCAATCCGATTGCCCATTTCGAGATTTATTGTTGTGACTATTCAAAAAACGCTTGACTTTTCATCAAAAGAGAAAAATTCAACTACAAAGTTAGTCAACGGGTTTGAACCGTTTTACGAATCTAACTTGGGTTCGATCTTCCACGCCGATTCGTTAGACGTGATGAAGTCAATACCTGATAACTCGGTTAACTTAGTCTTCACATCTCCACCATATGCACTTCATTTTAAGAAAGAATATGGTAATGTCTGTCAGAAGGACTACGTTGAGTGGTTTGTTGATTTTGCGAAAGAAATCAAAAGGATACTGACAGAAGATGGCAGTTTCGTTTTGAACATCGGGGGCTCTTGGAATCCCGGTGAGCCAACTAGATCTATCTATCATTTTAAGTTAGTTATTGCTTTAGTTGAGGAAGTAGGATTCAGACTAGCGCAAGAGACTTTCTGGTACAACCCTGCAAAGATGCCTGTACCTGCTCAATGGGTTACAGTCAAACGAGTCCGAGTGAAGGATTCTGTAGAGTATGTTTTCTGGTTTAGTAAAGGGCCACACCCAAAAGCAAGTAATAAAAAAGTGCTTCGTCCTTATAGCAAGGACATGCTTCGGCTTGCAGCAAAAGGTGTTAAAACTACTGTTCGACCATCAGGACATAATATTAATGAATCTTTTGATAAAACCCATAATGGAGGGTCTATCCCACCTAATTTTATTGATGATGAAACACCGTCTGATGTATTGAAAATGGGTAATAATGCAGCTAATGACGTTTATACAAAAAAATGTAAAGCTAATGGTATCAAAATTCATCCTGCGCGTTTCCCTATGCAGCTTCCTGAATTCTTCATTAAAATGCTTACAGATGAAGGGGATTTAGTTCTTGATCCATTTGGTGGGTCGATGACTGCCGGTGCTGTAGCTGAGAGTTTGAACCGAAGATGGATCGGTATAGATACTGTTGAAGAATATCTTGATGGCGCGTTATATAGATTTGAGGAATGACAGTATTTGCCCCTCTTTTTAAGGGGGGAATTAAAGATATGTTTTTATATAGGCCTATTTTATCTACAAAATTATTATATCAGATATTTTTTTCTATATTATTGGGATTTGTTTTTCATTTCAAATGGTCAGAGGCAGACCTTTTATAAATATAATTAGTAATTAATATTAGATTTTATATTTCCGTGACCTCCGAATTTTAAATGTAAAGAATATTTCACTGGTTTATTTTCTTCCGGTTTTAGGAAAAAATAAAATTAATCAGTATGTTCTGTGAATTACTATGAACAGCACACTTATAAATGATATGTACTGTTCATAGTTTCACTATTCATCACTTTTTCTTACTTCTTCTGGCATTATACCATTTTTTTGTATTCATTAGATAATCTTCGTTTGTCATAGCTTTCTTGACAAATTCATCTACTAATGCTGGTGAATAATAGTGGTATTCTGGATTATTGTTTTTGTGATGATATTTATTATTTGATTTTCTCCATCCGTTCTTACAAATAACAGCATCAAAGCAATTTTTATTTATCGCTTTCTTTCCTGTTTTGTTATCTTTGAATACTAAATGCTTTTCTATCTTTTCTATACTATAAAGTTCGTAGATTTTTTCATTTATATGCTCAATGGCATCCTTCTGCAAATACGGATGTGTTCTTGATCTATCTACTGGTTTTTCTATAATTAGAGCCTTCTTAAGCCCCTCGATTCCCTCATCAGCTTTAGCTAAGGTTATGGTATTCCCATCATCATCTGATGTCGCAAAAACAAGTTTTACATTTAAGGGAATTGCATACTCTATGTCATTTTTATCATCAACTTCTTGCTGAAGAGTTGTTGCTAAGTCTAATATATCAGTCGCTACTTCTCCATAAATGGATTTCAGTACGGATATTGGCGGTGTTCTAAACTCACCTACCAAGGATATCATTCCTGTGCTATTGTTATTGAGAAAAGAAACCTCTGTGAATTTTTCAAAATATGATGAATAATTAAGAACGCCAGACTGAAATATCCTTGAGGCTATCCCTTGTATTTCTGGCATTAAAAGGTGTACAGCCTGATCTCTGAAAACTGTTATTTGTTCTATATTATTTCTTACCTTTGAATTCGATGGGAATGTTTTTTCTAAGCAGTCTCTTAGTGAAATAGTTTCTCTGAATCCTCGCTTGTTTTCTTTTTTGAAAATTGACTCTTCACCATTTTTTTCAATCAAAATAGCTTTTAATAATTGTTCCCATGAAGTGCAAAAACACATTACAAATGCATCCATTCTATTCTCAATTGAAGGTCTATTATATAATTCAAGAGCAAGCATCATATTATCTCTAGATTTTGTTAATAATGCTTTTGCTAGTTTCGACTGGCAATTATGACCTAACCCTCTTCTATGCTTACTTTGAGATAATAGTTTCGAAAACTCTATAACTGAGATGTTTTGACAGTTTGATGCCTCAAATGTATCTTCATCAATTGCGCTAATAAAGTCAGATAACTGCCCTTTAACCCAATAAGTTCTAAATGTAGCCGCTTTCCAACCGGTGGCTGTGAGTATAGCCTCTTTATTGAATAGTTGACCTTTCTGCTCTTTTTCCTTTAGAAATGTAAATAATGATTCTAATGTTTTTGATATTCTCATTACTTTCACCTTATGCTGTGTCATAATTATATGATTAAAATTTATTTATGCTGCCATCATCTTATATTTTTTGCTGCTGACATAATCCCCCCACCATTTCATTAGTTCTTCTCTTTCAACTAGGTATTCCGAACGGTTATACGCGGCTATTATTTCATCTTTTTTAGTATGAGCCAGAGCGGATTCAAGCACCTCCGTTCTAAACTTACCGTATTCTTCGGCTGCTGTCCTTGCAATAGATCTCATACCATGAGCAACAAGCTCTCCGCCAAACCCCATACGAATTATGGCCGCATTAGCTGTTTGTTCATGCATATGACTGAGGGGAGCTTTGATGCTGGGGAAAACCCATTCTCTATGACCACTGATAGGGCGCATGTTTTCTAAAATGCGGAGAGCTTCTTTACTCAATGGAACCTTATGTGGGCGTTTCATTTTCATGAATTCTGAAGGGATATTCCAAAATCTGCTCTCTTCATCAATATCACACCATCTTGCCCGAACGGCTTCACCGGGCCTTACCCACGTCAACAATTGCCACTCGATCAGCATACGGGTTTCTAACCGTATAGATGCGTTAGATAAAGCAACCATGAAGCGTGGTAGCTCATCAGGTGGAAGGGCAGGCATGTTTTGCTTCTTAGGTTTACTGAAACGCTGAGCGAGATTGTCGGCAGGATTGAACTCTATAAGCTCTTCCGTGGCAGCATAGCGAAAGATTTCATTCAGTCTGGAAATTATACGACGTAGAGTTTCGAGAACACCGCGCTGCTCAATTGGGTCAAGATGCTGCTTGAGCATTTTGGGGCGGATCTCTTTGATAGGAACATCACCCAGAGTTGAAAAGATGTTTTTTTCGAGGCTGCGCCAGATATCTTCTGCATGGTCTAGAGAGATGCCAGAAGTCTTAATTTTCTCATCTAACCACTTTCGAGAAACTGCTTGTAGCGTGTGCTCCGTGGCATCTTTCAGAGCATTAGTTTTTTCAGTGATGTGGACTTGAGGGTCAACACCATTAGCAAGTAACGACAGGTATTCATCACGCAAAGCTCTTGCCTTTGCTAATGAGAGGTGAGGGTAGGTACCCAAGCTCATCTTGGTGCGCTTCTTGGTTACTGGCACTGGATATCTGAGATACCAGTTCTTCTTCCCTCCTTTTGATGAAGGAGCGATTCGTAGCAGTAGCCCATCACCATCGAAGAGATTGATCTCTTTGTCTGCTGGTTTGGTGTTTTTGATTTCAGTGTCTGTGAGTTTTTTAGTCTGCCTTGCCATGTATTGGACCCTCAAATTATTGGACCCAGTCGGTGGGTCCATATAAGGGTCCCATAATGCGTAGCTTCTAGCAATTCTCAGTAGACTCTACTAGACATGAAAAAGGCCGCAACCCTTGTGAGGTGCGGCCTTGATAGTCTTTAGTAGACTTTGTTTTACTAAAAAGTGGTGGAGCTGGCGGGAGTTGAACCCGCGTCCGAAATTCCTACATCCTCGGTACTACATGCTTAGTCAGTCTTTACATTCGCTTGCCAGCTGCGGACGGACACGCCACTAACAAACTAGCCTGATTAAGTTTTAACGCTTCAACCCCAGGCAGGGCTTCCACGCGATCTCTTTTGGGTTTGACCTCTCTTGATCCCCGTCCTAAGAGCGGAGGCTAGGGAGAGAGGGCTCTAAGCAGGTTATTAAGCTGCTAAAGCGTAGTTTTCGTCGTTTGCGACTATTTTTTGCGGCTTTTTACGAGGCCAACCGCCCCTCGGCATGCACCTTGGGTTTCGCAAATCCCGTCGAATCCAGAATCAGCCCCAATGTGTAACGGTAAGTATACCAGATTCATGAGTGCCATGACCAGCCTCAATGGCGTTATCGTTAAAGATTTAGCACCCATGTAGCCTGATTTTTATTCGATTAAGCAATGGGATGGCAACATTTGTGTCGGATGTGATAGCCAATAAGATGTGCATTCGCGCCGCCGGAGAGGGAGGCGCGGTGAGGAACTGGTCAATAATTGCAGTGCAGGTTTAACGGTGGGCGTTTTTCATGATACGCGCTTTATCCACCTGCCATTCGCGTTCTTTGATATCTGAACGTTTATCATGCTGTTTCTTACCTTTGGCGACGCCGATTTTCACTTTGCACCAGGCATTTTTCCAGTACAGGGAGAGCGCCACTACGGTATAGCCTTCTCGATTGACGCGACCGTACAATGAGTCCAGTTCGCGCTGGTTGAGAAGTAACTTGCGGGTACGGGTAGGATCGCACACCACATGCGTGGAGGCCACGGCCATTGGCGTGATGTTAGCGCCAAACAGAAATGCCTCTCCGTCACGCAGAAGGACGTAGCTGTCGCTGATATTGGCTTTTCCTGCGCGCAGGGATTTAACTTCCCAGCCTTGCAGGGCAAGTCCCGCTTCGAACTCTTCTTCGATAAAGTATTCGTGACGGGCGCGCTTGTTAAGCGCGATGGTCGCTGAACCAGGTTTATGTGCTTTTTTCTTCGTCATAAGCGTCGTGAATCATCGGTAATCTGAAATCGAAAACACCCCATATCAATCCTGCGGGGGACAAGGCTCTATCTTAGCATGAACCCGATGTTACCCAGCGCCGGGATAGCGTTTTTTTTACAGCAGGATAAATGATATTATTTGTTGGATTTTTGTTGATGGAAATTGTTATGCCTCAGATTAGCCGGACCGCACTGGTACCCTACAGCGCGGAGCAAATGTATCAGTTAGTGAATGACGTTCAGTCTTATCCTCAGTTTTTGCCGGGTTGTACCGGAAGTCGGATTCTGGAGTCCACTCCTGGGCAGATGACTGCGGCGGTAGATGTCTCTAAGGCTGGGATCAGCAAAACGTTTACTACCCGCAACCAGTTGACCAGTAACCAAAGTATTCTTATGAATCTGGTGGATGGGCCGTTCAAGAAATTGATCGGTGGATGGAAGTTTACGCCGCTGAGCCAGGAGGCGTGTCGTATCGAGTTTCATCTCGACTTTGAGTTTACCAATAAGTTGATTGAACTCGCCTTTGGTCGCGTGTTTAAAGAGCTGGCGGCTAATATGGTCCAGGCTTTTACGGTTCGTGCGAAAGAGGTTTACAGTGCCAGGTAAAATTGCCGTTGAGGTGGCTTATGCGCTACCTGAGAAGCAGTACCTGCAGCGCGTGACGCTGCAGGAGGGTGCGACGGTTGAAGAAGCTATTCGTGCCAGTGGCTTGCTGGAATTGCGTACCGATATCGATTTAACTAAAAACAAAGTCGGCATTTACAGCCGTCCGGCCAAACTGAGCGATACCGTGCATGATGGCGATCGGGTGGAGATTTATCGTCCTCTCATTGCCGATCCGAAAGAGCTGCGCAGGCAACGAGCAGAAAAATCAGCGAATAAATAACAGACAGAAAAAAGGTGCTCATTGAGCACCTTTTTTAACCTCTTTGAGAGCAACTTTATTATTAGTTACCACTCAGCGCAGGTTTGTTATCAATGTTGGTCAACACACCGCTACTGTTAAAGGTCAGCGTCAGCGTTTGCTGCGTTACACCTTCATGACCAGGTTGCTGGCGGAAGACATAGAACCAGGTATTTGTACCAAATGGATCGGACATCAGCGGTGTACCCAATGCGTACGCAACTTGTTGTTGCGTCATGCCAACACGTATTTTGGATACGTCGTTAGCGGTCAGATAATTCCCCTGGTTGATGTCAGGACGGTAAACCACTCGCTCCAGAGTGGAACAGCCTGCGGTCAACATCAATAGTACTGCTGCTGCAGCAGTCAGCGTTTTACAGCGCATAGTGATTTGATTCCTTTTCGGGCCCGAGCAGTACGTGGCTCATCTGTAATATGCCGATGATAATAGACCTTTCATCACTTTAAAACCTTTTGCTTTCCGGTCCTACGGCGTTTTGCTGTTTACTCTGACCGTGAAGCAGGAAAAAAGTTTACGCCGCAAGCAGTTCTTTCGCATTCGCCAGTGTGTTACGTGTGACTTCACTGCCACCAAGCAGGCGTGCCAGCTCTTGTAACCGCGCTTTTTTATCCAGGGATTGCATGTGCGTTTCTGTCATCGCACCATCGGTTTCTTTGCTGACAAAATAGTGTTGATGACCACATCCCGCGACTTGTGGCAGGTGGGTAACACACATCACCTGAGTTGATTCGCCAAGTTGACGCAGCAGTTTGCCGACAACTGCCGCTGTTGGGCCGCTAATCCCTACATCCACTTCATCAAAAATCAGTGCCGGGGTTTCCATTTTACGCGCCGTGATGACCTGAATTGCCAATGCGATGCGGGACAACTCACCACCGGATGCGACTTTGGCAATAGGCTGCATTGGCTGACCTGGGTTGGTGGTTACCCGAAACTCAATACGATCAGCGCCGTCAGCGCCCAGGTGATGCTCGTCAAATTTAACATCGATCGTAAACTGCCCATGCGGCATAGAGAGTGCATGCATACTGTCGGTGATCAGCTGTGCAAGTTCTTCTGCATAGTGCTGGCGTTGCTGGTGTAACGCGCGCGCCGTTTCCAGTGCCTGCTGATGATGTTTCGTTACCGCCAGCGCGAGCGTTTCTTGTGAGTCGGCCTGATCGTCCAGTTGCTGCTGTTCTTCCAGTAGCGACTGGTAATACTGTGGCAATGCCTCAGGGCTGACGTGATGTTTACGTGCCAGCGAAATCTGTCTTGAGATGCGCTGTTCAAGTTCAAACAGTCGGTTGGGATCGAGATCCAGACGATCGCAGTAGTGGCGCAGTTCATCGCTGGCTTCAGCAATCTGGATGGTAGCTTCTTCCAGCATATCAAGTACGCCGGACAGTTTGCTGTCCATGCCAATCAATTCGCTCACCAGTTGTTTAGCCGTGTAAAGCTGACTTTGCAGGTTTGCGTCTTCACCGTCGGCCATTACTGCCAATGCATTCTGGCTGGTAGTCAGCAATTGACCGCTGTTCGCCAGACGTTTGTACTCTTCGTCGATTTGCTCAAACTCTCCGGGCTGCGGATTAAATTCGTTAAGTTCTTTTAATTGGTATTGCAGCAGTTCTGCACGGGCGGCGCGTTCCTGACTTAACTGTTGATGATGCGCGAGGTCACGGCAGCTTTGATGCCACAACTGATAACGTGCGGTCATTTCCTGGAGTAGAGAGGTTTCATTGGCATAGCCATCAAGCAGGAATTTTTGGTGCTCGGGTTTGGTGAGTAACTGATGAGCGTGCTGACCATGGATCTGAATCAGCAACTGACCCAGTTCGCGCAGTTGTGAAAGAGGAACCGCTGTACCGTTGATAAAACCACGGGAGCGACCATCGCTGCTGATTACGCGACGAAGCAAACATTCATGCCCGTCTTCAAGCTGGTTTTCTTCCAGCCAGCGCAGGGCCGCTGGCGTATCTTTCAGAGAAAAACGGGCGCACAGGTCAGCGCGAGCAGCGCCGGTACGCACCATGTCGGCTTCAGCGCGACCACCGAGACAAAGACCGAGGGCATCTATTGCAATAGATTTACCCGCGCCGGTCTCGCCAGTTATTACGGTCATGCCGCTATGAAAATCAATCTCAAGCTCACGAACGATAGCAAAGTTGCTGATGGTCAGTTGTGCCAACATAGTTGTTTTCCTGTATGAAAAACCATTACTGTTATTGTGTACAGTATAAACTGGTTTTATATACAGTAAAGAGGCTGGCGTAAAATTAGAATAATTTTTTTGACCAGCCGAGCTTGGTGCTTAATGTATTGAAATAACTGTAATCTTTCGGATGAATCAGATTCAGATGGTAATCACAGCGACGAATCAGGACATCTTCACCTTCCTGAATAGGTAGTGCTATTTGGCTGTCGCAACTGATTTCCAGGTCGTTACGGCGATGCGAAAAACGCAGACGGATCGTGCTGCTGCTGTTTATCACCAGTGGTCGTGCTGACAACGTATGCGGGAACATGGGCACCAGGGTAATCGCATCCAGAGAGGGTGTCAGAATAGGACCGCCTGCAGAGAGGGAATAGGCGGTGGAGCCTGTTGGCGTCGAAATAATTAGTCCATCGGAACGCTGAGAAAACGCAAAGATCTCGTCGATATACACTTCGAACTCAATCATATGCGCCACTTTGCCAGGATGAAGTACCACTTCGTTAATCGCCGTGCTGATGCGTTTCTGGCAATCTTGCTGACAGACTTGCGCTTCCAGCAAAAAACGTTTCTCGCTGATGTAGTGGCCTTCCAGCACATCGGCTAATTGTTGCTGGGCGTTATCGGGATCAAGGTCAGTCAGGAAACCCAGGTTGCCACGGTTGATTCCAATAACTTTAATATCGTAGCGGGCGAGCGTGCGCGCCGCGCCCAGCATATTACCGTCGCCACCAACAACTACCGCGAGATCTGCCAGTTGCCCAATCTCCGCGAGCGTGCCAGTTTTCACATTCTTCAGTTGCAGTTCGTGAGCGATTTGTTGCTCAACGATTACCTCGTAACCTTTTGCGCACAGCCAGCGGTAGAGCATTTCATGTGTTGTCAGTGCAGTGGGGTGCCGTGGGTGTCCCACAATGCCAATACACTTGAAATGATTATTCATTTTTCCGAGGTCCTTGTTGCGAAGATTGATGACAATGTGAGTGCTTCCCTTGAAACCCTGAAACTGATCCCCATAATAAGCGAAGTTAGCGAGATGAATGCGAAAAAAAACGCGGAGAAATTCATGAGTAGTAAAGAACAGAAAACGCCTGAGGGGCAAGCCCCGGAAGAAATTATCATGGATCAGCACGAAGAGATTGAGGCAGTTGAGCCAGAAGCTTCTGCTGAGCAGGTGGATCCGCGCGATGAAAAAATTGCGAATCTCGAAGCTCAGCTGGCTGAAGCCCAGACCCGTGAACGTGACGGCATTTTGCGCGTAAAAGCCGAAATGGAAAACCTGCGTCGTCGTACTGAACTGGATATTGAAAAAGCTCACAAATTCGCGCTGGAGAAATTCATCAACGAATTGCTGCCGGTGATTGATAGCCTGGATCGTGCGCTGGAAGTGGCTGATAAAGCTAACCCGGATATGTCCGCGATGGTTGAAGGTATTGAGCTGACGCTGAAGTCGATGCTGGATGTTGTGCGTAAGTTTGGCGTTGAAGTGATCGCCGAAACTAACGTGCCGCTGGACCCGAATGTGCATCAGGCCATCGCAATGGTGGAATCTGATGACGTTGCGCCAGGTAACGTACTGGGCATTATGCAGAAAGGTTATACGCTGAACGGTCGTACGATTCGCGCGGCGATGGTTACTGTAGCGAAGGCGAAGTAAATATCTGATGGCCGACGCGAAGTCGGCCATTTTTTTAGCTTAAAAAATCCTGTACTTCCAGCCACGGCGTGTTGAAATCATCTATTTTTTTATATTCGTTCATTGGCAGAACGGCCACGTTATAACTATCTGTTCCTTCATTCAGATTGAAAATTTGGTAGCCCCGTTCATTAAGCTGGTCCTGAATGCGTCCAAAGATCTCGTCAAGGTAACGATCACCATCTTCGCAGGCATCTGCAATTTCATCTTCCTGAGTTATGTCGATAAGCAGACTTCGTAGTGTCTCTGAGGCTGTCAGGTCTTTACACAGATCGTAGAAGCGGTCAGCAGCAAAATTTGCCAGCTCACCATCTTCTTCTTCGCCTTTCCAGTCAACAATATGGATTAATCCTTCGTTGCGTAGGATTTGTAAAAATGCCTGCCCCAATGCGTCATTTCCTAAATCGCCACCGCTGCAATTGAGAACGTCTTGCAATCCATATTCGTCTTCATCTTCGTCTTCAAAGATTTCAGGAGTGGTGGCAAGTTGAGAGACGATACCAGACCATAGCGTTGGCTCGTGGGGGAAAAACACGCTGGCGACAACGTTGAGATCGTCTTCAAAATCCTTATCCCACTCAATTACATAATCTTCTGACATAACATCGATATCCTTTCCGAATAATTGAAATGTCATTATTGCATTGTGAAGTAAAAGGAAGGAATTGATGGAATCCTAAAAGGCGGCGATAAGAAAGGCGAACCGGAGCTCGCCACTGTATTACTCCGCCACGCTCTCGCGTAGCGGTTTCACAGGAAAAACTTTTACCTGCTTAATCATATTGTCCTGAACGTCGAGAATATCAATATCGTACTCGCCAATACGCACGCGGGTGCCTGCTACCGGGATCTCCTCCAGCGCTTCCAGAATGACGCCGTTAACAGTACGAGCATCATCTTCCGGTAGATGCCAGTTAAAGGCTTTGTTAATTTCTCGCACGTTGGCAGTGCCATCAATAATCACCGAACCGTCGTTTTGTGGCGTAACTTCTTCGGCAAGTGTTGGCGACATCGACGTGGTGAAATCGCCGACAATCTCTTCCAGAATATCTTCAACCGTCACCAGCCCCTGAATGTCTCCATACTCGTTGACGACCAGGCCGACTTTCTTTTTGTTGCGCTGAAACTTCACCAACTGCGTGCTGAGCGGCGTACCTTCCGGGACAAAATAGATCTCGTCCGCGGCGCGTAGCATGGTTTCTTTGGTGAACTCTTTTTTCTCCGACATGAGTCGCCAGGCTTCACGCACACGCAGCATACTGATGGCGTCGTCCAACGAGTCACGGTAGAGCACGATACGTCCGTGAGGTGAGTGGGAGAGTTGGCGCAGAATCGATTTCCAGTCATCGTTGATATCAATACCGATAATTTCACTGCGCGGCACCATGATGTCATCGACGGTCATCTTTTCCAGATCGAGAACCGAAAGCAGCATATCCTGATTGCGACGGGAAATTTGTGAGCGCGATTCGTGCACGATGGTGCGCAACTCTTCTTTGCTCAAAGAGCCGCTAACCACGATATCGGTTTTGATGCCCATCATGCGCATTAACATGCGGGTAATAGCATTCAGCAACCAGACCTGCGGCATCATCAAAATTTGCAGCGGAGCCAGCAGAAAACTACTCGGATAAGCGACTTTTTCCGGGTACAGCGCGGCAATGGTTTTCGGCAATACCTCAGCAAAAACCAGTACGACAAAAGTCAGCACACCAGTCGCAATTGCCACGCCCGCATCGCCGTACAAACGCATCCCAACAATAGTGCCGAGCGCGGAGGCAAGAATATTGACCAGGTTATTGCCGATTAACACCAGGCTAATCAGGCGGTCTGGCTTACGCAGCAATTTTTCGACGCGTTTGGCCGAGCGATTACCCTGTTTCGCCATATGTCGCAGACGATAGCGGTTGAGGGTCATCATTCCGGTTTCGGACCCGGAAAAATAGGCTGAAATGACCACCATGATGATCAGAATAATGATCAACGTAGTAGTAGAAATGTGTTCCAGGGGAAACTCCTTTTCTGGGTTTAGCTGATTAACTGCTGGACAATTCGGCTGCCGAAGTAGGCCAGTGTCAGAATGACTGCACCCGCAACGTTAAACCAGACGACGCGGCGTCCACGCCATCCTTCATGATAATGTCCCCACAGCAGCACAATATAGACAAACCACGCCACGATAGAGAGCACTGCCTTGTCGATATTTTCCATGCTAAATAAGTTGTGCATGTAGAACAGGCCAGTGCAAAGAGTGAGCGTTAGCAGCACCACGCCAATCTGCGTGATGTGGAACATTTTACGCTCGATACTCATCAATGGCGGCATTTCCTGGTTAAACGCCAGTTTCTTGTTCTTCAGTTGGTAATCAATCCACGCCAGTTGCAGCGCGTACAGGGCGGCGATAATTAGCGTGGCATAGGAAAAGAGCGATAAGCCAATGTGCACCAGCATCCCAGGCGTTGCTTCCAGATGGGTGATGTATTCATTGGGCATGAAGGTCGCCAGCGCCAGGTTGATAAGCGCAAAGGCATAGACAATGGGTAGCAGCAACCAGCCACGATTGCGAGAAGCCACAATGGTCATTACCGTACAGATCATCAAACTGACCAATGAACCAACGTTCAGCAGGCTGAGGTTTTGTCCGCTATCACCGTCGGGCAGGATGCGGGCTTCCAGAGCGATTGCGTGGCAGACCAGCGCAATGACCGCAGAAATAATAGCCATGCGCCGCCAGCCGCCGTTTTTTTGCAGCAGACCGGGAACAATCAGCGCAAGACTGACGGAGTAGGCGACAAGCGCGAGCAGAGCAAAAACGGGCATAGTAATGTCGACAGTTTGAGCAATAAGAAAGAGAAGCAGTATAGCGTCAGGTGAACGCTGCTCCAACCGTTGCATAACAACAAAGACGCCTTCATGTTATACTGCGGCAAAATACTGATGATGTGTCGCGATTGCGGCCAACCGTTTCCACCCCAGGCGAGAGACAATGTTTGATAATTTAACCGATCGTTTGTCGCGCACGCTGCGCAATATCAGTGGCCGTGGACGCCTCACTGAAGACAACGTAAAAGATACGCTGCGCGAAGTGCGCATGGCGCTGCTGGAGGCGGACGTCGCCCTGCCGGTAGTGCGTGAGTTTATCAATCGCGTAAAAGAGAAAGCGGTTGGTCATGAAGTTAATAAGAGCCTGACGCCGGGGCAGGAGTTCGTCAAAATCGTCCGTAACGAACTGGTTGCGGCGATGGGCGAAGAGAACCAGACCCTGAATCTGGCTGCGCAACCGCCAGCGGTGGTACTGATGGCGGGCCTGCAAGGTGCCGGTAAAACAACCAGCGTGGGCAAGCTCGGTAAGTTCCTGCGTGAGAAGCACAAGAAAAAAGTGTTGGTGGTTTCTGCCGACGTTTATCGTCCGGCGGCAATCAAACAGCTGGAGACGCTGGCAGAGCAGGTGGG
>OJKQ01000272.1_pt1 | contig 41832 bp, 42 predicted proteins | sample 1596641 | NCBI WGS metagenome assembly OJKQ01 (sample SAMEA4350167, study PRJEB24818) | metagenome | biome: human; feature: gut; material: faeces | place: Denmark | collected 2013-09 | reverse complement strand
GCAGTACCGCTCTCCCAAAGCGCTCCACAGCGAGTTTCTCCGTTTTCCGTCGGCGTCGAGGATGCGGGCAATATCAGCGCCGGCCTGTAAGCGACGGGTTCATGCGCGCTTTTGCAGCATCGCAGCTCTACCTCGACGCCGCGTTTTTCGCTGAGCCGGGGCTCATCGGCGTGCACCCGAACGACAACACGGCCACCGTGTGGCTGCGCGCGGACGATCTCGCGGCCCTGATCCGGGAGCACGGAAACCCGGTGCTTATTGCGGAGCTGTGAGCGCGGCCACACGCATAGAAAAAAGCAAGGCTTCCCGAATTCGGGAAGCCTTGCTTTTATCTATTTCTCTTTTTTGCAGTCACAGTTTCTGCCGCACTGCGCGCAGTTACCGGTGCAGCCGCTGCCGCAGCAGCCGCCCTTTTTCATGGCGCGGCGCCAGACGCGCCACGCGATCACAGCGCACACGGCCACGATGGCCAGCAGGAGATAGTCGATCAGCCGCATCACACCAGCCCCGCGATCGCATACGCGGCAAGCGCCACGACCCACGCGACCGAGCACTGCAGAACCACGACGCCGACCGTCTTGAGCCGGGAATCCAACTCGCGGCGGATGGTGGCGATGGCGGCCACACACGGCGTATACAGCAGCGTGAACACGAGAAAGCTGATGGCGGAGCGCGTGGTGAGCAGCGACGAAATGGCCGCGCCGCCGAGCAGCACCTGCAGCGTGCTGACAACGGATTCCTTGGCGATAAAGCCGGAGATGAGCGCCGTGGCGCACCGCCAGTCGCCAAAGCCGAGCGGCCGGAAGACGGGCGCGATGAACTGCCCGATGAGCGCGAGCAGGCTGTTGGCACTGTCGGCCACGACGTTCAGGCGCGTGTCAAAGCTCTGGAGGAACCAAATGATGATCGTCGCGAGGAAAATGACCGTGAACGCGCGCTGGAGGAAGTCCTTTGCCTTCTCCCAGAGCAGCAGCGCCACGCTCTTGAGTCCGGGCATGCGGTAATTCGGCAGCTCCATGACAAACGGCACGGGCTTGCCGCGGAAGGCCGTCTTGTTCATGATGAGCGCCGCGAGGATGCCGATGAGGATGCCGAGGACATACAGGCCCAGCATGACGAGCGCGCGGTAGCGCGGGAAAAACGCCGCGGTGAAAAAGGCGTAGATCGAGATCTTCGCCGAACAGCTCATATACGGCGTGAGCAGGATGGTCATCTTCCGGTCGCGGTCGGACGAGACGGTGCGCGTGGCCATGATGGCCGGCACCGAGCAGCCGAAGCCGATGAGCATCGGCACGATGCTGCGCCCTGACAGGCCGATCTTGCGCAGGGGCTTATCCATGACGAAGGCGACGCGGGCCATATAGCCGGTGTCCTCCAGAATGGACAGGAAGAAAAACAGCGTCACGATGATCGGCAGGAACACGAGCACGCTGCCGACGCCGGCGAACACGCCGTCGATGATGAGGCTATGTACCACGGGGTTGATGCCGTAGGCCGTGAGCGCGGCGTCCACGACGCCGGTCAGCGCGTCGATGCCGAGCTGCAGCAGGTCAGACAGCCACTGGCCGATGACGTTGAACGTGAGATAAAACGTGAGGAACATCACGACGAGAAACATCGGCAGGGCGGTATATTTGCCTGTGAGGATGCGGTCGATCTTCATGGAGCGCGCGTGCTCCTTGCTCTCGTGGCACTTGACCACGGAAGCAGCCACGACGCCCTCGATGAACGTATAGCGCATGTCCGCGAGCGCCGCGTTGCGGTCGAGCCCGGTCTCGTTTTCCATCTGCACGATGCAGTGCTCAAGCAGCTCCCGCTCGTTTTCGTCGAGCGCGAGCGACTGCGCGAGATCATCCCCGCCCTCGATGAGCTTGGCCGCGCAGAAACGCGCCGGTACGCCGATACGGTCGGCATGGTCGGCGATCAGGTGCACGACCGCGTGGATACAGCGGTGCACGGCCGAATCATCCGCACAGAAGTCCGTCACCTTCGGCAGCGTCTGGCTGCGCGCAACGGTCAGCGCCTGATCCACGAGCTCAGACACGCCCTCCCCCTTCGCCGCCGAGATCGGCACGATGGGGATGCCCAGCGCCTGGCTCATCTTCTGCACGTCGATGGCGCCGCCGTTGGCGTGCACCTCGTCCATCATGTTCAGCGCCAGCACCATCGGCACGCGCAGCTCGAGCAGCTGCAGCGTCAGGTACAGGTTGCGCTCGATGTTCGTGGCGTCCACGATGTTGATGATGCCGTCCGGCTTCTGGTTGATGATAAAATCGCGCGAGACGATCTCCTCCTGCGTATACGGACGCAGGGAGTAGATGCCCGGCAGGTCAACGACGGAGCAGCCCTTCTCGTCGCGCATCTCGCCCATCTTCTGGTCGACGGTCACGCCCGGAAAGTTGCCCACGTGCTGGTTGGAACCGGTGAGGGCGTTGAACAGCGTCGTCTTGCCGCAGTTCTGGTTGCCGACAAGCGCAAAGATCATGCCGACACCCCCTTGACCTCGATCTTCTTCGCTTCTTCTACGCGCAGCGTCAATTCATAGCCGCGCACGCGGATCTCGATGGGGTCGCCCATCGGCGCCACCTTCTGCAAAGTGACGCGCGTCCGGGGTGTCAGCCCCATGTCCAACAGCCGGCATCGCAGCGCGCCGTCCCCACCGACGGCCGTGATGACTGCTGAGGAACCGATCTTCAATTCATTTAATGTCATTGCCATTGCCTTTCTGTCAAAAATCATTTCCCTAGTGAAAAAGACTAGCATGGCGGGCGCGATTTTGTCAAGAGTCTGGCAGGGATTTCCGCGATTTCTGCCGAACGACGGCGAAAAAACATCCCGGAGCGGAAAAACCGCTCCGGGATGCCGAACTGCCGGTACTGTTGCAGCGGCTGTCAGGGCTCGGGCGCCGGCTGGACAACGTTCAAAATGTAGCGCATCATGATCGTCGCAAACTGCGCGCGTGTGGTCACGCCCTGCGGATCGAGAAGCGTCCGGCCGCCGATGGCATTGCCGGAGATCAGCCGCTCGCCCACCGCCCAGGTCATGGGCGCAAGCGCAAAAGCGGACACGCTGCCCGCGTCCGCAAACGCCGACAGGTCGCCGCAGGCATCCAGATCACAGCCCTTGAAGCGGGCGTACCGATACAGGATGGCCGCCGTCTGCTCGCGGGTCGCCAGACCGTTGGGATCAAACCGGCCGCCGCCGACGCCGTTCACGATGCCGCTGCCCGCCGCCCAGCCGATCGCCCCGGCATACCAGGCGCCGCTGCGCACATCGGCGAAGGCACTTTCCGCCGCGGCGGCGGGCTCGCCCTCGAGCCGATAGAGGATCATGACGATCATGGCGCGGGTGAGCCGTGCGTTCGGTTCAAAGGTCGTGTCGGACGTGCCGGCAAAGAGCTTGTGCGCCACGGTGAAGTCAATGGCGTTGTGCGCCCAGTTGCCCGCGGGCGGCATATCGGTGAATCTGCTGCCCGGACAGGCTTTGCCGCCGGGGCACGGAGCGGACACCGGGTCTCTTGCCCCGCAGACGGTGCAGACCCCGTTGACATAGCGGTGCGCGGCGGGGATGGTCTCCTGCGCCGTCAGCACCTCGCCGCAGAGGGCGCACCGGCTGCCCTCGGTCAGGCCCGACGTGGTGCAGGTGGCCGCCACGGCCGGGAGCGCCTCGGGCGCGTGGGCTCTGGCCGGGATGGTCTCGGTCATCGTCTCGCCGGCATCGCTGGTGTAAACGCGCGTGCCGGTGGATGTGCAGGTCGGCTCCCGCGTGACGACGCCGGCGTCCCACGTGTGGGCATAGGCGGCGCGCATTTGCGCGATGCGCGCGGTGAGCCAGGCGTCCATGTCCGCCACGGTATCGGCATACGTCGTGCCGGCCGGCCAGGCACGATCACCGGCGCGGATAAGCGGCCACAGCCGGTCATTCATGGCGGCGCTGGCCGACAGGTGTGCGCCGCCGGTCATGACCCTGCCGCCGTCCCCTACAAGCCGCTGCGCCTGCGCGAGGAACGTATCGTGACAGTAATTGCCGACGGCCGCGCGGAAGCCGGGGATCTGCAGGAGCGCGGACACGAGGTAGCGCCCGCCGTCAAAGTCATCGTCCGCGCCGATATCGCCGCAGGCCAGCTCCATATCCGAAACAGGGCCTGCGTACAGCAGACCGCCGGCATCCTTATAAAAGGACAGCGAGGCGCCGACCGCACACGCATCGGCGGCCAGACGCTGCAGCAGGTAAACCTGCACGAGCGAGGTCAGGTCGCAGTATTCATAATAGTACTTACCGGTCTCGGCATTGTAGCCGGTGTAGTTCCCGGCGGCATCCTGCGCGTAGACCGCATCCTCAAAGGCCTGATAATACTCGCTGATGTAGGCCATGGCGTCCCGGCCGCACCACGCGGGACTCTGGACATTCATGGCGCAGCCGCGCGCGGTCACAAAGCCGTTGGCCGCGTCCTGCTTTGCCTTGGCGGTGTCGCTACGCGCGAGCAGGTAGCCGCCGGTGATGTCGGCGGGCTCGGTCAGCCCGGCCGTGTACCGGTAGGTCCGGCCGTACCGGTTCTCGGCCGCGGCCGTGGTCATATCGCTGCCGTAGTCCGCGTTGACGGCCGCGTAGGCGGTCTCCATGCCGGTGATGTCCACACCAGTACTGCCGACGGCGTTCGTCTCGCTGACAAGATAAGTGCCGCGGTAGACGCCGTCATAGTACAGATCCACCCAGTCGGCCGCGGGTGTGTACGGCATGCCCAGCGACACGGCAAGCTCCCGGAAGAGCTTGTCGTGCAAAAGCGTTGCGTCGTCACAGCAGGCCAGCAGCGTCCAGCGCTCAGCCGCTTCCCCGCAGGCGGCGAGATCACACGCCTGGTCGAGCCGGAGCTGATACGACCGCTTCCCGGCGGCCGCAGGGTCGGTGCTGCCGCACGCACGGAGCTGCGTGCGCACACCGTCACAGACGGCATTGCCGTCCCGGTCGGCCAGCAGCAGCTGCGCCGCGGCGTTGGCATCGCCGGCATCCACAAAGGCTCGGCCCTGTGCGGACGGATCTTCGCTCGTGATGTAAAGCGCGCTGAGATTCTCGGACTGCGCCACGCACAGTGTGCCGGCCGCCTCGCCGTTGATGCGGACGGTGAGCGTATAAAGGCCGTCGTCCGCGGCGGCAAGCTCTGTGATGTTGACGGTCTCGCCGAGCGGTTCTATGCCCTTGCTGCCCTGCAGCTCCACGTTCGGGTTCGTGCAGTTTTGCGTGTGCACCGTCACGGCGAGGCAGCTCAGATCCGCGCTCGCGGGCAGAAACAGATACTGCGCCGCGTCCATGCTCAGGCCGGTCACGGTGCGCCCATCCACCTGCGCGTCGATCGTTCCGAGCAGTTCGGACGGTGCAAACGCGCCTTCTGGCAGCGTCGTCACCGTGACTGTGTTGGAGTAGTACGGCGAGAAATACCACCTGCCGTCCACCTGCGTGCAGCCGACCAGGCGGAACGTGTACGCCGTTGCCGGCGCGAGACCCGTGACGATGCAGACGGGCTTTGCGGTCAGGGGCAGAGCGGTCCAGGTGCTGCCGCCGTCGGCGCTCATCTCGACGCGGTAGTTTTCCGCACCAGCGGCCGCCGTCCAGTCGAGACGGACCTGCTTCTGGCCGATCTCGGCCGCAGCCGCGTCCCGGACACCGCCGGGCAGGATCTCATACTGCGCGGACACCGTGCCGTAGAAGTCGCGCATGCCCCGGATCGAGACGGTGCCGAGACCGACGCGCGTGTTGTTCGTATAGGAGATGCAGCCATCGACGTCCGCTTCGTCGGTCCTGACCGTCAGCTGCCTGCCCTGATACGTGACCGCAACAGCGCAGACGGCATCTTTGCCGTTATAGACCGCGGGCGCGGTCTTGACCTGCGCATCGGCAATATTCTTTCCCTGCGTGCCGCACTTCGTGCAGACATGATCAGCATCCCAGCTGTGGCCCGCATAGCGGAGCACCGCGCTGCGGCAGGTCTCGCCGCAGGTCCTGCAGGTGGTGATGGCATAGCCGTTCGTGGTGCAGGTGCGGGTGTCGACCGTCTCCGTGTCGTGAACGATGCCGTCATCGTCGAAGTGATACGTCCCGCCGTCGAGCTGCTGCCAGCCGGTGACATGCTCGCCGGACAGGAAATACATCCGGTCGGCCGTGCCCTCGACCGTCAGCCAGCCGGTGTACTGCGCGGCCCGGATGTCGACTGTCTCCCCGCAGACCGCGCACACGGACTTTCCGCCGCGGCAGGTCGTCAGCGTGTGGCCGTGCGCGCAGCCGCCGCTCCCCGCCGCGTCCGCAGCCAGCGCCTGCGGGCAGATCAGCGCCGACACCAGTGCGGCTGCCAGCAGAAAGGCCCGGACCCTGTCCGCAAAATGGGATCTATGCATGTTTTTCCCCCCTCCGTTGCTTTTTTGCCGTTGAAAACGACAGAAAAGAGCAACCGTTTCCTTGATTTCGCCTGTTGTTTGATGTTGTGCTGCGATTCATGACCGAAACTTCGATAGAAAAATATAATATTTTGTCATTTTATCATGAATTTTCACGAATCGCAAGATTGCTTTCGGCAAAAGCGCCGAATATTTGCACATCTTTCCCCAACTCAGGAAAAACCTGACTGGGCGCACGAAACATTTGACACACACACCGGCCGCTCCTATAATCGAACCGGGCATCGGATTCGGATGCCGTTTTGATGCCAAACGGATGTAATTTTGACTCGAAGGAGGCGGTGGCATGATCCAGATCCTGATCGTGGACGATGAAAAGCCGATCTGCGACCTGATCCAGATGAGCCTGACCCGCGCGGGCTATCACTGCACGTGCGTCTATGACGGGCTGGCCGCGGCGGACATTCTGGAACGCAACGTATTTGATCTCATTTTGCTCGATGTGATGCTGCCGAACGCCGACGGCTTCGAGCTGATGGAGTATATCCGCCCGCTGGGCATCCCGGTCATCTTTCTGACCGCGCGCGGCTCAGTCGACGACCGGGTGCGCGGCCTGCGCATGGGCGCGGAGGCGCGGAGGACTATATCGTCAAGCCCTTTGAGGTCGTGGAGCTGCTCGCGCGCGTGGACGTCGTGCTGCGGCGCTACAACAAGACCGACGCCGTGATCGAGATCGGCGGGCTGCGCATCGACACGCGCGCCATGCAGGTCTGGCGCGGCACGGAGGAGATCAGCCTGACGCACAAGGAATATGACCTGCTGCTGTTTTTCGCGCGCAACCCCGGCACCGCGCTCTACCGCGAGACGATCTACGAGCACGTCTGGGGCGGCGAATACAGCTACGGCAGCAAGACCGTGGATCTGCACATCCAGCGGCTGCGCAAAAAGGTCGGCTGGGAAAACCGGCTGTTGGCCGTGAACAAGGTCGGCTACCGGCTGGAGGTATGAGCGGATGAAATTTCGCGCAAAGCTCACCATCGCCATGGTGCTGCTGCTGTCGCTGACCTACGGCATCGGCGGCAGCCTGATGATCGCGCAGTCGTTTTCCTCCTCCATCGACCGCGAGCGCGACGCCGCCGTGCAGACCTACCGCATGGTCGTGGACGTGCTGGATCTGCTCGGCGACAACGCCTCGCCCGGCACGGCGGCCAACACCGTCGCGCTCGTGCTGCACAAGCTCGGCAGCGGCGGGTCGAGCACGGCAGCGCGCATCCGATTCGGCGCACAGATGACCACAATGGGCGACACTGCGCTGCTCGACGAAGCACCCGAGCCTCCGGCCGGCAGCGGCGTGACCAGCATCGTGCACACCGGCAACGGCCGGCACTACCTCATGCTCGGCGCCACGGCCGACGGCACGACCGTCCAGCTCGCGTTCGACGTGACGGAGACCTATACCGTGCGCCAGACGCAGCAGCGCGCGTACCACACGACGTTCGTGATCCTCATCGCCATCGGCGCAGCCGTGTCGTGGGTCACGTCCTATCTGCTGACGCGCCCGCTCGGCACGCTTTCACGCGCGTCAAGAGAGCTGGCGCGCGGCAACCTCGGCTATCGGGCGCCCGTGCGCTCGCGCGACGAGGTGGGGCAGCTCGCCGCCGACTTCAACCGCATGGCCGGGCAGCTTGAGCGGAACGTCAACCGCATTCAGGAGAGCATGGCGCTGCAGGAGCGGTTCATGGCCGACTTCTCGCACGAGATGAAAACGCCCATGACCTCCATCATCGGCTATGCAGACCTTTTGCGCAGTCAGGTGCTCACCCCGGACGAGCAGATGGACGCGGCGAACTATATTTTTTCCGAGGGCAAGCGGCTCGAGGCGCTGGGGCTGAAGCTGCTGGATATGCTCTCGCTCGACCAGTCAAAGCTCCAGCTCGTGCCCGCGCATCCCGCCGATCTCGTGGCGGGGCTGCTCGAGCACCTCAAGCGCCTGTACGCGCAAAAAGGCATCGCCCTGCAGTACCGTACCGAGGAGGGCGCGTGCTTTTTAGAGCCGGACCTGTTCAAGACCCTGCTCGTCAACCTCATGGACAACGCCCGCAAGGCGCTCGACAGCGGCGGCAACATCTACGTCTGGCAGGAGATGCTGCCCGACGGCTGCCGCGTGCGCGTGCTCGACAACGGCCGCGGCATCCCGCCGGAGGCGCTCGCGCACCTGACGGAGGCGTTTTACCGCGTAGACAAGTCGCGCTCGCGCGCACAGGGCGGCGCGGGCCTCGGCCTGTCGCTGTGCAACGAGATCGTGCAGCTGCACGGCGGCACAATGCAGTTTGAAAGCCGCGTCGGCAACGGCACGGTCGTGACCGTGGAGCTGAAAGGAGGCCGTGTATGAAACGCTGGCTCAACACCGCACTGGCGCTCGTGCTCATGCTGGCGATCGCGGCGGGCGGATTTTTCCTGCCGAACTTCGTCTCGGCGCGGCTCGACCGCCGCAATCAGGACGCGGAGTTTTCCCTCAGCACCGGCGACGAGCAGAGTCCGGCCACCGTTTTGCGCCTGAAGCTGACCGATGGCATACAAAACCTGTTTTACGGCACAGAAGAGCCCGTCGAGCTCGATGAGAGCGCCGCGGTGCACACGCTGGCCGAGATGGCGCAGTACGCGCAGGACCTGCTGGGCGCGCTGGAAAAGGACAGCGCGCTGTTCGGCGGCGGCTTTTCCGTGCAGGAGGGCGCGACCGTCCAGTACGCGAACTACGGCAGCCGCTTCGTCCTCTGGGGCATCACGCTGAGCAATCCGCGCGGCGACACGGCGTCGTTCCTGCTCGACGACGCGACCGGCTGCGTGCTGGCGCTCAGTTATGAATTTGCCTATGACTTCGGCTTCCAGATCCGGCAGAACGATCTGTGGGATTACCTGCTGTGCGTGTTTGAAAACCGCGTCGGTGCCACGGTCGCGGCCGCGCTCGGCGAGCCTTATGACGAGGTGCAGATCCCGATGCCGGACGCAGCGCAAAAAATGCTCGGTCTGCGCGTGCGCGGCACGAACACCGTCCCGATGCGGCTGCTCAACGCCGGAAACGAGGGCAATTACAACGACGGCACAGACAGCAGCATCACCGACTACCTGCAGTTTTATGACCCGGACGCCGACGCCGCCTTTTCCCTGCCGGCGTGGCGTGTGGAAAATACTTTGTATTTCAACGCGCAATGATGCCGTTTGGATGCCAAAGCGTTGCCGGACGGATCACAGTCTCCGCTAAGATAGGGCCATACCCGCTTCGCGGAGACTTTTTTCGTCAGGAGATGCCCATCATGCAGACAAACGACCTCCCTCACATCGGCGTGCTCAGTGCAGACCCCGCCGCCGTCACACAGTTCCTGCGCCGCGTGCAGGCGCTGGGCGCAGACCCCGCCGCCCTGCTGCCGCTGAGCCCGGCGGCCGTGCCCGACTGCGAACCGTATCTGTGCGGGACGTCCACGCAGTCGCCCCTGCCGAAGCTGCGCGCGGCGGCGGAGGTGCTGGCCGCCTCCGGCTGCACGGTCATCGCCGCGCCGGACAGCGCGGGCGTTTTCTGTGAGGAGATCACGGCGGCCGTCGGCATCCCGACACTCGGCGTCTCCGGGCCGGCGCTGCAGCAGCTCGTCGGCAAGCTGCGGCAGCGCGCGAGCGTGCTGTGCACACCCGGCGTGCGCGCCGCCAACGGCTACGGCATCGCCGCGCGGCGCTACGGACTCTACTGCAGCTATCCCGACGCACCCGTGCAGGCGCTGCTCGGCTGCGTGAAGCTGGAGAAGGCGTGCAGCGAGCAGGTGCTGCGCTCGATTATCGAGCTGGAGCTGGCCCGCGGCAACGACAGCGTCGTGCTCGACAGCGCGCAGCTGTGCGCCGCGTTCGCGCATTTTGGCCTCGCCGCGCGCTACCCGCAGGCGGCCGACGGCATGGAGCTGCTGGCGCAGGCCGCGCTGCTGCACACTGCGGCGGCAGCCGACGCCCGCCGCGCATAAGATAAAAGGAAGCGGCTGCGCGCCCCGAACGGGGCGCGCAGCCGCTGTTTATGCAATGGTGAACGTCTTTTGCGTGTCGATGTGGCCGTCATGATTTGTGCCCGGCGGATTGTCGGGCATGTCATAGACATACGTCAGCCGCCCGCCGTCGAGCGTCAGGGACGTGACGGCATACGTATCGGTGTAGCTGACGGAAAACGCCCCGTCGCGCCAGGCGATGCGCGTGCGTGTGACGGTGTCCGCACCGTCCGCGAACCGCAGCGTGTGGCACAGCAGCCCGCCGTCGCGGCAGACCTCGTAGAGCGCGGCCTCGGCCGTCTGCCCCGCCACGCGTGCATCCCAGAACGCCGTCACCGTCTCCGGGTGCGTGACCGGGTCGGCCGCGTCCACGTGCACGGCCGTGAGTCCTGCGTCCGAGAGCTGCGCCACCGCCTGCGCGATCTGCGCGTCCGTGAGATCGACGCCCGCACGCGTGCCGTCGCCGACCGCCTGCACCATGGACTGATACCGCTGCGCCGCCGCGATGGCGGGGTCTGCCGCAGCTTCGGCCTGTGCCGCCGTCTTTTGCCCGCAGGCCGTCAGCAGCAGCGCCGCTGCGCACAACAGGCCGCAGAAAATTCGTTTCATGCGCGTACCTCCCGTCATTTCCTGCAAACAGTGTACACGAAAAAATTCGGCATTGCAAATTTCGCCGCATCTGCTATACTGTCGGAGATGGATGCCGTAAGATGCCGCCGGGAGAGCGCTGCGGCCGCCGAAGGAGTGACACTCTCAGGCAAAAGGACCGGTGGCTGACGGAGCTCTGGAGAGACGATTCCGCACCGAAGAAGCAAGGCCGGCCGGCCAATCTTTCAGGTAAAAGGACAGAGTACACACCTGCACCACGGCAGGGGTGTACTCTTTTTTCGGAGGTCATGACGATGGAAACCTTCCTCTTTCTGCTCGAGCTGGCCGGGACGGTCGCGTTCGCCGTCAGCGGCGCGGTGCTCGGCATCGAAAAGCATATGGACATTTTCGGCGTGGGGCTGCTGGGCATCACGACGGCCGTCGGCGGCGGCATTCTGCGCGATCTCGTCGTGGGGCTGACGCCGCCGCGCGCATTTCAGGACCCGATCTATCTGCTCGTCGCGCTCGGCGTGTCGGTCGTGCTGTTTTTCCCGTTCGTGCGCCGGATCATCGGCCGCAGCAAGCGTGTGTTCGACGCGCTCATGCTCATCATGGACGCGGCCGGGCTCGGCATCTTCACGATCACGGGCATGAACACCGCCACCACGCTCGCCGGGTGCACCGACCCGCTGCTGCTGGTGTTTGTCGGCCTGCTGACCGGCACGGGCGGCGGCGTGCTGCGCGATATCCTCGCCGGGGATATGCCCTACATCCTGCGCAAGCACATCTACGCCAGCGCGTCCATCGCGGGCGGCATTCTCTATCTGCTGCTGCAGCAGGTCTGGCAGGGCGCGGGCGCGATCTTGACCAGCGTGGTCGTTGTCATCGTCATCCGCTGCGCCGCGGCGCACTTCGAGTGGAACCTGCCGCGCGCAAAAACCGTGTGGAAAAGCGACGAATGATGTGCTAGGATAAAGAAAAGAGTTCGCAAGACCGGAGGTCATGACCATGGCAAACACCCCAGCGCGCGTATGTCCGCTCGCAAAAAAGTGCGGCGGCTGCCAGCTGCAGAACCTGTCGTATGACGAGCAGCTGCATCTCAAACAGGCGACAGCCATCCGCCTGCTCGGCCGCTTCGGCCACGTGGAGGAGATCATCGGCATGAAAGATCCCTACCACTACCGCAACAAGGTGCAGGCCGCTTTCGGCGTCAACCGGCAGGGGCAGATCATCTCGGGCGTGTACCAGTCGGCCTCGCACCGGATCGTGCCGGTCAGCGACTGCATGATCGAGGACACGGTCGCAGACCAGATCATCGTCACGATCCGCGGCCTGCTCAAGAGCTTCAAGATCCGTCCCTATGACGAGGACACCGGCCGCGGCACGCTGCGGCACGTGCTCGTGCGGCGCGGCTGGCGCAGCGGGGAGATCCTCGTCGTGCTCGTGACGGCGCACGGCATGCTGCCCGGCAAGCGCAACTTCGTGCGCGCGCTGCTGCAGCGGCACCCGGACATCACGACCATCGTGCAGAACATCAACGCCGGGCAGACGAGCCTTGTGCTCGGGCCCCACAGCGAGGTGCTCTATGGGCCGGGCTATATCCGCGAGCGGCTCGGGGACTTCACGTTCCGCATCTCGCCGCGCGCGTTTTATCAGATCAACCCCGTGCAGACGGAGGTGCTCTACCGCACGGCGCTCGACTACGCCGGGCTGACCGGCAAAGAGACCGTCGTGGACGCCTACTGCGGCACCGGCACGATCGGCATCTTCGCCAGCCGGAACGCCGCGCGCGTGATCGGCGTGGAAAATAACCGCGACGCCGTGCGCGACGCGATCAGCAACGCGAAGGCGAACCGCGCGGACAATGTCCGCTTCTACACCGCCGACGCGAGCGACTTCCTGCAGGGCATGGCCAGGGCCGGTGAACACGCCGACGTCATCATCCTCGACCCGCCGCGCGCCGGCAGCGACGAGCGCTTTCTCGCCGCCGTTGCGGCCGTCGGGCCGGAGCGGGTGGTGTACGTGTCGTGCAACCCGGAGACGCTCGCGCGCGACCTGGGCTATCTCACCCGGCACGGCTACCGCGTCACGCGCATCCAGCCGGTGGACATGTTCCCGCACACGGAGCATATAGAGGTCGCCGTGGCATTGGTCAAAAGCTGACGAAACGTGAATGGAAAAGCCACCACAGCGCATCATGCGCTGCGGTGGCTTCCTTTTTGCTGCGGTGTGGGGTCACGCGCCGCCGGTTTCTTCGGCGCAGGCGCGCAGCTCGCGGAAAATGGTCGTATAATCGGCGCGGAAATTGCTATTTTTCGGAAACAGGAACATAATGTCGTGCCGCAGCTCAAAGTCGCTCAACGCGATCACGCCGAGCGCGCCCGCCGCCTCCTCCGGGCGGATGGCCGCGCGGTAGAGAAACGACACGCCGTAGCCGCTTTTGAGCAGAGTCTTGATCGCGCCGATGTTGCCGATCTCGACCGTGCGGGCAAAATCCGCCGCCGCCAGGCCGTGCTCCTTCAGGTAATACTCCAGGATCACGCGCGTGCCCGAACCCTCCTCGCGCAGCAGCAGCGGCTCGCCCAGCAGGTCCGTCAGCGGGCGGCCGCGGTAGCGCGCGGCCTTCTCCGGGTCTCCGGCGGCGACATACTCCTCCGTGCCGAAGACGAAAAAATCATACTCCGCCTTCGGAAAGTCACCCTCGACGACCGCAAAATCCAGCTCACCGGAATCGAGCTTGCTCAGCAGCACCTTCGTATCCGCCACCTGCATCTGAATGTGGCTGTCCGGGTGCAGGCGCAGAAACCGGCCGAGCGCCTCGTTGATCATGAACTCCGCGACCGAGAGCGTCGCGCCGAACGAATAGTCGCGCGTGCCGGAGGCGGCCTGCTGCATGCGCTTTTGCAGGTGCTGCTCGTCGTGCTTCATCGTCATCAGCGTGCGGCGCAGGATCTCCCCCGCCTCGGTCAGCTGCAGGCGCTTGCCGTTGTGCTGGAACAGCGCCGTACCGTAAGCCTGCTCCAGATAGTGCATATGGTGCGAGACCGCGGGCTGCGTGATGTTGAGCTCACGCGCCGCCTTCGTAAAATTCATGTGCCGGCACACGGCCAGAAACGTCTCGACGCGAAAATCCAGCATGGGCATCCCTCTTTCCTGTAGGTTTTCAGCTAATGATAACACAAAATTATCATTTGATAAATAGAAATCATTTTTCTTTATCGTTCAGGTGTGCTATGATGCTCTCTGCAAACAACGCATGGAGAGAAAGGAATCCTCGACCCACTATGAACTTCATTCAGAAAAACTGGAAAGGCATCCTCGTGTGCCTCGTCATGGCCGTGCCCTGCTGGCTGCTCGGGCAGCGGTTTCCGATCATCGGCGGCCCGGTGTTCGGCATCCTCGCCGGCATGATCGTCACGCTGCTCTGGCACGACAAGAGCGCGGCGCAGCCCGGCATCTCGTTCGTGTCGAAAAAGGTGCTGCAGTACGCCGTCATCCTGCTCGGCTTCGGCATGAACCTGTCTGTCATCTGGCAGACCGGCAAGCAGTCGCTGCCGATCATCCTCGTGACGATCACGACGTCGCTCGTCGTGGCGTGGCTGCTGCACAAGCTGATGCACATTCCGGGCAAGATCTCGACGCTCGTGGGCGTCGGCTCGTCGATCTGCGGCGGCTCGGCCGTCGCGGCGACCGCGTCCGTCATCGACGCGGACGATGAGGAAGTCGCACAGGCGATCTCGGTCATTTTCTTCTTCAATATGCTCGCGGCCATCTTCTTCCCCGCGCTCGGCGCGCTGCTCGGCTTCTCGACCACGAACGGCGAGGCGTTCGGCATCTTCGCCGGTACGGCCATCAACGACACGTCGTCCGTCACGGCCGCGGCCTCCACGTGGGACTCGCTCTACGGGCTCGGCAGCCAGACGCTCGACAAGGCCGTGACCGTCAAGCTCACGCGCACGCTCGCCATCATCCCGATCACGCTCGTGCTCGCCTTCGTGCGCACGAAACGCGCCAAGACCGACGGTACGAAGGTGAATTTCAAGAAGATCTTCCCGATGTTCATCCTCTACTTCCTGCTCGCGTCCGTGATCACGACCATCTGCGTGAGCGCCGGCGTGTCGGCAAGCGTGTTCACCCCGCTCAAGACGCTCAGCAAGTTCCTGATCGTGATGGCCATGTGCGCCGTCGGCCTGAACACGAACATCGTCAAGCTCGTCAAAACCGGCGGCAAGCCGCTCATCATGGGCTTTTGCTGCTGGGTCGGCATCGCGGGCATGAGCCTGCTGATGCAGCACGTGCTCGGCATCTGGTAAGGCACGAACAAAAAAACGGGCGGCAGCCGGAGCTATCCGGCTGCCGCTTTGAGACTGTCAAAAAGTAATACTTTTTGACAAAGAGGCCGCAGTCTGCTGCGCGTATAATTTGAGCGCCGCCGGCGCACAAATTCCACACTTGCAGCCTGAGCGGTATTTTCTCCGCCGCACATGTCGCCGGAGAAAATGATCTGACCTTCTTTCGCCACTGCGGCGGCGAAACTCTACGAGGTTTTTGGACAAGCTGTAGGCGGCGACCGGGGATGACCTGGCCGCCGCCTGTGTTTTAGGATTCTTTTCCGTCGCGCGGCAGCGTCACGAGCATGACCGTCCCGTCCGCGCCGCTGCGCTCGATCTGCACCGTGCCGCCATGCAGCGCGGCAATCTCCCACACAAGCGACAGACCGAGCCCGACGCCGCCGTGTGCCCGGCTGCGCGACTTGTCCACGCGGAAAAACGGCTGGAAAACGCTCTCCCGGTATGCCTCCGGGATGCCGGGACCGTGGTCACGGACGCGGATCTGTACATTCCCGTCCGCCTCGCTGACCGCGATGCGCACCGCCCCGTCCGGCCGGCCGTAACGGATGGCGTTTTCGGTCAGGTTGAACAGCAGCCGGTACAGCAGCGGGTCGCTGCCGGTGAGCACAGCGCCGCCGTCGGCCTCCAGCGCGATGCACTTGCTCTCTGCAAGCGGCGCAAGATCGGTGAAGATCTCCTCGATCATGGGCGCGAGCTCGACCCGGTCGTCACAGGGCACGGTGCGCAGCTCGCTCATCTCCAGCAGGATCTTCGTCATCTGCGCCATACGCTCCGTCTGCTCCTGCAGCAGGCTCAAAAACGCCGCCGTTTCGGGCGTGACGTCCGCGTGCTCGGCGGAAAACAGCTCAAGCTGCGCCTGCATCAGCGCAAGCGGCGTGCGCAGCTCGTGCGCAGCGTTGCCCGTAAACTGCCGCTGCGCCGTGAAGCCCGCGTCCAGGCGGTCGATCATGCCGTTGAACGAGCGGCTGAAGCGCTGAAACTCCGGCAGCACGTCCTCGCTGACCTTGCACTGCGCCAGATTGCTCGGCTGAATGTTTTCCACCTGCGCTGCAAAACTGCGCAGCGGACGCAGCGCGCGGCCGCTGACAAAATACGCGAGCACGCCGCCGATGAGCGTGACCGCCGCCGTGATGTACCAGTTCGTGACGCCGAAGGCCGCCTGCGCGCCGCTGATGATGATCGTCAGCTCGTCATCCGGCTGTTTGCTCTGCGGGTCGAAGGCGTCGGGCGCACCGGATTCGATCTCGCTGTAAGCCGAGATGCCGCTGCCGATCGCATCCATATACCGCTTGCCGGAATAGCCGATCAGACAGTTCATGAGCACACACGTCACGCCGATCAGCGCCGCCGTCATCAGCGTGATGCGCCACTGCAGAGATAACCGCTTCATGTCTGCGCCTCCATAACATAGCCCTCGCCGATGCGGTTGCGGATGGGGTCATAGCCCAGGGCGGCGCGCAGCTTTTTCCGCAGTGCGGAGATATGCACGCGGATGGAGTTGCCGAAGCCGTCCGCCCCGCTGTCCCACACATGCTCCAGCAGCTCCTCCTGACTGACCGGCCGCCCCTGATGCAGCAGCAGGTATTCGAGGATGCCCGTCTCCTTGCGCGTGAGCGACAGCGTCTCGCCGCGCACGGACGCCGTGCGCGCCTTGGTGTCAAACGACAGCTCGGCGCAGGTCAGGACCACGTCGCTCTGCGTAAAGCGGCGCAGCGTCAGGCTGCGGATGCGCGCCGCAAGCTCATCGAGGTGAAAGGGCTTGGTGAGATAGTCGTTCGCGCCCGCATCGAGTCCCGCCACCTTGTCGGCGACCTCGCAGCGCGCCGACAGGATCAGCACCTTGGTGTCGCGGTCACGCTCGCGCAGCGTCCGGAGCACCGTCATACCGTCCTCGCCGGGGAGGTTCAGATCCAGCACGACCAGATCAAAGCGCTCGACGGCGAGCATCTCCGCGGCGCTCTGCCCGTCATAGCAGCAGTCCACGCTGTAGGCAAGCCGCCGCAGGCTGCGCGCAATCGTGTCGCAGAGCGCCCGTTCATCTTCCACAATCAAAATATGCATACCATTCTCCTCGTGCGTATTTACGAATGTCCGACTTTGTTAACTTTGTTATATGATAACACAAAAGCATAAAATCTCTGTTAAGTTTCCGTTCTTAACGAAGATTTTATCTGCGCCATGGTATCATGGGGCAAACAGAAGGGAGTGATCCGGGTGTTTCGTGCAAAGAAAGCCGTTGTGCAGGTTCTGCTGATTGCTGCAGGCATCGCCATGGTGTGCTTCGGCGCGCTGCGCGGCGAGGCCGGCGCCGTGCTCAGCAAGGCGATCCGGCTGTGCTTGGAGTGTGTCGGCATTGGATAAGAAAAAACAGTCTGTTTCCCTGCTCTTGAGCCGGTTTCGCGGCTGGATCCAGGCGGCGGCGACGCTGCTGACCAACATCCACCTGCCAAACTTCTTCAAGGGCGGCATCTATCAGGGCAAGGGCAAGACCGTCTGCGTGCCCGGCCTGAACTGCTATTCCTGCCCGGCGGCATCGGGCGCGTGCCCGATCGGGGCGTTTCAGGCGGTGGTCGGCTCGTCCAAATTCCGCTTTTCGTATTATATCACCGGCATTCTGATCCTGCTCGGCGTGCTGCTCGGGCGGTTCATCTGCGGCTTTTTGTGCCCGTTCGGCTGGCTGCAGGAGCTGCTGCATAAGATCCCGGGCAAAAAGCTGTCGACGAAAAAGCTCAGGCCGCTGACCTATTTGAAATACGTCATCCTGCTGCTGGCCGTGGTACTGCTGCCGGCGCTCATCGTCAACGACGTGGGCATGGGAGACCCGTATTTCTGCAAGTACATCTGCCCGCAGGGTGTGCTGGAGGGCGCGATCCCGCTCGCAGCCGCAAACGAGAGCATCCGCGCGGCGCTGGGCGCGCTGTTTACGCGCAAGCTGATCATTCTGATCGCGGTCGTCGTTTTGAGCGTGCTGTTTTTCCGCCCGTTCTGCAAGTGGATCTGCCCGCTCGGCGCGTTTTACGCGCTGATGAACAAGGTCTCCCTGCTCGGCATTCAGGTCGACACGGGCAAGTGCGTCTCCTGCGGCAAATGCGCGCGCACCTGCCAGATGGACGTGGACATCACCAAGTCCCCCAACGACACGGAGTGCATCCGCTGCGGCAAGTGCATCCGCGCCTGCCCCACGGAGGCCATCCGCTTCCGCTATGGCTTCGGCCTGAACGGAAGCACGAATCCGAAACAAGTAAGCAACCATCAAAATCAAACGGAGGAATCATGATGAAGAAAATCACAAAATTTGTGACGCTCCTGCTCGCGCTCGCGATGGTGTTCAGCCTCGCGGCGTGCTCGTCGGGCAAAGACAAGGACAAGGCGGACGGCAGCGCCGACATTGCGACCCTGATCGCAACCGAGCCGAGCAGCGCCGATGAAGCGAGCAAGCTCTACCAGCAGCTCATGCAGAAGGAAAACGACATTCTCGCCGCAAACTCCGAGCTCTGGAACAAGGTGTTTCTGTCTGCCAACAAAAACAGCACCATGATCGAGGACGGCACGAACTACGGCGACTTCCTGCTCGCCACGATCGAGAGCGCGAAGGACGGCTTCTCAGCCGACGAGCTCAAGACGCTCAAGGCCGGCGCCGAGCAGATCAAGGAGATCGAGGGCAAGCTCACCATCCTCGAACAGAAGTATCCCGGCTGCGGCACGGCGCCCGGCGCAGGTGACAGCGTGAGCGCGGAGGAGGCCGGCATGACCGCCTCCGGCAGCGACCTGATGAAATTCCCGAGCTTTCAGGGCAAGGATCTCGACGGCAATGACGTCGACAGCAGCAAGCTCTTCGCCGGCAACAGCGTCACGGTCGTGAACTTCTGGTTCACCACCTGCAACCCGTGCGTCGGTGAGCTGGCCGACCTTGAGGCGCTCAACAAGGACCTCGCCGCGAAGGGCGGCGCGGTCGTCGGCATCAACTCCTTCACGCTCGACGGCGACAAGACCGCCATCGCCGAGGCGAAGGACATTCTGGCGAAAAAGGGCGTGACCTACTCCAACCTCTGGTTCGCCTCCGACAGCGAGGCCGGTAAGTTCACCGCCGGCCTGTACTCGTTCCCGACCACATACGTCGTTGACAAAAACGGCAACATCGTCGGCCAGCCGATCGTCGGCGGGATCACCGCACCCGATCAGGCAAAGAAGCTCAACGAGCTCATCGATCAGGCGCTCGCAAGCAGCAAATAACGACCCGAGACAGCATCCGCCTCGACGCGCCCTTCTGACGGAAGGTGCGCCGGGGCGGATATTTGCTGTCTGTCAGAGCCTGACGTCCTCGAGCTGGTGCAGCTGCTCGAGCGCGACGCTGCCGCCGCTGACGACAAAGCAGACCTTGTCCCCTTCCCGCACCGGGAGCCGGCCGCACAGCGCCGCACCGATGCCGATGGCGGACGACGGCTCGCACAGCAGCTTGCCCTCCAGAAGCAGCAGCTTCATGCCGCGAAGAATAGCATCATCCGCAACGGCCGCAAAGCCGTCGGTATTTGCCGCCACATACGGGAAGCACACATCCCCCGGCATCTGCGCGACGAGCGCGTCCGCGACTGAGCGCTTCTGCTCCACCCGCACCGGATGCCCGGCGCGCAGGCTCTCCGTATAGCGCGGCAGCGCGGCCGGCTCCGCGCCAAACACGCGCACGCGCGGCGCGAGCGCCTTGACGGCCGTGGACACGCCGCCGATGAGCCCGCCGCCGCTGACCGGGACAACGACTGCATCAATCTCCGGGCACTGGGCCAGGATCTCCAGCCCGACCGTGCCCTGCCCCGCCATGACCGCCTCGTCATTGAACGGCGGCACCATCGTCGCGCCCCGCTCGGCGCACAGCCGCGCCGCCACGTCGAACCGCTCGGACGCCTCGCACAGCACGAGCTCCGCGCCCAGTGCGCGGATGGCCGCCTGCTTGACAGCAGGCGCGGTCTCCGGCATGACGATGCAGGCGTGCGTGCCGAAGCGCTGCGCGGCATAGGCCACCGCACGGCCGTGGTTGCCGGAGGACGCCGCGACAAAGCCGCGGGCGCGCTCGGCGTCCGTCAGGGTGAGGATCTTGTTCATTGCGCCGCGCAGCTTGAATGCGCCCGTGCGCTGCATACACTCGGCCTTGACATACACCTCGCAGCCGAGGGCGTCGTCGAGCGCCGGCAGGCGCAGCAGCGGCGTCCGGACAATATAGGGGGCGATGCGCGCGTGCGCCGCCCGGATGGTCTCCAATGTCATACTCATGGGAACGCTCCTTTCTCAGCAGACCTATTGTAACGCAGCCGGCGCGCATTGTAAAACCCGATCTGCGCGGCCGCCGCGCTTGACAAGGCCGGTCGAAAAGGGGCATAATCAGAGGCGAACGACCCGTTCATTCCCACGTAAGGAGGGCAATACCATGTATGATCTTGATCGTTTTCTCACCGCACAGCGCCGGGACTACGCCGCCGCCCTGCGCGAGATCCAAAACGGCCGCAAGCGCAGCCACTGGATCTGGTACATCTTCCCGCAGGTCGCGGGGCTGGGCATGAGCAGCACGTCGCAGTACTATGCCATCTCCGGGCTCGACGAGGCGCGGGCCTATCTGCGCGAGCCGACGCTGCGCGCGCACCTGCTGGAGATCAGCAGCGCCCTGCTGGCACTCGACGAGAGCGACCCCACGGCCGTGTTCGGCTTTCCGGACGACCTGAAGCTGCGCTCGAGCATGACGCTCTTCGCGGCCGCCGCGCCGGACGAGCCGGTGTTTTCCGCCGTGCTCGATAAATTCTTCGGCGGGCAGCCCGACACGCGCACGCTGCAGATTCTCGGCCTGTAAGGAGGCGCGCCATGGACAACCTGACCGAAACCAAACTCACATCCGAAAAGATCTACAGCGGCTGCATTCTCGACTTTTACCGCGACACCGTGCGCCTGCCCAACGGCGGCACCGCGCCGCGCGAACTATCGCGCCACGTGGGCGCGGTGTGCATCGTGCCGCTGCTCGACGACGGCCGCGTGATCGTCGAGCGGCAGTTTCGCTACCCGGTGAACGAGGTCATCACGGAGATCCCCGCCGGCAAGCGCGACAGCCGCGACGAAGCGCCCGAGGCCGCCGCGCGCCGCGAGCTGCGCGAGGAGACCGGCATCACGGCGCGCGAGCTCATCCCGCTCGGCCCGTTCTACCCCGCCGCCGCGTACTCGGACGAGGTCATCTGGATGTACCTCGCCCGCGGCCTGACCTTCGGCGAGCAGCAGCTCGACGACGATGAATTTCTCAACCTGCAGGCCGTGCCGCTCGACGAGCTTGCGCGCGATGTGCTGGCCGGGCGCATCCCGGACGCGAAAACGCAGGCAGCCATCCTGCGCGTGTACTGCATGGAGCACGGCTTTGAGCCGAAATAAAACAAGCGGCACGCGGCGGTCAGATGACCGCCGCGTGCCGCTTGTCCTGTTCGGCTATGTTCAGTGCCGGTGGAACAGGCCCTTTTTCTCATACGGGGCGCAGACGTAGCTCGTGAGCTCGTAGCCCGTCTTGGCGATGACCGGGCGCAGCTCCGCCTCCGGGATCTCCGTTTCGGAGAGAATGACCGTCTGGCCCCGGCTGTGCGAGGACGTGACCTTCTTGACCGGAAAGGCATTGCGCACCGCATCGTTGATATGGCTCTCGCACATGCCGCACATCATGCCGTCGATCCCCAGTGTGATCTGATACATGGGATGACCTCCTTGAAAAGCCGGTTGGTTAGATATGTTTAATCTCAACTGCATGATAACACCGCCCCGCCCGGGTGTCAAGCCCTGCGGGGCAGAAAAAAGCGGACTTCCGCAGCCGGAAGTCCGCTCTGTTTTTCCATACCGGGTCACGGGTTCGGGAACACGACACGGATGGTCGTGCCCGTGCCGGGCGTGCTCTCAAGCTCGATGCGGCCGTGGTGATACTGCACAGCGTGCTTGACGATCGACAATCCGAGGCCCGTGCCGCCGGACGCCTTGGAGTGGCTCTTATCCACGCGGTAGAAGCGCTCGAACACACGCGCCTGATGCTCCGGCGCGATGCCGATGCCGGTGTCGGCAACGGTGATGCTGCTGCCGCCGGCATCGGCCGCGACCGTCACGTCCACGCGCCCGCCGTCACGGTTGTACTTGATGGCGTTGTCGCAGAGGTTATAGACGATCTCATAGATCAGGCGGCGGACGCCGGGCAGGACGGCCGGCTGCCCCGTGACGCTGACCGTGACGCTGCGCGCGGCTGCGGCGTCGTGCAGGTTCTCCGCCGCCTCCTGCGACACGGCGAGCAGGTCGACCGGCTCCGTCGGCATGGCGTCACCCTCGTCGAGCTGGGACAGGCGGATGATATCGTCGATGAGCGTGACGAGGCGCGCGGCCTCGGCGTGGATATGGCCGACGAAGCGCGGCAGATCCTCGGGCTTGACCATGCCGTTTTCGATCAGCTCGGCGCTGCCGATGATGCCCTGCAGCGGCGTTTTGAGCTCGTGCGAGACATTCGCCGTGAACTCGCGGCGGTTGCGCTCGGCAAACTCCTGCTCCGTGATGTCAAAGGCCAGAATGACCGTGCCGAGGAATTTCCCGTCGGACGTGATGCGGCTGATATCGAACTGATACACGCGGCCCGCGCGCTCGGCGCGCACCTCACTGTGGCCGTCCGCAGCGGCGGCCTGAATGGCGGCGCTGATCTCGTGGCTGCGCTCGATGGTGAGAAAATCCCTGCCGACGCACTGCGCGTCCGCGCCGAAGAGCGCCTGCGCCGCGGCGTTGATGCTCAGGATGCTGCCGTGCTCGTCGAGCAGGACAAGGCCCTCGCGCATGCTGCCGGTGATCTGCGTGAACTCGTCGGTCTTTTCGCGCAGCTCGCGCAGCTGCGTTTGGATCTCGACGTGCTGGTGGTGGATGCGCTTGAGCAGCGGCGAGAGCTCCTCGTAGGCGTCGTTATCGAGCGGGTGCTCGAGATCGAGGCTGTTGAGCGGATCGACGATGCGCCGCGACAGCCGTCTGGCCAGCAAGCCGGAGAGGATGAGCGCCACGATGAGCACGATCAGCAGCGGCTGGATCATGCCGACGGCGATCATGCCGACCGTCGCGCGGCTGATGGAAATGCGCAGCACCGTGCCGTCGTCCAGACGCTGGGCGTAGTACATGGTCTTTTCCATGAGCGTCGAGGAATAGCGCGTGCTCTCGCCGGTGCCGGTCGCCAGCGCCTGACTGACCTCGGCGCGCGAGGCGTGGTTCTCAAGACTCTCGGCGTTGGTCTTCGTGTCGTACAGGACGCTGCCGTCGGCCGCGATCCATGTCAGGCGGTAACGGTCGGCCGTCAGCCGGGACAGGTAGTCTGTGCCGCCGTCCTCGACGGCCGCTGCGGCGAGACTCAGCTCGTCGCGCAGCTGGTTTTCCTCCACGCCGCCAAAGTAATCGTACAAAAAGCCCATGATGATCAGCAGGCTCGCCAGCAGCACGCACCCGGCCACGAGCAGGATGGATTGAAAGATCTTTTTGGTCATGTCGTTGCCTCCATGCGGTAGCCAACATTGCGCACCGTTTCGATCCGTCGTCCGTAGGAGCCGAGCTTCTGCCGGAGCGTCCGGATGTGCATGTCGACCGTGCGGGTCTCGCCGCAGTAGTCCATGCCCCAGATCTCCTGAAAGAGCTGGTCGCGCGTGAACGCCATGCCCGGATGGGACAGAAACAGGCGCAGGAGCTCAAATTCTTTATACGTAAGCGCGACACGCGCGCCGTCGACCGTGACCGTGTGTGCGTCGAGATCGACGACGAGCCCGCCGCTGCGCAGCTGATGTGCAGCTTTTTCCGGCTGGCAGCGGCGCAGCACCGCCTTGACGCAGGACACGAGCTCCATCACGCCGAAGGGCTTGACGAGGTAATAGTCCGCGCCGAGGTCGAGGCCGCGGATCTTGTCATACTCCGCGCCCTTGGCCGTGGCCATGACGACCGGGATGGTGCGCAGCTCCGCCGACGCCTTCATGCGCTGCAGCAGCTCGATGCCGTCCACGCCGGGCAGCATCACGTCGAGCACCACCAGATCGGGCTTCTCCGTCTGGAGCGCCGACCAGAATGACACGCCGTCGGCAAAGCCGCGGGCGTCAAACCCCGTGGATGAGAGCGTATAGACCTCAATGTCGCGGATACTGGCGTCGTCCTCCACACACCAGATCATGGCTTACCCCTCCTTGTGCACCCCGGTGACCGAGAAGATCACCCACTCGGCGATGTTCGTCGCGTGGTCGCCGATGCGCTCGAAGTATTTGGCGATCATGAGCAGGTCGAGCGCGTACTCCCCGTCGTCGGGGTGGGCGGCGATCTTGTCGATCAGCCGGCGCTTGACCTCGTCGAAAGCGTTGTCCACGACATCGTCCTCGGCGATGACCGTCTCTGCCAGCATTGTATCACGCTTGACGTAGGCGTCAACACTTTCTGTGACCATATGGATGGTCGAGAGCGCCATTTCGCGCAGCAGATCGTCATTTTCCGCCGAACGGCCGGCGAGAAACTGGATGATCTCCGCAATGTCCTCGGCCTGATCGCCGATGCGCTCCATGTCCGTGATCATCTTTAGCGCGGCCGAAATCTGGCGCAGGTCGCGCGCGACGGGCTGCTGCTGGAGCAGGAGCTTGAGGCACAGCGACTCGATGTTGCGCTCCTTCTGGTCGATCTCGGCATCGAGCGGCGCGACGCGCTGCGCCAGCTCCGGATCCGCCTCCGTGAGGGCCTTGGATGCGAGCGCGATGACCTCCTCGCACAGTGCGCCCATCTCGATCATCTCCTTGTTCAGGAGCGCGAGCTGTTCATCAAACCGGCTTCTCATTAGCCAAACCTCCCTGTGATGTAATCCTCCGTGCGCTTATCCTGCGGCTGCGAGAACAGCTGCTGCGTGTCGCCGCACTCGACGAGCTCGCCGAGCAGGAAAAACGCCGTGCGGTCAGAGATACGCACCGCCTGCTGCATGTTGTGCGTGACGATGACGATCGTGTACTGTTCCTTGAGCTGCATGGCCAGCTCCTCGATCTTCGACGTGGAGATGGGGTCAAGCGCGCTCGTGGGCTCGTCCATGAGCAGCACCTCCGGCTCGACCGCGAGCGCGCGGGCGATGCACAGGCGCTGCTGCTGGCCGCCGGAGAGGCCGAGGGCGTTTTTCTTCAGGCGGTCTTTCACCTCGTCCCAGATGGCCGCGCCGCGCAGGGACTTTTCGACGATCTCGTCGAGCCTGGCGCGGTTTTTGATGCCGTGCGTGCGCGGGCCATAGGCGATGTTGTCGTAGATGCTCATCGGAAACGGGTTCGGCTTCTGAAAGACCATGCCGATCTCGCGCCGCAGCTCGTTGACGTCCGTGCCGGGGGCGAAAATGTCCTGATCGCGGTAGCGCACATCGCCCGTGATCTTCACGCCCGGGATGAGGTCGTTCATGCGGTTGAGCGTTTTGAGAAACGTGGATTTGCCGCAGCCGGACGGCCCGATGAGCGCCGTGATGCTCTTTTCGGGAATGTTCAAACTGATATCGTGCAGCGCCTGATGATCTCCGTACCAGAGGTCCAGGCCCTGGACTGTCATAATGTCACTCATAAACTTCTTTTCCTCCTGAAGTATCGCTCAACGAGCGTAGCAGCGCCGTTGATGAGCAGCGTAAGGATCATCAAAATGGCGGCGATGGCAAAGGCCACATCAAACCGGCCCTGCTCCTTGGCGTAAACGTAAAGCGCGACGGTGAGCGTGGCGCCCGCGCTGCTCAGTCCCTCGAAAAAGTCGTTGAGCGCGTGGGCAAAGCCCGCCGTGAACAGCAGCGCGGCCGACTCGCCGAGGATGCGGCCGACGGACAGGATGCAGCCGGTGATGACGCCGTCCACGCAGCCGGGCAGCACCACGGTGCGGATGACACGCCACTTGCCCGCACCGAGGCCGAACGCGCCCTCGCGGTAGCTCTGCGGCACGGTTTTGAGGCTCTCCTGCGTGGTGCGCATGATGGTCGGCAGGTTCATGATGACGAGCGTGAGCGCGCCGGCCAGCAGCGATGTTTTCATATTCAGAAACTGGCAGAAAAACAGCATGCCCACAAGGCCGTAGATGATCGACGGGATGCCGGAGAGCGTCTCGGCCGCGTACTCGATGGCGCCGATGAGCCGGCGGTTCGTGGCGTACTCGGTCAGGTAGATGGCCGCGCCCACGCCGAGCGGCAGGACGATGAGCAGCGTCGCAATGACGATATAGAGCGTGTTGAGGATGTCCGGCAGGATGCCGATGCGGTCGGACAGGTAGCTCGGCGCGGTGGACAGCAGCGTCCACGACACGTTCGGCAGGCCCTTGATGAGCACGTAGGCGATCAGAAACAGCACGAGCGCCGCCGTGATAATGGCCGCCGCACCCATGAGGATGCGCATGGTGAGAATATAGGCCCTGCGGCCACCGGAAACGGCTTTCTTTTTCATTTGTCCCCCTCCTTATTGCGCTTGAGGAAGAAGTTGAGCGTGGCGTTGATGAGCATGATGAACAAAAACAGCACCAGCGCGATGGAAAACAGCGCCTGCCGCTGTAGGCCGCCGGAGTAGGACATTTCGCTGGCGACGGCGGTGGTCAGAAAGCGCACGCTCTGAAACAGGCTCGGCATATTCGGCACATTGCCCGACACCATCATGACGGCCATGGCCTCGCCGATGGCGCGGCCGACGCCGAGCACGACGGCGGCGGCAATGCCGCTCTTCGCCGCCGGGACGGAAACCTTGAAATACGTCTCAATGGGCGTCGCGCCGAGCGCGAGCGATGCGTCCTCATACTCGGGCGGCACGGCCTCGAGCGCCGTGACGGACACCTTGATGATCGACGGCAGGATCATGATCGCCAGCACGACGATGGCGGCGAGCAGGCTCGCGCCGTCGGCCAGGTGAAACACCTTGCGGATGCCCGGCACGAGCACGAGCATACCCACAAGGCCGTAGACGACCGACGGGATGCCGGCCAGCAGACTCACGGCCGATTCGAGCACGGTCTTGAGCCGCGGCGGGGCGACCTTCGCCAGATACACGGCCGTCAGGAAGCCCAGCGGCACGCCGAGCACGATGGCCCCGGCCGTGCCGTATACACTTGTCAGAATGAACGGCAAAATGCCGTACGACGGCTCTGCCGCCGTGGAGGCCCACGTCTTGCCGAACAGAAACGGGACGAGCCCGATCTTCCGGATGGCGGGGATGCCGGAGACGATCAGGTACACGCTGATGAGCAGCACACACCCGACGGTGATAAGGCCAAGGAGCAGAAACACGCCATGCACGACCGTCTCCAGAACTTGAGATCTCTTTTTCATATCCAGCACCTCTGTATATGCGAAAGGCGGCTGGTCTCCAGCCGCCTGTACGCTTGTCTGTGGCTCAGGCCACCGGGACTGCGCCCGCCGCGGAGATGATGGACGCGGCATCTGCAGAGGTCGCAAAGTCGAAGAACTTCTGCGCGGTCTCGCTCAGGGCCACGCCTTCCTTCGTCACGAGGACGAACGGACGCTGCACGAGGTAGGTGCCGTCCTTGACGGTCGCTTCCGTCGGGGCAACACCGTTGACGGTCAGGGCCTTGACGCTGTCCTTGATGGCAGCCAGAGAGGCATAGCCGATGGCGTTCGGGTTCTGGGACACGGTGGTGATGACATCGCCCGTGGAGGTCAGCTCCTGACGGTACTGGCAGGCATCCTTCGTGTCGGTGATGGACTCGAAGCCGTCGCGCGTGCCGCTGCCGGCCTCGCGGCCGATGAGGACGATCTCGGCGTCGTTGCCGCCGACATCCTTCCAGTTGGTGATCTCACCGGTGTAGATCTTGGCGATCTGCTCCAGGGTCAGGTCCTTGACGGGGTTCTGGGGGTTGACGATGATGGCGATGCCGTCGAGGGCGAGGGTGGTCTCCTTCAGGCCGGAGGCCTTCTCGTCGTCCTTGAGCGCGCGGCTCGACAGGCCGATGTCGCAGCGGCCCTCGGAGACGGCCTGGATGCCGGAGCCGGAGCCGGTCGGGTTATAGGTGAAGGTCGTGCCCGAGTTCGCTTCCATGAAGGACTCGCCGAGCGCGCCGATGACTTTTTCCATCGAGGTGGAACCGTCGGTCGAGACCGTGCCGCCGGCAGCGGCCGTGTTGTTATCATCCGCCTTCTGGCCGCAGCCCGCAAACAGCGAGAGCGCCATGACGGCAATGCACAAAATGGTAATGATCTTTTTCAAGATGAAGTGCTCCTTTCGAACTTCGATTTTGATTTTGGTTTTTTGTTCCCTACGCTTCACAGGATAAGCAGGGGATGTAAAAACGAAAAGAGCGCTTATGTAAAATGCGTGTAAAATTGTAAAATACCGCAGTTTGCAGCGCGTTTTTCACCCAATTTCGTATCTCGCGTTGATAAACAGACGTTTTCCGTGCGACTGTCAGCAAATATTTCATGAAAAATCTGCGCATATTTTCATCCCCTACGGGGGCTTACAGTTTCGGCCGCCGTCCGTTATACTAATGACAATGCTCCGAAACGGAGAAATACAGGAAGAGAGGATACACACACTATGCGAAATCGAAAATGGATCTGCCTGCTGCTGGCAGTCTTGACGCTGCTGGCCTGCACGGCCTGCGGCGGGAAAACAGCAACCTCCGACACTGCCGGAACACGCACGATCACGGACAGCAAAAACCGCACCGTAACCATACCCGACAAGGTGGAGCGCATCGTGTGCGTCGGCGTCGGCGCGCTGCGCTACAGCTGCTATGTCGGCGCGGCTGACCGCGTGGTCGGCGTGGAGGACTACGAGACCAAGGCCGGCATGAGCCGCCTGTATAACTACGTGAACTTCGATAAATTCAAGGATCTGCCCGTCACCGGTACGAACGGCGAGCCGTATGTGGAGCAGATCATCGACGTCGCACCGCAGGTCATCGTCATGAGCGCCTACGCCTCGTGCGATGCGGACGAGCTGAGCGCGAAGACCGGCATCCCGGTCTTTGTCGTGCCCGGCAGCGACACCACGCTCGATGACGCCGCCTACGAGACCATCCGTCTGCTCGGCGAGCTCTACGGGCTGGAAACGCGCGCGCAAGAGCTGACCAAGTACCTCAAGGGCATCCAGACCGACCTCGACACGCGCACGGCCAAGATTGCAGACGATCAGAAGCCGTCCGTCTATGTCGGCGGCGTGTCCTTCAAGGGGCAGCACGGCTTTGAGGGCACAGAGGCAGGCTACGGCCCGTTTGCGCTCATCCACGCCAAAAACCTCGCCGACACGACCGGGCAGACCGGCGCGTTCAACATCGACACCGAGCAGGTGCTCGCCTGGGACCCGGATGTGATCTTCCTGGACTTCAATGGTATGCCCCTGATCAACGAAGATTATCAGGCAAACCCGGCTTTTTATAACAGTCTCACCGCCGTGCGCAGCGGCAGGGTCTACTCGCAGATCTCGTTCCGCTCCTCGGCCTCCAATCTGGAGACGGCGCTGGCCGACGCCTATTATGCCGCCTGCGTGCTGTATCCGGAGCAGTTTGCCGACATTGACCCCGAGGCCAAGGCCGGCGAGATCTTCACGGAGCTGCTCGGCTCCAACCCCTATTCCGATCTGAAGGAGGCCGGGTATGCATTCCGTGCCATCACACTCGGCGAGTAAGCCGCACGATTCCGACTACAGCCGCAACCGCGCCAGAAGCATCCGCTTTCTGATCCTGCTGGCGGCCATTCTGGCGCTCGCGTTCTTTTTGTCGCTGCGCGCCGGGTCTTACAACACGCCCGCCGCCGAGCTCATCCGGGGCATCTTCGGCCGGGCGTCGGACGCGAAGATCAATCTCGTCATCCGCAATAACCGCCTGCCGCGCATCTGCACCGCCATGGTCGCCGGCGCGGGACTGGGGCTGGCCGGATGCATCCTGCAGGCCGTGCTGCGCAATCCGCTCGCCTCGGCCTCTACGCTCGGCGTGTCGCAGGGTGCGACGTTCGGCGCAGCCGTCGCCATCATCGGTCTCGGCCTGAGCCAGGCCGGCAGCTGGGCTATTCCGCTGTGCTCGTTTCTCGGCTCGCTGCTTGTCGCGGCCGTCATTCTGGGGCTGAGCCAGTTCAAGCAGATCTCCTCGGAGGGCATCGTGCTCGCGGGCGTCGCCATCAGCTCCATGCTGACCGGCGCGACCACGCTGCTGCAATACTTTGCCGATGAGGTTGCACTCTCGTCGCTCGTATTCTGGACGTTCGGCGACCTCGGCAGCACGGACTGGCAGTCCCTGCGCGGCATGGCGCTGGCCGTACTGCTGCTGATCGGCTACTGCTACCTGCACCGCTGGGACTATAACGCCCTGCTCTCCGGCGAGGAGACGGCGCTGAGTCTCGGCATCCATGTGCGGCGGCTGACACTCACGAACGTTGTGCTCACGTGCTTTGTCTGCTCGGTGATCGTGTCGCACGTCGGTCTCATCAACTTCATCGGTCTCGTTGCGCCGCACATCGTGCGCATGGTCGTCGGCAACAACTATATCTATCTCATCCCCGGCTCCGTGCTCGCCGGCGCGGCGCTGCTGCTGCTGAGTGATCTGGCCGCGCGCGTGATCATCATGCCCGTCATTCTGCCGATCGGCGCGCTGACGGCGTTTCTCGGCGGCCCGCTGTTTTTGTACCTGCTGTTCAAGGGGAGGGGCCGGACATGATCTGTGTGGACCATCTCTGCTATCACTATAAGGGCGGGCGGCCGATCCTCCGCGATGTGAGCTTTGAACTGGAGACCGGGCACTTTCTGGCCGTGCTCGGCAACAACGGCGTCGGCAAGAGCACACTGCTCAAGTGCATGAACCGTATCCTCACGGCTGACAGCGGGCACTGCCGTATCGACGGTGAGGATCTGCTCACGCTCTCCCACCGGGAGATCGCAAAACGCGTAGCCTTCGTGGCACAGCACGTGCCCGACACACAGATGACCGTGCACGACATGGTCATGCTCGGACGGCGGCCCTACATGACCTGGGGCGTGACGGAGCACGACCACCATGTCGTGCACGAGGCCATGCGCTATCTGAATCTGGAGGACATGCGCGGCCGGTTCCTCAACCGGCTCTCCGGCGGCGAGCGGCAGAAGGTCATGCTCGCCCGCGCGCTGGCGCAGGAGCCGACGCTCCTGCTGCTGGACGAACCGACCAGCAATCTCGACATCCGCAATCAATATCAGGTGCTGCAGATCACGCGCGACCTGTGCCGCGAGCAGAATCTCACGGCGATGATCGTCATCCACGACCTGAACCTCGCGCTGCGGTTCTGCGACCGCTTTCTGCTGCTGCGCGAGGGCGAGGTGTACCGTTACGGCGGCGCGGAGATCTTCGACGCCGACGCCCTGCGGGACGTCTACGGCGTGACGGGCAGCATCGTGGACGTGCAGGGGCACAGGCTCGTGCTCATTGATGACGAAGAAAAGGAGACAAGATCATGACCAACTGGGAAACCTGCGTACAATTTCACGGCCACGCCTGCGGCGGGCTGACGATCGGATATAAGGCCGCGTGCTACGCCGCCGAGCTGCTGGAGCTGTCCTTCTCCGGCGACGAACAGGTCGTGTGCATCGCGGAAAACGACGCCTGCGGCGTGGACGCCATTCAGGCGCTGCTCGGGTGCAGCATCGGCAAGGGCAACCTGCTGTTTCATATGCGCGGCAAACAGGCGTTCTCGTTTTATAACCGCGCCACGGGCAAGTCCGTGCGCCTGGTGCTCCGGCCGCGGCCGGAGGGGATGACGCGCGAGGAATCCTTCGCCTACTATCAGGCGCAGAAACCGGCCGACCTGTTCGACGTCAAGCCGGCGACCATCCCGCTGCCAGAGCCGGCCAAACTATTTGACTCCTACCCGTGCGCGTGCTGCGGCGAGGTGACGGGCGCCAACTGGATCCGCCTCGTCGGCGGGCAGAAGCTGTGCCTCGACTGCGCCGGAAGCTACGACCGGTTCGACGTCTGAAAACAACAAAAAATCCGGCTTCCGTGTTGGAAGCCGGATTTTTTATCCGCTGCACCTCAGCCGCGCAGCAGCGCGAGCTGGTAAAACGCGACGGCGCTCGCCGCGGCCACATTGAGCGAATCGACCCCATGCGTCATGGGGATGCGCACCGTGTAATCGCACGCGGCGATCGTGTTGGATGCCAGCCCGTCGCCCTCCGTGCCGAGCACGATGGCAAGGCGCGGCACGGTACGCAGGCGCTTGTCGTCGATGCGCAGCGAATCGTCCCGCAGCGCCATGGCCGCCGTCTGAAAGCCGAGGGCGTGCAGCGTCTCCTGCCAGTCGGTGTCCTCAGGCAGATACGTCCACGGCACCTGAAAGACCGTGCCCATGCTCACGCGCACGGCGCGGCGGTAGAGCGGGTCGCTGCCCGCCGACGTGAGCAGCACGGCGTCCACGCCAAGCGCCGCCGCCGAGCGGAAGATCGCGCCGATGTTCGTCGGGTTCATCACGTTTTCCAGCACGGCCACGCGCGCAGCGTTGGCGCACAGGACGGCGACCTCCGGCAGTGCCGGGCGGTGCATGGCGCAGAGCATGCCGCGCGTGAGATGAAAGCCTGTCAGCTGCGTGAGCACGTCGAGCTCGGCGGCATAGACCGGGATGTCCGCGGGGCAGCGCGCCAGGATCTCGCGCGCCTTGCCGTCCACGTGGCGGCGCTCCATCAAAAACGACACCGGCACGCACCCCGCGTCGAGCGCGCGGCCGATCACGAGCGGGCTCTCGGCGATGAAGAGCGCGTTTGCCGGGTCGGCGCGGTTGACGAGCTGGTTTTCCGTCAGGCGGGCGTACACGTCCAGCTCCGGCGCGGAAAAGTCCGAAATATCAAAAATCTTTGCCATAGCTGCATCTCTCTTTTCCATAGGGTCAGCCCGATTATAACCGATTTTGCGCGCGGACGCCACCGGTTTTTTTCCGCCGGTGTATGTTCCGCCGCGCCGGTGGGCATACTGGCTCTGAGGTGATATTTATGCAGTTGACCCCAAAAGAGGCCAGTTTACTCAAAGATCTCAAAGGGCAGGAGCAGCTATGCGTGGACAAATATAACCGCCACGCCGCCTGCGCCAACGACCCGCAGCTGAAAAACCTGTTCGAGCAGATCGCGCAGGTCGAGCAGCAGCATCTCGACGCGATCACGCAGATGGAGGGCGGCACCGTCGCCGCCCCGGCGGACTCCGCGACCGTGCCGACGACGTTCACGGCGACCTACAACAACACCGAGACCCCGCAAAAGCAAAACGACTGCTACCTGTGCACGGACGTGCTCGCAATGGAAAAGCACGCCTCGCACCTGTACGACACGTGCGTGTTCGAATTCAATGATGCCAACGCGCGCAGCGTGCTCAACGACATTCAAAAGCAGGAGCAGCACCACGGCAAGGTCATCTATGACTATATGAACACCAACGCCATGTACGCCTGACACCATCCGCGCAAAAACGGCGTCCCCGAGGGCTCGGGGACGCCGTTTTTTGTTTGCGAAATTTATTTGGTCAGGCCGTAGCTCCCGGCCAGCTTGCGGAACGCCGGGAGCGAGCGCTCGAGCTGGCTGCGCGCCACGCAGTAGGCCAGGCGCGCATAGCCGGGGCAGCCGAAATCATCGCCCGGCACGAGCAGGATGTCATAGTCCATCGCGCGGCGGCAAAACGCCCGGGCGTCCGGCTCCGGCGACTTGAGGAAGAGATAAAACGCGCCGTCCGGCCGCGCGCACGCATAGCCCATGTCCGTGAGCGCGCCGTAGATCAGCTCGCGGTTGGCAGCATAGGCCGCGATGTCCGCCGTCTGGCCGAGGCACTCGGCCACGGCGAGCTGGAACAGCGACGACACGCACACATACCCCAGCGCGCGCCCCGCGCCGAGCACGGCCGCGTGCACGGCGGCGTAATCGTCCATGGCCGGGTGCAGGGCGAGAAAGCCCACGCGCTCGCCGGGCAGGGACAGCGTCTTGCTGTAGGAATAGCAGTAGATCGCGTTCGGATAGATCGCGGGCAGGAACGGCACCTCCACCCCGCCGTAGACCAGCTCGCGGTACGGCTCGTCGGCAATGATGTAGATCGGGTGGCCGTACCGGGCCTGTTTTTCGCGCAGGAGCGCTGCCAGCGCCTCAAGCTCCGGGCGCGAGACGACGACACCGGAGGGGTTGTTCGGCGAGTTCAGGATGAGCAGCGCGGTCTTTTCCGTCACCGCGGCCGCGAGCGCATCGAGATCGAGCGCGAACGTGTCCGCCCGGCACGGCACAACGCGCACGCTGCCGCCCGCCGCCTCGGCATAGACGGCGTACTCCGGGAAGTACGGCGCGAACACGATGGCCTCATCCCCCGGACCCATGAGCGCGCGCGTGAGGATGGCCAGCGCGCTCGACGCGCCGTCGGTCATGTAAATATCCTGCGCGCGGTACGCCTCGCCGAAGGTGTCCGTCAGGTAAGCCGCGACCTTTTCGCGCACGGACGCCATGCCCGGCGCGGGCGCGTAGGCGTGCAGCTGCGTGGGCGGCACGGTGTGCAGCAGCCGCTCGACCGCCTCCTGCACGCAGTCCGGCGGGTCGATGCTCGGGTTGCCGATGGCGAAGTTATAGACGTTTTCCGGGCCGATCTCGGCCGCGCGGCGCTCGCCGTAGGCCGCGATCTCGCGGATGGAAGAGCCGCTCTCGCCCCAGGCGACCATTTGTTTCGAGATCATGCGTTTGCCTCCTCCAGATACTGTTTCAGGTACAAAATGGCCTGACGGTAGCCCTCGAAGCCGAGACCCATGTATGTTTTCACGCACGCCATGCCGGCATAGGAGATCTGGCGAAAATCCTCCCGGGCGCTGACGTCCGACAGGTGCACCTCCACCGCCGGGAGCGCCACGGCCTTGAGCGCGTCGAGAATGGCGACGCTCGTGTGCGTATAGGCAGCGGGGTTGATGACGATGCCGTCGGCCGTGCCGTAGGCCGCCTGAATGGCATCGACGATCGCGCCCTCGTGGTTGGACTGGAACAGCTCGACCTCTACGCCCGCTTCGCGCGCCGCTGCGCGGATGAAATCCTGCAGCGCGGCAAAGCTCCGGCTGCCGTAAATGGCCGGCTCACGCAGGCCGAGCAGGTTCAGGTTTGGGCCGTTGATGACGAGAAACTTCATGCCAGCACCTCCAGAATTTTGCGCACCGTCTCCTCCGGCGTACCGTTGTTGTCAATGACCGCGTCGGCGAAGCGGGCGTACAGCGGCGCACGCTGCGCGTAGAGCGCGGCGAGGTCGCTGCGCTGGGAGATGGGGCGGCCGTCCTTCGGCAGGCGCGCGAGGTCGCGCTGAAGCCAGAAAATCGTGCCGTTCTGGTGCAGGAGCGGGTAGTTTTCCGCGCGGCAGATGCTGCCGCCGCCGGTCGCAAGCACCGCGCCCGAGCGCTTGCCGAGCTCGGCGAGTGCGGCCGTCTCCCGCGCGCGGAAGGCGTCCTCTCCACCGGCGGCAAAAATGTCCGGGATGGACATGCCCGCCGTCTCGACGACCTGCGCGTCGCTGTCGAGCACCGGGCGGTGCAGCCGCTCGGCGAGCAGCGCCGCGATGGTGCTCTTGCCGCTGCCGGGCATGCCGATGAGGACGATGTTTTCCATCTCCTGCCGCAGCAGGCGGTGGATGCGCAGGATCTCCGCGTCGTCGATCACCGTATCGGTGAACACCTCGCAGCTGCGCTTGGCCTGCGCCACGAGCATATACAGTCCGCCCGCGCACGGGATGCCGAGGCTTTCCGCCTGCAGCAGCAGCGCCGTGCGCGCGGGGTTATAGACGATATCGAGCACGCCCGCGCACTGCGGAAACTGCCGCAGGTCGACGGCGGCTTTGCCCGTGTTCGGGTACATACCGACCGGCGTGGTGTTGACGATCACGCGCGCGTCGGCGTGGCGGTCGAGATTGTCGTAGTTATCCGGCCCGTGGCGGGAGATGACCGTCACGTGCGCACCGAGCTGCTCGAGCACGGCCTGAATGGTCGCGGACGCGCCGCCGTTGCCGAGCACGAGCGCCTTTTGCCCCGCAACGTCGATGCCGCTGTGACGCACGAGATACTCGAAGCCGAAGGCATCGGCATTATCGCCATAGAGCGTGCCGTCCGCCCGGCGGACGAGCACGTTCACGCTGCCGAGCTTTTGCGCGATCGGCGAGAGCTCGGCGCAGTACGGGATGACCGCCTTTTTATACGGGATGGTCACGTTGAGCGCGTCGAAATCGCCGCCGGTCAAAAACGCCGGCAGGTCCTCCGGCGCGACCTCATAGAGCCCGTAGACATAGTCCGCGAGCTGCGCGTGGATGGCCGGCGAGTAGCTGTGGCCGAGCTTTTCGCCCAGAAGTCCGCACCGCATCATCACACCACCTCACGATAGCTGCCGAGATAGGAGAATTCCTCACACAGACCCGGCAGCTCGCCCATGAGCTGCTGGAACTGCGGCGAATAGACCGACGTCTCGAGATCGAAATAGAACATGAACTCAAAGTCGCGCTCTGGCAGCGGACGGCTCTCGAGCTTGTTGAGGTTGATGCCGAGCGCGTAAAAGCGCGAGAGCACCTTGTACAGGGAGCCCGGCTTGTGCGGCAGCACCATCATGAGGCTCGTGCGGTCAGCGCCGGGATAGATTTCGAGATCCTTGGCGATGCAGATAAAGCGCGTGTAGTTGTTGCCCTGATCCTGCACGGAGGAGGCCAGGCTCTCGAGCCCGTAGAGTCCGACGCACGCGCGCGACGAGAGCGCCGCGACGTCCGTGCGGTCCGACTCGGCCACGCGCTTGGCGGCCATGGCAGTGTTCTCGCAGCGCACGACCGTCACGCCCGGCAGACTCTGCAGGAAGCGGCCGCACTGGCTGATGGCCTGCTCATGGGAATAGATTTCCTTGATGTCCGAGAGCTTCGTGCCGGGCTTGGCCAGCAGGCAGTGGTCGATCTTCAGGCGCACACTGCGCACGATGCGGAAGTTGTGCTGCATCATCAGATCGTACACGGCGTTGACGGAGCCGGCCGTGCTGTTTTCCAGCGGGATGACGCCGTAGCGGCACAGGCCCTTTTCGATGGCGGCAAACACCGCCTCGAACGTGGCGCAGTAAAACACGTTCGGCATCGTGAACAGGCGGTCGCACGCGAGCTGGGAATACGCGCCCTCCACGCCCTGACACGCGACGGCCGGGTGCTCCGGAAACAGCTGCGGTGTGCGCGCGATGGCCTGCTCGATCTCGGCGGTCAGCGGACTCGTGACGCCGAGCAGCCGGTTCTGGCAGCTGCGGCTGAGCTCAAAGATGAGCGAGTAGAGCGACACGGCGTATTCGCGCAGGTCCTCCGGCGCGGCGTCCGCGATCTGCTGCAGCTTCGCGCGCTCGCGCCCGGCATCGAGCGCCGGGAGATTGTGCGCCTTCTTGTAGCCCGCGATCTGCGCCGCGACCTCCATGCGCTGGTAAAACAGAGCGAGCAGCTGACTGTCGATGCCGTCGATCTGCTGGCGATAGTCACTAAGTTCCATGGTCAAGCTCCTTATTCAAGTTCTGTATTTTCCGCCGCGGGAACGGTTTTCAGCGCGGAAAGATCCGTCCAGAAGCGGGGGTAGGATTTGTCGGTACAGGCGCAGTCGCGCACCGTGACGGGCGCGGTGCAGCCGCTGGCGGCGGCCGCCGCCGCCATGGCGATGCGGTGGTCGTGCTGCGGGTCGACCGTGCCGCCGGTGAGCACCTTTCGGCCGGTGACGGTCAGGCCGCTGTCGTGCACCTCCACCTGCGCGCCGAGCGCGCGCAGCATGGCGGCCGTGCTCTCGAGCCGGTCGGACTCCTTGAGCCGCAGGCGGGCGGCGTTGACGATCTGCGTCTGGCCGTCCGCAAGCGCGGCGACGACGCTCAGCACCGGGATCAGATCCGGGATGGGCGCGGCGTCGATCGTGACGCCGCGCAGCGCGCAGCGCCGAACGGTGACGGCATCCTGCGTCTCGCGCACATCCGCGCCGAAGCGGCGCAGCACATCCAGCACCGCGCGGTCGCCCTGCGACGAGGCCGCCGACAGGCCCGTGACCGTGACACCGGCGGGCGAGAGCGCGCCCATGCACAGGAAAAACGCGGCGTTCGACCAGTCGCCCTCCACATGGCACTGCGCCGGGAGGCGCGCCGTCTGGCCGCCGGAGATGGTGTACGTCCGCTCCCGCTTTTGCAGGCGGATGCCGGACAGGCGCAGCGCGTCCTCCGTCATGGCGATATAGCCCGCGGACTCGAGCCGGCCCGTCACGGCGAGCGTGCTCTCCCCCGGCAGGCGCGGCAGCGCCATGAGCAGGCCGGAGATGTACTGCGAGGACACGTCGCCCGGCAGCGCGTAGGCACCGGGCCGCAGCCGGCCACCGGCGTGCAGCAGCGCGCCGTCGCGCCGGATGGTCATGCCGTGCGCCGTGAGCACCGCGTCGAGGGGTGACAGCGGCCGCTTCGGCAGGCGGCCTTCCATGTGGAAGGTCACGTCCGCGCCGAGCGCGCCCACGACCGGCAGCAGAAAGCGCAGCGTCGAGCCGCTCTCGCCGCAGAAAAGGTCTGCGTGCGCGGGCATTTCCCCGGCAATGGGGTCAATGCGCAGCGTGCCCGCGCCGTCGTCCGTGATGTCCGCGCCGAGGGCGGACAGGCAGCGTGCCGTGGCGGCGATGTCAGCCGAGACGCCGTCGCACCGCAGCGCCACGGGCTGCGCGCCGAGGGCGGCGCAGATGAGCAGGCGGTGCGCCTGCGATTTCGAAGCCGGGATGCGCACGCTGCCCGTGCGCGGCCCGGGAGAAACGGTCTGATTCATGCAACGCCTCCGTCCGCGAGCCAGGCGGGGATATCCGCCGCCGGGATCGTCTCGATGCGGCAGCGGCCGATGCACTCCGGCACGATGAGGTGCAGCTTGCCGTCGGCGATCTTTTTATCCGAGCGCGCGGCGTCCGTGAGCGCGTCACGGGTAAACGCCGTCTCCGTCGGCAGGCCGTACTGCCGCAGGAGCGCGAGGATCTGCGCGCAGGTATCGTCCGTGCAGATGCCGCGTTTGGCGGCCGCGCGCGCGATGATGGCCATGCCGATGGCCACGCCGCAGCCGTGCGGCACGGCGTAGTCGCTGCATTTTTCGACCGCGTGGCCGAACGAGTGGCCGAGGTTCAGCAGCTGGCGGCTGCCGCGGTCAAACTCATCGGCCGCAACGAGGTCACGCTTCATGCCGACACACGTTGCGATGACGTGCTCCACCTGTGCGCTGACCGGCTCTGCGCGCAGCGCGTCAAAAAACGGCTCGCTGCGCAGCACGGCGTATTTGATGACCTCGGCGCAGCCGTTGCGGTATTCCTCCGGCGGGAGGGTGCGCAGCGTGTCCGGGTCGCAGAGCACGAGGCTCGGCTGATAGAAGCAGCCGACCTGATTTTTGCCGCTTGCGAGGTTCACGGCCGTCTTGCCGCCGACGGAGGAGTCCACGGCGGCCAGCAGCGTCGTCGGCACCTGCACGAATGGGATGCCGCGCTGATACGTCGCGGCGGCAAAGCCCGCGAGGTCGCCGGTCACGCCGCCGCCGAGCGCGACGATGAGGTCGCTGCGGCTCAGGCGGTGCGCGGCCAGAAAGTCCAGCAGCGCCGCATAGGTGGCGAGCGTCTTGCAGTGCTCGCCGCCGGGATAGGTGAACGTCACGGCGCGAAAGCCCGCGCGCGTGAGCGACGCCGCGAGCCGCCCGGCATACAGGCCCGCCACGGTCTCGCCCGCGACGATGGCCGCCGTGCGGCCCGTGCCGAGCACGCGCGCGATCTGCGCGCCGGCGTCGTCGAGCAGGCCCGGCTGCACCAGCACGTCATAGTCGCGCGAGGCAGTCACGTGGATGGTCGTCATCGGCCGTCTACCTCCTCCTTGCGCCGGCGGCCCTCATCGAGCAGGCGCGTGAGCGCGGGCAGGTCGTCGCGCGCCATCGCGTCGCGGTACTCGCCCAGGTGCGTCATGAACATGTCCAGCTCATGGAGCAGATTGTCCTTGTTTTCCAGAAAGAGCTCGGCCCACATCTCGGGGCTCAGCCACGCGACACGGGTCATGTCCTTGTAGCTGCCGGCGGAAAAGCCCTTGTGCTGCGACGCCGTGGGGCTCTTGATATATGCGTTCGAGACCACATGCGCCATCTGCGAGGTGAAGGCGATCATCTCGTCGTGCGCCTCCGCCGTCGTGAAGGAAAAGCGCGCAAAGCCCGCGGGCTGGAGCAGCTGCTTGACGTGGTCGAAGAGCAGCACATCGTCAAAGTCCGGCGGCACGATGACCATCGGCGCGCCGTGGTACATGGTCGCCTTCGCGTTCTTGAAGCCGGAATACTGCGTGCCGGCCATCGGGTGGCCACCGAGGAACGTGACGCCGTGTTCCTTTGCGATCGGGAAGCAGGCGGCGCAGATGGTGCGCTTCGTGCCGCCGCAGTCGAGCACGACGGGGTGCGCTCCGATGTGCGGGGCCATGCGGCGAAACCACTCGATGGTCGCCTCCGGGTAGAGCGCGATGAGCACAAGATCGCACGCGGCGATGTTGTCCTCCGTGAGCTCGGCGTCCACCGCGCCGCTCATTATGGCAAAATCGAGCACGCTGCGGCTGCGGTTCCAGGCGAGCACGGTCGCGCCCGCTTCGTGATACGCCTTGGCAAAAGAACCGCCGATCAGGCCCAGGCCAACGATGCCGACCGTCATTTTGTAATCACCTCACGGACGCTGCGCACCTTTTTGGCGAGGTCGTCGTAGACCTCCGGGCGCAGGGACTGCGCGCCGTCGCACAGGGCGTGCATGGGATCGTTGTGCACCTCGATGATGAGGCCGTCCGCGCCGCAGGCCGTTGCGGCGAGCGCCATCGGCTCGACCAGGCGGGCGATGCCGGTCGCATGGCTCGGGTCGACGATGATGGGCAGGTGCGTCAGCTCCTTGAGCATGGGCACGGCCGCGAGGTCGAGCGTGTTGCGGGTGTAATCGTCGAACGTGCGGATGCCGCGCTCGCAGAGGATGACCTGCTCGTTGCCGCCGGCCATGATGTACTCGGCGCTCATGAGCAGCTCCTTGAGCGTGCTGGCAAGGCCGCGCTTGAGCAGGATGGGCTTGCGCAGCTTGCCGAGCTCGCGCAGAAGGTCGAAGTTCTGCATGTTGCGCGCGCCGACCTGAATGATATCCACATCCTCGAACAGCGGCAGATGCTCAACGCCCATGATCTCCGTCACGATCGGCAGGCCGGTGGCCGCGCGCGCCGTTTTGAGCAGCTCGATGCCGGTGGCCTTCAGGCCCTGAAAGTCGTAGGGCGAGGTGCGGGGCTTGAACGCGCCGCCGCGCAGGATGTTCGCGCCGGAGGCCTTGACGGCCTTTGCGACCGCGACAATCTGCTCCTCGGACTCGACGGAGCAGGGGCCGGCGATCATGACGAAGTTGCCGCCGCCGATCTTCACGCCGCCGACCTCGACGACGGTGTCCTCCGGGTGGAACTTGCGGTTGCAGCACTTGAAGGGCTCGGTCACGCGCTTGACGCTGTCGACGAT
>OJKQ01000259.1_pt1 | contig 43062 bp, 47 predicted proteins | sample 1596641 | NCBI WGS metagenome assembly OJKQ01 (sample SAMEA4350167, study PRJEB24818) | metagenome | biome: human; feature: gut; material: faeces | place: Denmark | collected 2013-09 | reverse complement strand
TGCGTTAGCAGTAACTTTATTTCCTTTAACTGTCCCGCCCCGGATCAGGGTGTCGTTTCCGCTCGAAAGGGATACCGTATCTTTTGCTGTGATGTCTGACGGGGTATGGGTAAGGGTGGTTTCTTCTGTCTGTCCTTTTCCTTTCCCGTAGGACGCGCCGATGCCATAGCCTCCTTTGCTGATGGAGGCTCCTATGCTTCCGCTTTTTGCTTTGTAGTCTTCTATGGTTGTGCTTTTGTTTTCGGAGGAGAGGATGTGGATGTTGTTTCCTGCTGTGAGATGGATGTCTTGGGCGTTGACTGTGCTGCCTTTGACTGTCATGTCTTCTTTGGCGATGACGGCGGCTGTCCTTCCTGCGGTGATCCGGCTTCCTTTTGTTTCTTCGGTAATGGTTTCCGCATGGTCTTTCCATCCGGTGCTGCCAAGGCTGATATTGATTCCTACGGCGTTGTTCTTATTAATGGCTTTGTCTGTCTTCTGATTTTTCTGTATGTCTCTTGCGTTCATTCCTGCCTGCAGGGCATACAGGGCTTTCAGCCGACCGTCTCCCACTTCTCCGGCTCTCCTTACGGGAGCGGCTATGTCTCTTGCTGCATTGACAGCCGTGCCGCCTAAGGATACGGTAAGGCCGCTCTTTTTGTATTCGTGTTCTTCTTTTCCTCTGTAGGTATTGTCTTTGCTTTCGATGTCTACGTTCCTGCCTGTGATAAGGGTGTCTTTCCCGGCAATGATGTCGGAGGCTCTGACGGTGATGTTGTTTTGGGCATGGATGGTGACGCTGCCTTTGACGCTTCCCACGGTGCTTCCTACCTGCATGGTTTCTTCGGTGTCATAGCTGTCTTTTTTCTTTTCGCTCCCGATGGTGAAGCCTAATCCCCCTCCGATGAGGCCGCTTTTCTTTACTTGTTTTTTGTGTATTTCTTTATTTGTTTCTTCTGCAGCATGTATGGAGATATTTCTTCCGGCTGACAGGGCTGTTTCTTTGGTGGAGGCGGCGGCGCTTCCTGTAAGGCTGATGTCTTTCCCTCCCTGCAGGGAGACGGTATTTCCTTCTATTATGCTTTTTTGTGCTTGTACGGCATGGACTTCATCGTGGGTGGTCGTGGTGGTACTGCTGAGCAAACTTCTTTCTTTATGGCGGTGGTGTTCTTCCAGGTCTGTTATTTCTTTTCCGTTTTCTACCGTAAGGTTTCTTCCCGCTTTTACGGCGGTCATGCCTTCGGAACGGATATCTGCGGCTTTGATGGATATGTCTCTTTCGGACTGCATGGTGAGGCTGCCTTTAGCGGTAACGGAGGAGCCTATATCCCGGGCGGCGCTGTCATGGCGGTAGTTATTACCGTCCCATGTGACGGCCGTGTCTTTTTTGACTGCGGCGGTTTCCATGGTTATGTCCCGTCCGGCTTTCATGGCTATATTTCCCGCTGAGGATATTTCCGCCGCTTCTGCAGTGATGTCTCTTCCCGCTTCTATTGACAGGGTGCCTTGATTTCCCGTGACGGCGGCTTTCCCCGAGGAGGCGATGGTTTCTGTGTATCCCTGTTGATTTCTTTCTTCATGCAGGGTGGAGGCAAGGTCTATGTCCTGCCCGGCTTTCAGGCTGAGTTTGTTTTCCGCTTCCATGGTCCCGGTATTCCGGATATCTCGCAGGGCTTCTTCCAGGATGGTGGAGCCTTTTATGGTACCTCCCTCGTTATTGATGTCGGAGGCGGAGAGGCGCATCGTGTCTCCCGCGATAACGGTGCCGCGGGAGAGGATGTCATTGGTGGCATGGATATCTATATTTTCTGCGGAAATAAGGGCAGAACCCGTAAGGGTGCCGTTCTTTCCATGCGCCAGATAGACTTCCGGCACGAGGGCTTTGACGATGTTCCCGTCAGGCAGAAGGACGGAGGATTCCACCATCCAGACGATGTCTTCTTTGAGGGCGGCCTTCTGGTCTTCGGTGAGGGCCATGCCGATGCGGACGTCTTTGTTTTCTTGGGCCCATCTCACAGCGGCGTCCATGAGGGCTTTGTATTCGCTTTCTCCTGCCGGCCGCCCTTTGAGCTGCATGAGCCGGTCTCGGACGAGTTGGCTTTCATAGTAGCCGTCGCCCAGACGTTTTTCGAGTTTCTCCGGGTCGTACTGCATCCGGCGGAAGAAGTAGTCTGAGGACAGGAAGGTTTTTCTATCCGCATAGGCGGGGTCGGTTTCCACAAGGTAGCGGGCCGTCGGGTCGGAGGTGACATGATACAGGCTGCTGTCGGAAATATGAAGCGGTTTTCTTTTTGACGGACTCAAGTATGCTTCTGCTTTCGTCCCTTCATATACCGGGTTTGTATGGGCTTTATCCACGGCGGCTATGACGATCGTATCGGTGACTGCATCAGCGGGCATATAATCAGTGCGGGTTGTCCGTGTTTCTGTCCTTTTATGAATATGGGCTCCATGGTGGACTCTTTTGGTCCAGTAGGAGGTGGCGGTTCCTTCTTCTTTTACTGTTTTATGTCCTTTTTCGTCCCGATTTTCTATATCTGCCCCATGGAGGGTAAAGGTCTTGCCGGCGGTCATCACGCTCCTGTCATTCACTGCCCTGCCGGCTTCGAGGGAAAGGCTGCCGCCGGCTGCTATGTGCGCGGGGTCTGTCGTGTCTATCCAGTCTTCATAGACGGACCGGTCATAGATGTAGGTGGTGAAGTGGTCATAGTCTCCGCCGTCCGGTGTATACAGATGGTCTACATGTCCACGGCGCTCTATGTAGGCTGCGCCGGCTGTTCCTTTTCCACCCAAAGTGAACCGGTCTGTCTGTCCCTGCCCTACGGCTTCTTCGTGGTGGGTCTTCCCTGCCAGAACGTTTTTAGTGGAGAAGTGTTCATTGCGGTTTTCCAAATGGTTCACGCCGATTGCCATATTTCCGCCGCTTTCCAGATAGGCACTTCTGTTTTCTATTTTTTCTGTTTTCCCCGTTATTTTCCCATTCTCATCTGATTGTCCGCCGATGGTCAGGTTTCCTTCGGCACGGATAAGGGCGTGTTCGGTGTTTGTAAGTGTATCGGTAATGAAGAGGTTCATGTGTTCCCGGGATGCGATAACGGGCGCTTTTTCTTTATATGTCCCCAGATTGTCCAATGTATCCGCTTCCACGGACAGTCTTGTTCCATAGATGCGTCCCTTGTTTTCATTGGTTATGTGGTTTGCCCGGATATGTACATTTTCTCCATTGACCAGCCCATGGTTTGCCCATGTGTTTTCTGCCGCTGTTTCTGTATCCGCTCCTTTTATTTCTCCGGTTTCTTCATTCCGGATGTTTTTACTTTCCAGTGCCAGGTGTCCGCGGGAAAGGATCTCTTTGCGGTTGGTTATATTCCCTTTTACGGCTAGTGAAAGGCTGCTGCCTGCTTCCAGGCGCCCTGTATTGGTAAAGTCTTTTTCCAACAGGATTCCGGCTTTTTTCCCGGCGGATACGATGCCGTCTCCGGTCATCTTATCCGTTTGTATGTTTATATTTCCATCGGCCGCCAGTGTGCCTTCTGTATTGGTTAATGTATGTCCCGCTTTAATCTGCTGGCTGCCGCCGCTTTTGATGGTACCTGCCGCATTATTGATGGCGTCTCCGGTTTCTATGGACAGGTTGTTTCCGCTTTCCATGGCATGTCCCGCATTGTCCAGTGTTTTTCCGGCATAGATGCCCATGTTTTCTCCGGCGAGGAGTTTGCCTTGGTTACGGATATTTTCTTTGGCCGCTGCGGACAGATTTCTTTCCGCAGCGATGGTTTTGTCGTTTTCCAGGCGGCTTGCGCGGAGGTCTGTATTTCCTTTGCTGTAGATGGTACCGCTGTTTTTCAGGTCGCCGTTCCAGTCAAGGGTGAGGTTGTCTTCGGCGCTCCATGTGCCGCTGTTATTGACGCCCAGTCCTTTTTCTGTCCCCACTAAGGTGATCCGTCCGGCGTACATGCCTCCTATGGCGGCGGTGTCGAGGGCGAAGGCGGGGCGTCCTCCTTTCCCTTCTATGGCAGAGGCTTCGAGGGTCTTTGCGTCTACGGTATTGGCCCCGGTGGTGATATGGAGGTCTTCGGCCCAGATGCCTGCGTTGATTTTCACGGCGCGGGAGAGGATGGCAAGGCTTTCCGTTTCTTTTCCGCCAAGGCCTTTCCCTTCGATGAGGATGTCCCCTCCTGTGATGTCGAAGCGCTGCAAATGGTCTTCTCCGTCATAGACGGGTTTCCCTGTGGTGAGGAAGGCTTTGCCTGTATTGATGAATCCGCCTCCGTTTACGGTGATGCCGTTCGGGTTGGCAATGACGACGTCTGCCCTGTTTCCCGCCACTTCCAGAAATCCGTCCATGGATGTGGAACCCGCGCCGGTGACTTCGTTTACGATGATTTTGGCCGGTCTTTCCGCCATGTTATTGTTCCCCTGTACGTATCCTGCCAGTTCGGTTTTGGAGAGGGTGTAGGAGTTGTTCAGGATGGCGCCTTTGTCCGGCACGTTGAAGGTTTCGTATTCGTTCCGGGATACGCCGCCGGAGGAGGGGGCGGTGATATTGACAAGGGGTATGCCGTTTGCTGTTTCTTCTACTTGCGGCTGATGGCGGGCTTCCGCTTTCGGATCGGGCATGATGGGGCCCGACGCCATGCCGGCGGTGCTTGTCATAAACAGTCCCGCTGCCAGCCATATGGCTACATTCCATCTGAGTCGTTTGCTTGTGCTTGTTTTCATTTGTCATAACCTCTTGTCGTTTTGATTAAAATTTGACCGATTTCATTTAAAATTGACAGCCCAGCGTGAATCCGCCGGCCCATGTTTTCGTATGGAAGCCGTCAGGCTTGTATAACGCTCTGCTGATAAAGGTGTCGTAGAAGAGTCCTGAGGGAAAGGTTCCTCTCATTCCCAGCGCCATGCCCGCGATGGTTCTTCCTGTCAGGATCTCTGTGGATACGCCGTATACGGCGCCTGCGTCGAGTCCTGCATATACGCTGCTGTGGAGGCGCGGAAGAGAGGATGACAGTTCGTTTCGGATGTACCATCCGTTTTCTCCCATGAGGGTGTATTCTCCGTCGAAGCCCCGGACGGTGTACCTGTTCCCGATGCTCACCATGTCTGTGCTGTAGAGGCGCATACCGCCTGTCGTCCACTGCCCGTGAAGGGATGTGGTGAAGGATGCCGGCCGGTGTCCCAGGGTAAGGGGTTTCTGCCAGTCTATGTCCAGGAGCCACATTTTATAATGGGTTTTGGGACTCGCCGGATTGTCTGTGTCAGGTTTCGCGCCGAACCATCCTGTCCCCATTTTATATCCAAGGCGGGTGTACAGCGTGCCGCTTCCTGCATAGACGCGGTCAAAGAGGCCTATTTCCATGGCCGTGGTGTCCATGGCCTGTACGGGGATTTCCATATCGTTGATGAAGTAGTGGGCGTTTCTTTTTGTGAGGCTTATGTCCCAGCCGTATTTTTCGTTTTTGGTGCGTCCCATGACATGGCTGAAGGTGAATTCGGTGATGCGGGTTTTCCCGCTGCTGATGAAGTCATAGGGCCGGGACTCTACGGTCCGGTGGTATCGATAGCGGTTGTGACGCAGTGTGAAGGTGTCCCATCCTCTGGGGATGGAGTAGGAAATGCCATGCCCTCTGGTTCCTTTTTCGTATCCGTCCCGGGAGCCGTCTGTATTTCCGCTGATGCGGAAGAGGTCATTGGCATTGAAGAGCCGGTCTATTCCCAGGGCGGCGTTCCACTGGATGCTTCCTGTGTCTTCCAGTCCGGAGTCGTCCACGGAAAGGCTTCCCTTTATTTGTTTCCCCTTGGTTATGGAGAGTTCCACGTCTGTCATGTCCGCTTCTTCGGCAGGGAGGAGTTTCATGGATACGTCAGAGGAGCTGACACGTTTCATCTGTTCCAGCCCCTGCTCCAGGCGGCGGATGTTCAGGATGTCTCCTTCTTTGATGGGAAATGCGTTTTTCCATGGGATGACGGCGCTGTCTCTGCTGTAGATGATTTTATGCAGCCTGCCGGTTTGGAGGCGGAGAAGGAGTTTCCCGTTTTTCATATTCTGCTCGGGAATCACGATGCGGCTGGTCACGTATCCTTTGTCCAGCAGTTTCGCATTCAGGTCTTTTACCAGCCTGTTGACGGATGAAATCCCCATGTCCGTGTGAATATGGGGCTGTATGATGTCCTGCAGCCAGCCGAACTTTTCTTCCTGCCCCGATAAAATAATTTCGTCTATTCTAAACACGGGTCCTGCGGCACCTTGCGTCTCTTCTTTTTCATTCAGGCTGCTTCCCATATTTTCTACGCGGGGCATGCGCAGCCTTTCCTGCCGGTCTTCTTCTCTCTGCCGCGCTTCTTCCAGCCGCTCTGCTCCTGTGTAATCTAAAACGGGAGCAGCTGATACCGCTCCCGTCATCATGGTTAAAAAAATAAAGGCTGTTACGATTTTCCCCCGCATATGATTGCTCTCCCAAAGTAATATTTCAAATGTTTTTCTTATTTTTAATTATAGTTTACAGGGATATAGTTTACAGGGACGGTATTGTAAATGTTTTCTTTGCTTCCTTATACGGAATCAATATTAAAATCGCCTGCAGGACAAATGATATATTACCATATTTCAATAAAAAGCCCATACAATCAAATTTTCTTGCGCATCGGAACAAAGTGTCGTCAAAGTGGGGGCAAAAACAACTTTTTACATCTTTAAATATTCCATTTTTCACAAAATAAAAAAGCCCGTCTTACTTGACAGGCTCTGACTTCGTGGCGGAGAGAGGGGGATTCGAACCCCCGTGCCGGTATTCGCCGGCAACATGATTTCCAATTATAGGTATGATTCAAGAAATACGATAAAATCTGACAAAATATAGGTTTAATTCGGCATAAAACGGTATAAAAAAATACAAAGTGTCGTCAAAAGTGTCGTCAGATAATCCGGTCTAAAACATGGATAACTTCGGATTCTATTTCGGGGGTCACGTGGGAATAAATATCCATTGTGACTTGGAAAGAGCTGTGGCCTAAACGGTATTGGACAATTTTATGATGAACGCCTGATTTTAATAGCATGGTGGCGTGCGTGTGCCGGATACTATGAAAGGTCATCCCCGGCAATTCCATTAGCTTAAATACACGCCTTGATATCTTTTCTATGTGATTTCTTCTAACCGGTGAACCGTCATCACGACAGAAAAGTAGTCCATTGTCTTTGAAATGAGGAGTGGATAACTTCTTTTGCAAAGTCCGCGATATTTGTGCGTGAATCATTTCCATAGTGTTCTTATCGACGGATATTGTCCGCCTGCTTGATTTTGTTTTTAGATCAGTTGATATTTTTTCTTCCTTCCCGACTTTGACGATAGATTGAAGAACAGTCAAAGTGCTTTTTTTGAAATCAAAACTTCTTTTATAGTCCAGTCCGGATATCTCGCCCATTCGAAGTCCTGTATAGGCAGCAATTCTAAAATAGCATTTCATCCACTCTTCCGGCAGCAATTCTATCATCTGCCGTATCTGATTGTTGGTGAGTGTTTTTAGCTCTCTTCTCGGCATTTTAGCATGCTTGATATTCGTCAGTGGGGAAACCGTAATTGCGCCGTCTTCTGCAGCCTGTTTTAGTCCTGCGTGTAGGATCGTGTGTAAGTTATTAACAGTCCGCGGAGATTTTTCCGTCAATAAATCGGCGAAATAGGTGCGAAACATCGCCGGCGTAAGGTCGACAAGCAATATGTTTCCAATTGGCGCCTCTGTAATGTATTTTTTGATTGTGTAGTAATAATTTGTATGTGTCACCGGTGAGATATTATTTTTTATCGATTCAAGCCACGCACTCATCCATTCTTTGAGTAATATCTTTTTTTCAGCGAGAGGGCATTTTTCTTGCATTTCTATATATTGCTCTCTTTTGTCTTTTGCTTCTTTTAGCGTGCGGCCTAAAAAGTGCTTCCGTTTACCATTAATTTGAATAGTGACTTCGTATCGTCCGTCTTTTCTTTTGGGCATAATAAAACAGCTCCTTTCAAAAATAAGGGCTGTTTATGTTATAATATAATAGTAATCAGCCCTGCGTGGGTATTACGTTTTCCCGTTGTTCTGTTGCCGCAGAATGACGGGATTTTTATATTGCCTGAAATGAGGTATTAAAACGGAATCTCTTCGGTCCAGTCAGCGAATTGTGTCGCTGAATCCAGTTCCGACTTGATTTCCTTATATTCATCCTCCCACGAAGGGAGAAGTTCCAAACGGTAATAATCCGATTTTTCACCGCAATGTGGGCAGTATCTTGCGTTTAGGGGGAGTATTTCACCACATGAATAGCTGGAGCATTTGTTTTGTGTTTCAAGTCCGCACATAATACAGTAATCGGTGTCTCCAATTTCTTCATTATCACATCTAAAGCATTTCTCCGTCTTTCCGTTTTCTTGTTCCGGATAACTACGATATTTCATATCGACAGCTAACTCTCCTTCCACTATTGGCCTTTCTAAAAAATCAAAAATTATCAAATTTCTATTATTCCAAACCAGCTTATTCGATCCGCACACAGGACAATATTTACTTTTTTTAATGGTAAATGCGTGATGGCATTTCATACAATATCTACCTTGAATAAAGTCGTGAAATTGATTGCTATAAAAATTAACTCTGTCCTTGTAATATTCCTGATTCTTTTCGACTTTTTCAAGCGCGTATGTAGCGGCTTCATTTGAAACGCCAAATATATTGGATACCTCAGCGGAAGATAAACTCGGTATTTGGCATAAAAGTGCGGGGGAACATAGAAGTTCACTCGCAAAAAAGTCGGCTTCTTTTTCAAATAAGCGACTTTCAGATGCAGAGAGTTGGACTAATCCTGCACCCATTGCGGATGCAGAATAGGGAAATAATTGAAAATGTTGAAGAACGATATGCCCTAGCTCGTGAGCCAATGTCCACCTGCGTCTTTCTGTAGATAGGCACGCATCGTTGTAAGTTACCATATATAATTCATTCTCAGGAAGATAAAATGTTTCGCCATCTTCTGAGCCGATGATATCGACAATGTTGTCAACGGTGCAATTAAAGTTGTCAGCTAAAGTCGAATATTTAAAAATTTTGACGTCGTAGTTTTTTAAAAGTTGTCTGACTTGAAATGGGAATGTATTAATGCTATTTGATTGAAAAAGCCGCTTTATCCAATAAATAATAAGGGAATATCTTGGTTTCGTTGTAGAAGCGTGCAATTAATCATCTCCGTCATTCTCAAGCATAAATTTAATGAGACCTTTTAGCTTTTTCACCCTTTTAGGGTTACTTTTAAAGCTATCTTTTCGCGCTAAAGCTCGAATTTCCGGATCGTCTAATACGGGCAACTCTTCTTCATCAGTATTTGAATCGATAATCTGTAAAAGACTTTTAAGCTCGTTTTCATCTTCCCAGCCCATAAGCCAAACTGGAGAAACGCCGAGTGCTTCGGCTATAAGATCTATTTTATCTTGTTTTGGAGCATACTTACCGGTTAAATAGTCAGAAATAGATGAAGATCTTATTCCTGTTCGTCTAGATAGTTCTGCTGCAGAGATATCTAATTTCTCCATTGCTGATTTCATTCTTTCTATAAGAATATCTCTCATCCTCATCACCCCTCTATCTGCATAATACTCGGAAACCCGAATAAAATCAATACCCAACAATAAATTAGTACGGAAAACCGTTGACACGGAAGTTTGAGCGTGCTATGATATTTGCATAAGCACGGAAAACCGTGCAAAATACAAAAAAGGAGGTGTGAACTTTGATGGTGGAGTATGACTATGCGTACCTTCGTGGCTTCATAAGAGAACGCTTCGGGTCAAACCAAAATTTTGCAGATTTTATCGGCATAGGAATCACCGCATTATACGATCGTCTTTCTGGTAAAACGGCATTTAAGCAAGATGAAATCGATGCCGTGGTGCGGGAGTACGAGTTGTCAGGAGATGAAATCATGCGTATTTTTTTTACACGGAAAATACGGAAAACCGTGTAAATACAGAAAGAGGGGTAGCAAAATGAACAATTTACAAATTTTTAACAACGAAAAATTCGGCAGCATTCGGACAGTGGAAGTTAACAACGAACCTTATTTTGTGGGGAAAGATGTAGCAGACATCTTGGGGTATCAAAACCCAAGCAAGGCAATAAGTATGCACGTAGACGAAGAAGATAAGGAATTTGTGATGATGAACATAGACAGATTCCCAAAATGGGAATCTGTCTATAGGACAAACAAAAACAGCAGTTATTAACGAAAGTGGTTTATATAGCTTGATATTGTCCTCGAAATTACCAACAGCGAAAGAATTTAAAAGATGGATTACGCACGAAGTCATTCCGGCAATCAGAAAGACCGGCGGATATATCGGTGGGGCTGATACCATGTCGGACGATGAAATCATGGCAAAGGCTCTGCTGATTGGAAAGAGAACTATTGAGCAACAGAAAATCAAGATTCAGAATCTGGAAGTCAAAAACAGCGAGCTTACGGTTTCAAACACCGTCATGCGTCCGAAAGCTGATTATTTTGATGAACTCGTAGACAGAAACTTACTGACCAATATACGGGAGACGGCAAAGCAGCTCCGTGTCGGGCAAAAAGTATTTGTTAATTTCCTTTTAGATAAAAAATATCTCTATCGGGATTTGAAAGGAAAACTCATGCCGTATGCAGGCAAAGGAGACGGCCTTTTTGAAGTTAAAGAATGTTTCAACGACAAGACAAGGTGGAGCGGCGTTCAAGTACTGGTCACACCCAAAGGCCGCGAGGTGTTCCGGTTGCTATGCGCAGGATTAACTGCTTAAAAAGCAAAAGAGGTGAGAACAAATGGAAAAGATTGGACTTGTTCCGGATGAAATAGCAGAAATACTGCATATCGGAACAAAGCAGGTGCGGGATTATGCAGAAAACGACCCTACATTCCCTGTGTTTGCCGTAGGAAGCAAGAAGATATCGACTTACCGGGCATTAGAGGAATGGGCAACGAACCGTGCCAAGTTAAGAATCGGCATGAAAGCGCACAGTTCACAGGTTGCAGATATCGTGATGAGAAAGAGGAAAATGGCATGAATAAAGCATTAATGATGACCGCCGTGTTGGCGGTATCCACCTTATGTGCAGGTTTGGCGGTTAACGGAAGCCTTGTGAAGGACTACTTAACGGCCGGTCCCAATGAACTCATTGAATATAGAAAGGAAATCAAAAGCGGCGATACGCTCTAGGACATTTGCAGAGAAATCGCAACGGACAAGGAAGACCTGCGGAAATTGGTGTGGCAGGCCATGCAGGACAATCACATTCAAGATCCGGCGGAACTACAACCGGGCAGGATTGTAATTGTAAGAGTGAGGGAGGCGAGAAAACGATGAATTACAGAAAGTTTTATCAGCAAGTGCTAAAAACGATTTTAAGCGGTAAAAGTGACCCGGTTCTTAGGCAATATCCAAATTACTACGCAAATAACAAAGATTTAATTTCATTTAACAATCACAGTTTATTCTTGATCCCCAAAAATAAGAATATCTTGGCGCCCGATATTGGGGAGAGATTATCAGAAAATATGGTAGAAACGCTTGTCCCTAAAGATGATGCAGACCTGACAGCGTTACTACCTACAGACACCCTCATCGGTGTAAAACCGCAAGGTCGGATGTTGAAAAAACCTGACGGCACAGAATATCGATACCGCATGGATAACAGCTACTTCGGATATTTCGATGAAGATGTAAAAGTTATGGTGAACCTCAATAAAGAAACATCTCTATTCTATTTATTTGAAGATGAAGAACTGGTGTGCATCCTCACACCGATGCGTATAGAAGATTGAAGGGAGGTGGTGTCAATTGATTGTGCGGACAAGTAAAAAGCCGTCCACTGCTGGAACAGTAGGACGGCAAAAGCAAACACTTACTAATTGATTATAGCACAAATGAAGGAGACAGAAAAATGATTAGAATCGAAATCGATGCAAATGACGTAGTTGAATTAAAAGCGCAGCTGAAAGGGCTCTTAAACGAACCGGCCAAAAGCACAGTAACAGTCACACCGGAAAGCGTTACAGTTACCGCTCCGCAGGTTAAAGAAGTCAAAGTACCCAAAGCAAAGAAAGCGGAGCCCGTAAAAGAAGAACCGCCGAAAGCAGCCGCAGCGGATGAACTGTCAGAAGACCAGAAGACCGAACTGCGTACGCTCTGCGCTGAGTATACGCATAAGGTTTCTGACGGCAAAGAACGGATTAAACAGTTCTTGAAAGACAAAGGACTTGCTAAAGTAACCGAACTCAAGCCTGCCGATCTGCCAGAATTTAAGGCTTTGGTGCAGATCTGATGGCGCATGCAATATTAAGCGCATCGGCCAGTTCCCGATGGCTGCATTGCACGCCGTCGGCAAGGCTGGAACGGAAGTTTCCGGACGCGTCAAGTCCTTATGCGCTAGAAGGCTCACGCGCACACGCGAGAGCAGAGTACTTCTTGAATCGTTTTTTAAAAACTGGCGATTCTAACGTACTTATACGCGAAGACGTCGAGATGAACGATGCTGTACAGGCTTACGTCAACATCTGCGTTGAAAAAATCAACGAAGCGAGAACGGCCTCTCCGGATGCGCAGATCAAAGTTGAACAGCGGCTGGACTTCTCCCGCTGGGTGCCGGAAGGTTTCGGCACAGGCGATATGGTCATGGTTTCAGATAAATATTTTGAAATCGTTGATCTCAAGTACGGAAAAGGCGTTCCGGTCTCCGCTGTCGATAACAGTCAAATGCGTCTGTACGCGCTGGGCATGTACGATGCGTTCGGCTATCTGTACGGAGCCGATGAGGTCAGGATGACGATTGTGCAGCCACGGCTTGACAGTGTTTCGACTGAAACGATTTCAGTCGAAGACCTGCTCACGTGGGGTGAGACGGTCAAAAAGAAGGCAAAAATTGCATTTAAAGGTGGGGGCGAGTTCTGCGCAGGCAATCACTGCCGATTCTGTAAAGCACGGAACACTTGCCGAGCACATGCCGAATACGAACTGAAAAACGTAAAAGAAGATCTGCAGACGGCAGAGCTGGAAGACTTTGAGATTTCGGACATACTGCTGCGTGCTAAAGGTATCAAAACATGGCTTGACGGTCTGGAAGCATACGCTCTCGGGAAAGCGCTTGACGGCTACGAATGGCCCGGAATGAAACTTGTCGAAGGCCGCAGCAACCGGAAGATCACAGATGATGAAATAGCAGCGTATCAACTTCTAAATGCGGGCTTTGGCGCAGAAGTGATCTACAAGCCGAAAGCGCTACGGTCGATTACCGACTTAGAAAAGCTCTGCGGAAAGAAGATGTTCGGCGAATTAATGTCCGGAGTGATTGAGAAACCGCCGGGCAAACCGACGCTGGTCTCTGCAGATGACAAGCGGCAGGCGATAGAAATAGCAAATATCAAAAATGATTTTGACGAAAATCTTTTATAAAGAATAGGAGTAAAACACAATGAAAAGCATTAAATTTGTAACCGGATTAGTCAGACTGTCTTACGCGAATATTTGGGCGCCGAAAGAAGACCTTAGCGGCCGTATGCGTTACTCGGCAAGTCTGCTTATCAAGAAAAGCGACACAAAGACGATATCTCGTCTGAAAGCGAAAATCAAGGAGCTTATTAACGACGAAGAAGCTAAGAAAATTCTTGGCACGCGCGGTAAAGATATCGACCTGCCGCTTCGTGACGGCGATACGGAACGTGAAGGCGATGATAACTATGCGGGGCACTATTTCCTGAATGCAAAGGCGACGGAAGATTACCCACCAAAAATCCTCGGCTCCGACGGAGAAGAGATCTTCGATAAATCTGAAGTATACAGTGGGTGCTACTGTCAGGCGGTCTTGTACTTATTTGCGTACAATCAGGGCGGCCACCGCGGAGTAGGCGTCAGCTTGAGTGGTCTGAAGAAGATTAAAGACGGCACGCCGCTGTCCGGCGGAAGTGTATCTGCTGGAGACTTCGACGATGATCTCTTAGGCGCTGACGCTAAAGATGACGATAACGATGATATTTTTTAAGGAGTAAGTGCTATGGCTACACTGGCAATTGACTTAGAGACGTACAGTGACAATGACATCAAGTACGGAGTCTATAAATATGTAGACTCGCCGAACTTTGAAATCTTGTTGCTCGGATACGGTTTCGATGACGAACCAGTGCAGGTAGTAGATCTTACCAGAGAGGAGATGCCTGTGCGAGTTGCACAGGCTCTTTTCGATAGTAACATCACGAAGACGGCGTTTAACGCAAACTTCGAAATTACCTGCTTTAAAAAGATATACCCGCAGCTGCCGGCCGAACAATGGGAGTGTACAAGCGTACTGGCGCTGTACAATTCACTGCCGACGAAACTTGCTGACGTAGCTGCCGTACTGCACCTCGGCGCAGATAAGCAGAAAGACACGCGGGGCAAGGCATTAATCAACTACTTTTCTAAGCCGTGCAAGCCAACCAAGTCAAACGGCGGCAGAACAAGAAATTTACCGGAACATAATCCTGAAGCGTGGGCGCAATACATCGAGTATAACCGACAGGACGTCGTCGTCGAAAAAGCTATACGGCAGAAACTATTATCCTTGAACCCCCCGGAGCTTGAACACAAATATTGGCTTATGGATCAAGAGATTAACAGCCGCGGCGCACGGATCAATGAAAAACTGGTCGAAAACGCTATCCGCATAAACAAAGAACACAAAGCAAAATTGCTGGCAAAAGCAGAAGAGCTTACCGGACTCGAGAATCCGAACAGTCCGCTGCAGCTCACAGCTTGGATAGAAAACCGGCTTGGGGAAACCGTCGAATCTATCGATAAAAAAGCGATTGCAGAACTCTTGAAAAAAGACATTCCGGATGATGTGCGTGTCGTGCTCAAGCTGCGTCAGCTGCTCGGCAAAACATCAATCAAGAAGTACGAAGCAATGCAGAAAGCGATGACATCAGACGGTCGTGTACACGGCATGTTCCAGTTCTACGGCGCGATGCGCACCGGGCGTTGGGCAGGACGTATTGTACAGCTGCACAATCTGCCGCGGAACAGTATGAACGCAGAAGAGCTTGATACCGCCCGAGCTTTTGTCAAAAACGGCGATTTAGAAATGCTGGAACTCTGTTATGACAATGTACCGGATACTTTATCGCAGCTTGTCAGAACGGCAATTACCGCAAAGCCCGGCTGCCGATTCATCGTTGACGACTTCTCGGCCATTGAAGCCCGTGTTATAGCTTGGCTGGCAGGGGAGAAATGGCGGCAGGACGTATTTGCGGAAGGCGGGGATATCTATTGTGCTTCCGCTTCGGCCATGTTCGGCGTTCCCGTGGTCAAGCACGGTGTAAACGGGCATTTACGTCAGAAAGGAAAAATTGCGGAACTGGCACTCGGCTACGGCGGTTCTGTCGGCGCGCTAAAGCAGATGGGTGCTGACAAGATGGGGCTTTCGGATGACGAGCTGCAGGACATCGTGACGAAATGGCGCGCTGCGTCACCTGCAATTACTAAATTCTGGTGGGATGTGGACAGCGCTGCTAAAAAAGCAATCAAGACGGGCAGCACAGTCAAAATCAAGCAAGGACATCTTGCTTTCTGCCGAAAGCAGGACGCGCTGTTTATAGAGCTCCCGTCTGGCAGGCACTTAGTCTACATCAAGCCGGAAATCGGCGAAAACCGCTTCGGCGGTGAGTCTATCTTATACCGAGGCATCGAACAAGGCAGCCGGAAATGGGGCAAGTTAGAGACCTACGGCGGCAAGCTTGTCGAAAACATTGTACAGGCGATAGCCCGTGACTGCTTAGCGGCCGCTATGCTGAGGCTTAAAGAAGCAGGCTATAAAATCATTATGCACATTCACGATGAAGTTGTTATGGAAGTTCCGGACGGCAAAGGCAGTCTGGCAGAAGTTACAGAAATTATGTCAAAAAACGAACCGTGGGAAGCCGGTCTGATCAAAACGGCAGATGGCTTTGAAGGTCAGTATTATATGAAAGATTGATGAGGTACTAAAAATGAACAAGTCACAAATGGAACAGCAAGTCAAAATTGCAAAAGAAGGCATTGAAGTACTTGACAAATGGGCGGAAACTCTTACCGATGAAGTTCGGGAAGAAAAGCAAGAATCGCTTGAAAAAGCAAAACAATATTGCCGTGATTGCTTAGAAGCATCTCAAATTATTATCGAAGCTATTGAAGCAACAGAGTCGAAGAAAGAAGAAGTAAAGAAAGATGAACCGACGAAAGAAGAAAAACCGAAGCGTAGACGAGCTCCGGCTAAGAAGAAAGAAGAACCTATTGTCGAACCTTGCCCGCCGGCTGCTGCGGCAGATGATTTAGATGACTTGTTCTGAGGCGGATTATGAGAATTATTAGTCAATACCGGAATAATCGGTTATTCGAAGTCGTGCGCGCGTTTTACAACAACGGAGAGTTAATCCCGGGTGCGCAGTATTGTAGTCAGGAATGCCTACAGGTACACACTGCCTGTGGGCATTCCTTTCACTGCCGCTGGCGCTTTCAATGCTGCATGCGCGGCCTCAGCGATGAGGGGTCCTCATATACTTGCCCGAAGTGCGGGAAACGTTTACGGAAAGGCACGTATGACACTCCGTGGCTTGACTTGTCCGAATCCGGGCGTAAACGTGTACTCGTACCATACCGTATTGAGCTGGAAGCGAAAGAATACAAAAGTTATCTGGACATCTGCGCGGAAACATTGAATGTAGATATTGAGTCGCCGATTGACGTGTCCGTGCATACCGTCAAAAAGCATACTCTGCGTTTTGATTTCAAAAGCAGGGAAACGGTTTACATAGAACACGGCGCCCGTGGACGCGCAGTACTTACGCGGACTTTATGGCCACTGAACAGGATAGCAAGCGATAAAACGAGGTTTTGCATGAAAGATACTGTTTTTTACTACCTGAACGCGGAAAGTAATATTCATCATACAGAAAGAAATCTGATAAACATCTTTTTCAAAGATGTTGTCAGATGTTTTAATCAAAAGCTGTCTGATACTGTCGGATATACTGTTAAATCCGCGTATATGCCGACCAGCTTACAGGACGGTCACAGCGTTTTTGACTACTGCTTTTCAAATCTCGCTTGGCGCCTGCGCTATCCGAACGCTAAAAATCTGACAACAGAAGAAATCAGGATGTGTCCACATGCAGATGACCCGGTAATGCGCCTGTTTGACGAACGAAAGCCATATCTGCAGACTGTGCGTGAGATTTATCGTTTCCCAGATATGCCTGGGCTGAATGCCCGTCTGGTTAAATGCCCAATTAATTTTTTAAATATAATCCGGACGGCATGGCCGCTTTTACATGAGATAGACAACAGATACAAACTCTTAGATGCACTTCTGCAGAAACGATACGATATCGGTTTCTACCACAGCTTAAACAGTTATCTTCAATCTCTTCGGATAATCAGGCATACCCGAAGCGAAGCGGCCGCGGTTAAACTGCTGGAGCGTGAAGACTTCTGCAACGCGCAAGACTGTGCGCACATGTGGAGTCTTCTGACTCCGCAGAACAAGCGCATTTTTATCAAAGCGAAAATCCGCAGCCGGGATATTCACGATTATCTCGTACGGTTAGTAGATCGGCAGCGGCATGCAAACGTCCGTATCAAGTACAAGTCTCTGCGGGATTTCCCATTGACCGGCAAAGTTGACGATTTAATCTTCAGCCTGCCACCGGATACTGAGCAGTTGGCAAATTTGGGCCGCGCTATGCACAACTGCGTCGGCACTTACCGCGACCGTGTTTTATCTGACAAAGTGCGGATTATCGCCGCTTTCAAAAACCGAAAGCCGGTCATCTGTATCGAGATCAAAAATGGCGCGGTAGCGCAGGCAAAACTGGTCAATAACAAGCCTGTCCGAGATGACGCGGAACTCAACCGCGCCTTGCTGGCGTGGGCGAAATCAAGGAAATTAACAATAGAAACAAATGACGTTCAAACAGAAAGAGAGGTGACCGGCGTTGCAGCTGCAGTATGATATTGAATTTACGATAGCGACAGCGCCGCAGCGCTTCGCTAAAAAGTGGAAACACACGAAAACGACATGGTCACATCTGCTTGAAAGGTTGTCTAAGCCGACCGTGACTGGCGAAACCGTCGCTGAGTATAAAGCGATGAAGAAGTCCGACAGAGATAATCGTAAAGACATCGGTGGCTTTGTCTGCGGATATCTCAAGAACGGCCAGCGGCTCAAGCAGAACGTCGACTATAGGCAGATTGTCTGCTTAGACGCTGACAGTCCCGATGACGACTTCCTGACCGATCTGGATATCGGGATGGGCAATGCGGCGTGGGGGCTGTACACAACGCACAGCCACACCGCCGCTGCTCCGCGCTACCGCGTGCTTATCCCGCTTGACAGGTCTGTAACAGCCGATGAGTACAAAGCTATTGCAAGGCTTTTAGCGAAAGACATCAACATTGAAGCGATGGACTCTACGACATATGAACCAGAACGGTTGATGTACTGGCCGAGTAAGCCGCAAGATGGCGAGTTCATCTTCAGATATAACGACGCACCGATTCTTAATGCCGATGACACGCTGGGCAGGTACGAAGACTGGCATGACACATCACTGTGGCCGACTTCGAAAAAAGAAGCAAGTATCACGGTATCAGCGGCAAAAAAGCAAGGAGACCCGCTGACTAAGCCGGGGCTTATCGGCGCGTTCTGCCGGGCACACACGATCGAAGACGCTATAGAGACGTTCCTTAGCGATGAGTACACCGCCTGTGCGGTAGAAGGGCGGTATACGTACACGAAAGGCAGCACAAGCGCCGGGCTTGTTGTGTACGATGACAAGTTCGCTTATTCGCACCATTCGACAGACCCTGCCGGCGGAAAGCTCTGTAATGCTTTTGATTTGGTTAGGCTTCACAAGTTCGGAGCGTTTGACGCGGATGCATCGGAAAGTACCCCGCCGAACAAACTGCCGTCTTATGTCGCAATGGTGAAGCTGGCAGGGGAAGATGAAGCAACAAGACGCATAATAAGCGCCGAACAGGCTGAAGATATCAAGAAGAGTTTCAAAGAGTCCGGATTCAGCGCCGATGATGCTGATATGGGCTGGATGAGTGAGCTGACAAGAGGATCCGGGAAGAATGCACCGATACTTCCGGTGGCGGGGAATTTCATCGCTATTCTCGAGAACGATCCGCAGCTGAAAAAATGCGTGGGATTTGACCTTTTTAGCCACCGGGCAATGATCCGCAAGCGTTTACCGTGGCGTAAAGAAGATAACACCGGGGAACCCTGGCAGGACAAAGATGACGCAGGTCTGCGCAACTATCTGTCTGAAATCTACGACTTATCTGCGCGACAAGTTGTTGATGATGCTCTTACACAGGTCATTCACGATAACGCGTATCATCCGGTACGAGAGTATCTAAAGGCCCTGAAGTGGGACGGCGTCAAACGTGCAGAAACGCTGTTTATTGACTTCTTAGGCGCCAAAAATTCGCAATATGTAAAGGATGTTACGCTGACGTGGCTCAAGGCCGCTGTAGCCCGTGTAATGCATCCTGGGATCAAGTATGACTGCTGCGTAGTGCTCAGCGGGCCTCAAGGCATAGGTAAAGGTACTCTTTTAAACGCACTGGGTAGACGGTGGTACAACAGCAGTATTACTGATATTCAAACGAAGGATGCTATGGAGCAGCTCCGCGGCAGCTGGATCGTTGAACTCGACGAAATGAAAGCGGTAACTAAAGCAGAGAACGACAGCATTAAGGCCTTTTTGAGCAGGCGTATAGATCGGTTTAGACCTGCATATGGCCGGCGCATGGAAGATTTTCCGAGGCAGTGCGTTTTTGCCGCGACAACGAACGATCGCGTTTTTCTCAAGGATCGGACCGGCGGACGTCGTTTTCTCCCTGTGTTTTGTACCGGCAGGAGCAGAAGGATTTTGAAAAAGCTGACAAATGAGTTTATTGACCAGATATGGGCAGAAGTTTTTCAAACGTATCAAAAAGATAATGATCTTGAAATCTCCGAAGCATCTACAGAAGTAGCGCGTACACTGCAAGAGCTATCTACCGAAGGAAGTGAGAAAAAAGGACTGGTGCTTGAGTATTTGAACACACTTCTGCCGCGGGATTGGCAAGCTATGGATATCTATGACAGACGAGAATATCTCGATAATTACGATTCGGATAACCCGCCGGAAAACGCAGTAAAGCGCGATCGAGTTTGCGCACTGGAGATCTGGTGCGAAGTGTTTAAAGGTAACCGTGTAAACTTTAGAAACTCGGAGGCTCGCGAAATCAACGCTATTATGCAGCAAATCGATGGTTGGAAGTTCGTAAGTACTGTAAGATTTGGGAATTTATACGGGAGGCAAAGAGCGTACATTCGCGTCAGCAAAGATGAGAAAAATATCGAAAAAGCATCTAACGGTGTCAACGAAATTTTTCAGTAGGTGTCAACTAAATAAAAAGTTAGTTGACAACTTTGTTGACAGCGGTGCACCCGATAATTACTGATAAAAGTATATGTTGTCAACAAGTCAACAAAATATTAATGGTAGTAGTATGAATTAGGTATATTAGAGGGTATATATAGGTATTATATTCTCTATTCTGTACGCGTATACGCGCGGGAGAAAATCTGTTGACTCGTTGACAGAGGAGATAAGAGTGAAAATGAAAGAATGTGCAGTAGAAAAACATCTGATATCGGCGACACGGGCTTGCGGCGGGATGTGCATCAAGTTCACGAGTCCAGGAATGTCTGGAGTGCCGGATAGGATTATCATTCTTCCCGGCGGAAAAATCGGGTTCGCAGAGATGAAGGCGCCTGGGAAGAAGCCGAGACGGTTGCAGAAAGCGGTTATTAGAGATCTATATCGACGGAGGTGTCAGGTAGCTACTATCGATAACTTGAAGTCGGCAGAAGGATTTGTCAGGAGACTTGCGAAATGAAGTACGTACCACACATGTATCAGGAAGCAGTGATTGATCACATACTGAAAAATCAAGGTACCGGTGTCTATCTAGGGATGGGTCTTGGCAAAACTTCGACGACTTTATCAGCTATCTTTCGGGTAATGTTTGATGAGATGTCTATTAACAAGGTCTTGATTGTAGCGCCGAAGAAAGTAGCCGAAGCCACTTGGCAGGATGAAGCGTCAAAGTGGGATTGTTTTAAGAGTCTTACGTTTTCTGCAATTCTGGGAACACGGGCACAGAGAATACAAGCACTGGCAAGAAAAGCAGATGTCTACATCATTAACCGCGAAAACGTCGTATGGCTGCTTGAACACATGAAATATAAACCGGACTTCGACATGCTTGTTATTGACGAGAGTACAAGTTTCAAAGACGCAAGCACGAAACGATGGAAAGCGCTGCGAAAAGTCAGGACATGCTTCAAAAAAATTGTTTTGCTGACGGGCACACCGCGGCCGAACGGACTAATGGACCTGTGGGCGCAGTTGTACCTGCTTGATGGCGGTAAACGGCTGGGAAGAACGCTGACAGAATATCGGAATAATTACTTTGTGCCGGACAAGCAGAACGGTCCGGTGGTTTATAGCTACCGGATACGGAGTCCCGACGCTGAAAAAGAAATCTATGACAAGATATCGGATATTTGTATCAGCTTGAAAGCTGAAGATTATCGTTTGATGCCGGATAAACTCCCGCCGGTTACGGTTCCCGTGGTACTTGATGAAAAATCACAGAAAGCATATCGGGAACTTGAGCGGGAGTACGTCACAGAGTTACACGGTGAGGAGATAACAGCTTTATCGGCGGCAGCGGTCAGTAATAAACTGCTTCAGCTGGCGAATGGTGCTGTTTACGATGAGGATAAAAAAGTTATACCGGTTCATGACGCAAAAATCACGGCGCTAGAAGAAATCATAGAAGCAAATGACGGAAATCCAATTTTAGTCTTTTACAATTTCAAACACGACAAAGATAGGATCAAGAAAGCGTTCCCAGATGCGCGGGAACTGCAAAATTCAGCTGATATAAGGGCGTGGAACAACGGAAAGGTAAAACTACTCATAGCACACCCCGCAAGCGCGGGATACGGTCTCAATTTGCAAGCAGGCGGGCATATCATTGTGTGGTTTGGGCTAACGTGGAGCCTGGAGCAGTATCAGCAGGCGAATGCAAGACTGGAAAGGCAAGGACAGAAAGAGCCGGTTATCATACATCACTTAGTCGCGAAAGGTACGGTAGATGAGTTGGTTATGCAGGCGCTGAAACGAAAAGAAAATGGGCAGGAAGCCATGATGAATGCGGTTAAATTATTAGTCGAAAAGGATGGTGGAAAATGATTGATGCGGTAAATAGACCGGCGCATTACAACAAAGGCCGGGTAGAATGCATTGACGCAATCGAGGTAGCGACAAGCGATTTAAGCGGTATCGAAGCCGTGTGTACGGCGAATGCAATTAAGTATCTGTGGCGGTGGAAGCAGAAGAACGGAACGGAAGACTTGAAAAAAGCACGATGGTATATTGAGCATCTGTTAGAAAGGACTGACGAGAAATGACAGAGATTTTGATTTTTGTAATTGGCGCGTGGATTGGCGCTATCGTCGGTGTCGTAACAGTAGTGTTGTGCGTCGCGGCAGGCAGGAGGAGAAATGACGGTTAAAGAGTTTTTACGGTCAGTCAGAGAGCAGGACAGCTTGTTACGTGCATATGAGCAGGAATTAGAAGATTTAAGGCGCAGAGCATATAACATCTCAAGCCCAAAACTTGGCGATAAAATACAATCAAACCACTTAGCTACTCTTGATGAAATTGTAGCTAAAATAGAACAGCAGGCCGCAAAGGTTAATGCTGCTTGGGATGAATTGATAGACAAGAGAGATCAGGCTAAAGCACTGATTAACAAGGTAGATGACGAGAGTATCCGGTGCGTACTGTACAGGTACTACATTTTGATTCAGACGTGGGAGCAGATAGCGGTAGACACGGGCTATGCTTTAAGGCATGTATACCGCTTGCACGGGGAGGGATTACAAATTCTTGAAAAGATGTCACTAAATGTCATTAAATGTCACTAAAAAAGGTGTTATTATGGTAGTGTGAAAATATTGAGAAATATTTTCCTCCTTAGTTAAGAGCCTGTGTATTTGAATGTATACGGGTTCTGTAAATCATAGCCGTCCGAAAAGGGCGGTTTTTTATTGCTCGATTGGTATTTTCTTATTTTGGATAGGTTCTTCCAGAGCGTTTCGCGTATTGAGGTGCTCCGACAGCCCGAAAACATTTTAGATACAATTTTTAATTTGCCCTTGTTAGTTAATATCGTGATGAATAGAGGTGAAAATTTGAAAGTCTCCAAGAATTTAAGACTGCTGACAACTACACAGTCAGAGTTGGCGCTTGCGATAGGAGTATCGCAACAAAGAGTATCTCAGCTCATATCGGAAAATGTGATTTTGCGAGATAAAAATAATTCCGTTTTGGTCATCGAAAGTCTAAAGAATTATTACAAGTTAAAGGCCAATTCAGAAAACCCCGATGATATAGATTTCCAAAAAGAAAGAGCGTTGCATGAAAAGACGAAAAGAGAAATTGCAGAGCTGAAACTGGCGAAAATGCAAAGAAGTGCTTATGATGCGCGGACTGTTGAACTGGTTCTGACAGAAATGCTTTCAAATTTACGCACCCAGCTTCTGGGGCTGCCGTCAAAGTTGGCGCCTGTACTTGAAGATCTGAAAAAAGAGAAAATATACGAGATTCTTTCTAAAGAAATTGAAGAAAAACTGCTTGAATTATCCGAGTATGATTCCGAAATGTTTGCTATCGACGAAATAGATGTGGGGGAAAACGATGAAGACAGCTCGTGAACTTTGGCAATATATATCAAAAAACGGTTTAAAACCGCTGCCAAAGACATCCGTCTCTCAATGGGCGGATAATTACAGAATGCTATCATCTGGCATTTCCGCAGAGCCGGGAAAATGGAAAACATCACGAGCGCCGTATCAAAAAGACATTATGAACGCTTTTACGGAACCGGGTATCCATAGAGTAGTTGTAAAATCATCGTCACAAATCGGCAAATCTGACATGATGAACAACGTTATCGGAAGATTCGCTCATTTAGACCCCTGCGCCATCATGGTGATCCAGCCTACCATTGATATGGCGCAGGATTATTCCAAGACGCGTATCGCGCCGATGATTAGGGATACAAAAGTGCTGAATAATCTTTTCTACGATGTGAAATCCCGGGATGCCAACAATACAATCCTTTCTAAGGTTTTTCCGGGCGGGCGTCTTACCATGTGCGGGGCGAACAGTCCGGCGGGACTGGCATCTCGTCCGATACGGATCCTGCTTGCCGATGAAGTAGACCGGTTTCCGGACTCGGCAGGAACGGAAGGAGATCCAGTGGATCTGGCAGCCAAGCGTATGACAACGTTCTGGAATTCCTGCATGGGATTGTTTTCAACGCCTACGAATGAAGGCACATCTCGGATTGATGAGGAATACCTTGCCGGCACGCAGGAGGAATGGCAGCATAAGTGCCCCAACTGCGGAGAGTACCATTTACTGCGACATATAGACATGACCGTGGATTATAAAGAAATCAAAACACCGAGTGGTAAGAAAACGGTTATCGTTAATGATGTGAAATGGAGATGTCCGCATTGCGGGTTTTCTTTTTCAGAAAAGGAAATGAAACAGACCCCGCAGAAATATATCAGCCGGAATAAAGACGCGCTGAAAAATGGGATTCGTTCTTTTTTTGTGAATGGATTTACCTCCCCCTGGATGACTTGGTCAAAAATCATGAGAGAATGGCTCGAGGCTAAAGGAGATCCGGAACGCGAAAAGGTAATTACAAATACAGTATTCGGGGAATCCTATAAACAAAAAGGAGCTTTTGAAGATGAACAGATATTTTTACGGCGTAGAGAATCTTATGGTGCCGAGCTGCCCAATGGAGTATTGCTTTTAACAGCAGCAATCGATACGCAGGATAACCGACTTGAATATGAAGTAGTTGGTTGGGGCAAGGAAGAAGAATGCTGGGGAATCCGTAAGGGAATCGTGTTAGGGGCGCCGAACCAAGCCCGAACATGGAAAGAGATAGATAACATTTTAGACAAAACTTATCATTTTGTCGACGGAAAAGGACTGAAAGTAGTCAGAACATTTATTGATTCCGGCGGGCATTATACGTCTGATGTCTATGATTACTGTCAAAAGAATTTTCACAAACAGCGATTTGCAATCAAGGGCCGCGGCGGTCCTGGTATTCCTTTGATTTATAAAATTGCCAAGGCAAATAACGCTAAGGCACCACTGATACTCTTAGGAGTCGATGATGGCAAGCAGCAGATTATGGACAGATTAGCTATAAATAGTCCGGGACCTCTGTATTTCCATTTCCCGCAGGATGAAGGGATAAAAGAGTTATCTAACCGAGGCTATGACGATCTGTATTTCAAGGGCATTATCTCAGAGCATAAAAAGGTCTATAAAAGAAACGGTGTACTCCGGGAAGTCTGGGAAACGACCAAGAATGTCCGGAACGAACCGCTGGATCTTAGAAATTACAACCTGGCATGTATGAAATCTTTGAAGCCCGACTGGGTTAAACTGGAGATGCTGGTCAACGGAATGTCAGAAACCGAGGTTAAAAGAGCGGTGGCAAAACCGCAAAAGAAAAAGGCAGTATATAGAGCTAAAAGACAGGTAAATATTTGGTAAAAGCACTCGAAAGGGTGCTTTTTGATTGGAGAAATGGAATGAGCAGACTACAAAACGAACGCCTGAAATTGTATTTAGAAGCTGAAAAGGCGGTTTTAAGTGGGCAGTCTTATACAATCGGTAACCGAACGCTGACAAGAGCAAATCTGGCAACTATACGAAAAGCCATTGATGATTTACTGGCGGATGGTGCGACTTTGGATGAGGACGAACGCGTATCAGCGGGGTCAAGAAAAAGAGTTGTCTTTTTCGGATAAGGAGGATATTTGATGCACGAAAAAAGAACACAAAAAAACAGGATTAGAGCACCTACATTGCGCAAATCAGTCCGGTTCAGAAATACAGGATATTCCGAAGGCGGGGCCAGTCGTACAAGTAATATTCTCAAGGCGTGGAATCCGGTCCGTTCCAGCGCCAAGTCGGATATTGACGCTAATTTACGCTCTCTTCGGGGACGTTCCGCCGATCAGGTTATCAACACACCGATAGGTGCGGCGGCGATTAACAGTTCGGCGGTTCATGCGGTAGGAGACGGACTTCGTTTGTTTCCCCGGATCCCTTATAAATTTTTGGGACTTGACGCCAACGCGGGGCGGGAATGGGCAAGAAATACATCCCGTGAATTTGAACTTTGGGCATCTTCTAAAAATTGTGACCTTTACCGACGAAATAATTTTTACGACTTGCAATATATTGCTTACACAACATATCTGACGGACGGAGACTCATTCTCCCTATTCCGAAGAAAGAAACCGACCTATGATATACCGTATTCGTTACGGCTGCAGTTGTTGGAAGCGAACCGGGTTTCTAACCCCGCCAATCAAGGATATATATCCTCACCGGGCGCGTATTCCGTGGAAATGAAAGCATCGAACGGAAACCGAATTATAAACGGGATTGAAATTGCCTCTGACGGGGAAATAGTCGCCTTTTGGATAAGCAATAAGGTGCCGGATGATCTGACGGATGACAGAATCTCAGAATGGGTTCGGGTGGAAGCCTTCGGAGAACGTACGGGATTACCGAATATTTTGCAGATATGTCACGATACAAGAGCGGAGCAGTACCGGGGCGTTCCTTACCTGGCACCGGTACTGGAGACGTTGAAACAGGTATCACTCTATACGACGGCAGAATTGACATCGGCAATTATTAAATCTTTCTTCGCTTTATTCTTTACCAGCCAGGCGGGAAGTTCCGACCTGGATAATATTTTAGGAACGCGGGGAGATAAGGAAGATCCGATGGCGCCTGTTGTTGATGTAAGCGAATACGGTCTGGCACCGGGGACGATGAATGCCTTGCCCCGCGGGGTGGATGTGAAGTCGGTCGACGCGTCGAACAGTCAAAGTACGTTTGAGCCGTTCGTAACGCAGCTTATTAAGCAGATTGCGGCAGCTATCGGCCAGCCGTATGAAGTACTGTTGAAATCATTTACATCGTCATATTCGGCCTCAAGGGCAGCACTGTTACAGGCATGGGAAGAATATAAGCTGCGGCGTAAATGGTTTGCTAGCGATTTCTGCCAGCCTGTCTATGAGACGTGGCTTGCGGAAGCTGTCGCTATCGGGCGTATTGAAGCACCGGGATTTTTTGAGGATCCTCTAATTCGGAAGTCATGGTGTACGGCAGACTGGTTCGGACCGACAATGAGTATCCTTGACCCCGTCAAAGATATTAACGGCAGCGCGTTACGCACAACTTATGGACTCAGTACCCGTGAGCGGGAGGCGGCAGAAATGACCGGTACAGATTTGGAGGAGAATTTAGAACAGCTGGCTTATGAAAAACAGCTGATTGACAGTTACGGATTGAGTTTGGGAAATCCGCAAGTATTGGCAGGGGAAGGTGGTGATAAAAAAGATGAGTAAAAAGAAATTCTGGGAAATAAGAAACGAATCAATTAATGAGAGCGCCGAATTGTTATTGTATGGAGAAATTTCCGATCGGACATGGTGGGGCGATGAGGTAACGGCGAAACAATTTGCTGATGATTTAGAAGCATGCGGCGGAAAAAATCTTGTTGTTCGCATTAACAGTCCCGGCGGTGATGTATTCGCGGCGCAGGCAATTTACAATCTGCTGAAAGCCTACTCCGGTGATGTCACAGTTCATATTGACGGCATCTGCGCCAGCGCGGCAACTGTCATCGCTTGTGCGGGGAATCAGGTGGCTATGCCGGATAATGCTCTTTATATGATTCACAATCCTCATGCCTTTCTGATGGATGCCTATGACGCATCGGATTTGGTAAAAATGGGGAATGCACTGAATGCGGTAAAGAAAACCATCACAAATGTCTATGAGAAGAAGTGTGGCACAGCTATGTCCTCTGAAGACATCAGCCGCGCAATGGATGAGGAGACATGGATGAGCGCGGAAGAAGCCCTTGCATGGGGATTTATAGACAAAATCGATACTGACTTTGATGTTGAATCTACCATAAAAAGCGGCATGTTGATTGTGAATTCTGTTTCCTTACCCACCACTGGTGAAAATCAGGAGAAAATCAGGAATATTATTCAAAGAAAGAAAGGGGAACCTATGAAGGAAAACGAAATGCTTTCAAAAATTAAAGCAATTTTAGGGGTAAAGGAGGATAAATCCGAAGATCCCAAAATCGCGGAGGAACGACGGCGCATCGCCGATCTTGACGCTTTAAGAGCGGAAGATAAGAATCCTTTTGTAGAGGCGATTATTGACAGTTGTAAGAAATTGGATGGAATGAAGGCTGAAACGGTAAAGCCCATTGTGGATTCTGTTCTTGCAGTAAAAGTCGAGGATAAGCCGGATGAAAAACTCCGGGCAATCATGAAAATTATTCAAGACAATGTGGAATCCGGTGCTGACGGGGTAAGACCTACGCCGAAGCACACACCGGAAGATGATGAAAAGCAGAAATTAGAAGCCAATATTAACGATATTGTTAATCGTGCAAATAAGATGAGGGGGAATAAGTAATGGCTTTATATGAAAAAGAGATTTTAGAAAATAACGGGATTATCGGCGGGCCGGCAATTGCTCTGCTTACTAAAAATGTGGAGGTGACCACTCCCGCGGCACTGAAAAAAGGCACACTTATGACTACGACGGCGGGAAAGGCGGCCGCTACAGTCAAAGGCGGAGCGGCAGATTGCATTCTGGCGCAAGACGTTGACGAAAAGGCGACTGTTGTAACCGTATATGTTTCCGGTCGGTTTAATCGTGAAAAGCTGATTGTGGCCGATGGAGATACCGTGGAATCTCATGAAGAAGAACTTCGTGATAAAAATATTTATGTAACAGCATTGAAATAAGGAGGGTTTATATAATGGCTATTGATTATAAAGATACGATTTCACTTATCGGAGCGGTAGAACGGATGACCCCGTCCGCTTCGTTTCTTCTCGATACATTTTTCCCGCGCGTACCGGAAACTGCAATGACTACTGTGATTGAAGTGCAGTATAAGAAAGGAGCGCGCAGACTAGCGCCATTTATTACACGCGGCACAAAAGGAATCAACGTGAAACGTGACGCGATGGAATCTCAGTTCTATAAAGCACCGATGATGGGACCGCGTCGTGTTATTGACCCGGATATCATCAATGAGAGAGGATTCGGGGAAGGAGTTTATTCTTCTACCAGTCCAGTTGAGAGAGCGGCAAACATGCAGGCTTATGACTTGATAGACCTGCAGAATATGATTATCAATCGTAAAAATAAAATGGCGGCGGACATTCTTACCGCCGGTAAATGTGAAATTCATGGGTTTGCCGATGACGGAAAGACGGAACTCCTTGATACCATCGATTATGGATTCGAGCAGAAATTGACTCCTGCTAAAACTTGGAATCAGGCGGGAGCCGGGATTTATACCGATATCGGGAATATGTCTGCCGAAATCCAGCAGAATGCCGGCGTTGTTCCCACCGTTATGGTTATTGGGAAAAATGTATTCCAGTACATGATTAGTAATGACGAGATGATGAAATGGTTGGCTATTCCGTCTCGCGATAATTTGGCTTTGTTCTCTTTTGCTCCGAGGATTACTTCTCCGCAGGTGACCCGCGTAGGGATGATTTCCGCATTAAACCTGGAAGTATACACCTATGGAGAAACTTATCTTGATGATGACGATAAGGTTAAACCGTTTATCGGTGATGATGATTGCATTATCGCTGTACCCGGAAGAGGACGACAGCTTCATGGTGCGGTGACATTGGTCAATGATCAAGGTACCGGATATAATACCTTCGCGTCTCCTTATGTTCCGTATTATGACGGAAACAAAGAATCACAAACTGTGGCACTCTCTATGTATTCCCGCTGCGTACTGGCACCTGAAACTGTCAATGACTGGGCGGTCATTAAAACAAAAGGCTAATAAGGAGGTACGTTATGTATATTCTTGTAAAAAGGGGAATGCTGTCAGCTTACGGCAATATCTTCCGAAAGGGTGATGTGCTGGAACTGGAAGATGAAGTAGCTGAGAGGCTGCTGGAATCTGAAGATTTTGAAGCGTGCAAGGAACCTGTCGTCATAGAACCGGAGGACGATACGGAAAATATAGATGAAGAAAAACAGATAACAAAATCGACCGCGAAAAAGACAGCGACAAAGAAGACATCTTCCAAGCGGACACGGAAGAGCACTGTCAAGAAAGACGCGGAGCTTCCGAGTGTGGATTTCGAAGCGGCTGTAAAAAAATGAGTTCTTTCAAGGACTATATAGCCGCAGATAACAAAAATGTATTTTTGAATGAGCAGGAATTTGCCGAAAAGCATAAACTGAACGGATTAGAGTGTGTCGCTGTAGTACAAGAGGTTGTCATTAACGATGATTTAACAACTGAGACCGCAACCGCTGCTAAATACACAGACGCTATGTATGGCAGCGGCTGCATCATTAATGTCAAGAAATCCGATTTGCCGTATGTTCCAGAAACGGGGGATACGTTCCGGTTGGATGGGAAATACGGTCAAGTAGTACTCTGCAAAGACGACGAAGGTATATTGACAATCACGTGGGCGGTGAATGAAACATGATTGCTATTGACGTGCGGTGCGAAGGTGCTGCGTTGGTTATCAAGACGATGAATGATACTCCGAAAAATATTCAAAAGGCGATTAGCATGAGTGTCAATAAAATTGCTCTTTCTGCCCGCACGCAAATGGCAAGAGAAGCGGCTAGAGAGTATTTTATCGGGGTCGGAAAAGCCAGGAAAACGATCAGCATAACAAAGAAAGCAGCGATAAATAGCTTAAAAGCACAGATCACAAGTGTGGGAAATCCCAATTCTCTGGCGCATTTTAAAATATCGCCCAAGAAAGTACAGCATAAAGGCCGTAAAAATAAAAAGATCCGCGTGCAGGTAAAACGTTCAGGTGGTGGGGCAACATTAGACAGAGCATTTGTCATGGCAATTGGTAAAGGCGACAGTGTTGGCGTATTTGAAAGAAAGAAAGAAACAAGATATCCCATCCGAAAATTATTCGGACCGTCTGTGCCGTCTATGCTGAAAAATGAAGAAATCCAACGTGAATTGGAAAAATCAACATCAGAAAAGCTCAATAGAGAATTGAACCGGCAACTCGCCCGAATTGTAGGTAAATAAGGAGGGAATGTTATGACGCCTGTCATGTTGGCAAATGTTATCAAAGAATTACTGGATGAAAAGCTGGTGGACTACACTTATACGGATTCTGCCGGGGATACAAGAGCAATTAAAACTTATACATATTACCTGGACGATAAACGCCCAGGGAGTGGAGATGTAGCCCCGTATATCGTGGTACGCCCGGTATCGGGAGAGGATGGCGTAGATAACAGCACGGCCAAATGTATTATTGTGGCGTGTGTACGCGATGAATCACCGGAATCCGGTTATCTTGGGATAGTCAATCTGATAGAGCATATCCGGCAGATTTTGTTGACAACGGGCACCGTTGGTAAGAAATTCCCACTGAAAAAACCGCTGAAATGGGGAATAGACAATGATCCCAACCGGCCGTATTACAGTGGGTACATCGAAGTAGATTATTATGTAGGGCACCTGGATGATTTCCAGAAGATGCCCTTTTTGTATGAGTAAGGAGGTCTATATGGCAACTTCAAAATCAACAAAAACAGAGGATTCCGTGAAAAAAACAGAAGGGCCCCTGTCTTATGTGGGGCCAAATATTCCCAAGCTGGGGCTTACGCAATACCAGGTGTATATCGGAGGAATCCCTGAATTCCCGGATATTGTGCAGGAAGAACAGAAAATCCGGCTAAGCCGGCTATTCGTCCCTGTGTCAAAATTGAGTGATGTAATGTCTACCATTGAAACTAGGGGGACGGTGTATAACAAGTTTTATAATGACGGATTATCCGTCAGAAGGGAGCTTAACTGATGAGTTATTATCACGGTATTAAAACCTCTGAACGGGCTACAGCGATAAAGCCGGCAGTGAATACAGAGGGATGTTTGCCGGTCATTGTTGGTACTGCACCGATTAACTTAGCAACTGATCCGGCAGAACCGAATACACCGGTACTCTGCTATCAGATGGCAGAAGCAGTAGCAGCATTCGGGTATAAACCGGACTTTGAGAAATATAATATTGCAGAAGCAATTTATACGATTTTCTCTCTATACGGGGTGTCTCCGGTAATATTTATCAATGTTTTGGATAAAACGAAACACAAAACGTCTGTATCAGAGACAAAGATCACTGTTACAGACCATATGGCCATCATCAAAGAAGATGTGCTATTAGACACACTGGTTGTTAAGTCAACTGACGCATCTGTCAAATTACAGGCAGATACAGACTACACGGCAGCATTTGACGATAAAGGAACAGTGATCATCACACTAGTAGCTAATAGTAGCCATTACGGCGATACGTCTATCACTGTTGCCTATGACAAAATTGATCCGTCAAAAGTAACTACGGCGGATATTATCGGAGGTATTGACTCTTCCACCGGTAAAGAAAAAGGACTGGAAGTCATCAATACCATCTTTACCAAGTTGGGCGTTGTTCCTGGCATGATCGGTGCTCCGGGGTATAGCGATAATTCGGAAGTGGCGGCGGTTATGGCATCAAAAGCAGCCAGCGTTTCCGGATTATTTAAAGCGGTATCCGTTATTGACGGCAGTACCACAGTGGCCAAGAAATATACCGATGTATATGCCTGGAAAAACAAAGCAAACGTTACCAGCAAGTATCAGGTGGTCTGCTGGCCGATGGCGACTATGGGAACAAAAAAGCTGCATCTGTCTACAATTTTCATGGCTACTCAGGCACTCTTGACATATGAAAATGATGATATCCCCTATAAGTCACCGTCCAATAAGACTGCGCAGATTGATGGACTGTGTCTGTCTGATGGAACTCCGGTAGAATTGGGGCTGTCATCTGCCAATTACTTAAATGGGAACGGCATTGTTACAGCCATCAATTTGTTTGGGGGATGGAAACTTTGGGGCAACAATACAGCTTGCTATCCGACGAATACGGATCCGAAAGACAGATTCTTCTGCGTGCGGGCTATGTTTAACTGGGATCAGCAGACATTTATCCGAACCTACTGGACTGATGTAGACCAGCCAATGATGAAACGGTATATCCAGTCCATCGTAGATTCAGAAAACATCCGCATGAATGGATTGGTATCCGCCGGCGTTATTCTGGCAGGATCCTGTGAGTATCGGGAAGCGGATAATCCGGCGACCTCAATTGTAGACGGTATTTCCAATATCCATAAGACTTTTATTCCACCGGTCCCGAACCGTGAGATTGATGTAGTCTATGAATTTGATTCTGAGCAGTATGCAGCTCTAATGATGGCGTGAAGGAGGTAACAGATTATGACAGAATTACCCAGCCTACTTGTAAATTTCCGGGTATATGACGGAGACAGCAATGATATGATTGGCGTCGCCGACGTGGAATTGCCAAAGCTGGAGGCTATGACAGAAACATTGAAAGGTGCCGGAGTATCCGGTGAAATTGACATGCCTGTACTGGGGCATTACGCCAGTATGGAAACAAAACTGAATTTCAGAACCGTGGATAAAAATTCCCTTAAAATCAGTGCGACCAAAAGCCAAAAATTAGAAATTCGCGGCGCGCAGGAAGTATACAACAAGGCCACCGGAGAAGTGGTGGTAGTACCGGTCAAACTTGTTGTCAAAGGAATGCCGAAATCTACGGAACTGGGCAAATTTGAGATGGGTTCCGGCACAGATAGTTCTCTGACACTGGAAACGATGTACTTAAAGCTCAGCATTGATGGAAAGATAAAGGCGGAAATTGATAAGCTGAACTATATCGCCAATATTGACGGTACTGATTACTTATCTAGTGTACGTACAGCTTTGGGACTGTAATTAAGGCAATAAAAAATCCCCTTTCGGATGGGAGGGGATTTATACTTTTATCGTTAGGTATTGTACCAGCCGTATAAGGCGGAGCCAATAAAAACGGATATGGTAATAATAGCGGTGACAGGAAGCGCATAGCCTGCAGGAAGTAGAAACGCACAGTAGAACGATGTAACTAATGCCGCAAAAGCAGTTGCCAAAAGCAGAATCGGAAGCAAGAAAAAAATTGTAATAAAACATTCTACTACAGCCGCTATTGCGGTAAAGCAGATAGATAACGAATTGCGCTTTTCCATACAAAACACTTCCTTTCTGCACTATAGTGTTTTTCTTTATTATATCACGAATGGAGGAAATTTAAATGAGTATGAAACCGATTAAATTAGAAAATAAGCTGACCGTAAATGGTAAAGAAGTAACCAGCGTGACTCTGGATTTTTTCAAACTTACGGGCAGAGATTTGATTAAAGCAGAAGCGGAAGTACGTGCAGATGGCGAGGTCACTCCGATGCTGACATTTTCACTGAAGTACCAGGCGGCTCTTGCTGCGCGAATGATTGGCATTACATATGATGACATCATGGAAATGAATGCTGATGACTTTTCAAAGATTACCAACAGAGTACTCAATTTTTTAACAAAACAGGGCTGACACTGAAAGAGCTTCGCAAGTGTACGCTCATATTGGCGAAAGGGAGTCATACTCCTGTAGCGTATTATTTGGAAATCCCGCTTCCGGAACTGGACGAGTGGGCAGAAGCATTAATTGAACTATACAGGGAAATAGAAAAGAAAGGAGGGAAATAATGGCCGATAATACGTCAGTGCAATTTGTTATTGGTGCAACGTTAGCGGCAGGCTTCATGGGGGCCTTTAAAGCAGCTGCGTCGGAAACCAGGATGCTGGCAACCGTGGCAGCCAATGCCCATGACAAAGAAAAAGCATTGGCACAGCAAAGTAGAAACCTTAATCGAATTTGGGAAAAAGGGCAAATTTCTATCGAACATCATAGAGAAGCCCTGGCGCAGTTGGCCGCTCAAATGGATAAGGTAAAAGCCGCACAGGCTGCCGTTGCCAGACAAAAAGAATTAGGTGCTCAATTTGAATCATACGGGCAGAAACGGAATCAGGCTATAGGTAATATCATGAAGGCGGGAGCTGCCGCTTATACCATGAGCATACCCCTGCGAGATGCCGTTGAAATGGAATCCAGCATGTCCGATGTAGCCAAAGTTGTCGATATGACGGACGATGAATTTACCGACATGAAAAACAACATTGTAGAGATGTCTACCAGGATTCCGATGTCAGCCAAAGGAATTGCGTCCATCGTTGCTTCGGCCGGGCAGGCCGGTATTGCTAAGCCAGAATTATTGGCATTTGCAGAAGATGCTGCCAAGATGGGGATTGCATTTGACGTAACGGCAGAACAAGCTGGCGATATGATGGCCAAGTGGCGGACTGCCTTTAAGATGGGACAGTCGGATGTGGTGTCTCTTGCAGATAAAATTAATTACCTGAGTAACAATACGGCATCAACAGCATCTCAGATTTCGGAGGTTGTTACCCGTATCGGCCCGTTGGGTGAAGTCGGCGGGATGGCGTCCGGAGAAATAGCTGCCTTAGGGGCATCTATGATTGGGGCAGGTGTGCAAAGCGAAATTGCTGCAACCGGTATTAAGAATCTTATACTGGGGATGACAGCCGGCGCCGGTGCCACAGCTTCACAGGCGGCGGCCTTTGAAGCATTGGGATTGAATTCTGTCGACATGGCCAAGAAAATGCAGACGGACGCCAAAGGTGCGATTGTTGATGTTCTTGCGGCATTGAAGAGTTTGAGTAAAGATCAGCAGGCCAGTGTACTTTCTGATTTGTTCGGTAAGCAGAGTATCGGCGCTATTGCCCCGCTCCTTTCTAATTTGGAAGGGTTGGAACAGAACTTTAACCGCGTCGGCGACTCTAGTCAATATTCCGGTTCGATGTTGAACGAATACGCAGCGCGGGCGAAAACAGCTAAAAATTCTATGGAACTTCTGCAGAATGCGGGGACGGCTGCATCCATTGCTATGGGTGACGCTATGCTTCCCACTCTGAAAGCAATAACCTCTGAATTGCTGCCAACTATACAATCTTTGCACGATTTTATCAAAGAGCATCAAGGAGTCGTTACTGCCGCGGCCAAGTTTACAGGCGCGATTATATTGGCAATCATTGCAGTTAATGCCTTTGCAGTTGTATTTAATACGATGATGCAAGTCATCACAGCGGCCAAAATGGCTTACAACGGAGTAAAGATTGCCATCATTGCATATAGAGACAGTCAGATTGCAGCTCGCATGGCAACTGCGAGAAGTGTCATTACCAGCAAGGCAGCAGTAATAGCTACTAAAGCCTATACAGTGGCTGTACGCGCGGCACAAGCAGCGCAATGGCTGTTTAATGCAGCTTTGGGCGTGATGACAGGACCTATAGGCCTTGTTATTGCAGGGATTATTGCGCTGGGAGCTGCTATTTACTGGTGCTATAACCACTTTGAACAAGTGCAGGCTTTTTGTGCCTCAATGTGGGAAAGCCCTGCGGCTGCTGTCATTGCCTTCCTTACGGGCCCGATTGGTTGGTTGATGTACATCGGGGCCGGGATTATTGCGAATTGGGATACTGTTAAACAGTGGTTTATTATGCTCTGGAATGACCCGGGAAAAGCTATAGAGCAGTTTAAAGATTTTGCGGGAAATAAATTGGATGAACTGTATCAGAAAGCACAGGAAATATGGAATTCCATTAAAGACGTGTTTAAGGATCCGATTCAAGCTGTAGTGAATTTTGTAAAAGGGGGAGATGGCGATGCGATTAGTACAGCTGGAAATCGTATTCCCGAGAATGCGGCTGGAGGCATTTACGCTCGCGGAGCATTCCTGACATCTTTTGCGGAACGAAGTCCTGAAGCAGCTATTCCGATTAATGGGACGGTGCGTGCGGCTAGATTGTGGACGCAGACAGGTCAGATGATGGGGCTTTTACCGAAATCGGTCGGAAACAATGCTGGCAAAGGAAGCAGTGCTATGCTGTCCGGTATCAATCGGCTCGGCTCCATGCAGAGTATTCCGGAAAGAACGGCCATAAGCATTTCTTATAACCCGCAAATTACCATTACAGGAAATGCGGATGCTGCCAAAGTACAGCATGTGGTGGATGACCAAAGGGATAAGCTAAAAGACATGTTGGAACAGATTGCAAGGGATCGGAGGCGGCTGGCTTTTGACTAAACGTGTGTATAAAACAATACAGGGTGATACTTGGGACGGTATTGCTGTTAAAGTTTATGGAGATGAGAAGTACATGAACAAGCTGCTGGAAGCGAATCAGGCATATAGAGAGATGATTATTTTCCAGGCCAATGTCAGCCTTTATCTCCCTGATATGCAGGCTCAAACTACGACGATTCTGCCGCCCTGGAAGAAGGTGTGAAAATGTCTGTAGTAAATTCTCTGTGGAAAAACGCAGTTACGCAGCAGACGGGTTACGCGCGCAGGGCATACCCTAAGGTTATCTACAACAAAGTAGATATCTCAGAAGCGCTTAAACCATATTTGAAAAGCGTGGAATATACGGATATGCTGACCGGGCAGGCTGATGATTTGCAGTTTACACTGGAAGACCGTGACGGATTATGGCTGGAGGCGTGGTTTCCGGACAAAGGAGCTACTCTCACTGCTTCTATCCTGACCCAATATTGGACCGCGCCAACAGATGCAGAAAAAGAGCTGCCACTGGGATTGTTTGAAATTGATGAAATTGAGTGCAGTGCGATACCGTCCGAAACCAAAATAAAAGCGGTATCCGTGCCTAATAATACAACCTTGCGCGGAGAGGGACGAACTCGTTCCTGGGAAGGATATACAATCCAAAAGATTGCCCAGGATATTGCTAACAATGCAGGAATGCAGCTGAATTTCTCATCTAAAGATAATCCGACGCTGGAACGGGTGGAGCAAACGGAACAGTCCGATTTGGCTTTCCTGGATAAACTATGTCAGGACAATGGTTTATCGCTCAAAGTGACAGATAATCAGATTGTCATTTTTGATATGGCAGATATGGAAGCGGCTGAACCATCGTTGATTTTTGTTCGACCGACAATGAAAGGTTTGGATACTTCTGTTAGTATAGACGTCAACTCCAATGACATGAATAGTGAAAGTACGTTAAAACGGCTGAAACCAACTTCCTGGCGATTTACTTCGTCTGTGCGGGATGTATATAAATCCTGCACCGTCGAGCATTCTCAAGGGAAAAAGAAAGCAAAAATAAGTGCGACGTTTACTGATCCGATTAAAACAGAAGGAAAGATGCTGCTTGTGAAAAAAGACGTAAAAAGTGTAGAAGAAGCGGAACGCATGGCCCGTAAAGAACTTCGTGAAAAGAACAAGGATGAAGTGACGGGGAGCATTACTTGTATGGGAGATACGAATCTTTCTGCAGGACTTACGGTGACCGTGAAAGGCTTTGGCAAGTTTGATGGAAAATATATCCTCTCTCAGGTAAAACATTCGCTTGGGAGCGGGTATACGTGCTCTGTAGATCTCAGGAGGTGCTTAAATGGCTACTGATGACCGTCAATTATTTTCATCGTTGCGTCGGATCATTCGGATTGGCAATGTCTCCAGTGTGAATCCGGAAGCAATGACTTGTCGTGTCATTTTCCGAGATATGGATAATACCGTCAGTGATGAGCTGCCTTTGCTAAATACCGGGAGCTTATATTGCAAAGAATACTGGTTGCCGACAGTGAATGAACAAGTTGTTTGCCTGATGATTCCGAACTCCGGTGGAACAGGAAACAGTGAGGGAGTCGTGTTGGGAAGTTTTTTCAATGAGGTAGATACGCCTGTGAAAACGGGAACCGGTATCCGGCGGATTGATTTTGGAGATGGATCCTACGTGGAACATAACAGCAACACTGGGAATCTAATTATTCAAGCGACAGGTACGGTTACCATAAAGGGAGCCGCAGTAAGGATTAATGAGTAGGAGGAGATGAAATGCCGGCAGCAACACGATTAGGAGATAACAATACCGGGCATGATGCTTGTCCGCCAGTTGCTCTCGTATCAGCCAGCGGAGATGTGTTTATCAACGGAAAAGGGGCGGGACGCCTGAATGATACCTATGCCAGCCATTCCTGCCCAGTTCACAGTCCGCATATCGGGCATGTTTCAAGTGGGAGCTCTACAGTGTTTATTAACGGAATGCCGGCTGCGCGGATTGGCGACAGTGTAAGTTGTGGCGGCAGTGTGGCCGAAGGCAGTCCGGATGTGTTTATAGGAGGATAGTATGGCAACGGTAGGAAGTCTGGGCGGCATTACTTTTAATGTGTCCAGTAGAAGAGTATTGACGTTTGATAACTATTCCCGGCAAGGAAACATTAAATCAGCAGAACATGGAATTATTGCTGAAAAGTCAAACATAGAATTCACCGGGCTGGATCCGGAAGAAATAACGTTTGATATTCAGCTCTTTTCGCAGCTCAATGTAACGCCTGAAAAGAAATTGGAAGTACTTCGAAATATGCGCGATACGGGGAAGGTCGTGAGCTTTATCCTGGGAAACAGACCGGTCAGTCAGAATAGGTGGATGATTACTAGTCTGTCGGAAAAAACGTCTTACTGGAAACAGCGGGGAAAGATGCACGTTGTCACTGTGTCAGTCACGTTGAAAGAATACCGGGTAGACCCAAACGCTGCAATCGAAATTAATGCCGGTACGCCGTGGGGCAATGTTGCATCCCAGGTATCTAAAGTGAAAGAGAAAGTTAGCGCGTATAAGCAGGAAGCGTTGGATGTGTTGGATCAGGTGGATGATACGGTAGGTGATATCTTGTGATTATTTCAGGCAGTAAAGCAACTGCTATTGATTGGGAGCCAGATTCCCAGATGGCAGAGATTGCACAAAATATTAGAACGCTGCTTTCTACCCACGTGTTCAGTGTTCCGTTGGATCGTAGACTTGGTATTTCGTTGGATGCGGTAGATGAACCCCTAGACGGGTCAGCAGAAAGTGTTTTGCGAGAAGAACTTTTTAATGCCATTCAGATATATGAACCAAGAGTAGTAATCCGCTCCATTGATTTTCGGTACGCTACGGATGAGCAGAGGTTGATGCCAATTGTTGATGTATCAATAAAAGGAAGTGATGTTTTATGAATGTAAATAATTTGCCCGAAGTAGAGTTTGTCAGTGCCGATAAGGAAAAAGTAGTAACGTATCTGATGAATGTATATACGGCCGTAACCGGACGAACGCTGGCAAAGGCAGATCCGGTCAGACTTTTTATATTAGTTATTGCCTCCGTGGTCATTATGCTGCTGAATAAAATAAACTACACAGGAAAACAGAATTTATTGAAATATGCGGAAGGTGAAAATCTGGACAATTTAGTGGCGTTACTGGGAGTTGAACGGATTCCGGGAACATCAGCCACATTGACAGAACAGTTCACCGTATCGTCTGCATTATCTTTTAATGTAACCGTCCCTAAAGGAACGCGCGTGAGCGCAGGATCTCAGATTTACTTTGCTACAAATGAGACATTAGTTATTAAAGCAGGGCAAACATCCGGATGGGTTCAATGTACTTGCCGGGAAATAGGGGATATCGGCAACGGATTAATGGCGGGAACCGTGACGACGATGGTTGATGTGGTACCGTATATTGCATCTGTCGTAAATACTACAGCGTCAGAAGGCGGAGCAGACGAAGAAGACGATGAAACGCTGCGTACACGCGCGGAGGAGGCCCCGGAATCGTTCAGCACGGCTGGCCCGGCAGGAGCCTATGAATATTTTGCCAAAGCAGCGTCATCCTTGATTAACCAGGCGAAAGCGGTTTCACCAGAGCCGGGGAGTGTAGATGTATATATTGTGGAGACGGGAGGAAGTTTGCCGGGGAAAGAATTGCAAAACACGGTTCTTGCTTATCTATCCGACGAGACCAGAAAACCGCTGACAGACAGGGTCGCAGTTAAGGTACCGGAAACAACAAGCTACAACATCAACATGACCTATTACCTGGGGAAAGGCATTGATACAGAAACAATCCGCGGGAATGTGGAAAATGCAGTGACGAACTATATCGCTTGGCAAGATTCTAAAATGGGGAGGGATATTAACCCGGATAAGCTGATTCAGTTATGTCTGATAGCCGGTGCCAAACGAGTAGAAATAACATCACCAGTCTTTACCAAAATTAAAGATGGTAGCCGTGATGACACGTATATAATTGGCATCGCGAAAAATAACGGCAAAAATACGGTGAACTATGGAGGGGTAGAAGATGAATAATCTGGATGCCTTAGATTTAGCATTACTTCTCCCTTCATCGATTGCTGATGATGAAGAAGTGCAGGCCCTGGCAAAGGTAGTTACGCAAAAACTGCTGAATATTAACGATAGTATCAATACGCTGCTTTTGTGGAAAGACTTATCCGGGTATGATGATACTACCCTTCTGCATTTAGCCTGGGAATTACATACTGATTTGTATAATGAGGAGCTTTCTAAAGAGGTCAGAGAACAGTTAATACGCTCCAGTATCTTGTGGCATATGAAGAAGGGGACTTTGTACAGTGTTGAATCTGCATTACGAATGGTATTCAAAACCGGGGATATAGAAGAATGGTTTGCATATGGAGGGAATCCGTACCATTTCAAAGTTACCGGCTTGACCGAAGAGGTGCCGGACGAAAGTAAGATAATGCAATTAATTAATCTGATCCAGTTATCGAAAAATCTGCGAAGTTGGTGCGATTCCATCGAATTTGAACGCCAAATAAACGGAGCCGTCTTTATCGGTGCGGCAGTTGTAGATGACGAAGATATCATTATTTCAAGTGATTTTAAAGATGAATTTAGATTTAAAAAAGATATCAGTATCGGGATAGCAATAATGAGCGACGCAGAGATTGATATCAATATGTCGATTGTGTAAAAGGAGAAAAATCATGGCTAATTGGCAGGGTTTCACACTAACAGAAAAAGGACTCCAATTGCAGGCAAAAATTAACGCAGGTTTGGCAACATTGCATTTCACAAAAATCAGTATTGGCAGTGGTAGTAGTAGTAGTAGTAGTAGTCTGACCGATCTAGTCAAACGAGAAAAGGATTTGACGATTGCGTCTTGCACTGTAGACGGATCTATCGTTAAGTTGGTATCTACATTAACTAATGCGGGTATAACTAAATCTTTTAAGGAACGAGAGATTGGGTTATTTGCTACCGATCCGGATGATGGAGAAATCATGTTTGCATATATGACGGATACTGATCCGGATACGATGCCGGCAGAGGGAAGTGCAACGGTTGTTTCTAAACGAATGACATTGAATCTGGCTTTCAGTAATACAGGGAACGTTTCGGCAGTTTTAGATAGCGGGCAGCTGGTTACTTTTGCGGATATTAAAACGGCAACCAATGACTTGAAACTTAAAGATAATTCTGACAGTAAGATTGCATCCACATCGTGGGTACGGGGATTACTGAATCATTGGAAATCATTTAAAGTCTCACAAGTATCCGATTTTGCAGAAGGTATCATACAAAAACTGGCATTAACATCTGCTATTACGGCTATCAGCTCGCTGCAAACAAACTCGTGGTTTGGGCAACTCCTCAAGATGGTACTGACGGCATCCGGAGTGAAGTACAACATCGCACAAAATGGCTATGTTTGCTTAGGCAGTTTTTTTGGTGGACTAATTATACAGTGGGGAATAATATATCAGGACACTACTAATGCAGACGTTTCCAAGAAAATCATCATGCCGCTTTCAGCGGATATGCTTATTATGGGCGCATGCTCCTGTGAAACATATGCCTGTAATACTGCAATAGGCCCATTAAATAGGACTGGATCTAGTTTTATGTACCGACAGCAAGCGTGGTCCAGCGGTTCAGTTATAACAGACTGGATTGTTCTATGCAGATAAACAGTGGGGAATTAC
>OJKQ01000251.1_pt1 | contig 43925 bp, 42 predicted proteins | sample 1596641 | NCBI WGS metagenome assembly OJKQ01 (sample SAMEA4350167, study PRJEB24818) | metagenome | biome: human; feature: gut; material: faeces | place: Denmark | collected 2013-09 | reverse complement strand
TTGTTGTTGTTTTTTTTGTTTTTTTTTTTTTTTTTTTTTTTTTTTTTTTTTTCAAGCAGAAGACGGCATACGAGATGCTCAGGAGTCTCGTGGGCTCGGAGATGTGTATAAAGAGACAGGTATTAACAATAATATTATTTGCAATAAATGCATTTGCATCTACTTTTGTATTTACAACAGTAGGAATGTTAATTTGTTTAACATTACAAATGGCTATTAGTGTAAATATAGGATTAGGAGTATTCAATTTAATACCATTGCCACCATTAGATGGGTCAAAAATTCTAATACATTTCCTACCATATAATGCAAAAACATGGTTTGAAAATAACACACAGCTGTTTTATGTTATATTTATTGTGTTATGGATAACAAATTTAATAAGTTATATAATAAGTCCAGTAATAGGTGTAGTATCAAATGGAATTTATGCTATGGTATCGGCTCTATTTGGAATTTTTTAGTGATAAGATAGAAAGAATAAAGTATATATGCCTTTCAGAAGGGATGAAAGAGATGAAAGATATATTAATAATGCGGAATTGAATCGAGCTGTGATGAAACATCCGTGTCAATAGTAAAGAATGGAAGAAAAATATTATCAAACGTAATAGATACACAAATAAGTATACATGAAAAATTTGGGGGTGTTGTACCGGAAATAGCCTCAAGAAATCACGTAGAAGCAATTTCTACTGTAATGAAAAAAGCTGTTGCTGATGCAAATATTAATATAAATGATATTGATGCAATAGCATGTACATATGGGCCAGGACTTGTTGGCGCGTTATTAGTTGGAGTGTCATATGCTAAGGCATTAAGTTATGCGTTAAATAAACCTTTGATTGCGGTAAATCATATTAAAGGTCATATTGCTGCTAATTATATAACACACGAAAAATTAGAACCACCATTTTTATGTATGATGATGTCAGGGGGCAATACGCAAATAATTTTAGTAAAAGACTATAATACGTTTGAGGTTCTTGGAAAAACTAAGGATGACGCCATAGGAGAAGCTTTTGATAAAGTGGCTAGAGTAATTGGTCTTGGATACCCGGGAGGTCCTAAAATTGATAAATTAGCACAACAGGGAAAACCTAATATAAATTTGCCTAAGACACATTTTGATAATTTGAATTTTAGTTTTAGTGGAATAAAAACTGCTGTAATAAATCTAAATCACAATAAACCGGGTATAAATAAAGCGGATTTAGCTGTTAGTTTTGAAAAAACAGTTGCAGAAATATTAGTTAATCATATAGAAGAGGCAGTAAAAATAACAAATATAAATAAAATTGTATTGGCTGGTGGAGTTTCTGCTAATACATATATAAGAAAAAGTTTCGATGATTTTGCAATTGAGAAAAATCTGAATATTTATTATCCTGAACTTAAATTATGCACAGATAATGGTGCTATGATAGCATCTGCAGGGTATTATGAGTTTATAGGTGGTAATACATCAAATCTTGAGTTAAATGCAATACCAAATTTAACTCTTAGTTAAGGAGAATTAATAATGTCAATATATGCAATATCAGATTTGCATTTATCATTTAATACAAATAAACCAATGGATATATTTGGTTGGGAAAATTATGAGGAAAGAATAAAGAAAAATTGGTTAGAAAAGGTAAATGAAAAAGATTTAGTATTGTTACCAGGAGACTTTTCTTGGGAAATGAAATTAGAAAATACATATAAAGATTTTGAATTTATAAATAATTTACCAGGAAAGAAGCTTTTGTTAAAAGGAAACCATGATTTATGGTGGACTACATTAAAAAAGATGAGGACATTTTTAGAAGAGGAAAATCTAAAAAATATAGACTTTATATATAACAATAGTTATGAGTTTGAAAATTACATAATAGCTGGAACTAGAGGCTGGAACTTAATATCGGAAGGTGAAGAAGACAAAAAAATAAAAGAAAGAGAGCTATTAAGATTAGAAAATTCTATAAAAAATGGAATAGAAAAGTATGGAAAAGACAAACCAATAATAGTATGTATGCATTATCCTCCTTTATTAAAGGACTTTAAAAATAGTGAATTTACAAAAATATTGGAAAAATATAATACTAAATATTGTATATATGGTCATTTGCATGGAAAAAGTCATGTTAATGTACTCGAAGGCAATATAAATGGTGTTAATTATAAAATGGCTAGCTGTGATTATACTAAATTTGACCTAATAAAAATAGTATAAAAACAAAATCTAAAAAAAGCTTGCAATATGCACAATTTGTGGTATAATAAACTAGCAATTTATTGAAAATTAGAAAGGACTTGAATTAAATGAGTATAAAAATAGAAAAAACAGAAAACAATAATGAGTTAAAATTAGAATTTACAATTGAAGCAAAGAAATTTGATGAAGCAATAATAAAGGTGTTCAATAAAAGTGCAAAGTACTTTAATATACCAGGCTTTAGAAAAGGTAAAGCACCATTTAATATTGTTGAGAGAATGTATGGAGACGAAATATTCTATGAGGATGCTTTTAACGAATTAGTTCCTTCAATTTACGAAAAAGAAATAGAAGACAATAAATTAGATGTTGTAAGCAAACCAGAAATAAATATTGTAAAAATGAAGAAGGGTGAAGACCTTGTATTTACAGCAATAGTTCAAACAAAACCAGAAGTAAAATTAGGCAAATATAAAGGTGTTGAATTAAAAAAAGTTGAATATCCAGTAACAGACGAAGATGTAGAACATGAAATTGCACATATGCAAGAGCATAATGCGAGAACAATAACAGTAGATGATAGACCTGTAAAGGAAAAAGATATAACAGTTATTGATTTTGATGGATATGTAGATGGAAAAGCTTTTGAAGGTGGAAAGGCTGAAAATCACGAACTTGAAATAGGAAGTGGTGCTTTTATTCCTGGGTTTGAAGAACAAATAATTGGGATGAAAACTGGAGAAGAAAAAGAAATAAAGGTTAAATTCCCAGAAGAATATTTTTCAGAAGATTTAGCTGGAAAAGAGGCAACATTCAAAGTAAAGGTAAACGAAATCAAAGAAAAGAAATTACCTAAATTGGATGATGAATTTGCTAAAGATGTTTCAGAGTTTGATACATTAAACGATTTAAAAACAAGTATAAGAGAAAAAAGACAAGCTGCAAACGACGACAGAGCTAAACATGAGACAGAAAATGCTGCTGTTGAAGAAGTTGCAAAAAATACTGAGGTTGATATCCCTTCAGGAATGATAGATAATGAAATTGAAGCAATGATAAGAGATATGGAACAACAATTAGCTTATCAAGGAATTAATTTAGAGCAATATCTAAAGATAATGAATAAAACAAGAAAAGAAATTGAAGATAACTACAGAGAACAAGCAGAAAAAAATGTAAAATCAAGATTAGTGCTTGAAGCTATTATTAAAGAAGAAAAAATCGAAGCTTCTCAAGAAGAAGTTGATGAAAAAATTAAAGAAATGGCAACAAGTTATGGAAGAAAAGAAGAAGAACTAAGCAAGAATGAAGCATTAGTTGAATATTTAAGAAATAGTGTAAAAACAGAAAAAGCAATAGAATTAATAGTAAAAAATGCTAAAATAAAGAAATAATAAACGGAATAGTTAGGGGGGATTTATTTATATAAACTATAAATATTGTTATGCTCACTAACTATTTTGAATTTTATAATAAAAACATTATAGAGGAGGAATTATAATTATGTTTGAAAAAGATAGCTTAGTACCATATGTTATAGAACAATCGGCAAGAGGCGAAAGATCATATGATATTTTTTCTAGATTATTAAAAGATAGAATTATATTTTTAGGAGAGGATGTAAATGCAACATCTGCAGGACTCGTAGTTGCACAGTTGTTGTTTTTGGAATCAGAAGATCCAGATAAAGAAATAGATTTATATATAAATAGCCCCGGAGGTTCTATTACCGATGGTATGGCAATAGTCGATACTATGAATTACATAAAATGCCCAGTATCTACTATATGCGTTGGAATGGCAGCAAGTATGGGGTCAGTATTACTTGCATCTGGTGAAAAAGGGAAAAGATTTGCTACACCAAATTCAGAAATATTAATACATCAACCTTTAATAGGCGGAGGGGGTCTTTCGGGCCAAGCAACAGAAATAAAAATACATGCAGACCATATGGTAAAAACAAGAGAAAAATTAAACAAAATATTAAGTGATAGAACTGGCCAACCAATAGACGTAATAAATAGAGATACAGAGAGAGATCACTATATGACTGCACAAGAAGCCCTAGAATATGGTTTAATTGATGGAATAATGGAAAAAAGAAAATAAAAAATATTAACTCATGAAAATTTAAAGTAAAAAGGAGATTATGGATGCCAAAAGGAGATAAAGACAAGTCTATTAGATGTTCTTTTTGTGGTAAAGGACAAGAAGAGGTCGAAAGAATTATTGCTGGACCGGGTGTATATATATGTGATGAATGTATAAAAGTCTGCACTAATATTATAGAAAATGATTTATATGAAGATAGTGAAATAACATATGAGAATGAAGCACCTACAGACTTACCAAAGCCAGAAGAAATAAAAGAAATATTGGATCAGTATGTTATTGGGCAAGATGTAGCTAAAAAAACATTAGCGGTTGCTGTTTATAATCATTATAAAAGGATTAACGCTGAGAAAAATACAGATAAAGATGATGTAGAAATACAAAAAAGTAATATTTTATTATTAGGACCTACAGGCTGTGGTAAAACACTACTTGCTCAAACTCTTGCAAGGATATTAAAGGTACCATTTGCAATTGCTGATGCAACAACATTAACTGAAGCTGGATATGTTGGAGAAGATGTAGAGAATATTTTATTAAAATTAATACAAGCAGCAGATTATGATGTTGAAAAAGCTGAAAAAGGAATAATATATATAGATGAAATAGACAAAATTTCGAGAAAATCAGAGAATCCATCTATAACGAGAGACGTAAGTGGAGAAGGTGTGCAACAAGCATTATTGAAAATTATTGAGGGAACTGTTGCTTCTGTACCACCACAAGGTGGAAGGAAACATCCTCATCAAGAATTTATACAAATTAATACGCAAAATATCTTATTTATATGTGGCGGAGCGTTTGATGGACTGGAAAAAATAATAAAAGATCGTGTTGACAAAAAAACAATGGGATTTGGTGCAGATATAAAGAGCAGTAAAGAAATGAACAAATATGATGTATTCGAATCTTTACTACCACAAGATTTATTAAAATTTGGACTAATACCAGAATTTGTTGGTAGATTGCCTATAGTAACAACGCTTAAAGAGCTAGATAGAGAAGCTCTAATCAAAATAATGGTTGAGCCAAAGAATTCTTTAGTGAAACAATATAAAAAATTATTTAAATATGACAATGTTGAATTAGAATTCGACATTGAGGCACTAAATGCGGTTGTGGATAAGGCAATTGAAAGAAAGACGGGTGCAAGAGGTTTAAGGGCAATTATTGAAGATATTATGAGAGACATTATGTTTGAAATTCCTTCGAACCCAAAGATTGAAAAGTGTATAATAACTAAAGCAACTGTTGAAAATGGAGAGGCACCAAAAATAATAATAAATAATAACCGAGAAATTCCTAAAAAGGTAAAAGCTAAAAGAGCAACGACAAACAAGAAAATTGGAACTGCATAGAATAATAAATTATTTACAAGAGGAAAAGGAATATATGTGCTATACTCCTTTTTCTCTGCATATAGGAATTTACAAAAGTGGTACAAAATCAGTATTCATATTCTGCATCTAATACATTTCCAGAAGAAGTATTTCTACATGAATTCTTACATACACTCGAAAGAAATTCAAGCGAATATGGATATGAAGTTCCAGTACTACATGATTATCAAAAATATAGTTACACAGATGATAAAAGAGATGGTTTAAGAAAATGGTATATTGATTATATGAATAGAAAAGTAAAAGATAAAAATGGAAATTACATAGGATTACCAGAAAAAATATATAGTTTAAAACCAGCAAAAACAAGTGGTTTCACATATTCAAACAAATTAAATAAATTAGATGAACCTAAGAATATTGTAGAAATAATTGAATGCATAGTGCAAAAAACTAAAAAAATATTTGAAAAGTCAAATAAAGATTATAATATTGTACAAACAAAAGGAGTATCTGAATAAAAATGGAATTATCTGAATTTAATTATGAACTACCAGAAGAATTAATAGCGCAAACACCAATAGAAAAAAGAGATGAATCTAGACTAATGATACTAGATAAGAATACAGGAAAAATAGAACATAAAATTTTTAAAGATATAATTGACTATCTAGAACCAGGAGATTGTTTAGTAAGAAATAATACCAGAGTTATACCAGCACGTTTATATGGAAAAAAAGAAACTGGTGCAAATGTTGAATTTATATTGCTAAAAAATTTAGAAGGTGATATATGGGAAGCTATGGTTAGACCTGGAAATAAACTCCATATAGGCACAAAGGTTATATTTGGAGATGGACTCTTAAAGGCCGAAATATTAGACATGTTGCAAGATGGGACAAGAAAAGTAAAATTTATATACAATGGTATATTTAATGAAATACTTGATAAAATAGGACTAATGCCACTTCCACCATATATTCATGAGAGTTTGCAAGACAATGATAGATATCAAACAGTGTATGCTAAATACAACGGCTCTGCAGCCGCACCAACTGCCGGATTGCATTTTACGGATGAACTTCTAAAGAAAATAGAGGAAAAAGGTGTAAAAATTGCAAATGTTACACTGCATGTTGGAATTGGAACTTTTAGACCGGTAAAAGAAAAGAATATAGAAGACCACCATATGCATACAGAACACTATTATATTAAATCAGAAGATGCAGAAAAAATAAACTCAACAAAATTAGCTGGTAACAGAGTAATTGCAGTTGGAACGACATCTTGTAGAACAATTGAAACTGTTGCTGACAAAAATGGATTAGTAAGAGAATGCGAAGGGGATACTGGAATTTATATTTATCCTGGATATAAATTCAAATGCTTGGATGGATTAATAACTAATTTTCATTTGCCAGAATCAACATTATTAATGTTGGTATCTGCTTTAGCAGGCAGAGAGAATGTTTTGAATGCATATAATGAAGCTGTAAAAGAAAAATACAAATTTTTTAGTTTCGGAGATGCAATGTTTATAAAATAAAGGAGAATTAATAGATAAAATGAAACAAGCAATAACATATGAACTATTACATGAAGATAAAAATTCAGGAGCAAGAAGAGGGGTTGTTCATACACCACATGGAGATATTCAAACACCTGTATTCATGCCTGTTGGAACACAAGCTACTGTTAAATCAATGACGCCAGAAGAAGTAAAAGGTTTAGGAGCTCAAATAATATTGTCAAATACATATCATTTATACTTAAGACCAGGAGAAAAAATAGTTAAAGAAGCAGGTGGCCTACATAAATTTATGAATTGGGACAAGCCAATATTAACAGATTGTGGAGGCTTTCAGGTTTTTAGTTTAAGTGAATTAAGAACTATATCAGAAGAAGGTGTGGAATTTAGATCTCATTTAGATGGAAGTAAGCACATGTTTACTCCTGAAAAAGTAATGCAAATTGAAGAAGATTTAGGCGCAGATATAATAATGTCTTTTGACGAATGTTGCCCATATCCATCTACATATGAATATACAAAGAATTCAATGGAAAGGACTACTAGATGGGCTGTAAGATGTAAGGAAGCACATAAAAATGTTGAACAACAAGGTTTATTTGGCATAATACAAGGCGGATTTTTTAAGGATCTAAGAAAACAAAGTGCAGAGGACTTAATAAAATTGGATTTTCCAGGATATGCTATTGGAGGAATTAGCGTCGGAGAGCCTAAGGGTGAATTCTTAGATATATTAAGATATACTACTCCATTAATGCCTCAAAATAAACCTAGATATCTTATGGGAGTTGGAACACCAGATTATTTGATAGAAGCAGCTCTAGCAGGAATTGACATGTGTGACTGTGTGTTGCCAACTAGAATTGCAAGAAATGGTACAGCGATGACTTGGAATGGTAAGGTTGTTATAAGAAATGCAACATACGAAAAAGATTTTACTCCACTAGACCCAGAATGTGATTGCTATACTTGTAAAAATTATACAAGAGCATATATAAGACACTTAGTAAAAACCAAAGAAATATTGGGAACAAGATTATTATCAACTCATAATTTATATTTCTTGACTAAATTAATGGAAAGAGTTAGAATTGAAATAGAAAATGATAATTTATTAAATTTTAGAGAAGAATTCTATAAAAAATATGGTTATACTGACGAAAAAGAATAATGTCTATATGCATTATAGTAATTAAGGGGGAATTTTTAGATGAACATATATGAATCGCAACCGGAATTAGAAAATAATAAAACTAAAACAAAAAAATTAATGATAATACTTGGTGTTGCAATAGTTATATTATTTGTACTATCAATAGGTTTAATATTTTATATATCTTATATAGAAAAAAATAAATTTAAATGCTATATTGATGGCACAAAAATATCAACAAAATCAGATATGATAGTTGTTGATGAGAACAAAAATAATATTTATGTTTCTCTTGAGGATATAGCGAATAAAATTGGTTATACAAAAAATAACGGTGAATATAAAGACCCGTATTCAGAGGATGTAGATAAATGTTATTTGCAAAATAAATACGAAACTGTATCATATATAACCGAGTCTAACCAAATATATAAAGCAATATTGCCAGAAAGCCAAAGTTCAGATGCTGATTATGAATATTTTGAAATTGATGAACCAGTATTTATGTCTAACAATAAAATGTATACAACAATTGATGGAATAAGTAAAGGATGTAATTTAGCATATTCATATAATAAGGATAATAATACATTGAAAATATATACAATGAATTATTTATCAACATCTTATGCGAAAACAATACCAGAAAGTGCTGAAATTGCCGCACAAGATAATGTAGAAGCATATAAAAATAAAAAAGCCATTTTATATGATATGATAGTTGTAAAAAATACAGCTGGAAAGTATGGTGTAAAAAATTCGTCAAACAACACTATAATTGGAGAAAAATATAAATCTATTTCTTTCGAAGAAGAAGAGGAAGAATTCATTGTAGAAACTGATGATGGAAAATTTGGAATTATAGATAAGACGGGAAAAACAAAAATTACGCCAGATTATACCAGTATAAAGTTAATAAGCAAAGATAGAGGATTGTATTTAGTATCTAAAACATCAAGTGCATCAAAAACACAATACGGAATAATTAATAAAAATGAAAGAGTAATTGTATATATAGAATATGAGCAAATAGGAATTAACAAAAATGATTTCCCTACAAATGAAATAGAAAACCCATATATTTTATTCGGAAAATGTATTCCAGTTAAAAGATCAAATAAATGGGGCTTATTAGACTTAAATGGAAATACAATTGCTTCGCTGGAATTTGATGGCTTTGGCTGTTTATCAAATTCGTCTAAAAATAATCAAGCTAATAGTTTAGTTGTAATTCCAGAATACGAAGCTATAGTTGTATATAAAGATAAAATGTATGGATTGTATAATTCATCTGGAAAAGAGCTAATTTTACCTCTTGTTACAGATATGTATGTAATAAATAATTCTGGAGAAAACCAATATTATTTAACATACCAAGGAAATACTATGAATGTTATTGAATATTTACAAAATGTATTAGGGCTTGATCCTGTTACAAATGATTCTAGTAAGAGTAATACAAAAAGTAGCAATAGTTCAAATGAGGTTGTTAACAACAATAATGAACTATAATTTATAGTAAAAAGAGAAAAAGTGAATATCTACAATTTATTATGATAATAATGATATTGCTACTATTTTATCTTGCAAATATAATAATAAAAAGAAAAAATAAACATAAAAGGCCTTCAATTATAATATATTATATTAATTTATAATTGGAGGTTTTTATGTATGAAATTTATAAAGAAGATATCTAAAGAAACAGGTAACACAGAAAGTAATAATATTACAAAAATTTTAAAGGGCAGTGTTATATCAATAATACTTACAATTATTGGTTTGTTAGTATATTCGGTAATACTTGCAAATACAGAAATTGGTGAAAGTACAGTTAATTATGTAGTAATGGGAATAACATCAATTAGTATTCTTATTGGAAGTATATTGAGTATTTCAAAGATTGAAAAGAAAGGAATTTTAAATGGAGCTATTGTCGGAGGAATATATGTTATTGTAATATACTTATTATCTAGCATAATAAACTCAAACTTTAATATAAATTTAAGTGCAATTATTCTAATGGTTGCCTCAATTATTGCAGGAATGATTGGAGGAATTATAGGAGTTAATATAAAAAAACAATAAAGAAAAAATTAAGTAAAAAATTAAGTAAAAAATTAAGTAAAAAATGCATATAAAAGGTTGATATTTTCTGGTAGATAGAGTAAAATTTAACAGTACGGAGGACTATATGGTAACATTTTCAAATGTTAAAAATAATAAAGAAATAAATTATTTAATTGAGAGTTCCCAAAAACAATTGGATGCCCTTGGATATACAGAGCATTCAATGAGGCACATTAATATTGTTTCAAATAGAGCAGCTGAAGTACTTCAAAAGCTTGATTACAATGAACATAGAGTTGAGCTTGCTAGGATTGCTGGGTATATGCATGATATTGGTAACACGATAAACAGAGTAGACCATGCACATTCAGGAGCAATACTGGCTTATGAAATCTTAAAAGACATGGGGATGAATTTAGAAGATCGAACTGAAGTTATGATGGCAATAGGAAACCATGATGAAGCAACTGGAACGGCTGTAAGTGATATATCGGCGGCTTTGATTTTAGCAGATAAATCAGATGTTCATAGAAATCGTGTAAGAAATAGAGAAATTGTTACATTTGATAAGCATGATAAGGTAAATTATGCTGTTACTAAAACGGATTTCATCATGGATAGAGAAAAACGCAAAGTAACACTAGATATAACAATAGATAATACTATATGTCCTGTGTTAGATTATTTTGATATATTTATGGAAAGAACAAAGATGAGTAAATATGCAGCAAAATATTTAAGTATATGGTTTGAATTAATTATTAATGGAACAAAATTATTATAAAATATGGAGGAAAATAAATTGAAAAAAGCAAAGCAAAACAACAAAACATTAAAGTTATTAAGAAAAATCTCTACAATAGTAATTATTTTATTACTATCACTAATTTCATTTGTGGGTATTTATGTAAAAGATAAAAATACCATGAAAAATGTAATACCAGAATACAAATTAGGAACAGATCTATATGGAGCTAGAAATATCTTGATAAAAGTAGATGATAGTACTACAACAAAAAAATATGATTCTGACGGAAATCTAGTCAAAGATAGCTCGGATGGAGATGAGAATAATGAAAATATTACTGAGGTAGAAGAAAAGGTAAATCCAGATGAGCTAAGAACAGCTGATAATTATGAAGCTGTAAAAAATATTATAGAAGCTAGACTAAAATATATGAAAGTAGAAGATTATCTTTTAAGATTTGATGAATCTACAGGGGATATTAGCTTAGAAGTTTCAGAAAATAGTAATACAGATTATATTGCTCAATATACAATTACAAAAGGTGAATTTAAAATAGTAGATAATGATACATCAGAAGTATTATTAACAAATGCAGATTTAAAAGAAGCAAAAGTACAATATTCAACAAGTACTTCTGGAACAACAGTATATTTAACAATAGAATTTAATCAAGATGCTGTAGAAAAATTAAGAGATATATCAAAAACATATGTTAGTTCAACAGATACAGATGGAAATACTACGACAAAGAAAATAAAAATGACATTAGATGATAGCACAATTATAACAACATATTTTCAAGAAGAAATTTCAACAGGTATAATCCAATTATCAATGGGGACAAGCACAAGTACATCGGAGATACAAACTAATATACAATCTGCATCTAATATGGCAGTTTTATTAAATACAGATCCAATGCCATTAACATATACAATGGAAACAAATAGATTTGTATATTCAGATATAACAACTGAAACATTAAAGGCAGTTATAATAGGACTAAGTATAATAGCTTTAATAATGGCTATTTGCATGATGATAAAGTTTAAGAAAAATGGATTAATGGGTGCAATTGCCAATATAGGATTTACAGCAGTATTATTACTTGCAGTTAGATATGGTAATGTTGAAATAAGTTTAGCTGGAATATTTGCAATTGCTGTTGCAGTAGTAATTGAATATATAATTACGATGTTAATACTAAACGAATATAGTAAAGAATGTGAGAAAGAGATTCTAATAAAAAATGTAAAGCACTTGATGGGGAAAATTGCTATTTGCTTAATTCCAGTTGTGGTAACGGCTGTTACATTTGCATTATTCAATTGGGAAGAAATTGCAAGCATTGGAATGATTTTATTCTGGGCAATAATAATAATGATAATTTATAATGCTTTGATTTTAGGATTAAAAACTTTTGAAAGCACAAATGAAAATAAAAATGTCTAAAAAAATATTAAAAAAGAAAAAAATGATAGCAAAAAAGTAGATAATAAATAAAAAACAAGGTAAATGATATTTTACAGAAAGGAAATAACAATGAAAAAAATAGTTCAAGTATTATTAATATGTCTAATAATAGCAGGAATAATAGTAATATCAACAGCAGGCTTCAATGTTGGATTAAAATATTCGGAACATACTGAAATTAGTATAAATGTTGGTTCACAATTTAATGTTGCAGATATTAAGGCAATTACAAAAGAAGTATTCGGAAATACAAATGTATTAGTACAACAAGTAGAGTTATACAAGGATATGGTTCAAATAACTGTAAAGGAAGCAACAGAAGAGCAAATTTCATCACTTAATGATAAGATAAATGAAAAATATGAAATAGAAAATCAATTAACAGATATAAAAATAGTCCATATATCAAATGTGAGACTAAGAAGTATAATAAAGCCATATATTTTACCTATATCAATAGTTAGTATAATTACTATAGTATTTGCGATGATTGTATTTAGAAAATTAGGGGCATTAAAAGTTGCATATGAAGTGGCTATATCAATAGTTGCTCCACAAGCAATATTGGCAAGTTTATATGCTGTTACAAGAATTCCTATAAACAGATTAACATCTATAATTTCCATAATAATATTTATAATATCCTTAGTATTACCTATGGTAAAACTTAATAAAGTAAAAGAAGAAAAATTAAAAGAAGCTAAGTCGAAAGAATAAAAAACGTAAAATTATATATAATTAACCAAAAGATGTTATTAATAATAAAATGTATTAATAACATCTTTTTTGGGAGGTATATATGAAATTAAGAAAATTCTATAATAGATTATTTTGTAGATTAGATAAAACAGACTTTACTCAAGAAGAAGCAACGGAGATATACGAAAGAACAAATGCGCTGTTAATAGATGTAAGAACTCCTGAAGAATATAGAGAAAATCATATTGAAGGCGCAGTGAACATTCCTGTTTATGAAATTGATAATATAAAAAATGAAATAATTGACCCAAACAAAGTAATACTGGTATATTGTAAAACTGGGAAGAGGAGCAAGATTGTAAAACAAATCTTGATTCAAAATGGATATAAAAATGTATATACGTTCAGCGCAAAAGTATAAAATTTAAAATTAATTATAATTCTAAAAACATTAAGTATTTTCTACTAGAAAAATGGATTTTATAAAAGGCAAATCGTTAATAAGACCCTTTTGTCTTATTTAACGATTTGTAAATTGTGCAAATGTCGCAATCTGTACAAATAGATACTGAACTTCCAAAGATTGCTTGTAGCGTATTAATAAAATCATCAGCTGGACTTATTAAATGAATAATAAGCTTGCTAGGGAGTAATGATAATAATGAATTTAATGCATAATCATTTGCTGAAAATGAAATATCAGACAAGTAGCATTTATCTAAATTATTTTTGGCAAGAGATATTACATTTTTTTGTTTATCTAGTAAAATAGCTTCCCCATTAAGATATATTAAATGAATTATCTCTGTACATGGAGTCCTAGAGGAAATATATATCTTTAACATTTCAATAAATTCAGCATATTCTCTATTTACAACAAATTGACTTACTGCAAAATCTAATATTTCATCTAAACAATTAATATATTCACCTGTTCTAAATGTTATGAAACCATCTAAAAATATCGATTTATTGTATGAAATATAACGTAGAACAGATGCCCACAAATATTTAGTTCTATTGGCTATATTAGTTTCGACTGAAACAGTATCTGAATGTTTATTCTCGATTAATAATTTACAATTATTTTTTATAATGTTCATATCAATCTCATCAAAATAAAAATAGTTTAATAATAATAACTTATAAATGATAGAATCCTCATATTTATCTATAATACAATTTGTTATAACAGAAGCAAGTTCTTTATAAAATTCGGGGATATTATTTCCACGATAATGAATGATAATATTTGTATATTTAGAAAAATTTTTCTTGACAAAAACAATATCGTCTAAGTTTATTTTAGCGATATTAACCATTAAATAATCAATTGCAGTGTTATTGTTTGTCTTTATGCATAACGAAACCATTATAGAAATCCCCCGTAATGTGAACAAAGTCTAATATTAGTATTTACTAAAAAGCGTCTGATATACATATAATATTCTAAAAAATAAGGAGCGAAAATTGTCCATGATAATTATAAAGCTAAACAAAAGATGAAAAGTATATTATTATAAAAAATAAGGACAAGCTTTTAGCTAATCCTTATAAAATTATTTATATATAGTATAATCAATTTCTGGAAATATACAGTCTATTTCAGAAATGTTCTTTAAAAAATTTCTATCGATTTTATCATCTTTTATTTGTTGGTATAATTTTGAGAATCTACCGATATGGTCTTTGATTCTTTTCTTTGCATAATCGACCATTGTACCATTTGTGATGATAAATAACCAGTCACTACTTTGAGCAAGTAATAATTCACGAGCACATTGGTTTAATGCTTTTCTCTTTAAACTATTTTTAGACTCATCTGGAAATAGATTTGCAAGTTCTACCATCTTATCACCAGCAACATGTAAATGTCTATGAACATAATCGTTTGATTGATTTAGCCATACTTCACTGTAACCGTTAGCACCCCAACTAGATCTGCAAGGAGTACATAATTGCATTTGAGGATATTTATCAATGTATTCGCTAGGTGTAATTAAATCAAAATCACATTTATCATAATAAATCTTTTTGAATAATGTATATAGCCAGTCTGGACCTTCATACCACCAGTGACCATATAATTCAGCATCATATGGGCATAATACAATAGGTGGATTCTGAGTAAAGTTAGCAGCTTCTGTAATTTGTTTCTCACGAGAATCGAAGAAGTGACCTGCTTGTTTATTTATAGAATCTTGAGCCCATTGTAAATTGTAATAATCCTTTTCACAGTTTTTGCCGGTTATTCTGTAATATTTTATTCCAGTTGGAACACGAGCTCCATTACATGCGATATAAGGTTTTATATAATCATAAGGTGCATCGTAGCCGATATCTCTATACCATTCTCTATAATTGAAATCGCCAGGATAACCATTTATAGAACTCCATACTTGCCTTGAAGATTCTAAATCACGACCGAATGCAACAATTCCATCTGGAGAAACTATTGGAGCGAGTGTGCCATAAATAGGAGTAGGGTTGGCATACAAAATTCCATGAGTTTCTGTTATTACATACTGTATTCCAAATTCTCTTAGGTATTTATCTGCTTCAGGAACATAACCACATTCGGGTAGCCAAATTCCACGAGGTTTTCTACCAAAATATTTTTCATAGCATTTAACACCAACAGCAATTTGAGCTCTTACAGTTTTCTCGTTAACATATAAAATAGGGAAGTAACCGTGTGTTGCTCCACATGTTATAATCTCTAAAACACTAATATCTTGAAAATGTTTAAAGCCAGAAATAATATTACATTTATATACGTCTTTAAATACATGCAAATCATTTGAATATCTATCAACATAGTACTGCGCTAAATTTTTTAATGATTCATTATCTTGGTTTCTAATAACTTCTTTTTTTGCAAGTTCGATATGAGATTGTAAATATTTTATATATCTTTCTTGTAACAAAGTATTATCAAGCATGTTCAACAATGGAGGAGTCATAGACATGGTTATTCTAAAATCTACATGTTCATTTTCTAGTTTTCCAAAGTTTAAAAGAAGCGGAATATATGTCTCAGAAATGGCTTCAAATAGCCACTGTTCTTCTAAATAATCTTCACTTTCTGGGTGATGTACAAAAGGTAAATGCGCATGAAGCACAAAACTTACATATCCTTTTGGGTTGTTTTTCATAATTAATTTGTCCTTTCTTAAATTTAATAAAAGTGCCAGCGCTAAAAAGTGAGGCACTCATAAAAATCTATTTAAATGTCGAGCTAGAAGATGAAGGATTATTTAAATCCAATTGCCAATGGTTGCTATCAATCCAACTATTTTTATTAAAGTCACTTTGTAAATCATATAAATTATAAATTCTTCCAATATTACGAAGAAATGAAATAGATGTAATATCTTTGGCAGTGACAATATTTGTTTTTACATCTTTAAAGTAAACATTTTTAATATTTCTGTCAAATAAAACATGATCATTTGGAGCTTCTATTACATTTGAAGAGGTTACATATAAATAATCATTTTGAATATTTACATGTTTTTCACTGTTATAATATTTAGGCCTACGACCAAGTTCAACAGTATATTCACAATTTGCATCATTTACATGCAAATACCAACTATTTGCAAAATCATCAATTTCTATCTCGAATGAATAATGCATAGTATTATTATGAATTACTAAAACGGGTTTTGTATTGTTGAAGAAATCTTCGCCATAGTGCTTTACAAAATTTGCTCTATCTATATCAGAAATATCCCAATATATAAATAATGTGGTAGGAGTTTGAGCAAGCACTCTAACAACAGTTTGATTATATCTATATGGCAAATCATAGTATTCAATTACTTCAATTTTTTGTGTTAAATTTGTTGTAGATGTAATTTCATCGGCCGAAAGTTTTTTCTTTCTAGTAGTACTTCTTGATGTAGTTGTTTTTTTAGTAGCTTTTGTGCTAGAAGTTTTAGCTGTACGTTTTGAACTAGAAGCTTTTTTTCTAGTTGACTTACTCGAAACAGAAGCTTCAGTTAATATATCTTTGCTAGAATAAGATTCATTGCTTTCTAGTTGCTTTGAAGCTGTAACTTTTGAAGTTCCTTTTTTACTAGATGATTTTACTGTTTTCGTACTAGATTTTGCTTTTTTTTCTTTTTCTGTAGAGGCTTTCGAAGCCGTATTAGTTGATTTTGTGGTTGAAGATTTTCTAGTTGCTGTTTTTTTCTCTACAACAGTCTTTTCAATCTCATTTAATTCCGTATTTTCAGTCTTGCTTGCTGTTTTTCTTGGCATGTTTTTCCTCCTTTGTTTTCGCTCAATAAAAATCTTATTATATACTATATCAAAATAAAAATAAATTCAAGAGTAAAATCAAAAATAAAATTAAAAAAATTATCAAAAAATGTTTACATTTGTAATTTTTTTGTATACAATAGAGCAAGTTAGAAATTATGTGAATAATATACTAAAGAAAATTATGTGAAGGGAGATTTTTCTAAATGAAAATATTAATGCTAACATGGGAATATCCACCAAGAATAGTTGGAGGAATAGCAAGAGTTGTTCACGATTTATCTAAAAGATTAATAAAAGATGGTCATGAAGTAACAGTTGTAACGTATAGAGACAACGCAGATGTACCAGAATATGAAAACGATAAGGGAGTAAATGTATATAGAGTTGATAATTACATGATACATCCAAACAACTTCATCGACTGGATAATGCAATTAAACTTCAATATGCTATCAAAAGCAACAGAAATTATAAACAAAGAAGGTGGATTTGACGTAATTCATGCCCATGATTGGCTTGTAACTTATGCTGCAAAAAGCTTAAAGAATGCTTATGATATTCCAATTGTTGCAACAATACACGCAACAGAAGCTGGAAGAAACAGCGGAATTCATGACGAAACACAAAGATATATAAATGATACAGAATGGCTATTAACATATGAAGCTACGGAAGTAATAGTAAATAGCAATTACATGAAAAATGAAATTCAAAGATTGTTTGGATTGCCATTCGACAAGATAAATGTAATACCAAATGGAATAAATTTATCTAACTTCACAGGAATTGAAAGAGATTACGATTTCAGAAGACAATATGCAATGGATAATGAGAAAATTATTCTTTATGTTGGAAGACTAGTATATGAAAAAGGAGTTCAACATTTAATTGCTGCAATGCCAAAAATTTTATCAAACTATAATGATGCAAAATTGATAATTGCCGGCCGTGGTGGAATGATGGATGAATTAAGAGCAGAAGCAAGTAATTTAGGATTAAATGATAAAATATATTTTACTGGTTACTTAAATTCAAAACAGGTTCAAAAAATGTACAAATGTGCTGATGTTGCAGTATTCCCAAGTACATATGAACCATTTGGAATAGTTGCACTAGAGGCAATGCTTGCAGGAGTTCCAACAGTTGTATCAGATGTCGGAGGACTTGACGAAATAGTAACACATGGTGTTGATGGAATGAAGTCATATGCAGGAAATGCAAATTCAATAGCAGATTCTGTAACGGCATTATTATATGACCATCAATTAGCAACAAACGTATCTAAAAAAGCAAAACAAAAAGTTAAAGACCAATTCAACTGGGAGAAAATTGCTCAAGATACACACTTTACATATGAGAAAGCTATTTGCCAAACAATGGCCGAAAGACAAGCAAAACAGATGTTACAAGAAAAAGCAAAGAAAACGGAAAAAGCAGAAAATTCTCAAAAAGAAATTACAAATTTATTAAGTTTCAAGAAAAGACACGCATATGCATAAATTAGGAGGTTTGAGACTATATGAAAATATATGATGATGCTCACAAATTAGCAAAACAGATAAGAGAATCAAAAGAATACAAAGAGTATAAAGAATTAAAAGAAAATATAGAATCAAATCCAGTAAAAAAAGCACAAGTAGAAGAATTTGAACATTTGAGATATAAAATTCAAGTAGAAACTATGCAAGGAAGCGGAAATGCTACTGAAGCAAAACAAATGTTACAAGAAAAATATGCAGAATTATTAAAAGACGAAGAAATAAAAAAATACTTTGATGCAGAAATACAATTTAACGTTATGATTGCAGATGTAAATAAGATTATTGCTGAAGCAATTAAAGATGTATTATAGAGTTGAAAAATAATTACAATTTTGGCTATGTCAAAATTCAATTCTTTTCCAAACTAATATCAAATAAAAAATATATAGTAAAAAACGGAGCACTTAAATACACTAAAATATTTATGTGCTCTTTTTGTAAAATTATGCAATTGAATTCATGTAAATTAAATAAAATTATGTTGATATAAAATTTAAAATTGCAAATGGTAAAAACACTGAGGCGAACATAATTAATAGAAAAGGAGAGGCTTTTTATGATAATAATATTAAGTATTTTAATAACAATGCTACTATTAACAATAGGTTTGAATGTTGGCATAAAAGACTTCAAAAAATTAAGAGGAATAGTAGAAGATGAGAAATTAACAGAAACCATAAAAAAATTTCCATGCAATACAGAAATCTGCAAGCAAACATTAAAAAAATTAAATAAGGAAGACGTAAAAGTCGAAGAAGATAATAGTTCAAAGACAAGCGTGTATCTTGTGTTTAAAAACAAAATAGTAATTGGAAAAGCAAATGTAATTACAAGAATACAAACTGTTATACACGAATGTATTCATTCGACACAAGACAAGAGACTATTAAAATTTAATGTGATATTTGCCAATATTAATAATTTATATCTTTTAATAATATCAATATTGAGTTTATTTAATAAAATAAGTTATAGTACTGCTACAATTTGTTTGTGGGTTTTAGCACTTATGCAGTTAACATTGTATGCAGTGAGAAGCTTTTTAGAAACAGATGCTATGACAAGAGCAGAATTCATGGCACAAGATTACATAGAAAAAACAGACTATGTTACAAAAGAAGAAAAAGATAAGATAATACAAACATATAAAGATGTAAATAAAGTTGGAATAAAATCATACAATTATGTGCTATTAATGAAAGCTCTGATAAGATTATTAATATATGCTATAATTATGAATTTTATGGTAAATTTACTATGATTAAACAGGAAAAATCCTTAAGTTTTATACTTAAGGATTTAAATTTTACTAAATAATATCATTAAAGGTGTATTATATCAAGTGTTTAGTATATAAAAATAAAAATGATAATTTTTTGAAACTTATTTGTAACAATACTGTAACAAACTGCACATCATGTTATTTATAGCCTTTCTTTAGAATTTCTAGAAATCCTTAAGTATAAAACTTAAGGAAAATGAAAGGTGGAAAGATATGAAAACAAAAGAAATGAAGGGTATAACCCTAGTTGCGTTAGTCGTTACGATAGTTGTCTTGTTAATTCTTGCAGGAGTAAGTATTAATTTAGTACTAGGAAATAACGGAATAATAGCAAAAGCAAAAGATGCAGAAACAAAATCTGCAGAAGCAAGTGAAAATGACTTAAAAGGAATGAATAGTTTAATAGAGCAAATGGAAAGCACATTAAATGGAAGTGGAAATGGAGGAAAGACAGAACCAGAGACAGTTCCATATTTACCAAGTGATGATTTTCATTATGATACAAGTACAAGCATAGATACAGGATTAGTAATAAAAGATGGAAAAGGAAATGAATATGTGTGGGTAGTAGTACCAAGAACAACAGCAGTTTATAAAAAAACAGGGCTTGGAAAAACAACATTTACAGATGCAGATTATACAAGTATAGAAAAAGATTTAAAGGAATATACAAAAACATATAGAGGAAGCACTAGTTATTCAGACACATACACAGCTGATGACAAAAATGTAGGTTGGTTTGCAGATGCAACAGCATATAACAATTTAAAAAACAGTATGTTAAAAAGTGTATATGAAAATGGAGGATTTTATGTAGGAAGATACGAAGCTGGAATTGATACAACAACAGGAACTAAGAGAACAAGCAATACAGATAAAAATTCAGATGGAAAATATACTATGCCAAGTACAGCACCAGTAACAAAAGCAGATGCATATCCATACACATATGTAACAAGAACACAAGCACAAAATTTAGCAAGTAAAGTAAATTCAGGAACAAAAAAAAGTAGTTTAATGTTTGGAGTGCAATGGGATTTAGTGCTAGCATTTATGAGTAAAGACACAGCCAAAATTACATCAACAGATGTTTTAACAAAAAATAGTGTAACAATAGGAAACTATAAAGATAATTTATGGACAATAAAAAATGCAAAAGCACAATATTCATCAGATTACGGATATACATTTACAGCATGTCCAAATCCATTCAAAAAAGAATCAAACTCAGATATATTATTAACAACAGGAGCAGATAGTAGGTTTTCTGTACAAAATATATATGACATAGCTGGAAATGTAGCTGAGTGGACTTTAGAGTCGCCTTCCGGCGCCAGCAATTCGTGTGCTGTTAGGGGAGGCCGTTACTGCTATACAGGCTCGTACATTCCTGCAGCTCTCCGTAGCGGCAGTGACTCTGCCCTCAGCGTCCTCGACTTCGGTTTCCGTGTTTCACTTTTCTAGGAAAAGCTGAACGCTAGAGACGAGAAATTTGAAACAAGGGGAAAAAATAAAAATGATAACAGAAAGCTATAAGAAGGCTCACGCCCCGTATAGCGAATGGAATACGCTATGTGGAAAATTTTAAATGTCACCCATGAAGAATGAATGGGCAGACATATAAAATTTTCCACTGCTTTTTTATATAAAACTAAGGGGTAGCTCGTATTATGGAAGAAAATAAGGATATTAAAGAAGCAAAGGAAGAGTTGGAAAGAATAAGCCAAGATGATATACTAAGAAGAAAGACCTTAAATAGAACACTTGAGATAGCAGACCGATTGAAAATGAAAAAAGAGTAAAAGCAAGCAAAAGAGACAGTAGGAAGAAGCTTAGAAATAGGTGTAAAACGTGGAAAAGAAAAGTAACATAAAATTTATTGAATACTAGAAGAATAGTAATAGGGCACAGCGAGCGAAGCGAGCAGTGCCCTACAATTGCGTCCGAGCACGACGAAGGCGAGCCCGGCCGCAATCCGCGCCCAAAGTACCTACAGAATTATGTAAAGCGCAGAACACGCAAAACCAATATAACCATGTTGCAAAAAATATAAGGAATAGACAAAGCTTATAATAAATGCATGGAAAGTTTCAAATATTACATTTTTATTACATTTACTTAAATTGTTGAATAAAATTTCCCATATTGATATAATTTAACCATACTTATAGACAAAATAGAAAAATATACTAAGGAGAAGGTTGAAATAGTTATAATTTTTTAATCTTCTGGTGGAAAGGAACGAGGAAAAATGTTGAAATCAAATGTTAGTTATAGCACAGATAAAGATAGCTTTACTGCGGGTAAAGCATGTGCTGAAAAAGCAGTTGTAGACTTAATAGAAACTAAAGTTGCTTTTGTATTCAGCTCTGTGAAATATAATCAAAATAAATTGCTAGAAGGTGCGAAATCAGTTCTTGGAACGGCTCCAATAATTGGTTGTACATCTTCTGGAGCAATAATTGTACCAGATGGAGTAGTATCATCAGAAAGTGGATTTGCAGGAATGCTTGCAATAGGAGACGATGAAACTGCTGTTGGAGTTGCAGGTTCAGAACGTGGAAAAAATCCAAGAGAAACAGGAAAAAAAGTTGCAAAAGAGGCAATGGCTAAAGTTGGAACAGATAAGGCTCCCGCATACGTGTATATGATAGCTTCTCCAGGAGAGGAAGAAGAGTATGTAAAAGGAATTGAAGATGTAGTAGGCTGCGTTCCTGTTTTTGGAGGTAGTGCTGCAGATGATTCTATATCTGGAGATTGGAAAATATTTACGAATGATAAATGCTTTTCTGATGGAGTTGCTGTTGCATTTTTCTACACAAATAAATCAATAAGAAATAAATACACTGGAGCTTACCACGAGACTGTAAACTCTGGAATTGTAACAAAATTGAATGGAAGAAGACAGTTAGTCGAAATAGACGGAAAGCCAGCACTAAATGTGTATGCAAAATGGACTGGCAAAAAGGTGAAGGATTTAGCTGGAATGAATTTGTTATCTGCTTCTGTAACAGAGCCTTTAGGAGTAAAAGATAGATTGGGCTCACTAATTGCAATACGTCACCCAATGATTGGAAATGAAGATTTATCAATGAATGTTGGAAATAACTTGGCAATTAATACAGCAGTAATTCAAATGCAAGCAAGTGTTGATGAATTAATAGAAGCAACTGGAAAAACATTAAAGAATGTAAGAACAAACCTTCCATGCGAAGCTGGAGCATATCTTTTAATACATAGTGGAGAAAGAAAGCTTGGAATAAATGAAAGAATTGAAGAAGTTGCAGAAAGACTAAAGAAAGAAGCAAAAGGTGTTCCATTCTTAACAGTATTTACATTTGGCGAATATGGAACAGAAGACCATGGAGAAAATACTTGTGGAAGATTAATGCTTTCATTTACTGGATTTGGCAAGAATAAATAAAAATAGAATGCTAATAATAAAATTGGAAAAGGAGGAAAATCGATTATAGGCTAAAGGTCTATAAAATTGATTATAAAAAATTATGGCTAATACTAGATTTATATTAAATGAGACTTCATATTTTGGATTTGGAGCTAGAGAAGTTCTACTAGATGAATTAAAAGATAGAGGATATAAAAGAGTATTTTTAGTATCTGATAAATCTCTTGTTGATGCTGGGGTTACAGATAAAGTTATGAATATTCTTGAAGAGGGAAAAGTTAGATATGAATTATATGATGATGTAAAACCAAACCCTTCAATTGATAATGTATTACACGGATATAAAAAGAGTAGATGGTTTAGACCAGACGTTATTCTTGCAGTTGGTGGTGGTTCTAGCATGGATACTGCAAAGGCAATATCTATACTTATGACAAACCCAGATAGAGACGATGTAGTTTCACTAAATGGGCCATCAAATACAAAGAAAAAAGGACTTCCAATGATTGCAATGCCAACAACCGCAGGAACTGCAGCAGAAGTTACAATTAACTATGTAATAACAGATGAAGAAAGAGAAGTTAAAATGGTTTGTGTCGATCCACATGACATACCAGTTTTAGCAATAGTTGATACAGAACTTATGGCTTCTATGCCTAAAAAGTTAGCTGCTGCAACTGGAATGGATGCATTAACACATGCAATTGAAGGATATATAACAAAGGGACACAACACAATGTCTCAAATGTTTTCTATGAAAGCAATAGAGCTAATTTATAAAAACTTAGCTAAAGCTGTAAATGACAAAGACCAAAAAGCAATAGATGATGTTGGATTAGGCCAATATATAGCTGGAATGGGATTCTCAAATGTTGGACTTGGAATAGTTCATTCAATGGCACACCAATTAGGAGCTGTTTATGATACTCCACACGGTTTAGCAAATGCAATATTACTTCCAACTGTATTAGAATTTAACGGAGCTGTTTGTGCAGATTTATATAAAGAAATTTTAACACAGGGAATGGGTGTAAATGCAATGAAATTTACAGATGAAGAAGCTGTAAAAACACTATGCGAAAAAGTAAGAGATTTATCTGAAGCTGTTGGAATTACTCAAACAGTAAAAGATGTAGGAGCAAAGAAAAAAGACTTTGCAATGCTTGCAGATAAAGCAATGGAAGACCCTTGCAAACCAGGAAATCCAAGAGAAGTAACAAAACAAGACTTTATAGATTTATACGAAAAAGCTTGGTAATCATTTATAAAAATTGAAAAAAATCGCCCAAGAGGGACGCCCCTTTTTGGGCGATTTTTAGAATAAAAGGAGATAAGAGGTTAAAAGACAGTTGAAATTTTGGTTATATCGAATATTATTTTAAATGCGGTTACATAAATATGCATTACTTACCTTTAAAAACTCAACTTATTGCTAAAATTCAACTCATTTCTAACCTGATTTATGCCTATAAGGAAGGAAAATAGAAAAATGGAAAAAGTGAAAAAATATGGAAAATTTCTAATAGCACCAGTAATTGCGGTAGCCATAGCTTTGCTTATATATGCTGTAAAAGGAATTTATCCATTTGGAGGAATGACAATTGCTCATGCGGATATGGGGCAATCTTATGAAACATTCTATCATTTATTATGGGATATTCTAAGAGGTGGAAAATCACTATTATATTCATATACACTGGGGAGTGGCTCTAATGTATTTGGAGGAGTATTACTTGATGGATTCGCAAGTCCGCTTGCATGGCTCATTATATTATTTAAAAGGAAAAATATAATATATGCGTTCTCATACTTGTTATTAATTAGAATTGCATTAATTGCACTAACAACATACATATTTTTAAATAAGATATATAAGAAAAGCGGAAACGGTGAAAAACTAGAATTTTGGAAAGTGTTATTTAGCGTTATGTATGCACTTTCAGGATATGTATTAATTAGTTATACAAATATTATGTGGTTGGATGTGGTAGCAATATTTCCTATATTTTGTTTGGGAATACACAGACTTCTTACACAAAATAAATCGGGCTTATTTGTTGTTACGTTAACATTAAGTTTAATAATAAGCTATTACATATCTTATATGATTTTATTTTTCATACTATCTTGTCTACCATTTGCAGTATTTTTATATGCAAAAAAAGAAGATAGAAAAAGAGTTGCAGGAAAGCTTATAATGGCAGTATTATTATCACTATTTTTGTCGATGTTTTCTTTCTTGCCAGCATTTTCACAAACTATGAGTTCATATAGAATGGCTGCAAAAGCGGCAACTGTAGTAGAAAATAATGAAGCAGGAATGAAACTAATATTTTTAATGATGTCTGCTATTGAATTATTAGGAACAGTTAGGTTACTAAAATATTTCAAAAAAGATAACATTGTAAAAATGATGATTTTAAGTTTAATAATGTGCGGAATATTACCAATTTTATTTGAAAGAATAAATATGCTATGGCATACAGGCTCACATAATTGTTTTCCGTTTAGATACGGATTTATTCCAATATTCATAATGTTAAATTGTGGAATGTACTATATTACTAAATATTTGCCATGCGAAAAGAAATTAAAAAAAATAGATATTTTTCTTATAATCTTAGCACTAGTCCCAATTACGGTACTTACACCAAGAATAGTATTAAGTATAAATTCGAATGATCCTGCTTTTAAAATTGAAGTAGCAGACTGTATAGCTTTATGCATTCAGACAGTTATGTGTGCTTTTGTTATAGATAAAGTCTTAAAAATAGAAAACAAAAAAGTTAGAAATTCAATAATATCTGTTATAGTTATTTTTCAGATAATAATTCAGGGGCTTGCATATATTGGTGTGCCAGAAGAAAGAAGAGGAGGACCAGAGCATTCAGATAGTTCGATAACAGTTGCAAATGAACTAATACAGGCGTTTAATTCAAATAAGACAACATTGTATAGATATAAAGATTTAGACCAGAGTATGACAGAAAATTATCCATTAGTATTAGATTGGCCATCAATTTCAACATTTTTACATATAATTTCTAAAGAGCAAGTATTAACTCATTCTCAATTAGGTTATACCAGAAATAATACAAAATTGGGTGACTGTGGAGGTACGCTGGTTTCTGACGAAATACTAGGAATTAAATATAGCCTTAGCAAGAATGAATTAGATAGTGAAATTTATCAAAAAAATGGTACTGCAAAAAATGGTATAAACTTATATGAATATAAAGAAATGCTTCCTTATGGAATTGTATATGAAAATAATAAAGATATAAGTACTATTCCAGAAAAATTTGATGTTTTTGAAACACAAAATTATTTATATAAAGAACTTTTCTCAGAAAATGAAGATATGTTAGAGAGGGTATCAACACAAAAAGAAAAAACAGAAGATGATGAGAATAAAGTAATATATAAATATACAATGAGAGTAAATGAAAAATCATACTTATATTTGTATGGAAATGAGGGAGAAAACTTAATATATAAGATAATAGTAAGCGGTGAAACAGTCACAATACCATGGATAAATAACCAGAATAATACTTGGTATTCGTTAAGTTCTAATAATGGAATAATAAACTTAGGAAAATTTGAAAATCAAGATGTTGAAGTGGAAACTATAAGTTATAAAGGAAGATGCAATTTGAAATTTGCAACATTGCCATTAGAAAAATTTGAAAATTTTGTTGCAAATTATAATGAAAGTATTACAAAAGAAATAAATATAGAAAATAATAAAATAAAAATCAAAGTTGAAAATGCTAAAGCAGGACAAAAGTTATTTTTACCAATAACATATGATACAGGTTGGAATGGAGTAAATAACGGAGAAACTCAAGGTATTAACAGAGTATTTAATACATATATGAGTTTAGACCTAAAGGAAGGAACAAATGAAATAGAATTAACATTTATTCCAGCAAAAATGAAACTTGGAATAGAATTATCTATTGCAACCCTTGTAATAATATTAGTATATACATTTGGTATAAAAAAGCTAATAAGAAAAGATGGCATTTTAGACAAAATAATAGTAAATTTAGGCTTCGGAATTTACATTATTATTACTGTGGGCTTTTATTTTAAGGTATACTTAATGTGCATCATTCAAACAATTAAACAATGGATAGGATAAATAGAATAAGACAAAGGATAGAACTCCTTTGTCTTATTTTAGTGCTGTTCTGGTATAAAATAATCTACTACTCCATAAATTAATGCACCTATCATTGCTGCTATCCAAGATATAGAATACCCAGCCACGAAAAATTGTGTAGCATACAATACAACGGCTGCAAGGACAAACCCTACAAAGCCTTTTCCAAATGCACTTGCATGAAGTCCGGTAAATTTAACAAGCAAAAAATCTATAACAGTTAAAACAACTGCTGCTAGTGCTAAAGCCCAAATATTGTTTATAGTAAATCCTGGTGTAAAAAATGCAGTTATAGCAAGTATTACAGCAGATGTTACAAACCTTAAAATTACTTGCGCAAATGTATTGGAACGAGAGTAATTTCTTGCATCAATATTATTGTTATCCATGATAAAACCTCCTAAAATGAATTTATTTTTAGTATTTACAGAAAAAAATAAATTATTCAAACTGATGAATAAATACAAGAAAATAGCAAAAAATAAAAATGAAAATAAAAATAAGAGGGGAAAATTAATGTTAGCAACTTTTATCAGGTCGATTATTATTTATATAATTGTATTAATTGTAATGAGATTAATGGGAAAACGTGAAATAGGGCAGATGCAACCGTTTGAACTTGCAATATCAATAATGATAGCAGACTTGGCATCAATTCCAATGACTGATATTGGAATTCCAATTTCAAATGGAATAATTCCAATTTTAGGTTTACTAGTAATGCATCTAGTAATATCTGTATTGAACATAAAAAGCAGTAAAATAAGAGAATTTATATGTGGAAAACCAACAGTGTTAATAAATAAAGGAAGAATAGACGAGAACAAAATGAGAAAAGAACGTTTTACTTTAAACGAGTTAGAAGAAAAATTAAGAAGCAATAATGTTATGAATATTGGAGATGTAGAATTTGCAATACTAGAAACTAGTGGAGATATTTCTGTAATACAAAAACCTAATAAAAGAACGACTACACCTGAAGACTTTAACATTATGCCAGATTATGAGGGAATGACATATAATCTTGTAATAGATGGTAAAATATTGAATGAAAATTTGAAATTAATAGATAAGAATTATGATTGGCTGAAAAAACAAACGCAAAAATTTCAAATGATACCAGAAGAGGCACTAATTGTAACAATAAATGAAAAAGGAAATATATATTGCCAAAAGAAAGAAAAAGATTAATTTTTTTGTAAACTTGCTATAAGCAAAAAATATTAGAAAAATTCGATAAAATCAAGAGAATTTAGGGAAGGAAAAATTATCAATATGAAAAAAGAACTTATTATAGTAATTATAATAGTTATAGCAATAATCATATTAGACACAATAACACATAATTATACAAAAATAAACTTTGCAAAAATAAATGAACAATTGGAACAAATAAAAGAAATTAGTGAAGATATATATATAATGGAAAAAGAACAAGATATTGCTGAAAATACTAGCAAAGAGGGAAAAGAAAATGACAATAAAACTAGTAAACAGGAAAAACTAAAAGAAAAAATAAAAACTATGGAAGAAGACTGGAAAACTATAAATAATAAGACTGCACTTTACATAGAGCACGAAGAATTAGAAAAAGCAAATGTGTCTATGGTAAAATTTAAAAGATATATTCAATTAGAAGAATATACAGAAGCAATTGCAGAATTAGAAAATTGCAAATATATTCTAGACCATATAAGAGATAAAGAAGCAATGCAGATTATTAACTTATTTTAAAAAATCAAATCCAAATTATTAAAAATTGCGGTATGATGCTCTTAACCAGAGATTCTAAATGATTCTTTAAAAGTCACTTTTACCTTAATTTTTAAAATTTGAATTTGATTACATTACTCTATAAAAGATGATAGTGCTAAAATATTCTAAACAATAAACCAGTAAAAAATATGTATGCATATCTATAAAACTTTGTGTTTGAAAATTGTTTTTTGTTGTATTCGAAAAAAGATTTTAAGGCACTGCGTTTATCAAAAATAGTAATCAAAAAACTCTCTTTATACTTAGGGAAACTTAACAAAGTTACAGGCCACATGTGTTTTACGATTATATCTTTTTCTTTAGCATTTAAATTAAATAGTTTTTCTGCATTATATAAAGCAATTTGAGGGTGAAGAAAAGCATGAAAATGTTTTAAATGCAGTTTCTTTTTAGAACCTCTCCAGTCATACAAAAATAAATCGTGTAGCATTGCACCTCTAGCTGCAGAAACATAATCCCAGCCATATTTTTTGCAAAATAAATATGACCAATAGGCAACTTCTAAACAATGTTCATAACAAGAACAATCGTAGTGTTGCCTAAAATTTTTCATCTGTTTTACAGTAGGATTTTCTAAAATATCTTTTGTTATATTTAAAAATTCAATTATATTATCATAGTTATATGTATGTACACTAATTTTTTTTTCTCTAACTTTTAAAGTTTGCATCTTATGTTATTACCTCTATGTTCATTTCTTAAATTTATTATAAACACAATAAAAGTCTATGTCAATAAAAAAATAAGAGATTAAAATGGTATTTTCTTGCAATATTTTTAAAAATAATACTAGACAAAAACACTTGTTTGTGTTATTATTGGTTCAATGAAGTTTTTATCATTATAGTTATGAAAAAATTTTTTTTATAAATTAAAAATGAATTTGCAAAGCAAGAAATGGAAGTACTTATGATTGATTTAAAACAGAGTGTTCAATATATTAAGGGTGTTGGACCGAGTAGGGCAAAGTTATTAAGCCTGCTTGGTGTAAATACTGTTGAAGATTTGATTAATTATTATCCGAGAACGTATGAGGATAGAACAAAAATAAAAAAGATAGAGGAGCTTCAAGATGGAGAAGATGCTCTTATTGAGGCTGTGACAGTAACTGCTGCAACCGTTTTTAAATTAAGAAGAAATATGTCTGTTTCAAAAGTTATGGTGCAGGACGATACTGGTAGATGTTTAATTACGTGGTTTAATCAGGATTATATGAGAAATGTAATTCATGCACACGAAAAATATAGATTTTTTGGAAAAGTTACTAAAAAACTGGGGCAAATAGAAATGGCGTCACCTGTTTTTGATGAGGAAGGAAAAAACAAGAATACAGGTAAAATTGTGCCTGTTTATTCTACTACAAAAGGATTGCCAGACTCAGCAATAAGACAAGCTGTTGAAAATGCACTTTCGATGGTAAATGCGAAATTACAAGAAACATTACCAGAATATATAACTAAAGATTATCATTTAATGGAACTAGATCAAGCAGTAAGAGAAATTCACTTTCCAAGCAAAATGGAAAATTTGGCGAGAGCAAGAAATAGGTTAGTATTCGAAGAATTGCTAACATTTCAACTTGCTTTATTAAGCTTGAAGGAACAATATGATAATGAAATAAGAGGCATAAAATACAGCAAAGATGTGCATATGTCAGATGTAATAAACACATTGCCATTTAAATTAACAAAAGCTCAATTAAGAGTTCTTGAAGAAATAGACAATGACATGGAATCGGAAAAGCCGATGAATAGGCTTTTACAGGGAGACGTTGGTTCTGGTAAGACTGTAGTTGCAATGATTGCAGCATATAAGGCTGTGAAGAGTGGTTATCAGGTTGCAGTAATGGCTCCAACAACAATACTTGCAACACAGCACATAAATAATTTTAATAAAATATTAGAGCCATTTGGAATACGTTGTGGGTTACTAGTAAGCAGTCTAACAAAAAAACAGAAAGGCATACTCCTAGAAAAATTAAAAAATGGTGAAATAGACATATTAATTGGAACTCATGCTCTTTTACAAGAAAATGTAGAGTTTAAAAATGTAGGACTAGTAGTAACAGATGAGCAACACAGATTTGGCGTAAAACAAAGAAGTGTAATTGTTGGTAAAGGAAAAAATCCAGATGTACTAGTAATGACTGCAACTCCTATTCCAAGAACACTAGCGATAATAGTATATGGAGATTTGGATATTTCCATAATAGATGAACTGCCACCAAACAGGAAAAAGATTGATACAATAGCAGTAAAAGAAAATATGACAGATAGAATAATTCAGTTTATAAAGAAAAATGTGGACGAAGGTAGACAAGCATACATAGTATGTCCATTCGTGGATGAAAACGAAGAAATGATGGATGTAAAATCTGTAGAAAAACTAGCAGAAAATTATAAGAACGAAGTGTTTAAGGATTATAATGTAGAAATATTACATGGAAAAATGAAACCAAAAGATAAAGAACAAGTAATGCAAGACTTCAAAGAAAATAAAATAAGCATACTAATTTCTACAACTGTAATTGAGGTTGGGGTGGATGTACCAAATGCAAACATAATGGTAATTGAAAACGCCGAAAGATTTGGCCTGGCACAGTTACATCAATTAAGAGGAAGAGTTGGAAGAGGAGAATTTAAGTCATATTGTATACTAAAATATAACAGTAATTCTGCAATAGTAAGAGAAAGAATGAAAACAATGACAACAACAGAAGATGGCTTTAAAATAGCAGAAAAAGACTTAGAACTAAGAGGCTCTGGAGAATTCTTCGGAACAAAACAACATGGACTACCAGAATTCAGAATAGCAAATATATTTGAAGATGTTAAAATACTAAAACTGGTACAAGAACTTGCACTAAAAATAGAAATGAATGATCCAAAACTAGAAAAAGAAGAAAACAAAAAATTAAAGGCATTAGTAAATAGAGTAAGAGAAGAAAGAATAGAATTATAAGAAAATTTCTGAAAACCCTTGCATTTTTTCCATAAAAAGGGTATAATAATATTGACATAAGAAGTACGGCAGAAGAGTGGAAACAAATTCCACTCTTCTACAATGTTATAAGACAACATTTAATATGAATATAGGGAGGTATATCTTGTCTAAAATAGAAGAAAAAGTAGAAGAGCTCGTTACAAAGCCAATAAATGAACTTGGTTACAGAGTGTACGATGTTATGTACGTAAAAGAAGGCAAAGACAATTATTTAAGAATATTTATAGATAATGATACTGGAATTAGTTTAGATGATTGCGAAAAGGTAAACAATGCAATTACAGATATGCTAGATGAAGCGGATTATATAAAAGACCAATATTTTCTTGAGATTTCATCTTCTGGAGTAGAAAGACATATTAGAAAAGATTCGCAGTTGCAAGAACATATTGGAAAAGATATAGATGTGAAATTGTTTAAACCATTAAATAAGCAAAAAGAGCTTGAGGGAAATCTTAAACAATTTGACGAAAAGACAATTACATTAATCATAAATGAAGAAGAAATTACAATAGAAAGAAGTAACATTAGCTCGATGAAAAGGGCTTTTAAATGGGAATAATATAATTGAAAGGAATGATTGGAAAATGAAGAAGAATGTAAAAAAGGTAGAAAACAAAGGAATTGATAGTACAGAATTAATAATGGCACTAGATGAACTTGAAAAAGAAAGAGGAATAAAAAAAGACTATGTTATAGAATCTATAGAAACAGCTTTAGTTACAGCATATAAGAGAAATTTTGATGTTACGTCAGACAATGTAAAAATTACTCTAAACCGTGAAACAGGTGAGACACACGTTTATGAAGAACTTAATGTAGTAAACGAAGTTGAAGATTGGGATACACAAATTTCAGTAGAAGATGCTAAGAAAATTGACCCAAGATATAATGAGGGAGATGTTGTTGAAAAAGAATTAATGCCAAAGAACTTTGGTAGAATTGCAGCTCAAACAGCAAAGCAAGTTATAGTACAAAGAATAAGAGAAGCTTCAAGAGAAGTAATATTTAGCGAATTCAACGAGAAAAAAGGCGAAATAGTTTCTGGTATAGTACAAAAAGTTGATAAGAACATTGTTGTATTAGATTTAGGAAAAATTGAAGGTATAATGCCAATTAAAGAGCAAATACCAACAGAACATTACTATGTAAATCAAAAATTAAGAGCATGTGTTGCAAATGTTGAAAAAGGTGCAAAAGGCTCAACACAAATAATAGTTTCAAGAGCAAATAATGATTTCTTAAGAAAATTATTCGAGCTTGAAATTCCAGAAATTTATGAAGGTTTAATCGAAATTAAGAGTATTTCAAGAGACCCAGGAAAGAGATGTAAAGTTGCAGTATATTCTCCAAATGAAAACATAGACCCAGTTGGTTCTTGTGTTGGACAAAAAGGAATTCGTATTCAAAATATAATAAATGAATTAAGCGGAGAAAAAATAGATGTAATAGAATGGAATGAAGATCCATCTACATACATTGCAGAAGCTTTACTTCCAGCAAAAGTTATGGCTGTTGATATTAAAGATGAAGAAAGATTTGCACAAGTAATAGTTCCAGATGATCAATTATCATTAGCTATTGGTAAAGCAGGACAAAATGCAAGACTTGCAGCTAAATTAACAAACTGGAAAATAGATATAAAGAGTGAATCTCAATTTAGAGAAATGATACAAGAGCTACAAGCAAATGGTGAAGAAAAAGAAGAAACTGCAGATGCAGAAAACGTTGATGAAACAAATGTAGAAGAGGCAAACGAAGTAGTAAACGTTGAAACATCAGAAGAAAATAAAGACGAAGAATAAAAGGAAGTGTGATACTTGAAGAAAATACCACAAAGAACTTGCTTAGGTTGCAATGAAGCAAAACCTAAAAATGAATTGATAAGAATTGTAAAGCAGAGTGATGGCAAAATATTCGTAGACAAAACAGGAAAGGCTGAAGGACGAGGTGCATATATATGTAATAATGTAGAATGTTTGGGAAAGGCCATAAAGTCAAAGAGATTGAGCAGAAGCTTTGAAACAGAAATAAACAACGAAATTTATGAAAGCTTAAGAGGTGTAATTATTGATAAATAGAGAAAATAAAAAGGAATTAAGCACAAGAATAAATATAGGGGGGTGGAATTATTGGGTAAAATAAAAATTCACGAACTAGCAAAAGAAATAGGAATGTCAAGCAAAGATGTACTTGAAAAAGCAAAGTCGCTGGGCATAGATGTAACAAGCCATTTAAGTAATGTGACAGATGAACAAGCAACAGAAATTAGAAATGCATATTCAAAAAATAATAAAAATAATGTGAAAAAGGAAAATAAAGTGGAAAATAAGAAAGAAACAAAAAAAGAAACAAAGAAAGATAACAAAAAAGATACTCCAGTAATTATTAGAAGAGAAGTTATATTAAATGATGAAGAGGATTCTAAGAAAGACAATAAGAAAGCTGAAGAAAGAAAAGATGTAGGTTTTGTAAAAAGAAGAAATAACAACGATTATAACATTGTTTACAGAAATAGACCTAATAAACCTCTTACAGTAAATGAATTATTTGGACTTGGTAAAAAAGAAGAAAAGCCAAAGGCAGATGTAAAAGCCGAAACTGCAAAGAAAGAAGAAGTTAAGAAGGAAGAGAGTGCTGCTAAAGCTACTACAACTGAAGTAAAAACAGAAACTGCAAAAGTAGAAAAAGCCGAAACTACAAAGGCTGAAACAGTAAAGGCTGAAACTGTAAAAACAGAAACTCCAAAGCCAGAAGTTAAAGCAGAAGTAAAGCAAGAAGCTGTAAAAGCAGAAAGTTCTAAACCTGAAGCTGTAAAGAATGATAGAACTGAAGCTCATGACAGAAATGACAATTATAGAGGAGAAAATTCTAGAAACGACAACAGAGGCGATTATTCAAGAAACGATTCTTTCCAAAGAAGAAATAACTTCAATAATGGAAATAGAGAATTTGGAAATAACAATGGTAACAGAGACTTTAGCAACAACAGAAACCAATTCCAAAGAAACAATAACTTCAATAGAAATGATAGATTCCAAAATAATAATCAATCAAGAGATGGTTACAGACAAAATAATCAAAATGGCCAAAATAATAGATTTAATAATGGCAATAATGGTTATAATAAAAATAACCGTGATAATAACGGATTTAACAGAAATAACCGTGATAACAATGGCTTTAACAGAAATAATAATCGTGATAATAATGGCTTTAACAGGAACAACAATGGTGGTTTCAACAGGAGACCATTAGATGAGAAGAGATTAGACAAGAAAATTAACGATATATTAGAGACTGAAATTGTTGAAAAAGAAAGCCAAAGAGATTATTCTACAAAGGCAAGTTTCAAGGCTAAGAGCAATAAATATGATGAAAATAAGCAAAATAAGAATAAGTCTAGAAGATTCAATGGTGAAGAAGAATATGATGAGGGCAAGTTAAAGAACCTAAAACAAGTAGATAAGCTTTCTAACATGTTCGGAGACCAAGAAGGTGGAATGCTTGATTACTACGATTTATCAACAGAACGTGGTAAGAAGGGTAAACGTAAAAACCAAAAGAATACTGAGGAAAGAAATAAGCAAAAAATATTTAAGCTAACAGAAATAACAATTCCAGAGAGCATAAGTGTTAAAGACTTGGCAACAGAGTTAAAGAAAACAAGTAGCGAAGTAATAACAAAGCTTATGGGATTAGGAATAATGGCAACTATAAATCAAGAGCTAGATTTCGACACAGCTTTCTTAGTTGCAGAAGAATTTGGTGTAACTGCAAACAAGAAGGAAGAAGTTAAAGAAGAAGATATACTATTTGATGAATCAGAAGACAAGGCAGAAGACTTAGTTCAAAGACCACCAGTAGTTGTTGTTATGGGACACGTTGACCATGGTAAGACATCACTTCTAGATGCAATTAGAAAGACAAATGTAATCGAAGGCGAGGCTGGAGGAATTACTCAGCATATTGGTGCATATAAGGTATCAATAAATGGAAGAGAAATTACATTTTTAGATACACCAGGACACGAGGCATTTACAAGTATGCGTGCTAGAGGTGCTCAAATTACAGATGTTGCAATACTTGTTGTTGCAGCAGATGATGGTGTAATGCCACAAACTGTTGAAGCTATAAACCATGCTAAAGCAGCCGGAATTCCAATAATAGTTGCAATAAACAAAATTGATGTACCAGGAGCTAACCCTGAAAAGGTAAAACAAGAATTAATGAAATATGAATTAGTTCCAGAAGAATGGGGTGGAGATACAGTATTTGTAGAAATTTCTGCAAAACAACATATCAACATAGACCAATTACTAGAAATGGTATTATTAGTTTCAGACATGCAAGATTTAAAAGTAAATCCAAATAAGCAAGCTAAAGGTGTTGTAATAGAAGCAAGACTAGATAAAGCAAAAGGTCCTATCGCATCTGTATTAGTACAAAGAGGAAGCTTAGACGTTGGAGATACAGTAGTTGTTGGAACATCAATTGGTAGAATTAGGGCAATGAAAGACGATAAAGGAAAACGTGTTAAATGTGCAGGTCCTTCTACACCAGTAGAAATTATGGGACTTACAAAAGTACCAGAAGCAGGAGAAACTTTCTATGAAGTTAAAGATGAAAAAATGGCTAAACACTTAATAGAAAGAAGAGAAAGAAAAGCAAGAGAAGATGCTATGAATGCATACAACAAAGTAACATTAAGCAATCTATTCGAGCAAATGGAACACGAAAACTTAAAACAATTAAATATAATTGTAAAAGCAGATGTTCAAGGTACAGCAGAAGCATTAAAGCAATCTCTTGAAAAATTATCTGATAACGAAGTTGCAGTAAAAGTAATACACTCAAATGCAGGAGCTATAAATGAATCTGATGTTAACCTAGCAAAAGCTGCAAAGGCTATAATAATAGGATTTAATGTAAGACCAAACGCAACGGCAAAAGAAGTTGCAGAAAAACAAGGAGTAGAAATCAAGTTATATTCTGTAATTTATCAAGCATTAGAAGATGTTGAAGCTGCAATGAACGGCTTACTAGACCCAGTTTACGAAGAAAAAGTAATTGGAAATGTAGAGGTAAGACAAACATTCAAAGTTTCAAATGTTGGAACAATCGCTGGTGGATACGTAAAAGACGGAAAAGTTGAAAGAAATGCCGGAGTAAGAGTAATAAGAGAAGACGTTGTAATACACGAAGGCAAACTTGCATCATTAAAGAGATTTAAAGATGACGTTAAAGAAGTTGCTAAAGGGTTCGAATGTGGTCTTCAAATTGAGAATTACAACGATATTAAAGAAGGCGACATTATAGAAGTATTCGTAATGGAAGAAATAAAAAGAACTAAAAAATCAAAAGTACAACAAATTTCACAAGAACATGTAATGAATAATAAATAATTGCTTTCTAGGAAATAATTTATTTTAGAAAATTTGCCATGTCGTGCTTGGTCGGGGCTCATTCAACCCCTCTAGGCGCACTCCAGACAAATTTTCTAAAATGTAAATTATTTCCCAATAAAGTAAAAATGTATTTGTTTCCAAAACGTAGGAAAGGAATTTTAGAGAAAATGAGTAAAAATGAAGCTAGACTTGGCAGAGTTAATGAAGAATTAATGAAAGCCTTAAGCCAAATAATAACTTATGAATTGAAAAATCCTGATGTTACAGGAATGATAAGTGTTACAAGAGTAAAGGTAACACCAGACTTAAAATATGCGAAAGTATATGTAAGTATGTTAAATTCAAAAAGTGTAGAAAAAACTATGCAAGGGTTAAAAGACTCTGCAGGCTTTATGAGATCACAAGTTGCTAGAATGGTAAATTTAAGAATTACTCCAGAGCTTGTATTTGAATATGATGATTCAATAGAACATGGAGAAAGAATTGATAACATTTTAAAGCAAATTAGTGAACAAGATAAGGCAATAAAAGAGAAAAAATAATATTTTTAGGGACAGCACAACTTTTATTATGCGGTCCCTAAAAGTCTATATAGGAAGGAACAAAAATGACTTTAGATAATATTTTAGAAGAAATAAAAAAAGCAAATACCATTGCAATAGTAGTACATGAAAATCCAGATGGTGACGCCATTGGAAGTGCACTTGCTATGAAATTGGCATTGGAGCAATTAAACAAAGAAGCAGACGTAATAATACCAGAGTATCCAAGTGCATTCAGCTTTTTGCCAGGAGTAGAAGAAATAAAGAAAGAATCTGAGATACAAGAATACGATTTAGCAATAGCTTTAGATTGTGCAAGCATTAAGTTATTAAATGGATTTGCAAAATATTTTGATAATGCAAAAGTAAAGGTTGCAATAGACCACCACAGTAGTAACACAATGTATGCAGATTACAACTTCATAAGCCAAGATTCACCAGCATGTGCCCAACTATTATTAGTCGCATTTAGTTACTTTGGAATAGAAGTTACTAAAGAAATAGGAACTTGCATCTTAGCAGGAATAATCACAGATACAGGTGGATTTAGATATTCAACAGTTACAGCAGAAACTTTCAGATTTGTTGCAGAGCTATGCGAAAAAGGTGTAAAAGTATCACAAATATATGATAAGGTATATTCAAGCAAGACAAGAGCTAAATTTGAATTACACAGAATTGCACTTGAAAGACTTGAGTTTCTAGAAGAGGGCAAAATAGCCTACACATACATAACAAAGGCAGACGAAGAAAAAGTTGGAGCCGAAAATGGAGACTACGATGGAATTGTAGAGAATGGTAGAGATGTTGAAGGCGTTGAAGTTTCACTATTCTTAAGAGAAACAAGCAAAGGAATAAAAGCATCAATACGTTCTAAAAACTATGTAAATGCAGCAGAAGTTGCAATGATGTTTAGTGGTGGCGGACATTTACGTGCAGCAGGTTGTAGCAATTTACCAGGAACCATAGAACAAGTAAAAAACCAGATGATAAACAGAATAAGAAGCTGCCTAAAATAAATTTTGTCGCCCAATAGGGACGCCCTTTCGCCAAATAGGGACGCCCCTTTTTGGGCGAAAGGAGCATTAAATTGAATGGAATAATTTTAATAAATAAAGAAAAAGGCTGTACATCACATGATGTAGTTTATAAAGTAAAAAAACTAACAAATTCTAAAGTAGGACATACTGGTACATTAGACCCTAACGCAACAGGAGTATTACCACTTTTAATTGGAGAAGCAACTAAAATTTCTAAATATTTAATAAACCATGATAAAGAATATGAAGTTGTATTAGAATTAGGCAAAAAAACTTCGACAGCAGATGTAGAGGGAGAAGTAATAGAAGAAAAAGAAGTTTCAGCTAAAAGCTTAGAAGTGCAATATGTAAAAGAAATTTTAAAAACATTTATTGGAAAACAAGAACAAACTCCACCAATTTATTCTGCAATAAAAATAAATGGGAAAAAGCTATATGAATATGCAAGAAAAGGACAAGAGGTAAAATTAGAGCCAAGACAAATAGAAATATATGACATTGAACTACTAAACATAAATAAAACAGAAGAACAAATAAGCTTTAGAGTTAGGTGTTCAAAAGGAACTTACATAAGGAGTTTATGCGAGGATATAGCAGAAAAGCTTGGAACAGTTGGCTTAATGAAAGAGTTAAAAAGAACTGTGGTTGGAGATTTTAAAATAGAAAATGCAATTACTGTAGAAGAATTAAAAGAAAAAATAGAAAATAAAGACTACTCTTGCATAATTTCTATAGAAGAAATATTTAAACATAATAATAGAATAGACCTAAATACACAAGATTATAGCAAATATGTAAATGGAGTAAAGCTAGATATAGAAAATTGTAAAATAACAGAATTTGATGTGACACGAAGAAATGTTAAAGAAGAAACACAGAAAAACAATTTAACAGATGAAACATATAGAATATACTTAGACAATAAATTTATAGGACTTGGAATTGTTAGTGAAAATAAATTAAAAAGAGATTTGATTATACAAGACTAACAGTATGAGAAAATATAAAAAGGCGAAATTCAACAAAAAATGACAAATTTGAAAAATAAGAAAAGATTATTGTACTGGTGTAGAACGATGATATTATTCAGATTGAATAAATAATACTTTATTTGAAAGAATAAAACGAACTTGCCAAGGAATTAGAGGATGCTGTAAATGAAAGTGGTAGTAATTCAGACGATTTATTGATAAGATTAGCTTTTATAAGTTAGTCTTTTTTATACTAAATAATTCATATGTGACTAAATGAAAAATTTTACGTCAGTATAGATGAAGGAGATAAAATGGAAGACAACGAAATAATTGAACTTTACTGGAAACGTGATGAAGTGGCAATACTAGAAACAGATAAGAAATATGGAAAATATTGTAGTAAGATAGCTTATAACATATTAGCAAGTGTTGAAGATTCGGAAGAATGCGTTAATGATACATATTTGCATGCGTGGAATGCGCTTCCACCTAATAGACCTAATATTTTTAAGGCTTTCCTAGCAAAAATTACAAGAAATTTGGCTCTTGATAAATATGATAGTAAAACTGCACAAAAAAGGAATAATTCAATGGATTTAGTTTATGAAGAATTAGAAGATTGCATACCAACGAATAGCATGGAGAAAGAAATTGAATACAATGAACTTGTGAAAGAGCTTAATATGTTCTTAGAAAATCTGTCAAAGGAAAAAAGAGTGGTATTTCTAGAGAGGTATTGGTATATGAGTTCGATTAAAGATATAGCAACAAAACATAAGCAAAAAGAAAGTAAAACGAAAATGGAATTATTAAGAATGAGAAATGCCTTAAGAAAATATTTGGAGGAGAGAGGTGAAATGGTATGAATTCAAGAGATTTATTAAGAGCTCTTGGCGATATTGATGATAAGTATCTAGATGAAGAATATGAGACACCCAAAGTGAAAAATGAAAAAGAATTTTATATGAAGATTATTAGAAACAAAAAAATTATCTATGGCTTATCATCGGCTTGTGCAGTATTTATATTAGGTGTTGGAATATTGGCTATGCAGAAAAAGTCAAATAATAATGAGATGAAAGTTGAAAATGAAAGAATGGTTAGTAGTCAAAATATGAATGTAATGTTAGAAATTAATCCGATGCAAGGTGCCTCAATGGCAAAATTAGATGCAGATGTACAGACCGTTGAAATAAGTAGCTTGCCAGAAAAATTTGGATTTATTAATAATATTGCATTGCCAAGTGAATATAAATTAGAAAATAGTTATGAAATTTATACAAGAGAAAATTATGATACTGCTGAATATAGTTTATTGCATGATTACGTATTTAATTATAGTAAGGACTATGAAAATACTATTAAAGTAGCTTTTTCGGAAGTAGGAGAACCAATAAGAGATTATTTCTTAGATGACAGTAAAAAAATATCAAAAATTGGTGATGTAGATGTTATTATATCTCAATATGAAAAAATGTATGTGGCAACGTTTAAATGTAAAGAAATAAATTTTGACATAGAAACAAATGGAATAACAGAGGAAGAATTAGTAAATCTATTGGAAAGCATAATAAAATAATAAATAAAGGACTACATTAAACAGTGTAGTTCTTTTTACGTGTTGATAAAAGAGAGATTTTGTGGTATAAATTAAAATTGATAATTTATATAGGAGTTTATATTATGAAGATTATAACATTATGTGGAAGTTTGAGATTTCAAGAATGTATGATGCGCACTGCTGAAAAAATGGCGTTGTTAGGCAATTGTGTTCTTACACCGATATATCCAACTTCTGAAAATACGGAAAGAACAGAAGAACAATTAGCAATGTTAAAAGAAGAGCATTTTAAGAAAATAGAATTATCTGATGTTATATTAGTGATAAATGTAGATGATTATATTGGATATAGCACAAATTTAGAAATAGAATATGCAAAAAAATTAAATAAAGAAATTTTATATTATACAGATTTGATAAAAAATAAAACAATAAAAATATAATAGGAGGAATATTAAATGATAAAACATATTGTAATGTGGAAATTTAAAGATGGTGAAAAGGAGAACATGAAGAAATTTTTAGAAGGATTAAATAGTTTGAAAAACATAATTCCAGAGATAAAATATATGGAGACTGGAATAAATATAAATCCTAAAAATGATTATGATGCAATCCTGATTTCTGAATTTGAAACTATGGATGATTTAGAAAAATATAAAAATAATCCTGAACATTTAAAAGTTTCAGCTTTATGTAAGCAAATAAGAATTGATAGACAAGCAATAGATTATGAATTTTAGGAGGAATAAAAATTATGCTTAAAGTAGTAGGAACTATGTTTTTTAATAATAGAAAATTGCTAATAGATAAACCAAGGAAAAGACCTACCTATCAAATGGTGGGAGGAAAGGTAGAAGAAGGGGAGAGCCCATTAGAAGCGGCTATTAGAGAGTGCCATGAGGAACTTGGAAACAAGGCTGTATTCGATGAAAAATTATTTGAATTAATAATGGAATTTGATGAAATTGCTACTAGTGATGGAAAAACTCCTATTCATTTTTATGTGTTTAAATATAATGGCGAATTAGACGGAGAGTTTACTACATCAGAGGAAATTGAAAGATTTAAGTGGTACTCATCAAATGATGGTACAGATATTTTATCAAACACACTAAAAAATGAGGTAATACCATATTGTATGAAAAATAATTTAATAGATTAAAATATAAAGGTAGCACATATAAATTTTGTATGTGCTATTTAAAAGATTTAAAATTATTGAAAAACGATAAAAAAGTATTGACAAACAAAAACATATGATATATACTGATGCTGAACAAGAAAAATGAGTGACTCATATAAATGAAAGGAAAATGTTAATATGAAGATTTTAGGAGAAAAAAGTTTATCATCTAAAGTTATAGTTGGATTAAAGGGTTTATTTACTATAATCAGTATTGTTGACTTACTAGTAATCGAAACAATTGTAAAAGTTATTATCGAGCTAATAGGCATGGAAAATGTAGAAAAAAGTGTGGCAAGTCTTATTCTATTTATAATGATTATAACTACTGGAATTATTGCACTTTTTATTATTTATCAATTTATAAAAATATTTCAACATTTGAAGGATAGTGATTTATTTTGTGAAAATAATGTAAAAAGACTGAGTACTATAAGTATATATTGTTT
>OJKQ01000221.1_pt1 | contig 47779 bp, 38 predicted proteins | sample 1596641 | NCBI WGS metagenome assembly OJKQ01 (sample SAMEA4350167, study PRJEB24818) | metagenome | biome: human; feature: gut; material: faeces | place: Denmark | collected 2013-09 | reverse complement strand
GCCTCGTCCAGCATGTCGATGACGACCCCGATGTGGTATTTCCTCGTCGCCGGCATCTGGGCGTTCCTGATCGAGGTGGCCGCGATGACGTTCGGTCCGACGCTGGTGGCGTCCCTGCCGGGCATGTGGCGGATCATCGTCGGTGGCACCGTGCAGCAGACCCCGCAGAACGTGGTCGATTACGTCAAGTCCTGCGATCCGTCCTACGGCATGAAGAAGACCTCTGCCACGGCGAGCGGCACGACCGCAACAGCGACCATGCCGACGGCTTCGGCTGCCGCACAGCCGGCCAATCCAACTACTCCGGCAGCTCCGGCCGCATCGGTCCCCCAGCCCGCGACGCCGGCTGCGCCAATGCCCGCGCCCACCGCAACGCCTGTTTCACAGGCCGTTCCACAACCGGTCGCCCCGACGTCCATGCCCAATACGACAACGGGCAACACGGCAACGGGTGCGGTGCCGCTGCCGCAATCGCCAGCAGGCACGGCTTCTATGCCGGTCGCAGCTCCGGGGGCAGGTCAGCCGCTCGACCCAAAAACTAAGAAGACGATCCTTATCGGCGGCATCGTGATCGGTGCCCTGATTGTGTTGGGCATTGTCTACGGTGTGCTCAACTCGACCGTCTTCAGCGCGAAATCCGTGGCGCAGAGCTATCTGACGGCGATTGCCGACGGCAAGTATGGCAAAGCCAATGGCATCGCCGATCCGCAGGTGGGCAAGGACCAGCTCAAGCTGCTGTCCGACACCGTAGCGAAGGCCGACAACGCCACGATCGCCAACCCGCATATCGATAGTGTCAAAACCGTCGAAGGCGTGGCCAAGGTCAACGTGACGTATTCGCTGAACGGCAAGAACGTCAACGATTCGCTCACCATCAACAAGGACGGGTCGAAGTTCCTGCTGTTCCCGAATTGGAAGATCTCGAGCCCACTGCTCAAGACCATCACCGTGTCGGTGCCCAATGCCGTGGAATCGTTGTCCGTCAACGGTGTTGACGTGACCGCGAAGAATGCGGAGAAGTCGGACAGCAGCACGTGGACGTTGCGCGTCTACCCGGGTTCGTACAAGGTGTCGATCGGCAAGTCGGGGTATGTCACCAGCGGCATCACCATGGTGCGCACGAACGCGGACTCCGATGCCGCCGATCTCAAGATCATGCCTACGGCCAAGCTTAAGGAGGACTTGAGCAAGGCCGTGAACGCCAAGCTGGACGAATGCGCGAAGTCCACCGACTACGCGCCGGAAGGCTGCCCGTTCGGCTTCGACCTGTACGACGAGGACTACTACCGCAACTTCGCGTGGTCCATCAGCGTCTATCCGAAACTGTCCGACATCGATCTCGATTACGGCACGTTCTCCACCCGGCAGGGCAAGGCGAAGTGCACGTATGAAGAGAAGCATTTCGACGATTCGTGGGAGTCTCAGGACGACAGCACCCACTTCACCGTCAACGGCAGCTTCAGCATCAGGGATGGCAAGCTCAGCGTCACGATTGACGATGAGGACTGATGCCGACTAAAGAGCGGATATAGGAAAATCCCCCGCACCAATCGGTACGGGGGATTTTCGATGCTTAAGCTCAGACGTGTTTCAGCCTGAAGTCATTCACCGCCGGTCCGTAAGGACGTCGAGCGGTGAATGGGGCGAAATCACTCAGCGACGACCTTCACGAAGAAGTTGGCGGTGATTTCCGGGTGCAGGGCGACGGTTGCCGGGAAGTCACCGGTGGTCTTGATCGGCTCAACGGTGATGTTCTTCGGGTTGACCTCAACCTTGGAGGAGAGCGCGATGGCGATCTTCTCTGCGGAGATGCCGCCGAACAGCTTGCCGGACTCGGAGACCTTGGCAGCGATTTCGACGGTGGAACCCTCGATGATTTCCTTGGCGGCAACAGCCTCTTCGCGGGTGGCGACGGCCTTGGCCAGACGAGCGCGCTTCATGGCCTCGATCTGGGCGGCGGCACCCTTGGACCAAGCGAAGGCCAGGCCCTGCGGGAACAGGTAGTTGCGGGCGTAGCCGGACTTGACGGCCACGACGTCACCCGGGTGACCCAGGTGGTTGACGGACTTGGTGAGAATAACCTTAGTTTCAGCCATTGTTCAAACCTCTCTAAGATCAGCGGCCGGACGTGGCGTACGGCAGCAGGGCCATCTCGCGGGCGTTCTTGATAGCCTTGGAGATCTCGCGCTGCTCCTGCACGGTGACACCGGTGATACGACGGGAACGAATCTTGCCGCGATCGGAGATGAACTTACGCAGCAGGGCGACGTCCTTGTAATCGATCTCGGTGACCTTGGCGGCCTTCAGTGGATTCGGCTTCTTCTTAAACGGCTTGACCGGCGGCTGCGGCCTCTTGCGTGACATCTTGATGTTCTCCTTAAAATCTGGAAATACTGCGATTAAGCTGCTTGTTTCGCTGTTCGCCTATATTGCGGACGGGGTTCGGTCCGTCAGAATTCCGGTTCGTCGCTGTCGCCGCCGAATTCGGAGGAACCTCCGAAGGACTGGGACGCGCCGAAGGAACCGAAGGACGAGCCGGAGTTATCCGAGCTTGACCACGGGTCCGAGGCCGGAGCGGACTGTGCGGGAGCGGCGTTGACCGGAGCGGAGGCTCCACCCTGATATCCGGCGCCGCCAGCATAGCTGGAGCCGCCCTGATATCCGCCGTTGTTGCCGCCGAAACCGCCGTTGTTGTTGGCGTTGTTGTAGCCGCCGCGATTGCCGCTGAAGCCTCCGTTGCCGGACGAGCTTTGACGGGTCACCTGGGCGGTCGCGTAGCGCAGGGACGGGCCGATTTCGTCGACCTGCATCTCGATGACGGTTCGCTGGGAACCGTCCTGCGCCTGGTAGGAACGCTGCTGCAGACGGCCTTGCGCGATGACGCGCATGCCCTTGGACAGACTCTGCGCGCAATGTTCGGCCATGTCGCGCCACGCGGAGCAGCGCAGGAACAGGGCCTGACCGTCTTCGAACTGGTTCGAGTTACGGTTCCAGGTGCGCGGAGTGGAGGCGATCGTAAAGCTGGCGACGGCGGCGCCGCTGCCAATGGTACGAATTTCCGGATCGGCCGTGAGGTTGCCCACCACGGTGATTACAGTTTCACCTGCCATGTCGTTACCTACTTACTTTGCAGCTTAGAAAGCTTGGTTTACTTACTTGCGAAGAATCTTCGTACGGATGACGGATTCGTTCAGGTTCAGCAGACGATCGAGTTCGTCGCTGGTGGCCGGCTCAGCGGAGTAGTTGACCACGACGTAGTTACCTTCGGTCTTGCCGGCGATTTCGTAGGCAAGCTTGCGACGGCCCCAGATGTCGATGTTCTCGACGGCACCGCCTTCCTTGGTGACAGTTTCCAGATACTGCTCGGTCAGCTTCTTCAGACCGCGCTCATCCAGCTCAGGATCAGCAATGAACATCAGTTCGTACTTATGCGCAGACATCACCCACCTCCTTCGGACTATCGGCCATGGACCTTCCATGGCAGGAGTGTGTATGCGTGCTGCCTTCAGGCATCGATAAGTCGCAATGAACATATGGATACGATTGATGGCAACTTGTACAGGCTACCCCGACGCCGCGACGTATCGAAACGGCGTCTGCCGGGCGCGAAATCACGTGCGGAGGCAAGCAAAAAGCCCCGCTCGCAAGCGGGGCTTAATCGCAAAAATCGTAATAAATCCTGAAATATCACGATAGCCGTATGGCAATCGCACGAAATATCAGGCGTAGATGTTGCGCGGACGCATGTCTTCGGGCAGGCCGTTGAGCAGCGTAGAAACGGAGCCGGATTCGAACACGGAGCGGATGCCGGCGGCCAGCAGCGGGGCCACGGACAGGACGGTCATGTTCGGCAGGCGCTTCTCTTCGGGCACCGGAACGGTGTCGGTGAGCACGATTTCGCGGGCGCCGCAGTCACGCAGGCGCTCCACGGCCGGACCGGACAGCAGGCCATGGGTGGCGACAAGCGTCACGGACTTCGCGCCGGCGTTGTTCAGCGTGCGCACGGCCTCGCAGATGGTGCCGGCGGTGTCGATCATGTCGTCGACGACCACGCAGTCGCGTCCCTTCACGTCACCGATGATGCCGTGTGCCTCGGCATGGTTCGGGCGCGTGGTGTCACGGGTCTTGTGGATGAAGGCGAGCGGCAGTCCGCCGAGCTTGGCGGCCCACTGTTCGGAAACCTTGATGCGGCCGGCGTCCGGGGACACGATGGTGGTGTTCTCCAGCGGCATGCTGTTGCGCACGTAGTCAAGCAGGATCGGCATGGCGGTCAGATGGTCGACCGGGCCGTCGAAGAAGCCCTGCTCCTGGGCTGCGTGCAGGTCGACCGTCATGATGCGGTCGGCGCCGGCGGAACGGAACAGGTCGAACATGAGGCGTGCGGTGATGGGCTCGCGGCCCTGATGCTTCTTGTCCTGGCGGGAGTAGCCGAGGAACGGCGCGACCACGGTGATGGAACGTGCGGAGGCGCGCTTCATGGCGTCCACCATGATGAGCTGCTCCATGATCCACTTGTTGATCGGCTCGGTGTGGGCCTGCATCACGAAGGCGTCGGCGCCACGGACGGGCTCGGTGTAGCGCACGTACATCTCGCCGTTGGCGAAATCGTATGCGGTGGTCTCAAGTACGTCGGTTCCCAGGTATTTTGCGGTTTCCTGAGCCTGCTCGGGGTACGCGCGACCCGTCACCAGAGCCAGTTTCTTATCCGGAGTGCCTTCGAGAATCGCCGACATGCTTGCCTTCCCAATTGTTCGGTGCGTGAAATTAAGCCAAACTCCAATATAACAACGTGGGTGCCCACGCCACGCGGCTTCTGTGGAAGCGCCTCCCCGTTCCGTCTACTCGGCGTCGGCGAAGGCCTCACGAATCTGCGCCGCGGTGCCGTAGGATGCCTGCGCGCCATATCCAGTGGCCGCGTAGGCCGACACATACGAGGCGAGTTCCGCGGACTGCGACAACGTCATGCCGGAGGCCAGGCCGGCCAGCACGGTACCCATGAACGAATCGCCGCAACCGGTGGTGTCTACTGCCTTGACCCGCACCGGAGCGATGCGCTGGATGCGATGCTCCGGATCGTCCGCCGTGCCATCAAGCACTACGGAGCCGTCGCCGCCGAGCGTCACAATCGCCTGTTCAAACCCGAATCCGCGCAACTTATCGAACGCGTGACGCCAGTCGAACGCGTCCCAATCATCATCCTCCGGTTCCGCGATGCCGAGCAGCTGCGCCATCTCATGCTCGTTGACGAGCAGGATGTCGGAGGCCTCGACCAGCTCCACCGGCAGGGAGGGGGTGAACGGCGAGTCGTTGAGCAGCACCTTCACGCCCGCCTCGTGGCACATGCGCGCGGCCGCGGTGACGGTCTCGATCGGGCTTTCCAAGCATAGGCCAAGCACGGAAGACCGTACCAGCGCCTCACGCACGGATTCCACATAGTCCACAGTGACCTGCGCGTTCGATCCCGGAGAGTAGACGATGGTGTTTTCGCCAGTTGCGTCCACGGTGATCACGGTTGTACCGGATGCTCCAAGCACGCGGCGAACATGCGTGGTGTTCACACCAGCTTCACCTAGGGCGCCCAGCAGGAAGTCGGCGTTGGAATCGGAGCCTACCGCGCCGAACATTTGCACGGTTGCGCCGATGCGCGCTGCGGCGGCCGCCTGGTTGCCGGATTTACCGCCTGGCAGCAGCTGCAGCGGACCGCCGGTGATGGTCTCCCCCGGCCCTGGCAGACGCTGTGCGGTGACGGTGTAATCCGCATTCATCGAGCCGATTACGGACACTGTGCCGTGGATGCGGTCCAATGCAGAGAGAACTTCAGTCGCACTCATCTTTGACTTCCTTACATTAATTAAATAAAAAGGAGATTTGCGGAATATTGTTTTTCAGTATTCGCAATTATCGCAAATCTCCATTGTTTATATTGAGGATGTTATGTGCGATTATTTAGCCGATTCCTCGGTTTCCAACGCATGGTTGCCTTCGTAGATCTTTTTCTTGAAGACGAAGAACACGATCAGACCAAGCAGTGCGGTACCGGCGGCGATCAGCAGCAGGTTGGAATAGTTGGCGGCGTCACCGGTAGCACCGGTGACGGAACTGCCTGCGAGGGCGTTGGAGCCGAGCAGGCTGCCGATGATGGCAATGCCGATGGACGGAGATACGTTCATAGCCAGATCGTTCATGCCGACGCCACGACCAGATTCGTCCTTCTCAATGGTGCCGAGCACGGTGGAAACGACTGGAGAGTACATAAGGCCACAGCCCGCGTAGAACACGCATGCGCACAGGGTCAGCACCACAAAACCGGAGTTCACGCAGAATGCCGCGCCGGTCCATCCCAGGAACATGAGGGTGCCTGCGGTCACGATGCCGGCCTTGATGCCGATCTTGCGGATGATCATGCCGGAGCAGGTGCCCACCACAGCGGCGACCACGAAGGCCCACACGATGTGCAGGGAAACCTGGGTGGTGGTCATGCCGTAGATGTTGGTACCAATGGCATTGAAGATCGGGCTCAGTGCGTAGTTCACGAAGTAGAACACGAGGATCAGACAGATGGCGCGCAGCCAACGGGTGTTCTTGAAGAACGCCGGGGTGATGAACGGGTTGGAGGCCTTGTTGATGTAGAAGGCGAATGCCACGAACAGCAGCAGGGAGACCACGAGCATCCACCAGGACATGTAGGAGAAGAACAGGGTCAGGAACGCGGTGGCGAAGCCGAAGATCACGAAGCCGAACGCGTCGACCTTCTGGCCGTTGCCGCTCTTGGACGGGAGGGTCTTGAGCAGGATCGGCAGGAACAGGATGGTGACGGACGGGATCAGGAACAGGAACTGCCATGCGATGGAGCTGAGCATGCCGGCCGCGAACACGCCGATGGAAGCGGACAGCTGGTATGCGGCGGTGAACAGGCCGAAGAAGATGACCTTCAGGTCGTTGCGCAGGTATTTGGTGGCCACCACCAGGAAGGCGGAGCCTGCCACCTGCTCGCCTGCGGTCTGCAGCACTCGAGCGATGATCACGGTCCACAGGTTCGCGGCGAAGAAATAGTTGGCCACGAAACCGAAGATGGAGCCGATGAACAGGGTCACGAGGCCGAAGGTGACGAGCTTCTTCAGGGAGACGAAGTCACCGAGGGATCCATAGATGAAGCACACGATGCCGAGCACGATGCTGGGGAACGCGGTGATGAGGGACGCCTGCGCCGGCGCGCCGACGTCGGCGCCGACCTGCTGGAACACGAGGTTGAATCCCTGCAGGCACAGGGTGCCGAGCACGAAGGTGATCAGCAGCGGAATAAGGGCGCGGACGGCCATCTTGTTGCTGGTCACCGGATCGTCGAACGGGTCGACGGGGGCTTGCGATGGTGCGGTGTTGACTGCCGTTGCGGCTGCGTTGCTGGTAGACATGTCAGTTCTTCTTTCGCTTCTTCGCTTGGTTTTTGTGATGTTGTGTTGCGATTATTTCGATGGTGATTCCGTGGTGAGGGTTGCGCGGGAAACGCTCCGTGGAACGTTTTCCGCGCGAGCCGTCGTTCACTGCGCTTTTGCGGCGAGGCCGGAGATGCGGGTCATGAATTCGTTGAGGAACCTCGGCACGTCCACGCCGACGGCGACCTTCATGGTCTTGACCGGGTCGTTGAGGCGGGTTTCGTCGCCGATGGTGCGTCCGCGGGTCGGGCCGTCCACATCGACCTTCATGTTGATGTCAAGGGTGGTGACGAGGGTCGGGTCCACCGCCACGCCGACGGCGAGCGGATCATGCAGACCGCAGCCGCCCAGGTGCGGGGACGTAGTCTCGTAGGCCTTGATGTAGAAGTCGGTCATGTCGGCCAGGAACTTGCCGGCCTTGGTGCCGAGATCGCGCCACTGCTGAGTTTCCTTGTAGGTGAGCAGGGTCTGCAGGGTCACGTCGAGGCCGATCATAGTGGTCGGAGCGCCGGAACGGAACAGGTAGTCGGCGGCTTCCGGATCCTGCGAAATGTTGGCTTCCATGCAGGCGTTGCAGTTACCGGGCACGGTCAGTGCGCCACCCATGAGCACGATCTGGCCGATTTCGTCTTTGATTTCCGGAGCCTTCTTCAGTGCGGCTTCGATGTTGGTCATCGGGCCGGTCGGCACGTAGACGAGATCCTTGCCATAGGTCTTCACTGCGTCGATGATGAAGTCTACCGCGGATTCGGTTTCGACGGAGCGGTTGGAATCAGGGATTTCCACGTCGCCGATGCCGTTGTCGCCGTGGATGAACGCGGAGATTGGCAGTACTTCGAAATGGTCGGTGGTGCTGGAGTGCGGCAAACCCTGATACACCTTGACTTCCGGGTGGCCGAGCAGGTCGGTCACGGCCAGTGCGTTGCGCACACCCTGCTCGACGAGCACATTGCCGTAGGTACCGGTGATGCCGATCAGTTCAATCTCCGGGCTTCCCAGAGCATACGAAATGGCAAGCGCGTCATCAACGCCGGTATCAAGATCAAGAATCATCTTTTTCATGTGTGTGCCTTTCCTCTTTGACGGGCCTGACGACGGTCCGCCACCATACGGGTGCGTCGTCAGTTATGTATCGAACACTTTCTCATTTATATTGTGTGTTGACAAGATTTATGATAAAGCGTTTTATCAGGAACGCAAATTCGGCACTACCATACGGCGTGTTGCTTTTATTTCCAGCAATTTAACCGTATAAGAAACTCCGACGACACTTTAATCAAGATTTATCAGCGCCACCCGTCTCATCATGATCCGCAGGTATCTAAAAATCCTCAATCCTACGCGCAGGCGGCCTGCACCAGTTTCGGCGTAAGCACTTCAACCTGCGGATTAGAAAGCCACGGGCGAGCATCCCCTGATTCCGTACCGGACTTGGCACGAACCGCAACATCAATCCGCTCACGCAACATACCCCAACAGGCGGCGGCCAAATCAGCCACGCTCTGCTCAACGGTGGTCATACGCCAACCAAGACCGAATCGTTTGAGAATATTGTCGTAACCAATCACCTGCATATCCTCAGTAACGCGCAACCCACGTTCCGCCATACGCTGACGGAAACCAAGCGCCATCACATCATTGCAGCAGAACACGGCCGTCGCACCGCCATCAATAATCTGATCCGCAGCATGATAGCCACTACCGAAACGGTAATCCCCCTCAACGCATAGCGACGAATCAAAACACTCCCCCGCCTGCTCGACGGCATCCACAAACCCACGACGACGCTCCGCAGCACTCGACTCCGCAGTATCGCCAGTCACAATGCCAATACGAGTATGACCACCCTCCAACAGATAACGGGCAGCCAAACGACCACCAAGATAATTGTCAAAACCAACGGCATCGCACCAACCGCACTGCGTCAAACGATCAATCAACACCACAGGGCACGACACAAGCGCCACATCCTCACGCAACCGCTCAGCAGCATCGCCAGCGCAGGACTCGCGCGCCGGAATCAGCATCACACCGTCCACCCCACGAGCCGGAAGGCGCTGCAACAACTCATGCTCGGTAACACGCGAATCATCGGAATTGGCCACAATCAGCGAATACCCCTGCGCGGCGCACTCATCCTCCACGCACTTGGCAAGCGCCGCGAAAAACAAGTTCTCAATATCAGGCACGATCAGCGCAACCAGCTGGGACTGCTTGGTCACCAAGCTTCGCGCGCTCTGATTCGGCACGTAATTCAGTTTCTTTGCCGCGTCGGCAATGGCCTTGCGCTTCTCCTCGGACACGCGAGCCGGTCGATTATTCAACACCAGCGAAACCGTCGTCACAGACACCCCCGCGGCAGCGGCCACATCCTTCAGTGTCGCACGATACGCCATCAAACCCCCTTAAAACGTTTCTCCCTCCAGCATAAATGCCATGCGATCCTGACGCGCCCAGCATCGCAATCACAAACAAATTCCTTTCACAGCAAAATAATCCGCATTATTTCCAGCGGTAAATCGTTTCTCGGAAGTGTTTTTTGTATACTCGCAACGTTTTGTCTGAAATGAGAGCCACACGAGAAGAGAGGAACCACCATGCAGCCAACCATGCAGAAAAACAATGTGAAACAGCGCAAGACCATCGCCATCATCGCCATGATCGCAGTAGCTGCCATCGCGCTCGCAGCCGTCGCCATCATCGCAGTCTCCAACAAGCGCGAAATGACACAAGCCGCCAGCGACACCTGCGCGTTGAATGCGAAGGCGCTCGCCACGCATCAGGAGAGCTTTGAAGAAGCGCAACAAGAAGCTGAAGAAGCAGCGAAACTCACCGTGAATGACGTGGCGGACGGCACCACGCTCGAAACCCTGAAGGATGCGATCACACTGGCCAAAGCCGTGGAAAGCGCGCCAGCATGCCCCGCAAGCGGCAATGCCAGCGACTTCACCAAAGCGACGGACGACATTCGCAAATACGCCGACAACCTGCGCAACATCACCAACGAACTCGACGCGGCCGCCAAGTCGGTGGTCGCCAGCCAAGAACTCAGACTCGAGTCCGCCGAGTAAGTCAGGTAAGCCGCCCCGACGGTTAGCGCCGACGTCAGCGCCAAACCCTACGTTTAACGGGGCCAAAGTCATCCAAGTCTGCAACTTCACCCCCATTACAAGCATTTTCGCACCACATCGGGCTTATATATGGCAGATTCGACAGGTCGCCCGGAGACATTTCGCTTATATATGGCAGGTCATTCCGGAAAGACCGCAGTTAGAGGGTACAAAATTACCCCCTAACTAGCTTGTTTCAAAAACAGACTGCCATACATAGGCGAGATGCCTCCGTACAAACCCCAAAATCTGCCATACATAAGCGAGATATGCCCATGAATTACGCATCTATGCTGTGCAGGCGCGACCTCGCGTCGCTTAGAGGCTTGACAACACCTTCCATTTGACAAAAGTTATCAGTTGCCACGCACCAGGAGACGCAATAGGGGCCGCACCTTCGAGGTGCGGCCGTTTTTCATCCTTCACCAAACCTGGATCTGCAACTAAGGCTAGCGAACAAAATGTACGCCAAACCACACATCCATTCCCCGGCGAGGTTGACTCGCCTGCAACGCGTCTCCTCGATCACCGCTTACCGAACTTCAATTGTCCGGCTTGCGCCACACGAACCGAATTCTTACTGGCCTTGGGCGCGGTAGCGGGCTTCGGTGGCGGCTTTGGCGGGCTCCCACCAGGCGCGGTTGGCAGCATACCAAGCGATGGCCGCCTGCAAACCGGCTTCGAAATCGGTATGCACGGGCCGCCAGCCGAGTTCGGTACGCAGCTTATTGGAATCGATCGCGTAACGTCGATCATGCCCAGGACGGTCACGCACCCAGTCGAATGCGTCCTCCGCACACCCCATAAGCCGCAGAATCATACGCATTACGGCAATGTTGCTCATTTCGCCGTCCGCGCCGATCAGATACGTTTCGCCGATGCGACCGCGCGTCAGAATCGCCCATACCGCCGAAGAGTGGTCTTCCGTATGAATCCAGTCGCGCACGTTCTCGCCGGTGCCGTACAGTTTCGGCCGCGCGCCTTCCAGAATGGATGTGATCTGTCGTGGAATGAATTTTTCCACATGCTGGTATGGCCCGTAATTATTGGAACAGTTGGAAATGGTGGCGCGCAGGCCGTATGTGCGCGTCCACGCGCGCACCAGATGGTCGGACGCGGCTTTCGACGCGCTGTACGGGCTTGACGGGCGGTACGGCGAGTTTTCAGTGAATTTGCATGGATCGTCGAGCGCGAGGTCGCCGTACACTTCGTCGGTGCTGATGTGGTGGAATCGCACGTCATGCTTACGGGCGGCTTCAAGCAAATGGAACGTGCCTTCCACGTTTGTTGTGATGAAAGGTTCAGGATTGGCGATGGAATTGTCGTTGTGCGATTCGGCCGCGAAATGCACGATCGCGTCATGACCAGGCACGATACGTTCCAGTAACGCAACATCGCAAATATCACCTTGCACAAGTTTGACTTGCGATTGCGGAAGACCGGCGATATTCTGCGGATTTCCGGCATAGGTCAGTTTATCGAGCACGGTTATGCGCACGTCAGGATGGTTACGTGCCACATAGCGCACGAAATTGGCTCCGATAAACCCGCAGCCGCCGGTCACGATGATATTGCGCGGCTTGAAAATCTCACTACTCACAATTTCAGAGTACCGGCAGGATTGCATAGCCATAAAGCGATTCCACAAACTGGCTTATATATGGCAGATTTGGAAGGCTGACCGTTGAGCTAGCGGCCAAAATGCACGGTAAGACGTCACTTCCACAACCGCACCATCCGCACCGACCAGCACACGGTTCCCCGATGCGATCACGGTTCTTCTAGAGCTAAACCGATCCGATGAGGAAATGAAACAGCACTCATGATTCTCCCACACAGTTTCGCCCCACCTCAACATACTAGTTTCTGAAAACCGACAAGTTGTCATTTTTGTCAGAAACTACACTTATCCCCATTATCAATTGCAACATGCGTGCATTTGACATAAAATACACATTAATTGCACGCAAAATTAGGGCAGGTGATTCAGGTGGGCAATATTACCATTCGTATGAACGACGATTTGAAAGCTCGAGTCAACCAGACACTCGACGCCATAGGCATGAATTTCAACACTTACGTAACCATGGCAAGCATCCAGCTCGTAAATCAGCAACGCCTGCCTTTTGACACTTCCGTGCGCGCCGCGGAGCCAAACGAGCAGACCAAGCGAGCCATGCTCGAAGCCGAAGCCAAGGAACGCGGTATCCTCCCAGACGACGCGGCCACCTTCAACAGCGCGCAAGACGCCATCACCTGGCTGCACAACAATCACGGCTGAACAGGCAAAACGCCATGATTACCATCAAATTCGACCAACAATTTCAGATCGACTTCAAACGCATCTCACGACGGATACCTCAAATCGTCACGGAACTCGAATATGTGATCGAAGCCATTGAGGAGTACGGACGCGTTCCGGAATCATATAATCCTCACATGCTTGATCGCCCACGAGGAATCTACTCGGGATATGCAGAATTCCATCTTGCCGAAGGGAAAATGGATGTGTTGGTGATCTACTCGGAGCGATCGGAAGCGTCAACAATCCGATTCATTCGCCTGGGATCCCACGACGAACTGTTTGACGGTCCGTTGCTTTAGATGAAACCATCGTAGGCTCCAACGAGATTCAGCCATCGATTTCCGCCTAATAAAACTTTTTCTCAACATATCGAGCTTATATATGGCAGATTTGGAAGGCTGACCGGAGACATCTCGCCTATGTATGGCAGTCCATTCCGGGAAAACCGCAGTTAGAGGGTACACAATTACCCTCTAACCGGTCTGTCACAAAAAACGAGCTGCCACATATAAGCGAAATACGTCCGGACAAACGCCAGAATCTACCATATATAAGACCACCTGTCAGAAATCTAATTCAAGCCGATCAGCAAACCGCCATTACATTACCCTTGATTTGGTGTATAATTAAGCATGTTATTACCCTTGATTCGGTGTATTTACGGCGGTGAGACATGGAGACTTTCGAACGAAAAGCGTACGAAAAACTGGCTTCCTGGAAGGATTCTTCCCAAGGAAGCACAGCCCTGCTCATCGAGGGCGCGCGGCGCGTCGGGAAAAGCACCATCGCGGAGGAATTCGGACGACGGAACTATGCATCGTATATGCTCGTCGACTTCTCAAAAGCCCCCGATGACGTGCTGGGCTACTTCGTCGACCTGCGCAACGACCTCGACGCGTTCTTCATGTACCTGTCATCCTTCTACGGAGTGGAACTACACAGGAGGGATAGCCTCATCATTTTCGACGAGGTGCAGCTGTACCCGAAGGCCCGCGAGGCCATCAAGCAGCTGGTGGCTGACGGGCGTTACGACTACATCGAGACAGGCTCGCTCGTCTCTATCCGCGAGAACGTCAAGGACATCCTCATTCCATCAGAGGAGGAGTCGATCCGCCTGAATCCCATGGATTTCGATGAATTCCTCTGGGCTTTGGGAGAAAAGCCACTGTCCACGCTCATCGCGGACTCGTTCAAGAAGCGCAGGCCGCTCCCCGATTCGCTGCACAGGAAAGCCATGCGGCTGTTCCGTGAATACATGCTGGTCGGAGGCATGCCCCAAGCTGTGTCGAAGTACGTCGAGACCCATGATTTCAGCAAAGTCGACAACGTCAAACGGAACATCCTCCGACTGTACAGGCAGGACATCTCCAAGCATGGCGGCAGCGACCGGATACGCATCACGCGCATCTTCGACAACTTGGTGGGTCAGCTTTCCAAGAAGGAGAAGAAGTTCAACATCACATCGCTGGGAAAGGAAGCGAAGACCCGCGATTACGAGGACGCCTTCTTCTGGCTTTCCGACGCGTTCATCACCAACGACTGTTTCAATTCCACCGATCCGAGCGTGGGCTTGAGCATTAGCGAGGACCATTCGACGGTCAAATGCTACGCCGCCGATACAGGGCTTCTCACCACTCTCGCCCTGGCCGACTCGGAACAGACCGGAAGCAACCTGTACCGGGACATCCTCCTAGAACGCATCGAGATCAACGAGGGCATGCTCGCGGAGAACGTCGTCGCACAGCTTCTCCGGGCCAACGGGCACCGGCTGTTCTTCTATTCGCGCAGCGATCGCGACGACCCGTCGAACCGCATGGAGATCGACTTCCTCATCGTCGAACCGTACGAGAACGCGGCAATGAAGTACAGGGTCAGCCCCATCGAGGTCAAGTCATCGAAACGTTACCGCACGGTCTCGTTAGACAAATTCAAGGCAAAATTCGATAAGAAGGTCGGCACCAGATACGTGCTGCATCCGAAACCGCTGGTCGTGGAAAATGACGTGGTCAAGCTGCCGATCTACATGGCGGGACTGCTGTAGAAGGCTTCATGCAGACAGCGCTTTTTGGTGCACTACCAGCAAATGACGCCCAACACTTGCGCACGCACATGTTGTCCACCTTGAACACATCTGTTTGCTGCCCGTCACCCAGTTAACCTTCCAGCCACCTTTCAGACATCCGCTAAACACTCGTTCGTCCACAGCCGAACACTAAAATGTACCCGGTTTAATCGTACAGAGCCTCCAATTATAAGGGGACTATCTTTTTGAAGGATGCGACGATGCCTATTTTCTCGCCCGACCGTCACGCTTGTGCACCTTCATACGTAAAACTTACTAAGCAGCCGATTACGGGCGGAACGTATCGCCCTCTTGCGAATGACGAAGACAGCAACGCCTGTGCTCCATCCACCCTTTCAGGCCACCACAGTTCAAGGCTGTATACGCAGAAGTCGGCAATTCACGCCACCTCCGACAACACAAGCGTTTTCATTCCCAAAGTCGATGCGCCCCATCTGCCAAAAACAGCTAACGACGAGTCCATTGACGAAGCCGCGAACAACAGTACCCATTCAGCCCCCCCATCTGCTGAAATTCAACTCGCGCAAGCTAACGAGCATCCTCTGATGCAGGCTATCGAGGTCTGCAAACAATCCGTACACACTACGGCAAAAGCACTCTCCACCGCAGGACATGCAGTTGCAAAAGCTGCCAACGCCACCGGCCACGCCATCCATACCGCCGCCACAACGGTAAAGACCGCCTGGCACACATTCACCAGCCTCAAAGCAGTTCAATTCATCATCAAGTTCTTCCAGAGCACGTATCCCCTGTGGAAGAAACGTCATCGCTTCTCCTATTCCTTCTACGCCATCATCATCGCCGCACTTTCCGCATTCGAAGTTATTTTTATTCAATGGGGCATGTATTCCGAACCGGAATATGAAAAAGGCGTAGAAATCGATAAAACCACAAGAATACTTGACAGTGTTGCCGGACAGACGACGAAATTCGTAACACAAATGTGGCTTGAGCAGAAAAATCTCGTTCTGCTCAATTTTATTATTCTGATTGCTATTTATTTGACGCTTATTTTTGTATTGAACAGATTCTGGGTTTCCACAGCAATCTTTGGAACAGTGATGACCACTTACGCAGTGGCAAATCACGTTAAAATGCAGACCCGCAATGAACCTGTGCTTCCTGCTGATCTGAACTTCATAACCGGCGGCAATACCAGCGAACTCACTTCATTCATTCCCAAATCCAGCCAAGGCTTAGTTAACAGCGCGGTGACAGGCGTTACTTGGCTAGTAATCATCTGCATCATTATGCAGTTTATCGATGGCCGCAATGGAATCATACATTGCACGTGGCGCCGTCCCTTCGCCAGTGTCAAGAATTTCACAGGCACCCTCACTCGCATCGCAGCGGCGGTATGTAGTGTCGCTTTATGTTTCTCCTTTGTATGGGGATTCGGCAATGACGGGTATTGGTCCACTCAGTTCGCTCAAAGCATGGGTGACAGCCCACAAATCTGGAACGGTCTCGCCGATTCCACCAGCAATGGCCCTGTTGTGAATTTCCTTCGCCTGGCACATACGAAAACCATGGATAAGCCAGAAGGCTATTCACAGGAAACCATGCAAGCAATCGCAAAGAAATATGCGAAACAGGCGCAACAAATCAATAAGACCCGTAATACCAATATGACCGACAACACGGTCATCATGATGCTTTCCGAGACTTTCTCCGACCCAACCCGCGTCCCCGGCGTCAGTTTCTCCGAAGATCCGATACCGAACATCCGTCAGATCAAGACGCAAACCACTTCCGGACTCATGCTTTCACCGGGATACGGCGGAGGCACCGCGAATATTGAATATCAGGCGTTGACGGGCCTTTCCATGGCGAATTACAGCCCGACGCTGTCCATCGCCTATCAGCAGCTCGTACCTTCGCTTAAGTGGGCGCCAACGATCAACCAAGCTTGGAATGCAGCCAATGGCAGCAAAAAAGCTTCCATAGCATTGCATGCCTTCAACCGCAATATGTATTTCCGAGATCTGAATTACAAGAAGTTCCAGTTTTCGCAGTTCTTCGCAACGGACGGTAAACCGCAGCTTACTGGTCTTCACGCAATTGATTCCGCTTGGTATGTCTCAGATGAGTCCTTTTATTCGGAGGTATTGAAAAAAGTCACGGACTCCAACGAGAACAGATTCTATCAAGTCGTCACCATGCAAAACCACATGCCATACGAAGACCTCTACCAAAACAACGAATTCAAAGAAATGGATGCATCGAATCTTCCAGCAGATGAAAAACTAAATCTGGATACCTATACCAAGGGACTGAACTACACGGATCAGTCCACATTCGTTTTTTTGAGCCAGCTTAATGAGATTAACCGCCCAATTACCGTGCTGTTCTACGGCGACCATTTGCCAGGCTTTTATTCCACCGCATATTCCGATAAAAAGAACATCCTCGGATTGCATGAGACTGACTATTTCATTTGGTCCAACCAAGCGTCACGCTCGGCTAACACAAAGCTTGACGCTGTTTCCAGCGACTACACATCATCAAACTATTTCTCCGCTCAGCTCGCCGAACATCTTAATGCAAAAGTCAGTCCGTATCTTGCGTTTCTTACCGAAATGCATCAGGCAATTCCGGCAATGTCCGTGCCGGATTCTTCAGGCAGCAGCAGCGCTCCGACCTATCTGGACGCGAACGGCAATCTCATCAAGAAAAAGAATCTCTCGAAGCAGGCCAAGCAATTACTCCATGACTATCAGCTCATTCAATATGACATGAGTATCGGCAAGAATTACCTGAAAGACACCGGCTTTGTCGATCTGCCGGAGTGACTCGTCTACAATAGGTTAGGATTACGGCAGAAACGGGAAAGGCAGTTTGGTTATGAAGATTGCGGTTGCAGGAACCGGCTATGTTGGATTGTCCGTCGCGTTGCTGCTTTCCCAACATAATGAGGTGCATGCGCTCGACATCATTCCGGCGAAGGTCGCGTTGCTGAACAACGGCAAGAGTCCTATCGTCGATCCGGTAATCACCGATTTCCTGATGGGGAACGCATCTGGCGAGCGTCCGCTCGATTTCCACGCCACCATCGACGCGCAGGAAGCGTACACGGATGCCGATTTCGCTGTAATCGCCACGCCGACGAATTACGACGAGAAGAAGAATTATTTCGATACTTCTAGCGTCGAAACTGCGATTGAGGCAGTCCGCCAGTATTCGCCACACGCCTGGATTGTCATCAAATCGACGATTCCCGTTGGCTACACGCAGCAATTGCGCAAAACCCTCAATGACAATCACATCCTCTTCTCCCCCGAATTCCTGCGTGAAGGACATGCGCTGTATGACAATCTGCATCCAAGCCGTATTGTGGTGGGTGCTCCGCAGGACGATGCTGAATCCGCCAAGGCTGCACGTCAGTTTGCGCATCTGCTTGCCGAGGGAGCAGACCCAGTTGAAGCCACCCGCGCCAATCATGATGGCAGTACCGGCATTCCCACGCTGGTGGTCGGCACCACCGAGGCTGAGGCCATCAAACTGTTCGCCAACACCTATCTAGCGCTTCGTGTGGCATATTTCAACGAATTGGACACCTATGCGGAAAGCCGCGGATTGAATACCCGTGAAATCATCGACGGCGTATGTCTTGACCCACGCATCGGCGATGGCTACAACAATCCCAGCTTCGGCTATGGCGGCTATTGCCTGCCGAAGGACACCAAGCAGCTGCTTGCCAACTACAATCAGGTGCCGCAGAACCTTATCGAAGCCATTGTGGACGCGAACCGCACACGCAAAGAATTCGTGGCTTCCGAAGTGATGGAACGCATCAAGGACGTTCAGGACCCTGTTGTCGGCATCTACCGGCTGACCATGAAGTCCGGTTCCGACAATTTCCGTCAATCCGCCATCCAGGACGTGATGAAGCAGTTCAAAGCCAATGGCATTCCCGTGCTCATCTACGAACCCACGTTGGACAAGCCCGACTTCCAAGGCAGCGAAGTCACCCATGACCTTGCCGGTTTCAAGGCCCGCGCATCCGTGATCGTCGCCAACCGTTGGAACAACGACCTTGCCGATGTAAATACCAAAGTCTACACCCGAGATTTGTTCCGCAGGGATTAAATCCGTGCATTTAATCCCTATTTCATGCACCCTTGTACATATTGCTAACGGCAAAAGAACAGTGGCAATCGTCAGCAATAATAAAAGCCTCCAAACAAAATGTATCCAGAGGTCATTTATTTTCTATATTCCAGCAACATAACGTAGCATAGTTATTAATACATACCATTCACTTCGTTTTTGGAGCCTAGGGAAAACATGTCCAACACAGAACCACTTGTTTCCGTCATCGTTCCTGTATATAACTCAGAAGAGTATCTACCATATTGCATTAAGTCTATTCTCAATCAATCATTTAAAAATCTCGAAATAATACTTATTGATGACGGTTCCAAAGACATATCACCGCAAATTTGTGATTCTTTTGCTGAAAAAGATTCCCGGATTAAAGTAATTCATCAAGAAAACGGAGGAATTGCCAAAGCCCAAAACGCCGGTTTGGATGCTGCACAAGGTGAATATATCGCTTTTGCCGACAATGATGATATTCTCAACAAAAATAACATCGAATACTTATTGTCTGCCCTGCAGAACACCGGAGCAGATATGAGTAAGGCACGGTGGCAGCAATTCGGGATTTCTCATCTGGACGATATTGTTCGGCAAGCCTCGCGAGGTGCCACTAGTCCCAACACGATAAACGTATTCAATGAACCTTTAAGAGCTTATCAAACAGTGTTCAGCAAGATTCTACGACTAGTTGGCGAACATACTGGGCATAACACAGAAGCACGGTATTTTAATGAAGCAAACTGGTGCCGCTTATACAAACGTGAATTGTGGAATGACATCCGTTTCCCCGAAGGCATGTACGCTCAAGACGTAATGGTTGCGGGCAAACTCTATGCTCGTATGAACAAGGTAGCGGATGTGGATCGAATACTCTATTACTGGTTGCAGTCTCCAAATTCTGTAACGCACAAGGAACGTAGTTTTAGTTTCTATCACGACAACGTAGTTGCCGGAATAGTCAACTTCGAATATGCGTTAAAACACGGTATACTGCCAGCGCGCAGTTACTACACGCTAGTCGGCTCCATTAATGAAGAAGCAACGGCTCCAGATATTACCGAACCTGTAAATCAACTTCAGTATGAAGCTGATCTGCAAAAGAAGAATAGTCTTCTTGCACGTCTGACTCGTCATCAACGTATGCAATGCGCAGTGTTGCATAAAATACGTTTATTCGAAAAAGGGATATACGATCGTAAGATTAAAAACATGGCATAACAAAACACCATCCATATACAGAGTCGCCGCCGAAAACGGCGGCGACTGGGAAACAATGTATATCCAATTGCGTTAACTATTTTCGTCTGCCTTGGATTGTGTTTACTATCAAATTCTTCGCTCTACGTATGGCATTAATAGGAAACCAAACAACACGATAAGCAACATTCTGCACTGGTTCCGGCATCTTCTTAATTGTTCCCGAAGTAATAAACTGTAATCCTGTATGCAGATGACGTTTTATTGCCGGAATAAATCTCAATGGATTCGTCGCCTTATACAGGCCATACATATTGCTCTGTAATGACTCGCCCTCATGCGCACGAGAGCTTGCGCCCATCAGCATGGCACTGGAATAAACCAAGGAATCAACCTCAATGCGGGCATACCTATCAGACATGACCCATGCAGGATAATATCCTTGTGACTGACAAATATATCCATTTGCACGCTCAATGGCATGTGAAATCGTACCGTCTTCACCCATTTCTCCTTCCGGTAGGAAATCCTCGTATTTCCACTCATAATCGAATAATGGTTTCAGTGCTTTCACACGGAACCAATAGCACGATCCAATGGCCGACGCCGACGGCTTCCCAGGACTCAAAGGCACATGAATATTAAATCGGTCTTCCAACAATTCCTTAGTAATTTCGAAATTTGCACCCCAATCATGCGGCAACGTGTGCGCAAAATACAGAGCATGGAATGGTGGTGGCGGAGCAACCTGGCCTAATCTTGGCTCGTTAGAAAACAGTGTGAGGATGTTTTCCACATAATCACGACTGCCAAGAGTGTTTTCCATAAGTTTGTATGCGAATCCTTGGCTTTCGGTTCCATGATGTCCATTTTCCTGGTTTTGACTCGACTTTTTATCATGAGCAAATCCAATAACATCATATTTCCCGCTTAATACAACATCACGCGAAGCAACCAGCAGTGCAGATACATCACGCCCTCGATTCACAACCGGAATAAATGTGACTGGATGATTCATACCGTGCGCTGCCATATAGTCACGAATTGGGACAATCTTGTCTTCCGTGGTCGTGATGTACAAATCAGTCTCATCCGGAAGCGCCTTAATGTAACGGCAAGTATCATCCAACAAATCAAGAAAATAGATGTGATAAATAAACGCAGAACGCACGTCAGCGCCATTCCTCGGATTACGAGTTGCAGCTGGTAACACATAATCGAGATGCAGTGCCTTACGAATATCATCAATGTTGTAGTTCGGCAGAATAGCGTCCCAAATCAAATCGACATCGTAATCAGTTTCGTTCTTCAGAAAATCATATAGGTCCAACGCTGGTTGGCCAGCGGTCTGATCGAAATAAGCACTATAGTCCACAAAGAAAGAGCGTCTTTTGAACACAGGGCATCGATCATCGCGTAACAGCTGCATCGGCATGTACAACAGCGGATAAGATGAGTATCCTTTATATTTGCGCCAATCGATATACGAATCCCATTTGAAGCCAAGCTTAGCGAAATGCTCAGTAAATGTCATTTCATGCTTACGAGTGACCTCAGCATAATCGCTCCACAACGGCATGTTTTCCCAGTATTCATGGAACGCTTGAGAGGAAACCATATCACGACGATATGCATGCCAGTACGCTTGCAGATGAGTGGGAATCTTTTCACCATTCACGGTCTCGCCCGCATACGCTGTGATACCCCAGAAATCCACATCTCTGTGAGACATGGTTTCAAACATTTCGTCAAATGGGTAAACCGGTCCCATGATTGTATCATTTAGGCACAAAACCTCATCATAGGTTTCTAGTTTCTCCCAGCCTATTGTTAGTAATGCTTGCTTGTAAGCGGCGACATCAAGACCCTTATTTTCACGGACCATAACAGTATCCGTATACTTACTGAACAACTTGCGGGTCTCATCATCGATTTTCCCGTTCACAATGATGACAAGATCCGTCAAATTTTGGGTTAAAGCAGCAAGGAAACCATCAAGGAAACGCGCCGCATGACCATTTTTATCATAAAAGCAAAATATGCCTAATCGTTTAATTACCGAGTTATTCAGAAGAGTCATTCTTTATCTCGTTTCATACCACTGAGCCTAACTTTGTCATGGATTTTAGGACAAACGTTCAATATGCATAGCCTGATCATTCAGCAATGCATAGTCTCTGCTTCCCTCATTATTAACAACAAACATGCATGAGTTGTCATCACTCGTAAATGCCACCATATCCGTACGCTCCGGGTCTATCTCATTAGGAACACGCAGCGACACTAGAATACGGAATTTCCCACTATTAAACAGGTTTAATGGCATCTGGAAACTAGCAATATGGCGACCTTTCTCCATCTTAAAGGTCTTTCCACCTGAGTCATAAGGAATGCCACCACGCTTAATATCATGCAACGCAATAGCCAGATAAAAATCTTCATCTTCATTGAACTCATATTCAATGTCGAATTTAAAATTTTCTGTATTGCTAATCAATAACGGAGAACGCGGAATAATGCGTAGTTGAGGCACACGTTCATTCAACCCAACCGGATAGGCGTCCTTGTCATGGGCACCTTCTTTCGCATTCAATGGCGTGAAGTTTTCGACGGTATAGCGGTCAGCAACATCATCCTTATTCCCGTTAACAATGATTTCGCCGTCTTTGATAAGAATTGCCTTATTGCAATACTTCTTGACGGAATTCATATCATGTGTAACCAGGATGACCGTTTTAGTCGGATCTTTCTTGATTTTCGTAAAGAAATCATCACACTTGCGCTGAAATGCCTCATCACCAACTGCAAGCACTTCATCAAGCACCAAAATATCGCCTTGTGCTTTAATAGCTACAGAAAACGCCAAACGGACTTGCATACCAGAAGAATAATTCTTCAACTTTTGGTCCATAAAGTCTTCTAGCTCAGCGAATTCGACGATATCATCGTACATTCCATCAATCTCTTCACGAGTGAACCCCAATAGAGCACCATTAAGGTACACATTCTCTCTACCAGTTAACTCTGGATTGAATCCGACCCCAAGTTCGATGAATGGTACAAGCTTGCCATTAACAGTAATGTTGCCTTCATCAGGCACATAGATACCTGAAATCAACTTCAGCAACGTGGATTTACCGCTGCCATTACGCCCGACAATACCGAAGAAATCGCCTTTTTCAACTTCAAACGATATGTCACGCAAAACATGCTGTTCTTTATAGCCTTTTATCCCCTTTGTCCAGTTGATAACAGCTTGCTTAATACCGCTCGCCTGCTCTGTAGGCAAACGGAACATCTTTGCAACATGATCGACTTTAAGTGCAATATTGTCTTGCTTAGTCATTATCACAGTACCTCCGCGAACTTCTTGCTATATTTGCGGAATACATGGATTCCCAAAAATAAAATCAACGCAGTTAATCCGATGGGCACCAAAGCATAGAACCAGTGATTGAATAATGTCCATACAGTTGGCGTGGTTTCTGGCGCAATAAGATTATGACGAATATCTTGAATTATCTGAGCTGGCGGATTCATCAGCATAACCTTTTCCACAGTTACCGCCAAATTGTAATTTTCCGCACCAAGACGATCTACAACCATTGACAGAGGATAAATAATTGGCGTTGCATAGAACAATGCCTGCATCAATACTTCCCAGATATGCTGAATATCTCGGAAGAACACATTCATAGTGGCTAACAGTAGTGCGACGCCCAATGCCAAACAGTAGAATTCAATAAAGTTCAGCGGCAATAACAAAACACGCCACGTAAAATGAACGCCAGAACCGATGCAGAATAACAAGGCAACACACAGATTAATCGCCATACTAATCAACGAACCAACCGTCGCAGACACAACCACGATATAGCGCGGAAAATTAATCTTACGCATCAAATCACCACGTCCGGTGATAGCATTCAACCCCATAGTGGTAGCTTCAGAAAAGAAATTCCACATGCTAATGCCTAGCAGCAGCACCAAAGGGAATGTAGGTGTCCCGTCAGTGAATTTCAGAAATCTAACGAACACTACATACATCACACAAAACAGCATCAACGGTTTTAAAACTGACCATGCAATACCAAGAAATGACCCTTGATAACGTAATTTGAAATCAGTCTTCACTAATTCTTTAAGAATGACCAACGAATAATGGTATTTCTCACTTAATTTTTTTATGAAATTCATATGACTGACTCCATTTGCTTCACAATATCAACATTCATCATAGTTAAGCAGCAACTATTTCCTTCGATGAGCGACGATAACATTAGCGAGATCTCTCCGAAGACTATTTTCCGGCAAACATGCGTCTGATAGTTTACGCATAAATGTTCCCTTCTTAAAACGCCGCTGACTTTCTTTTTCGAGTTCTTCCCGTTCTTTTTCAAGTTTTGCCTCAAGCTCACGGCGCACTTTTTCATCATGAAATTGCCGCCCATACTCATGTATCCGGCTACGTTCTTCAGCGAGGCCTAAACTTTGAACATATTCGTTCTCCAAAGTAGTCAGCATGCCGAGCCAACGATAAAAATCATCTGTTTGCTCTGGAATTTGCTTCTGCGCAACAAACCATTTTGCTCTCGCATCCAATGTATCTGACAAAATCCGATAAGCAGTATCAATTCCCCATGTTTCAACAACATTTAGAATCGTAGCCTGCTGATTCTCCGCGTTCAACCGTATGACCCAATCGTTGCCGATAATACGCACGTACTCTTCTTCTAGCCACTGTGCACATTGCTTAATAACCACGGAATCCGTCGAATCGGCAAATTCCGCAATATGATTATTGAGCTGCTTGGCTGACAACTGCATGGCGACAAACTGTTGAGCGGTTTCTTCAGTATTACCAGAGCAACCGTTACCAAAATTATAATGTAAGCCTTGAAAGTCGGTTATCGTTTCAAAACGTCGAGCACATGCGCATAGCACAAACATCTCATATGAATCTTGCATTCTGCCCAGATAATCAGATGTCATTTTCTGAAAACAAAGTCGTGCAAAATCGCCCTGAAGAACCACGTCAATAATGCTCCACGTAAGTCTTGGAACACGCTCATCCGAAAAAATGCAAGGAAGAATGGAACCATCTTCCATGGTACAGGGCAAAGCTACATTGAACATAGCCTCATTCGAAGCAGCAGCCGCGTCATTTTCAAAGCGCGTTGAAATAACGCGCCTACCAAAACGAGTTATATCAGACTGATGAGTAACAACATACGGCCCCATAAGTTCGCAAAACGAAGGGGAAAGCTCATCATCACCATCGACGAATACAATAAATCGTCCGCTGCTAGATAGCACACCATCTCTTCGAGCAAGATGCGCGCCACCATTAGTCTTCTTATTAATCACATGGAATCTGGAATCATCAGCAGCACACCTGTAAATTGTGTCAAGAGTATCATCTGTACTAGCGTCATTCACGACAATAATCTCATATTCCGCGCCTTTCTGCTTTTTTAAGCTGTCCAGACACGTTTCAATATATGCCGAAACATTATACGCAATAACTATAAAGGAGAACAGTGGCACGACTGGTCCTTTCTTTAAAGACTCAGTCGTTGTTCTTCGACTTGACGATAATTTTATCATCAGCAACATCTTTGAGATGTTGTCCGTACGGGCTCTTGCCGTAACGCTCCGCGGACTCCATGAGCTGGTCGCGCGTGATCCAACCGTTCTCATACGCGATCTCCTCCACGATCGCGATCGGCAGGCCCTGCGCTCGCTGGACCGTGCGCACGAACTCGCCCGCCTCGAACAGGGAATCCATCGTGCCCGTGTCCAGCCACGCGTAGCCACGCCCCAGCGTGCGCACGTTCAGCATGCCCGCGTCCAGGTACATGCGGTTCAAATCCGTGATCTCCAACTCGCCACGCGCGCTCGGCCTGACCTGTTTCGCATATTCGACCACATGCTCGTCATAGAAGTACAGGCCCGTCACCGCGTAATGCGACTTCGGACGCGCGGGCTTCTCCTCGATCGAGACGGCCTTCTTACGCTCGTCGAACTCGACCACGCCGTAACGCTCCGGATCGTCCACGTAATAGCCGAACACGCTCGCGCCACCGCCGTTCTCGGCCTTCGCGACCGCGCCACGCAACGTCGCGCCCAAGCCATTGCCGTAGAAGATGTTGTCTCCCAACACCAGCGCGCACGGCTCGCCCGCGATGAACTCCTCACCCAACAGGAACGCCTGCGCCAGACCATCCGGAGACGGCTGCACCTTGTACGAGAACCGCACCCCGTAATGCGATCCATCGCCCAGAAGACGCTCGAAGTTCGGCAGGTCCTTCGGGGTGCTGATGACCAGGATGTCGCGGATGCCCGCCATCATCAGCACGCTCAACGGATAGTAGATCATCGGCTTGTCATACACCGGAAGCAACTGCTTCGACGTGACCGTGGTCAACGGATACAGCCTCGTGCCCGAACCACCGGCAAGAATAATGCCCTTCATAACCCGTCCTGCTTTCTGTCCGTGAAATCGACAACCAAAAAAATAGGCTTCTCCAGCTTAACCGCTCCAAAAGAGATAACGAAACCGCGCAGACAAGTCTGCGCGGTTTCACCGCAATACGCGCGATCCGCCCTACCTGTCGAGTTCCTTGGCGACGTACGTCTTCAGGGATTCCTCCCAGTCCGGGACATTCAACCCGGTCGCCTCGATCTTCGACAGATCCAACGCGGAATACGTCGGACGCGGGCTCACCGGGTTCTCCGCGTTGGCGAAATACTCGGACGTCGAGATCGGCTCGACCCTGTCCCCGTTGCCGTTCGCCAGATCGAACACCCCGCGCGCGATGTCCGCCCAGGACTTCACGGCACCGGAACCCGTCAGATCATACGTGCCGTACGCGGCGTCCGAATCCAACAGGTGGAAGATCGCATCCGCCATATCCCTGGTGAACGTGAGACGCCCGTACTGGTCGTCCACCACCGTCACCCGAGGCAGATCACCGTTCGCGACCTTGTCCGAGAGGGCCATCATGGTCTTCACGAAGTTGTGTCCTTCGCCGATAACCCAGCTCGAGCGCAGGATGTAATGGCGCGGCGCGTTCGCGACCGCGATGTCGCCCGCGGCCTTCGACTGCCCGTACACGCCCAACGGGGCGAACCCCTCCGACTCGTCATGCAGCTCGCGCGTTCCGTCGAACACGTAGTCCGAGCTCACGTGCACGAGCGTGATGTTGTGCTCGCATGCCACACGGGCGAGCAGGGCCGGGCCCTGCGCGTTCGCCTTCCACGCGGCCGCGCGGCCCTCCGGGGTCTCGGCCTTGTCGACCGCGGTGTACGCGCCCGCGTTGATGATCGTGCCGTACAGGCTCCAGTCGAATTGGTCGTACTGTGCGGGGTCGGAGAAGTCGAACGTGTCGATGTCGTTGAACTCGAAACCCTCCAGACCATGCGCGTCCACGTAGGCGCGGATCGCGCGGCCGAGCTGGCCGTTGCAGCCGGTGACCATCGTGCGGCGCGGCGCCATGGGCTTCGCATCCCTGAGCATCGGATGGTGCAGGTCCGCCTCGGACCGTTCGGACTCCTCCAACGGGATCGGCCACTGGATGTGCAGGTCCGGGTCGGCGAGGTTCACGAACGTGTACGTCCTCTTCTGCTCTAGGCTCCAGTGCGCGTTCACGAGGTACGTGTACACGGTACCGTCCTCCAACGCCTGGAAGCTGTTGCCCACGCCACGCGGCACGTAGATCGCCTTCGACGGGTCCAATATGGTCGTGTACACCTGGCCGAAGGATTCGCCCGGACGCAGGTCCACCCACGCGCCGAACACCGAGCCGGCCGCGATGGAAATGTACTTGTCCCACGGCTCCGCGTGGATGCCTCGCGTCACGCCCTTCTTCGCGTTGTAGCTGATGTTGTTCTGCACCGGCCCGAAATCAGGCAGGCCCAGGTCCGTCTGCTTCGCGCGCTGCCAGTTCTCCTTGAACCAGCCACGGTTGTCGCCATGCACCGGCAGGTCGAACACCAGCAGTCCCGGGATGTTCGTCTCCACGGCCCTCAGATCTTTTTCGAAATCCATGTAATCCATCCCCTCACTGGCCCTGCTGCTTGTACCGGGCTTCGGTCGCGGCCTTCGCCGGCTCCCACCACGCACGGTTCTCGGTGTACCATTCGATCGTCTGCGCGAGGCCCGACTCGAAGTCGGTGTGCTTCGGCGTCCAGCCGAGCTCCGTGCGCAGCTTCGTCGAATCAATCGCGTACCGGCGGTCATGGCCCGGACGGTCCTTCACCCAGTCGAACGCGTCCTCCGCCTGACCCATCATCCTCAAAATCATGCGCAACACGGTGATGTTATTCCGTTCGCCGTCCGCGCCGATCAAATACGTCTCACCGATCCGTCCTTTCGTCAGGATCGTCCACACGCCCGAACTGTGGTCCTCGGTATGAATCCAGTCGCGCACGTTCTCTCCCCTGCCGTACAGCTTCGGGCGCTGCCCGTCCAGGATGTTCGTGATCTGACGCGGAATGAACTTCTCCACATGCTGGTACGGCCCGTAATTATTGCTGCAGTTCGAGATCGTCGCACGGATCCCGTACGTGCGCGTCCAGGCGCGCACCAGCATATCCGAGGCGGCTTTCGTCGACGAATACGGGCTGGACGGATGATACGGCGTATGCTCCGTGAACCTGGCCGGATCATCCAGCGCGAGATCGCCGTACACCTCGTCCGTGCTCACGTGGTGGTAGCGGATCCCATACTTCCTGACCGCCTCGAGCAGGCGGAACGTGCCCTCCACGTTGGTCCTCAAAAACGGTTCCGGATCCGCGATGGAATTGTCGTTGTGCGACTCGGCCGCGTAATGCACGATCGCGTCATGCCCCGGCACGATTTTGTCGAGCAGGTCCGCGTCGCAGATGTCGCCCACCACGAGCTCCACACGGTCCTCGGGCAGGCCCGCGATGTTCTCCGGATTGCCCGCGTACGTGAGCTTGTCCAAAACGGTGACATGCACGTCCGGGTGGTTCTCCACCACGTAATGCACGAAATTCGACCCGATGAAACCACAGCCACCGGTCACGATAATGTTCTTGGGAATAAACGTCTCTTCAGCCATGGCTTCTATAATAGACGATAGTCTATATGTGACGTATCTCGTCGCAGTTATCCCCTCAAAACACATTAAGTATGCATCCGCTCATGAAACCATAACAACCGTGACGTTTCGCGAGCAAACAATATAGAGAATATTCCAAGGGGAAAATCAATCCAAGTGACATAGCAAAACAACCGCTCTGTTTGAAACTTGACTAAGGCGCAATGTCCTTAATTAATCATTATTTATCTCACACTAAATTCGAAACTACAAAGTTGCATAAGTCATATGTAAAATACCACGTATGTCAAGAAACGCCATCAAATTTCTTCTTAAGTCACCGCACCTGACCTACCTCATATTGGCAGTCCTATTCACCGGGTTCTTTCTTTTTTCAATACCCCCAATGACCACCCCTGATGCGCCTAATCATTTTACAAGAGCGTATGCAATCAGCACCGGAAAACTGTTCGCTTCAGAGACCGGCCCCGGAGCAGAATCTCAGACTGACACTATAGCCGGAAAAGAAGTAGGTATCAAAACAACAAATAAAGGATACTGGCTGCCACGCAATATTGTCGAATACACGAAAGGACCAGACTACTGCAACAATAAAATAGCCTCTGACACGAATCATCCAGGTATGTGCTTTTACTACCAAAATCAAACAGAAGGCAACAGTCCAATCGCTTATTTTCCACAAGTATTAGCCATTCGGATTGCTCGAATATTCACGAACTCGCCATCACTTTTAGCTTACGCTCAAGAATTTATCTTAGCCTCAATATGGATTGTCTGCATTTTTTTCTCTATTCGTGCAACACCATTCGGAAAATGGGCAATAGTATTTATTGCGCTTTTACCCATGCAAATTCAAGTATCTTTCCAACTTGGAGCTGATGTAATGACGATAGCTCCCGCAACCCTCCTCACAGCAATCTTTATGCGCAGAGTTTTTTCCTCGCAGGCAAGTCAATCATCAAAAAAAGAATTATTCTTTCTAAGCTTTTTATTACTGCTTTCTACGCAAAGTAAAATAGTAATGATCCCTCTTATCTTTTTACTTTTATGTTATCCACTCGACTACACTCCGTTAAACTACCGTAAGGGGTCATTTACTCACGCATTACCAGTCAGAGGATTTGCAGCAATCATCCCAATCATCTTTCTGTTTTCTTGGTCATTAATTGCCAAGAAAACAGAAAGATCACTTGCTGATGTTTTCTCTACAGCCCAGGATCAAATACAATATCTTTCATCAGAACCTTTGCATTTTATTCTTTCATGGCTTCTCAATTGTTATCATTGGTTAATTTTCCAAATTGATATTTCAACCATTATCGGAAATTTAAAAAGCATGCATGCTCCACTCCCTATCGGATTTATTATATTTGGATTCGTTTTCTTATGCATTGTTCTGGCTTCCACCACCAACACAGAAATGGAACAATGGAACTCAATAAGCAAAAAACGCTATTCAGCTCTGTTCCTAACATCTTTGCTTTGCTTTGTCGCTATCAGTATTAGCGCCGCTACTTTGCTTGCTGAGAATATAATTTGGACTCCAATAAATTCAGACGGCATCTTCGGAGTCCAAGGACGATATTTCTTTCCCGTCCTCTATTTATTAGCAATGCTTCCACCAGTGAAGCCGATTCTGATCAAGGACGACAAACTAAGGAACGCTATATTAGCTGCTTCACTTATTTTATTTCTCGCCTCATCCAGATATGCCATCTAAATATGGAAAGAGAAATATGGTAGTTTTTCAAGCGGCCAGTCAGGAAAAACAGAAACGTATTGCATTTTTAACAACGCGGATAAACCCGAACTTACCGATCAGCATCTGGATTCTTGCTTATTTGGAATCTCATCTTTGCCGCATGAAGACACACCACGTCCTGCATTTTTCCGCGCTGCGAACCGTTTTTATCGCACATTCATAGCAAAGTGAAATAAAAACGGTTCCTCTTAATAATTTGTAGGTCACTCCTCTACATCCGGCATGCAAGCAACTATCAGAAATATATCTATCAAGTCTATCGAGTCAAAAAACTTTTATCAAAGTTCTGCCCACCTTACGCAATCAAGCAAAGTCCAGATTCTTCGTGGTCCACTCAATCACGCCCTCGCTTCCGGCAGATATGTTCCATGTCACTTCAAAAAAAATCTAAGAGTTCTCTTCTTGAATCTATTCGCATTTCTCATATTCTTTGTTTTCACCATTGATATGGCCTGATTTTTGTTCCGCCCTTATAGTGGGACGGCTTGCGCCGCTTGGTTTGCATAATACTCGGTTTCGGTCCGTTCCGGTGTCCTGTAGCCCAAGGACCGGTGCAGACGCTTCGAGCCCCCACCACGAGACCCACCGGAACGTCGCCAATTCCAGGTCCCTCAAATCCTGGAAGGGCTTGCGTCGCCAGACGAGCTCGGTCTTGCACGCGCCGTCGGCGCTCTCGGCCATGGCGTTGTCGTACGAGTCGCCGACCGTGCCGGCCGAGGGAAGCATGCCGAATTCCCCGACCCCGGTGGTGTACACGAGGCCGATGCACCGCGCGCCATGGTCGGAACGGTGCACGAGACCGTCCGTGCCGCCATGCGAGGCGGCCCATGATATCGCCTGTTCCAGCGCCTGCAGCGGCAGCTCCCCGGTGCCCATGGTGGTGGCGCACGCCCATCCGACGATCCTGCGGGCGAACACGTCGGCGGCGAACGCCGTGTAGCCGAACGAGCCGTTGGCCATGCGCACGTAGGTGATGTCGGCCACGTGCAGCCGGTTCGGCGCCTCCGCCTCGAACCTGCGTTCCACGAGGTCGGGCCTGCCGCCCGTGCCCCTCGCCGGTTTGGTGGTGACGGGCGTCCTGCCGCGGCGCACGCCGCGGATTCCCAATTCCCGCATGACGTTCATCACCCGGCCGGATCCCGGCCCCGCGCCAACGACCGGGCGTGCGTCTTGCGGTACCCGTACACGGCCATGAAGGAATCGGCATGGATCTCGAGGATGTCGCGGGCCGGCGCCTCGTGCCTGGCGGCCATGCGGCTGACGGGCCTGGATCTGAACATGCGGTAGCCGCGCGGCGTGATGAACCCGCAGTCCGGCGAAGCGGCCAGCACCCCGCGGACCGGCCCGACCCTGAAACGGTCCTTGAATTCGTCGATGTTGTCTTTCGTCAAATAAATCTGCGTGTCGTCACCAGCTAATCTGAACACCGTCGGCGTTCAAAATGGACACCATCACCAGCGGCCGGGTTGGTTCCGCTCTTTTCGTTTATCTCATCAGGGAGTGGCTGTTGCGGTACGACTCGCCACGGAACCTGACGATCCTTCCGTGATGCACGATACGATCGATGACCGCGGCGGCCATGTCTCCGTCGCCGAACACCTCGCCCCACCGTCCGAACTCCAGGTTCGTGGTGAACACCACGCTCCGCTTCTCGTAGGAATCCGCGATGACTTGGAACAGGAGTCTGGCCCCGTCGATGTCGATGGGCAGATAGCCCAGCTCGTCGACGACCAGCAGCCTGGCGCGCCCTATCGTGCGCAGTTCCGCGTCGAGCCGGTTCTCGTCCCTCGCGCGCCGCAGACGCATCACCAGCGACGACGCGGTGAAGAACCTCACCGGCATGCCCCTCTCGCACGCCAGCATGCCCGTGGCGATCGCCATGTGCGTCTTGCCGCATCCGACATCGCCGTAGAGCACGAGGTCCTCGGCCCGGTCCATGAAACCGAGGTCCATGAGCTGCTCGCGCCCCCAGTCGGCGGGGAACGACGCCATGCCCCAGTCGTATCCGTCGAAGCCCTTGACGCACGGGAACCCCGCGCTCCTGATCAGTCTGGCGCGTCTGGATTCCATCCGGCTGGCGTTCTCGGCCCTGAACAGGTCGGCCAGCACGCCGAGCTGGCCGGGCGTGGCGTCCGCGACCACGGAACGCAGCACGCTCCTGGTCAACGGCAGGCCGCATGCGAGTCCCATGACCTCGTCCGGAGTGGATTTGCTCACGGTCCGGCCGCCCCTGCGCCCGCCTGCCGCGGTGTCCGTCGTCTCACTCATCACGGTCCTCCCTCATGAACCTGCTGTATGCGTCGAGCCTGGCCCTCGATTCGGGACCGTCGCCCTGCGCGAGCCGTCTGGCGGTCTGGTCGATCGCGGCCCTGTCGGGCCTCCTGCCCGCGGCGATGATCTCGGCGACGGCCATGGCGGCCGCGTGGAAGCCGCTCGCCACGGCCGCGTGGCGGATGTCGTCGACCAGCAGACCGCGTTCGCGCGGCTCCATCCGGTCAAGCAGCGCGCGCGTCTCCTCCGGGAACTCGGAGCGTATCGGGCTCTCTCCCCACGAACGCGGCTTGCGCGCGATGATGGCGAGCAGCGAGAGCGGATCCGTCGCCGTATCGGGGCTGCGCCCCCACCTGCGCTCCAACGTGACGATCGGCTCGCCGTCCATGGAACGCAGCTCGACCCGCAGGGCCCGCACGCCGGCCATGAGACGCATGGAATGCCATTTCGGGCCCGCGAGGTAGCGGTTCGAGTCGATCGTGACCGTTCCGGTCCTGTCGGCCTTCACGCCACGCCAGTCGCACGCGTCGAACATGGACGGCGGAAGCGGGAGCATGTGGTCGAGATCCGTCTCGAACAGGTCACGGATCGGCACGCCCTCGCGGTAGTGGTCGCCGCGCGCGAGCCCGTCGCAGCGTTCCAGCCACGCGTCGGTGAGCCGGTCCCACCCCTCCGCGGACGGCGTCGGCACCATCAGGTTGCGGCGCAGGAAGCCGACCGCGTTCTCCGTGCTTCCCTTCTCCCAACCGGAATAGGGGTTGCAGAACCTCGTCTCGAAGCCGTAATGCGCGCAGAACAGCGAGAACAGCCTCGTCTGGGTGACGGTCCCGTCGACCCTGCGGTGGCCGACCCCGGTGGCGTTGTCGAACACCAGCACGCGGGGAACCATGCCAGTATGGGAGAACACCCGGTTCAGTCCATGGCACACGCATTCCGCGGTCTCTCCCGGCAGCGCGGCCACGTACCGCATGTTCGAATACGGGAACGAGACCACCAGGAAATGCACGGTCCGTTCCACGCCCGCGATCACGGCCAGGGCCTGGCCGAAATCGACCTGCGCGCTGCCTGGCGCCCATTCCAGCTCGCTGAACCCCTCGGCCTCGCCCCGGTGTCGTTGCCGCCACCGCTTGACCCAACGCTGCACCGACGAGTAGCTGCCTTCGAAACCGCATTCATCCACGAGCCGTTCGTGCACGCGCCGGGCGGTGTGCCGCTGCTTGCGCGGCATACGCAGGTCGGCCTCGAGCCATTCGTCGGCCTTGCGCGCGTACTCGCCGACGACCAATGACCGGCTTCCCTCCCTCCCCGCCGTGGGCGTCGGCGAATAGTCGCGGGTCGCGTACTTGACCACGGTCGTCCGAGAAACGCCCAGTTCCTTTGCTATCTGGGTATGCGTCAGGCCTTTCGTCTCGAGTTGCCTGATACTCTGTTGAACACGCACCGGTGTCGTCATTCCTTTCCTCCCGAGAACCATGTGTGGTTGTTAGCACTCGGGAATCTATCAGGAACCGTACGGCACCGGCGCTTTTCTTCCGCCGATGCCGTTTCCAGCCGCCGTCCGTGTCCAATATGAACGCTCATACCGTTCAGATTTGGTGGTGACGCTGTACACGTTTATTTGACCATAAACATTCGCGACCCAGCTGGCCACCAAGGAATGGCACAGCCGTCTCGGCGGCGACACCATCGCCGACGCCATCCTCGACCGCATCGTGCACAACACGGTATGGATCGACACCGGCGAGTTCAACATGAGGCAACGGCACGGACAATCCATGCTCGAATCCTGACCAAAGGGGGTCAGTGGCCTTGAACCGGTCCGCCACTGGCCTTCTTTGGCAATAACGGTGGCCTTGAAAGGGAATAATCAGTGGCCTTGAAAGCTGCAAATATTCACCGGCGTGCGACGGCTGGTGGAAGGTGACCGTGCCCGACACGAAGGGCGCGCAGACGGGTCTCGCGTTCGCGCTGGACGGCAAGTCGTCCGGACAACAACGGCGGCAAGCTGTACGTGGCCAAGGGCGGCACGCTCGCCGTGGCCAGAGGCCAGTCAATCCCGGACGTCACACCAAACTGCGCGATAACCACCAAATAATAATCAAATAGAACAAGGCTGTGGGTTCATGAAAACGGACCCTCAACCTAATAAAATCAAAGCGAATTTAGAAGACGCAGCATATCTGATAGTTCCTAATTCAGACAAAACGTCTAATGATATATTTGATGGTTGGCTTTGCCCCGTACTGAGCGACATATCGCAAAGAGGGAACACCACCAATAATCCGGTCAAAGCCTCCTTGACGGCCTGGTTGACTAAAATGAACCCGTCGATTACATGAACGAAGATATGATTGAAGCTCTCGTGTTAAACCTTCATGTATACCTGTCAACTGTCCTTGTTTCAAACCAGTGGCTTCAAGAATTTTGCTATTATCAATGACTCGATTATACATCCTGTCATAACGAATCTGATACTTCGCTCTGTGAGCCCTCTCGAACTTGTCCATCGGGCAATCCACGACTTCGAAAGGAATAACATCCATATAGATGGATGCGATCTCCCGCCAAGATAAATGCTCACTAGTGGAAACCGTGAATGTCTCGCCCAATGCTTTGGGATTACCAATAAGTAGTGTGATCATCCGAGCGACATCGCCGCCCCACGTCATAGTGCCTTGCCTATCGAGGATAACGTCAGGCAACGGCACAGGGATATGACGGACCGCGCGCCATAGCCATGTGTCCGACTCGTGGACGGCAAGTTGGAAACGGCCACTCGCATCGTACGTGACGGCAGGACGTACAATAGTCCAATTGTTTTTCCCGCTTCCAAAGAGCAAATCCTCACAACGCGCCTTAGCCAGCGCATACTCGTCAGTTGCGAGGTATTCAGCATCATCAACTACATCGAGAAGACGCGGGGAATCCTCCCGAATCAAAGGAGAATCGGCATACACGCGATAAGAAGACAGGAACACATACTGCGAAGTCGTTTCAAGGAACGACCATGCACGTTCCTTGAATTCCGTTGTGGACCAAATCATGAAATCGATGATTGCATCCCAATGCTCCGCAAGGAGTCCGTTCAAGAACAACTGATCCTTGGCATTGCCGATCCTATATGTCAAATCAGAATTTTCCGACAAATGTTGTCTGCGACTAGTGACCACTACCTGGTGTCCCATTTGCACAAGCAGGTGACTGACATGAATACCCATCGCTCCAGTACCGCCAAGAATCAGAATTCTCATAACGCTCTTCCTTCAATAACGCTCTATCGTCCGAGGATTTTCCTGATTGTGTTAACGCCCTTGTCTCCAAGCAGGTTACGCACAGCTTCCTTTGCAGCTCCGGTAGCATTCGTTTCCAAAGTGGACATCATTCGCAACGCGTCGCTTTCATCCTGACTATCCGTGAAAACTTCGAAAAGCATGGGTTTTTCAGTATGCTCAGGCGTTACGAATCGATCAAGGCCAGCAAGATATTCTTGCTTGCCGCTCGCACTCATATATTCAAACCCAAGATCCTGCGCGTAATGCTTGAGCAACTCATGCGAACAATTTCCATAATGTCCACGCGCAGCCATATACGCATCTGCTTCCTGCCCGAATTTTGCAGCTTTATGATTGTAATTCTTGAATTCCGTGCCGACGCCATTATTAACAACCATAAGGCGGATATTGGAGCCAACATGACGATTCCCTAGAGAATTCAGATCATAAAAACACGCAAGATCACCTACTACACCAAAGAACAATTTGCTCGGAGAAGCAAGAGAAGCCCCAAGAAGCGACGAAACACAACCATCGATGCCAAAGCCACCAGTATTCGAATAACAGCAAATAGACGAATCAACCGGGAAGAAATTCCAGCTGCGCAGTGAATTCAGAATTCCAAGATGCAGAACGGATCCGGAAGGCAGTTTTGGAGCGGCTTGCTGCGCACACCAAATATTCGAGAACGGCAAGTCCGGAATTTTTGAACGAAGCTTCGCGTCTTCTGCATGCCATTCCTCCAAGAACGACATTCCTTGAGCAGGAGATCCGCCATTTTCTTCTGCATATCTCTCAAAGAACGTCTCCTCATTCATGTCAAAAATATAGCGAAGTTTGTTGAACGCGTCCCGAGGTTCCCCATCCGGACTGATACGCCATACTTCCTTGGCGATCGGATTCGCGTAGGCTCCAGATATTTCACCGATGTGAATCATGATGTCCATCATTCGACAACTCGCCACATAATTCGTTTGCTTAATCACTAAAACCGATTCAGCCCAGTAGTTACTTGGATAATTCGACGTACGATCGCCGAGAACTACTGCCCCGTGCTTTTCACAAAAAGCATCTACCGCTTTGACGAGCTCTTCACTCCACGCTGCGTGAGCTCCAACATATACCGCAATTCTTTTCCCTCTCAGTGTTGGTAAAGCATCATTCGGCCCAATTCGGTCAACAAAATGTACAGAAGGCAACTGGCCGACACCAAAGTTATCGCTGTAGCGAGTGACAAGATTGATATGGACAGGACCACCGCCATCATGTATGAGCTCGAGCAAGGCACGGTTAAGATTCGCCTCGCACAACCAACGATCATCAGGATTATCCACCGGCAGACATTGTAGACTGAACTTGCAAACATCATTCTGCTCGCTGGTGCGATCAAGCATCTGAGGAGACATATTCCCAATACGTCCAAGAGGCTGAGAACTAGTCACAGCCAGCACAGGAAGTTTACGATAATATGCTTCAGTCAATCCTGGCAGATAATTACGAGAAGCGGTAGCACCAGTACAAGTCAACGCGACTGGCTCACCCGATTCGGCAGCCATACCACACGCGATATAGGCCGCTGAACGTTCATCCGCAGCAGAATAAACCGTAAAGAAAGAATCATGTTGCAGAGATGCAACGAACGTAATATTCGTCGTTCCCGGACTTGCTACCACCTTACGGATTCCATGATGTTTCATCAGTGCCACAAGAATCTGCACGTTCACCTCATCGGTATATCCACTCACCGTAGCCATGCTAATTCCTCCTTAAACCGAATGACTTCATCAATGATCATACTCATTTTTTAATCATTTTTCGTATAACCGATTGTCTCTCATCTTGGTTTAGACCAAAACGCGCGACAACTGCCGCATATGCAATAGAATAAACTATTCCCCATAGAACAAAAACAATCCAATTACCCACAGGAATAAGCATGCTAATAAACAGGCATACCAACATCACAACGGTAGCGGAGAAAAACACTTTCGCTATCTGCTTCCAGAAATAAAACACGTCCAGTCCAATATGGACTTGGTAGTACCAGTTCATAAAGACTCCACAGCCTAAAACAACATAAGCAACGTACCCCGCCACTGGAGCCCAATAGCCAATGCTAGGAGCGAGGACAACCGTCAGCACGATATTGACAAACGCCATGCACAAATATGCAACGCTTCGTGCTTTATGCCGGTTCTTCGCCCGCTGAATTTCGATGCCAGTGTTCTGCACTAATGGAATAAACAAAGGCGCAGTCATAATAAGGATCATCCAATACGTGTCGGCAAAATCATGCCCGGCCCACTTATCAATGAAGAATCTTCCTAAAATCAGGAAGCCTCCCCAGACCCATAAATATAAGATTGCCTGATAACGGCCCACACGAGTCATCAGCTTTGTCAGTTGATCATTATCATCAGTTTCGGCAACCATACGATTAATGAGAGGAGTAAAGACACTCGACATAGTCGTCGACAACGAGTAGAACAATGATCTGACCTGCACTGCTACCGCAAAAATAGCGACCGCCTGTGCCCCCGATAAAGCACCCAAAAGAATGTTCGGCAGATTCTGATTAGCCAGCTCACATATCTGGTTTGCAAAAATCCATGCGCTGAAAGCCGCAATGGCTTTCAACAGAGAGAAATCAAAACCACGGAATTGAAATCTCATCCCAAGCTGTCCAACAGCAAAACGCACATTCAACGCTAGCAAGACAACAGTCACAGCCAATTGGGCAAGAGCCACACCAACTGTCCCCATACCCATCTCTAACAGTAAGAATGACAATAATGGAGCCGCCAAAGCAGTGAACATTTGGCGCGACTGTTGGAAAACGAAACGCTCATGAGCGACAATAAACGCGTCAAATACCGTAGAAAACAATGTCAAGGAAATGTTTACTGTCATAATCGCCAAAAGCACTCGAGCCAAAGATATCTCTTGAGAAGTAAATCCCTTCGAAAAAATTAGCTCAGCGTTGGCTGAGAAAATCAAGCCTAGTACAAGTGCAATCAGACAAATAACAGCATATAACAGCAGATACGTCCCGTTAAGTTTTTTTATTCCGCTTTCGTCACGCTTAGTACGAAGACGCATATAGAAACGAACATAAGCTTCTGAAAAACCAAATGTCAACAATGTCAAGGAAAAAACAAATGAATTGGAAGACTGATACACGCCATAATCAGTTTGTCCAACAAAATGAAGAAGCATTGGGGTATACACCAAATACACCAAGTTCTTCACCAGGATATTTGCATATCCCAGCAATGCGCCGGCTTTTCTTTGACTTGTCATACGGGCTAATCCTCCATGGCGTTGTCAAGCCATTCCTGAGACTCCTTACGGTGCTGTTCCAACAAACAGTCGACTTCCCGATAGTCGATCTCAGGTGCAAGTCCGGAATCCATCATCACCGAATTCAAGTTAAACAAACGGAACAAAGTCTCCATACGAGAGTTCATGTTTGACTTTCCCGTCATGCCTGCGCGGTTGAATACCGTGAATTGCTTGTGAAACAGAATGGAGAAGCAGCATGCGTGGTATGAATCTGTAAATACATACTGAGCTTTAGAGAACAATTCCACGAAATCCTGTGGACCGGCTACGTAAGTCTCCTTGTCCCGAAAATCAAGTATACGACGTACACGGCAACCATGCGCTTTCGCGTATGCCTGGATATCACGTTCCTGTTCGTCAGACGGACGACCGAGGAAATATGTAAGCACATACTCATCATCATCCGCTACGAAATTCTCAGTGATTTCTCTCCACTTGTCCACAGTAAGCATCAAGGTCGGATCTAAAACAACTGTAGCGTCCATCCCAGTCATTTCTTTGACCAGCTCAACGCCACGATCCTCACGTACCGAGATTGTCCTCAAACGTGGCAAATATTTCTGAAAAATAGGTTTAGCAGCATCATCCACCTCAGATACACCAAAGCTTGCAGCATAACTGATAATAGAATGGCCTTCAGGAACACAAGCTCCGAGTCTGAGTCCCAGTCCTCGTTTAGATAAAAAAGCAAAATTCCAAACTTGATCAGAACCTAACACATAGTTCTTTGAGAGATTTTTTTTCGGCATAATGCCACAAAAACCATCTATATAAACACTCTTTGCAGGAACCCATCTCTTCGTAAATGAGCACATTCGCTTATGACGTTCCTTTAAAACTGTGTAATCACCATTTTTAATTCCTTTGACACATCTTCTCACGAAAGAAGAGAAAGGATAATATAATACGGCAAGACAAACAGGAACCGTTCTCGAAGCTACGCAATACGAAGTCGTAGTTTTGCCATACTTGCCTAGCAACTTTGTTAACGCGTAATTTTGAAGTCTATTACCGTAATTATTTAAATCATTAATAGTAATGATTGTAGAATCATAAGACATTTACTACCTCATATCTAAGTTCTTATTTGTCGGATAAAATTCTATCAAGAATGGTCTCTTATCTAGATATTTGCAATCGTCTAACAAAAGAAATAAAACGACTGCATTGATATGCATGAAATCTTAACGCATATAGAGAGATTCTTTTTGCAAAAGAAAAATCTTTATAATTAGAATTTTGTAAAGCCACACGAAAAGTTTCACGATCTAACGTTTCTTCATACAGTTCTCGTCGTTGTTTTCCGCTCCAAGGCGCTGAAGGATTAAACAAATAATGGAGCTGCACCAGCAATAAGTGAAACAGGATATAGCTAGAAAAGATTTTCTCGTACATAGCACTATTAGGGACCTGTTCAACATGTTCCCTCATATGTCTAATCGAATCAAGAATACGATTTTCGTAATCGGGCCGATAAGCAGATACCGTTGAAGAATCATTCCTTATATAGCGATACACAACATTGGGAATATATCCAATAACTTGTGCCCTACTACATGCATCAAGCGCAAAAGCCGTATCCTCGCTGACCGCCATCTCGATATCAAAGAATATTCCGTTATCTAGAATAAAAGTTCTACGAAAAAGTTTTCCCCATGCAAGACCTAGGCCTCTATCGGGACACAACACATCTCGTTGAAACTGCTTAAGTGAATCATGACTAAATACTTTATCTTCTTCCCTATAGCAATGATGTTCAACTGAGGATGAAAGAACGGCATCATATGCGCCTTGAACTACATCACAAGAATATCGTTCCGCATACGTGAATAGATTACTCAACGCGTGTTCCGGAAGCTCATCATCAGCATCAACAAATACCAGGTATTTTCCTGTCGCACGTTTAATGCCTTCATTGCGAGCAACAGAGACTCCACTATGCTCAATTGTTATAAAACAAAAATCAGAAAAATCAGCTATTATACGATGTATTTCAAATGAAGGATTCCCATCAAAAACAATAATTTTTTCTATAGGAAAATCTTCCCTTTGCTGATTACGTACGCAATTTAGAACTGATAAAAAAGATTTTTTATCGGCATTAAAAACTGGAATAATAACTGAAATTAAATAATCCATCGACTATCCTCAGATGCATATTAAGGCTCTAAACTAAAAATGGACTCATATGGCATAACGCCAGATCCATTCCATAAAAACACAGTTACATAAGTAAGTAGAATAAAATAGAGTATAATAGCTAATTTACAAACAGTCTTTCGAGTTCCTTTCAACTTTCCGACTACATAACATACATAGACAATAAAGAAGGGAAAGAAATATAATCCAAGCCTATAAACTGGCTGTATTCCATACCCCATAATTTGTAAAAGTATATAGCACAGAGACCCCGATAAAGATATTGAATAAAGAAAGTTATGCCTCACTTTTAATTCAGCTTCTTTATCCATTTCATAGTCTTTTCTCACGCCTAACAAAACAATCAAGGTGGGAATAATTAATTTGAAAACAGCGGAGCTATTTCTTTCCGTGAAAAAAACTGTGTTTTTATTACCGACATAGTAAGCCCAATGAGGATTAAGTGCGGCAACTCTATTTATGAAGGGAGAGACACCACTAAAAGAGACAACTACAGCAAGTATAAACAATAACAATATATAAGAATATTTTTTCTTAGAGTTCAACAATATATTTATTCCAAGAATTAACAATAAAACAACTGCAGATGAGTGAAACAAAAAAGCTGCAAGTAAAAACATGAGACAAGTAAAAACTCTTTTTTTGCAATAAGCCATAAACGCAAATATTCCTAAAGCAATTGCCATAAACTGACGCACAAGGTTCATGGAGTTAAAAAAGAATCCACCACAAATATACAGAAATGCAGCCAAGCCCCAGTAAAGCGAATCGATATTTTTTTTAATTAAATAATATACTGCACCATTAATCAATATTGAACTAAGTACGAAGAAAGCTCTATCAGTAAAGCCCATGCTTATTAACGTTTTAATAAAGAACGTAAAGCCCCGTTCAACTGTTAGGTTCTCAGAGCCTAGATCACGAATAGAAGAAAAATAATTCTCATAGATACCATAATCTGTTCCAACATTTAGTCGAATAGCTGAGATAACAGTGATATACATAAAAAAAAGGGTCAAAGCAAATAGTTCATAGCTTCTGCCAATTCTTGCAGAACAGGCGATGTCAAGCATCAAAGCCAAACCTATTATGGACCAATAAATCAACATCTACTCAGCCACCTATTTTTCAGCTCCAAGAACACGTCGAGAACGATGCGCCTTGCTTCTCCCGATTGACCATGGCATATACTTTTGCACAAACAAATTTTCAAAGAAAAGAATAAGAAGAGATAATCCTGTTACAACGAGTCCGATACAAAATTGAATAGCAAAATCACAACTTGCCACATTCAAATGTAGTAATCTAAAAACTACAAGCTTAGATATATTCAACGTCAATGCGTTTAAAGAATAAAAGACGAGGCTTGCTTTTCCTATATAAGCGAGTATGCCACACTGTTTAATTTCAATTGCCAAAAAAATGCAACAAAAGATACCCGTAATTGCCGATAATAGACGTACTAAACAGTCAAGAGTCAAGGAAACCGACTTGGAAAATGTACACCAAGCAAGGAAACAAAAAAAAGTAAAGCATATAACAATATATGCTGTTAACCTATGTTGTTCAAGAGATTTAAGCCACTCACGCAATACATATCCAAGCGCCATAAATCCAGTTATTTCCACGCCTTTCCATAATTGGAATGGAATCGGCAATTTTCCAATAAATCCATTTACCGCAAACGAAATCAGAATAAGAGCAACGCTTACAACAGTAAGTATTGCATGATTATTTTTCGTAATGCTCACTAACCCATACATCATAATCTCAGCAACAAAAAAAGCCATGAGAAACCACAGGCCGTTCCCCATAACCAAGACATCTACGAACTGATGCGCCAAATCATAATTGTGATTTGTCTGGAAGGTCGCTCTCATCGAGGGGATCAGCAAAATCGCAATTGGCTTTGCAAGAAAATACAATGAAAATATATAATACGGGACAAGTAATGTCTTAATCTTACGAATCAGGAACGCTTTGAAGCCTCCTCGTCTGCCGAATGTCAAGCCACCTAAGAAGTAGAACAGCGGCATGTGAAAAAGATAAATAGCGCTGACAAGAACATCCAAAGCAGGTAACCAAACACTTTGCCCATCACCATTACGCAAATGTCCAAAACTAACCAGCACAATGCCCATGCCTTTAGCGATATCGATCCACTCAATACGAGCCTTCATTCCACGGTTTTTCCTCATTGGCTCGTCAACCACGGTTGATTGTGATACGCTCATGGACATTCCTTTAAAAACTCTTCATGTATTTTTTTCCTGCGAATTTCGCCATCAAAAACCCCGTTCCTTTACGCCACCAGTCGACTGGTTCCGTACTGATAAACGGTAACTCCTTATACGAATAACCATTTGTTTTCAGCCAAACATCCAGAAGTAGCTCGCTGATTCTACCTGGATACCGAGCGTTGAATGCGTCGTACCGAGAAGCGTCGATATACTTAGTCAACTCATCAAGAATCGGAAATAGCCATGCACAGTACTCATCGAATTTAGATTGTTTCATGATGAACATGTTGAACATATGACCGCTACGACAATGCATTACCTCATCAAAAGCAGGCAGGTATTCTGGCTGAAGTTTCCTAATAATGCGCCGGGTTTCTTCCAGATGTTCAGCAGGCAAAGTGTGCTCATAATGAGAAGACATCGTCTCAATATAATATTTACGTCTTTTGGGAAGAATGATATCTGTTGTTTCCAAAAGACGACTAACTTCTTCATGCCTAACAATTTGATCGAATCTGTCCTTGTAAAAGAAACGTTTTTTTTGCGTCGCAAAATGCCGACGATAATGTACAAGCCCTTTATACTTTGCATTACAATTTTGCCAAAGCCAATACAAAGCGGTCAATTCAGAGTAACTTGCGTTCATCGAAGAAATATTGTTGCCAGTATCGTCTGTTTGAAAGCCCAAATTGATTTCAGGATGAAGAGCTTTACCTACTTGTAAAGGGAAATACATAGGATCTTCAGGCATACGATAAGCCTTATGGGTTGCGACAGCAATAACAAGCGTACCGTTGAAGACGGAATCATCAATATTCGATAACTGCCACGAATCAGCATCTTCAGCCACGTAGAAATCCTCTTTCCCATAAGGATATATGTCATAACCTATTCAGTATCACCCAATCGATTTATATTATTTTTGCACGTCTCATAGACGAATGAAATAAATTAGGGTTGGGAATAGAATCTCGTACCACGAAAAACCAATTCCCAGCCCTTGTTCTATTTGATTATTGTTTGGTGGTTATCGCGCAGTTTGGTGTGACGTCCGGGATTGACTGGCCTCCGGCCACGGCGAGCGTGCCGCCCTTGGCCACGTACAGCTTGCCGCCGTTGTTGTCGGACGACTTGCCGTCCAGCGCGAACGCGAGACCGGTCTGCGCGCCCTTCGTGTCGGGCACGGTCACCTTCCACCAGCCGTCGCACGCCTGGACCATCTTCGCGTTGCCGGTCGAGTTCGGGCTCGTGTGCACGCGCCAGTACGCCGTGACCTGCTTGACCGTCTTCGATGGCTTGTACCACACCGTCATCGGCTGCTTCGACGCGTTGCAGTCCGGAGCCTTGGACGACATCTTGCCGTCCGTCACGGCGAGTGTGCCGCCCTTGGCCACGTACAGCTTGCCGCCGTTGTTGTCGGACGACTTGCCGTCCAGCGCGAACGCGAGACCGGTCTGCGCGCCCTTCGTGTCGGGCACGGTGACCTTCCACCAGCCGTCGCACGCCTGGACCATCTTCGCGTTGCCGGTCGAGTTCGGGCTCGTGTACACGCGCCAGTACGCCGTGACCTGCTTGACCGTCTTCGATGGCTTGTACCACACCGTCATCGGCTGCTTCGGCACGTCCGTGACCGTCACCGTGACGCTCGCGCTCTTGCCGCCCGCGGTGGCCTTGATCGTGGCCCTGCCGGCCTTCCGGCCGGCGGTCACCACGCCCGTGCCCATCACGTTCGCGACCGAGCTGTCCGAGCTCGTCCACGTGACCTTCCGGTCCGTCGCGTTGTCGGGCTTGACCGTGGCGGTCAGCTGCGCGCTCGCCCCGGACTTCAGGGAGAGCTTGCCGCCGCTCACGCCATCACCGGAGATCGAGACGGACGTGACCGGAACCGGATTATCGGCCACAGTAACAGCGACCGAAGCCGTCTTACCGCCAGCGGTCGCTGTAATCGTTGCAGTGCCACCTTTCACAGCGGTGATTTTGCCGTCGGACACCTTAGCCACAGAACTATTCGAGCTGGTCCAAGAGACTGTCTTGTCCGTCGCATTCGACGGGGTCACGGTGGCCGTCAATTGCACGCTCGCGCCTGACTTCAGGCTCAGCTTGCCGTTGCTCACACCGGAACCCGAAATCGAGACTGAAGAGACCGGAACCGGCTGCGGGGTGTTGCAGTTCACCGCACTCACCGCGGCGGAGGAGCCATCCCAGCTGACCTTGCCGGAGAATTCGATGCCGGGCTGGCTGGCGCCAGGGGTCTGCGCGCCAGAACCGTTGGTGAAAATCACACGGTACTTGCCTTCGCCCAGATCCGGTACCTCGTACTTGTAGGTGCCGGCCTTGGCGCAGGAATCGTCGGCGGTCAGCTGGGTCATTTCGATGCCCGGCCACTTGCCGTTGTTCTTGGACGTGGTGTCGTTGTATACGTACGCGTAGATCTTGCTCCAGCCAGAAGGCTTGGTGGCGTAGATTACGTTGGAGACTTCCGGCTTCACACCGGTGATCGTGATGGTGATGGAGTCGGACTTCTTATTTGTACCGGCAGTGGCGGTGATTTTCACCGTTCCCGCCTTAAGGCCGGAAACCTTGCCCTTGGAATCGACGGTGGCAACAGAAGTGTCGGAAGAAGTCCAAGTCACGGAAGGACGCTTGCCCGCCGGATCGGTTGTCACATCCGCCTTGAGCTGCACGCTCTGCGTGGAAGCGAGATCCATGGAAGTGTCGCCGGAAACCTTGATGGCAGCAACGGTCACATTCCTTGGATGGCAAGGCTCTTTGGCGTCAATGTAGCAATCCGGGTCCAGACCGTTCTTTTCCATATACTCCATGCAATATTTGTCGCACGGGCTGGAAGTGCCGTCACTCGGGTCGTAAGTAGGATCACCATACTTGGTGTAAGAGTACGTGTGCTTGATGGCTTCGCCGTCTGCACCAGTGCCCTTCACCGTGACTGTCACCACTTCATCCGACTTGGCCTTGCTGCCGATTTCAATGGTGTCGCCATCCTTGAAGGAACCGGATTGACTGTCGGAAGTGGAGTAGGTGGTGTTAGTGGATTGATAGGACCGGAGAGTGATCGTTTTAGATTCGCCAGGAATGGTGCCCTTGTTCGGATATGCTTCCGCGGTGGAGACCTTGCCGGAACGGGTCTTATTGGAAAACGCCGCGATGGACTGGCCCTTCACCGTGCCGGAGGTAACCTTACCGCCGGAAACGGTGATGGTGGAACCGGTCACTTCATCCGTATAAGTGCCGTTGGCCAGCTTGGTGGACTGGCCTGCAAGATTCTTGTCGGAACCGTTCGCATTGGCCACTACCATGCCGTCCTGAGCTGCGGAACCGGCATAACGCTCGACCATCAGGCAGTTGTCGTCGCCGCAGTTGGAGACGTTTGACGCTTCGCCGACCATGGCGTTGCGGAAG
>OJKQ01000215.1_pt1 | contig 48988 bp, 47 predicted proteins | sample 1596641 | NCBI WGS metagenome assembly OJKQ01 (sample SAMEA4350167, study PRJEB24818) | metagenome | biome: human; feature: gut; material: faeces | place: Denmark | collected 2013-09 | reverse complement strand
AGTGCAACTACTCGAATAGCCAGCAGGGGTCTGACAAGACTTCAGCTTTGCTATACCCTTTCTGAGACATCTTTTCTCTTCACCACCATTCATTTTGTGGGTTGACACTTAATAGTTAATCTTTCTGAGCTTATTCCTTTCAAGGTTTACTGAAACCGAGAGATGCCCGGTAATTACCGGGCATCTCTCTTTATAGGGAATTTAATATTTCTTTATTTTCTGCTTCTGTCTGTTTGTAAAAATAAAGAAACAGATAATAACTGCACCGGAAAGGGCGGCCGCAATACTCCATACTATCGTATTGACGTTCTCTCCTGTTGCCACAAGCTCCACCTTTTCGTCATTTCTAAACGTTTCTTCAATTACTTTTCCGTCCTCAGTGATAGTTACTTTATGAGGCGTAGGGTCTAAAATGAAGCCCTCCGGGGCTTGAAATTCCTCCCAGGTATATTCGCCGTAAGTGAGGGTTGTCGAAAAAATACCATTCTGATCGGTATATCCTTCGGCTACGACATTTCTCTGCGCGTCCATAAACCGGATTCCGGCTTGATAAAGAGGGGTTCCGCCCTTGGAACTCACCTTATGAATGACGACCTCTGAGGAAATCATTCTGTTGTGCAGCGATGTTTTTATAATTTCTCCGTCACCTGCAATCGTAAATTCGTAAAGAGTAGGGTCGATTACATACCCCTCCGGCGCTTCTGCCTCACAATAGAAATAATTGCCATAAGGCAAGGTGAATCTTACAGTTCCCGATTCATCGGTAACGCCTTCTGCGACAACAATTTTATCCGGGTCGAGAATTTGTATTTTACTGCCTGAAAGTCTTTGTCCGGTGGATAAATCCAGCTTAGAGATTTCTATGCTTCCCTTTACCGTATTATTGACGATAGGCTCTCCATTGCTGGGATCAATGGTAATCTCCTGAACTTCCTGGGGCTGGGCCTCAAAGGTAAAAGGATAAATAGTTTCATTCAATACCCAGCCTGGGGCGGTTTGGAGTTCTTTTTGATAATAGCGCCCAATCGGAAGATCAGTGGAGGACACACCTTTCAGGGATTCATCGAGGCTGATAATATCCACTAAAGAATTTTGAGGGATTACCACATTCCCGGAACTGTCTTTAAAATCCTGTGCGGTAAAAATGCCGAACCGGATATATTTATAAGCGCCCGGGTTTGGGAAGATAGGATTTTCTTCAATAAGCTTTGTCAGGGTAACAGTTACTTTCTGCCTCTGATTGGTTACAGTGACAGGCTCCGTATAAACTGTGACATTTTGGCCCTTGTAGGTTAAATCTACGATGTAGGGGGCAGTATCCAGGACAAAGCCCTCCGGCGCTGTTTTTTCCTGTATCCGAATCTGGCCCAAAGGCAAATCCGGGGAGATTTCCCCGCCGTTAACCGTCGTTATCAGTTCACCGGCACTGTAAAGAAGAATACCGCCGGGAGAATAAATATCCTGGTTCGCATAGATTTCATAGACAGCACCGGATAATGTTTCCGTACCGTATACCGGGGTGTATTGAATCCCAAATTCTGTTTCGCTTTGATCGGCGTTAGTGAGCCGTTCTCCTTCTTTGGTAATCAGAACATTGGCTTGCTGGCTGATGTTTTCCAGATGGATTGTAATGACGGCATCTTGCTCACTGATGGTAAAAGGATATTGCTTCGGGTCAAGGACGGTTCCCTCCGGCGCTGAGATTTCCTGCAAATAGTAGGAACCACGGGGGAGAGGGCCGCTTTTGTCATAGCCCTTTAAATCAGTGGTTAAGCTTCCAGCCTGAGTGCCGTTTGTTGTATAAATACCGTAAACGGCATTTGCCAACGCCCCGCCATAGGTAGCGTCGGATTTGTAAATTTCTACATACCCTTTGACTGTCTCATTGCTGATGGGCTGGCCCCCGTTGGGTTCCACTATGACGTGCTGCACGTCCTGGGGCTGTGCTGAAAAAGAAAACGGGTATTCAGTTTCGTCCAATACCCAGCCTGGGGCGGTCTGAAGCTCCTTCAGATAATAGTCGGAGATAGGAAGGTCAGCGGAGGACGAGCCTTGCAAGGTTTCATCGATACCGAAGATATCCAGAAGGGAGTTTTTCGGGATTACGGTATTTCCTGAATTGTCCTGAATGTCCTTAGATGAAAAAATCCCAAACCGGATATCTTTGTAAGCGTCCGGGTTTGGGAACAGGGTGTTTTCCTCTATGAATTTTTTTAGGCTCACCGTTACCTTCTGCCGCTGATTGGTGACTGTGACTGGCTCTGTGTAGACTGTAACGGTCTGCCCTTTATAAGTCAGGTCAATAATATGCGGCGTGGTATCCAGGGCAAAGCCGGACGGTGCGGTTTTCTCTACCGCACGGTATTGACCCAGGGGGAGATTCGGGCTTTTTGCTCCGCTGTTTACAGTGCAGACAAGCTGGTCTTTTGTATATAACTGCTTGCCGCCTGCAGATACAATATTTTCATTGGCGTAAATATCGTAAACAGCGCCGGAAAGGGCAGAGAGGCCGTAGGTTGGCGTATAGAGGGGGCCAAATTCAGAATCGCTTTGCGTGGCTCCGGTCAGAACTTCGCCTTGCTTGGTAATCAGAATATTAGCGGTTTGGCTTTGATCGGAAACCGACAGGCTCAGAGTGGCCCCGTTGGTAGTTAAATCAAATTCATGCTTTGTGGTATCCAGAATGGCACCGGACGGGGCTTTCAGCTCCTGCAGGTAGTAGTGTCCCAGGGGGAGGGGCTTGCTTTTGACGTAATCGGTCGCTGAGGTGGTAAGCTCGTCAACCTTTGTGCCGCTGCTATCGTAAATGCCATAAACAGCCCCGGAGAAAAAGCCGCCGTGAGTATCGTCGGTTTTTCTAATTTGGACAGTGCCCTCACCGATAGCCAGCTTAAAATATGCCGGAACCGGGTCTCCGGCACCGCCGCCGGTAATCATGTTCTGATTGCCGCTGGGATTGTTTACCGACTGCCAGATCAGGATACCAGTAGAAGCCGGAGAGGGGAGGGGCTTGGTCGAGCTGGCAGCTGTCCCGGCTGTAATTTTATTTGCGGTGCTGATACTCAGAGTGTTTCCGTTTCGGGAGAGCGTCACGCCGGAAATGGAAAAATTAAAACTGGAAAGAACATTGTTAGTATCTGTAACTGTCTTTTCATATTTTTTGGTGGAAGGATTATAGTCTAAAATGATGGTGGGGGCCTGAGAGGGGACACCCATAGTAAAACTAGGTCGTATAAAATGAGAGGTTAGACGTTTTTCCAGTTCCTTATACGCCTGGACAAATCCCGCATGGCCGGAAAAGGCGTTGTAGCACCGGGCGTCCCGTCTGGTATATGGGTGAGTGCTGTCCCGGTATCCCATTACAATTTCCCAAATTATATTACGGGTGACGAAATACTGTTCCGGCTTGTTTCCGGGCAGGCTTTGATTCGGATAGCCGTAGAGCAATAACAAGTTTATTGTATTTTGTTGCGCCCTACTTAAAGCGTTCCAGGCCGGAGTGGACGAAACAGTTTCGTAGAACCAGTCGGATTCATTCCCGCCGATCTGTACGTCGGGCTGAATACAGTAGGCGATTCGGTTAGTTTCGTCCAGCCGCATAACGGTGCTCGAGGTTCCCGCTCTGTAGGTGTAGCTTCCGATGTGTAAATCAGAGGTGTACTGCAAAGGGTCGCTTACGCCGTACCAGTCTTGAATGGCATTGGCTGAGATGGGGATACCGAGTAGCATAACCAATGTGAGCAGAAGGGCGGTGAGCCTTTTTAGATGTTTCATTACGTTTTTCCTCCTTTAAAATGAGAGATATCTATGAAAAAAGCGCCTGCTCAGAAAACAGGCGCTAAAAAGAAATATATGAAGTCTTAGCCGTACATGACGACAAAATGATTATTGGAATCAAAACAGAGATTGAAATGAACTCCTACAGGACTATAAAAAGCTCCGGCAGCAATATTGTTGTCTAACATATAATCAATATTATCTTTTACGGCTTGCAATGCTTGTTCATAAGTGGGGTTCCAAAGCATAAAGTCAGATGGTGGACACCAGCCAGAATTGCTTAGAGTTAAAGAGGAATCATAAACCATTCCCAAACTTTGCCCGTAAGAAATACCGTAGCTGATTAATTCGTTTTGATCGATGATTTCCGGCTCCGGTTCGGGTTCGGGTTCTGGTTCAGGCTGTGGCTCCGGTTCCGGGGTCGGTTCGGGTTCCGGCTCTGGGGCTGGCTCAGGATCAGGCGCAGGAGTGGGGGAATCAGAATTTACAGGCTTATTCCCGCCTCCGTTGTTTCCGTTATTGCCGCTGGGAGAATCCGGCTGGGAATTGCTGGGCCTATGGCTGGCAGAGTTATCAGAGCCGGACGGCTTTGCGGGGGAGGAACTGGTTCCGCTCTTTGAGGATTTATCGCCGGACTGGCTGGAATCCTTAGAGGACGAACTGGAATTTTTATCGTTCTTGCCGTCTGAATCAGCTTTTGAACTATTAGAATCCTTTTCAGATTTAGAGGAAGAATCCTTATCACTGGAAGCTTTCGAGATGGAATTTCTTGATGGGGAAGCGGAGGAACCTTCCTGTCCGTTTTCCTGATGTGAAGCAACCGCCATTGTTACCGGGGAAGCATTGTTTCCGTAGATGGAGAAGCCTACCGGGATTCCAACGGCAAGAATGACGATGGCGGCGGCACAGCTTATTACGATGTTTCTCTTTTTGCTGTCATGAAACAGCTCTTTTATTTTTTGTTTTATGTTCATAAGTTACGGCTCCTTTCTGGTGAAATACAGCTTTTAATCATCAAATCGTTATTATCCAATCTTTCTACGATTTCCCGCAGCATGTTAATTTCAGCAGCCTGGCTGCGTATTTTTACTGACGCTCTGTATAGCAGAACCGTTAGAAAAATGACGGCTGCGGATAATATTATTATAGCGGCTATGTCCATCTTTTCAAGATTCCTCCTTTTATTTTAATTTTCTTTGAGTGTGGTAAATGATATTGTTCTGTGATATAGTAAAGTCGTTACGCTTTGAATTTAGTTTGGGGGAAATGTTATGGTTTGGGAAAGTAAAAAGCATGTCGTTCCACGTCTGGATTATTTTGAAAATCAAGGGGTTATGACCGGAAGCAAAGAGTTCCCCCGTGTGGATCATATGATCGATGAGTTCCGGTATAAGCTTGAGACAAAGGGGGAAAGCATAAAGGGGTATGTATGGCATGGCCCCTATTGCTATAACTATTGCCGGGATAACGGTCAGATCAAAGCAGAAGCGGAGTTTCCTCTAACCAAAGAAGGAACAGACGAAATTTTCCATTGGTTAGAAGAAATGTATACTGTTATGGAAAGGGAAAGCCGGGTCGGAAACTAAATATAAAAATAGAAAACTCAACTTGTTGCCTCTCTGACAACAAGTTGAGTTTTTCCCATGAACGCGGGCTTTTCTTTTATATGAATCACCTCTTTCCTTTACATTAAAAAGGCAAATCATCGTCCAGCATTTCCAGAAAGTTAGAACTCTTGGGAGATATGTTCTCCGGCAAATCGTCCGGCTGATTTCCTTTGTTTGTCTCCGTTTCCTTTTTAGACCCGGCAAAATAAATGCTGTCGGCCAATACTTCGGCGGCTCTGCGCTTAATACCATCTTTATCGGTATAGCTTCTAATTTGAAGCGATCCCTGGACAACTGCGAGTTGTCCTTTTTTAAAATGTTTACAAATAAATTCCGCATTGCTTCGCCAAGCCACGATGTCTATGAAATCTGTCTGCCGTTCTTGGCCGGATTTAATATAGCTTCGATCAACTGCCAGCCTAAATTCTGTGACAGCGGTATTATTAGGCGTATGTTTCAGCTCGGGATCGGCGGTGAAGCGTCCCATTAAAACAATACAATTCAGCATTTTAACACCCTCCTGCATTTTATAAATTTTTGTCTTATCGTGTATTATCCCTCTGGAATATGGCTGTATTTTGTGATATATTAAACTAAATAAAATTTGTGACAGGTTTGAGATACAAGATAAAAATTTTTCACAACAGCTTTTTCTCAATTTCACGGAAAGCGGCACCGCTGCTTTCCGTGAAAATTATCCTTGGGAAAAATAAGCGTCTAAAGCCTTGCTGATTTCTGCCTCGATCTCTTTAATAGGAGTATCGGCTGGAAAGTATTTTGTATAAATGCTTGGTTTGATTTTCGCAACGGGAAGTTTTGGCCTTTTAGAATTACCGCTTTTACCGGCTAACACGGCCTGAATTTTTTCCAAAGAAAGAGTGCCGTTTTTAGCGGCTAACCGCAGTTGCTTTGCCTTGGGTAAATTAATATGCTGTGGATTTTCCAGCAAGGCAAATTCCAGATTGTTTTGCTGTTCCTCTGATAAGAAGGAGAGTTCTTCACCCGCTAAAATATCAATCTTTTTTTCATCTAACCGAATTTTTAGGGCGTTGACAAGCTTATCAATCCGAATCCACCGGGCGATTGTCCGGCTGGATAAATTATATTCCTGGCCCAGCTTATCGGAGCTTTTCAACTTGTTGTCAGCGAGGCAACAAGTTGAACTTTTCCCATGAATACTGGATTTTTGTAGGGCTTCCAGTTCTTTTTGAATATCGTTTCTTTTCCCTTGGGATCTCATATCCTCGTATCGTTCAGCGATAACGGCGGCTTGCTCAGACGGCAGCATTTCCGAAAAAGAACGCTGCAGGATATTTGTTTCTCTTACATAGGTGCGGGCTTCTCTTTCTGTTAAATCAGTTTTGACAACGCAGGCCGTTTCCGTCAAGCCTGCTATGGTGGCCGCATTGATACGGTTATGCCCGGCAAGAATTTCATATCTCATACCGTCTATCGATTCCGGCAGCTCCCAAACAATGGGGGGAACCAGAATACCGTTTTCTTTAATGCTTTCCACCATGTCATTTAAACGGTCGCCGGAATAAAGGTGAAACTTATGTCCGCGGTATGGCCGCATTTGGTTAAATGGAATGATAGGCAGGCCCGATCTGAAATCTTCTGTCAGGCCCAGCATAGCCTCTAACTGATAGTCGTTGCTGTCTCTTATTTTCTTCATTTTTTCAAATGCCATAGCTCTGCAGCTCCTTTACAAAAGACTGGTATGCAATCGTAGCTTTGTTTTCCTTATGCAGCTCGGAGATTCCTGAGCCGTATCTGACGGCGTTGCTTACGTCGATAGACCGGGGAATATAGGAATTAAAAATCCGTACATGGCCGTTAAGCTGTTTTTGGATATCTGCCATAATTTCCCGGTGCAGCTTTGTCCGACTGTCAACCATTGTATAAAGAATACCGCCGATTTCTAAATTTTTGTTCAATCGCCGTTTAGTGATTGCTATGGTTCTGAATAAATCGTTCAGACCGACAACGGCATAATATTCAGGACAGACCGGAATAATTGCAAGATCAGATGCGACAAGGGAATTAATGCTCAATACTCCCAAAGATGGGTTGGTGTCAATCAGAATATAGTCATAGGATTTCTTTAAGGTGTCTAATAGCTCCTGCAGAACATATTCGCCGCCTGTTTCTGCAGACAATCCTTTTTCGACAACAGCCAGGGACAAGCTGCTGCCGATAATATCCGCGTTTCCAGCTTTCCCGATGAATTGGCTCAGTTCCGGTAATGGTTCCTCTTTTACCATTATCTGCAAGATGTCTGAAACAGATAAGGCCGCTTTTTGCGTGGTACTGGTAGCTGTTAAATTACCCTGGGGGTCGAAATCCACCAATAAAACGCGGAATCCGTTTTGCGCTAATAAGTATCCCATATTTGCGGTTGTTGTGGTTTTTGCCACACCGCCCTTTTGGTTTGTAATCACTATTGTTTTACACATTTTTTTGCCCTCCAATGCTTTCTTGATAGGCTCTCACAGCGGCAGCCTCTAAAGTTTTTCTTAATTCTGGTACGGGGACAAAGCTTTCTTTATTATGAATCCGTGCGAAAGTATCCTTGGGAAAGTCGATAACAGTTTTATTTCCGGTTTCAATCAGCCTGATATCATTGATAATGAGCTGATCGTCCAGCGTAATGCTGACGATTGCCTTTAACCGGGGATAGCCTTGCAGCGGCTTCACTTTGATATCTGTGATTTCCATGCTGTCACTTCCTTGCAAAATATAAAAGGTGCGAAACCGTTTAAACAGTTTCGCACCTTTCGAGAGGTAATGATAATTAGTTGGCTTTTTTCAATGCTTTAACTTCTGATTCTAATTTTTCAATCCGTTTTCTGTGTTTTATCGTGCTGTCATACACAGTGGCAAGATCGGATTTAACTTCTTTTAATTCAGATACGGAAGCACGGTTATCAAGCTTTTCTAAAAGAGCGGCATGTCCCTCCGCAATCAGGTGAATTTCCTTTGTAACCTTTTCTTCTATCAATGCGCTGAATTGGTTAAACAAGCGGTTGTGATCCTCTAACATTTCCTGCCGCAGACTATCGTTGTTCTGTTTCATTTCCTGCCGTAAAATCTCGTTGTTTTTTTCAAAACGTTCATCGAGCTTTTTATCCAGCATTTCCGAAATAGCATTTAAAAGTTCCATGTCCATTCTAATCACCTCTTAGTAGTTTTAATTATACAGGGTAGGGTAATGCTTTTCAAGACTAAACAATAGTTTTGAAAGCATAGTGGTTTTCTGTGGGGGTGGCTTGCTTGTTTTCATAAACGTCTGTCCTTCCTTAAAAAATTGTATTTTTAAATTCTTAAATCAAGATCAGTGAAAGAAGGTTACAACAGTAATGTTTGAAGAATTAACAAGTAAATCTACATTTGAGGAATGGTCTAAAATTCTATATCGCAAAAAACGAGTTAGAGTTAGCGAAGGAAGATTAGATAATATCGCTTGCCGCTTAAGCCTTATCAATAAATTTATAGGTCAACTCCCTGTTGACGAAATTAAACCATACCAAATCGATGATATGCTAACGGATTTATCGCAAAACAATCCAAACACCAATAGACCAATGGCAAAATGCACTTTAAAAGATGTTCGGGATATTACTGCAGCTGTTTTTGATATCCTGATCGAAAATGATTTAATGGTCAAGAATCCAGCGGCAGGCAGAGAGCTTCCACACGGGAATTTGTATAAGCGAAGAAGAGCGATAACCTTTTCAGAACAAATGCAGGTTATCAGTACCCCACATCGCTGCCGCGTGTGTGCCCTATTAATGATGTTTTGCGGATTAAGACGCGGAGAACTGATACCCCTTAGCTGGTCAGATCTTAAGCTGGATACAAGAATAGAAGTTGATATAAACAAATCGGTTTATAGAATGAAAAACAGAGCAAACATATTTATTATCAAATCGGGGGCAAAAAGCGAAGCAGGCGAGAGAACCGTACCAATTCCCTTGGACTTAGCTTTATTTTTGAAAAAAGAAAGAGAGAAAGCGGTCAGCCCATTTATTACTCATAAACTTAATGGGGAAATGCACACGCCGAGTTCTTGGAAAGCCATGTGGAATAGTTATCAATGCAGCTTAAATGCTGCTTATGGCTTTATGGTGCCGCGAAGCAAATATAGTCCTTATGGGCTACCGAAAGTAAAAAAATCTTTTACGCCTCATGATTTAAGACATACATATGCCACTTTACTTTATAAATCTGGCGTTGATGTTTTAACGGCCTCAAGATTATTAGGACACGAAAGCGTGGTAACGACTTTAGAAATATACACACATTTGGAAAAAAGCATGGTGAAAAAGTCAATAGATAAATTTGATGCTTATGTAAGAGAAATTTTTAAGGAAGCATTTTAATATCTTTCCTGGCAGTGTAGAGGTCAGCGGTTCGATCCCGCTATGCTCCACCACAACAAATAAATCCGAACCTTTTACCGATTGGTGATGGGTTCGGATTTGTTGCGTTTATTTAGAAAAACGACAGAATAAAAAAGGCAGGCGGAAATCTATCATAATCCGCCTGCCTTTTTGCCTATCCTTATTCACTGGTTTACGAAGTATGCAGCGCGTCAATTGGCTGCAGACGCGATGCCTTTGCGGCCGGATAACTGCCAAACAATATACCGATCACCGCGCAAAATGCGATGGCTGCCATACCGATGCCCCAGTTGATGGCTGCACTGCTGCCAGCAGCTGTATTATATGCACTGACAACAGCGGCGGATAAAACTAATCCGATCAAGCCTCCAAGGACGGAAAGGATGCATGACTCGCACAGAAATTGCAGCATAATATGCTGCCTTTTGGCGCCGACGGCTTTACGGATGCCGATCTCTCTTGTTCGCTCGGTTACGGATACAAGCATGATATTCATAATCCCGATACCGCCTACTAACAGGGAAATCGCAGCGATCCCTGCAAGCAGAAGCGACATGGTGTTGTTAACTTCATCCATTGTATCAAGAACATCAGATTGATTATTTACAGTAAAGCTGTCCTCATCCCTGGTGGTTTGCAATAAAAAAGACTCTACCATATTGATCGCCGCATTTACAGAATTGGAGCTTGAAGCTTTAATATAAAAAGTGGAAACTGATTTTTGGCCTGTAATACGCTCGGCTGTTGTATATGGAATCAAAATTTTGCTGTCATCCGATCCGACAAGACTGCTGCCCTGTTCTTCCAGCACGCCAATAACCTTATAATTTCTTTCTCCAATTGTGATGGTGCCGCCCACAGCGTCCCAAGTGCCAAATAAATCGGTTGCCGCTTCCGTGCCTATCACGGCGACATTAGTTGTCCATTCAATATCGGAATCTGCAATGAGACGGCCGCTTTGAATTGCTATATCCTGTACGTCAAAATAGTCGTTTGTAACACCAACAATAGAATAGGAACCGGTTTCGCCGTTATGCTTTACGGTTTGGCTGGTTGTAATAACCGGTGCTGTTTTATCAATTGCACCATAGCTGTTCAGTGTCTCAATACTGTCACGGCTGACAGATACGTCTTCTCCCGTAATCGAAGCGGTGATTTGATCTGAGCCCATGCTGGCGATGCTGTCCGTGATACCGCTGGTTGCGTTTTGTGTAATAGAAACGAGAATGACAACGGCCATAACGCCAATAATAATACCGAGCATGGTAAGAAAGGAACGCATTTTATTGTTATAGATTGCCCGGAGGGACAGCATGATGATTTTCAGCGTCATGTTCTTGCCTCCCTTTCTGTTAATATGCCGTCATGAACATATACCTTGCGCTGTGCCTGCCCGGCGACACTGCTGTCATGCGTAATCAAAACAATGGTATTGCCCGCTTGGTGCAAGCCTTTAATAATCCCCATGATCTCAGCGCCGGAAGAGGAGTCAAGGTTTCCGGTTGGCTCGTCTGCCAGAATAATAGACGGTTCCGCAGCAAGCACACGGGCAATGGCAACCCTTTGCTGCTGCCCGCCCGAAAGCTGTGCCGGCTTGTGTTTCATGCGGTCGGCAAGTCCTACTTGTGCAAGCGTCCTTTCCACTCTCTCACGCCGCTCGGCTGGAGAGAGCTTATGATACAAAAGCGGCATTTCTACATTTTCGTACGCAGTAAGCTCGGGAAGAAGATTAAACTGTTGAAAAATAAACCCAATTTTTTTGCTCCTGATTTCAGAAAGCTCATTTTCCGTACAATTGTCCACATACTCGCCGTCAAGGATATAATCCCCGGAGTCAGGGATATCTAAGCAGCCAATAATGTTCATCAGCGTTGATTTACCACTGCCGGATGGCCCGAGAATGGATACAAATTCTTTCGGCTTCACATGGAGATTAATATCGTGAAGAACATCCACCTGTTCATCGCCTAGAGAATAGGATTTATAAATGTGTTTTAGCTTTATCATGTTGACCCCTCCGTTAATTGCCGCCCATGCCGCCGGGAAATCCACCCTCTCCATTGGGCGGCATATTGTTGGGATCAAAATTTTCGAAATCAAAATCACCAAAGTCCATTCCGCCGCCTCCGGGGAATCCGCTCATACCGCCGAAACCGCCTTGGCTTTCGCTGTCTGAACCGGTTTGTGTAGAAGTAATCTTTGTAATTACAATCAAGTCGCCCTCGGCAAGCTCATCACTTTCGATGAGAATATAGCTGCCATCACTCATTCCGGTTTCAACCGTGACTTTTGTGAGGTTGGAAACATCAAGCTGATCCTCTTCATATTCTGTCCCTTCAGCAGCGCCGCTTGGCGCAAGATAAACATAATTTTGATCACCGGAGGTACGGACGGCGTCAACAGGAACAAGTAAGCCTTCGCCGCTGGATTCAATAACAATTTCAGCCGAAGCACTCATGCCCGGGTATACGCCCTCCACATAGTCCACTTGTGCGGTTATTTGATAAGCCGTCGTACCGCCGCTGGAGCTTCCATTATAGGAAACAGCCGTAACCCTGCCGGTATAGCTGCCATCGACGGCGTCAATTGTAAAATCTACCTCCTGCCCTACTTTAACAGTGGAAATGTCAAGCTCATCTACGGCAATTCCCATGGTAAAGCCGTCTGTGCCCATTACCATCGCAATTTGGCTGTTCGCGGCTAATTCATCCTCTGTAGAGATAGGAAGCTCAATCAGAATACAGTCGTAAGGCGCTGTGAAATCGGTTTCGCTGCCATTTTCCTCTTTTATCACTGCGATCACCGCGCCTTCTTCCACCTTGTCGCCAACCTCGTAGTTTACAGCCGTGACCGTACCCGCCTTTGCTGTTGCAAGCGTTTCTTTGGAAACAGGCGACAGAGTTCCGCTTCCACTAATCGTGGTATCCACATTTCCTGTAGTAATTGTTTCAACATTATATGTGGTAATGCTGGTGTTCTTTCCTGTGTTTCTGCCAACCAGCTTTGGAATAAAAATCACACCGAGAATCACCACAGCAAGAACAACGGCGGATATCACGATGATTTTTGCCTTTTTATTGCTTCTTTTGGACACGGCCTTTGTGCTGCCCTTTGCTCTGATATTATTTGTTTTCGTCGTCATAGCGTTTTGTTCCTTTCGGTTGTGAATTACTGGTTTATTCAATAAATGATTGATTTCGTGGATAAGAGCTGTGCTAAGATAAGCCGGAATAACAATGTCTTCAAATCCACTGTCACTTGGATTCCTGAATTCTGCGGATAACTGAATTTTTGCCGCCTGCTTATCCCGGCGTAAGGCGCCGCTTGCCTTCGTAATATTTTCCGCTGCCTGCTTTACGGAATCTGCTACGGATTCGGTGGGGATTCCAAGAATTTGAGCAAGACGGGCTGTGCTGAGATTTCCATAGACATTCATTAAATAAGCCGGTTTCAAATCGTTTGGCAATAATTCGGTTTCTGCCACAAACTGCTGGTATTTTTTAGCCACCTGAGGCACGGGTAAGGATTCAAACTCAGGATCATCCTCCACGCCGATTAAATACAGCTTTAAAAGATTGCTATGGAGAATTTCTCTGAAATCCTCTTTTGGAGCGGTTTGAGCGCTTATAATTTGTTCCAAAGAGGCTTTCCATGCTTTTATTAGAAGCGGCGCGCCTCTGCAAACATGTTCCGTTAGCTGGAAGCTGATGAACCAAGCTTTTTTCAGATGGGCGTCAATCAGGGCTTCAAGCGCTTTTCCATTTCCTTTTTTTATTCTTTTAAATGTTTCATAATCCACGTACTCGTCCTCCGTTGCTTTGGATTGCAGCTCAATAGCCGCTTTGGAGAGGAAAATGATTTTAGGCTCCGTTGTTCTGTGTCCCTGATTAGGACTTGGCCGGTTGATTTGAAGAACAACAGAAGGCGGCTGTATGGCTGTGCCATCTAAGATAATAGCTGCGCACACTAAAATCGCCCTAAAGAAGCTGTGAATTCTAGGTGAATGTTGGCGTCCTTTTCAGCAGGGGAATCGTAAAAGTTATATGGGAGTGCTATAATAGAAAGAGCACAGGAAACAAAAACGGCGCCTTTAGCCAATGTTAAGGCGGAGCTGCTAAAATAAAAATAATTTCACGCAAGGAGATTATATAGTATGCGTTTACTGATCGCGGAGGATGACACAAGATTATTGAAGTCCTTGAAGCATATTTTTGAAGCCAACCAATATATGGTAGATGCCGTTTCAAACGGTATGGATGCGCTAGCCTATGCAGAAAGCGAAGAATATGACGGGTTGATTTTTGATATTATGATGCCTGGAATGGATGGAGTAGAAGTGTTGAAACGCCTGAGAGAGAAGGGAGTTTGTACGCCTGCTTTGTTTTTAACTGCTAAAACGGAAATCGACCAGCGGGTAGAGGGCCTGGATGCGGGCGCGGATGATTATCTGCCGAAGCCGTTTTCCACACCGGAATTGCTTGCGCGTGTCAGAGCGATGCTGCGAAGGCGTGACAACTATGTACCGGATCTATGTAAATTTGGAGGACTCATTCTAAACCGTTCCACCTATGAGCTCCAATGTGAGGACAAGAAAACAGCTTTGAGCGGCCGGGAGTTTCAAATTATGGAAATGCTTATGGACCGTCCAAACTTCATTATCCCGATTGATGATTTTATGTCCCACGTTTGGGGCTGGGAGAGCGATGTGGATGTTAGTGTGATTTGGGTGCATATTTCCAATATCCGCAAAAAGCTTGCTTCTATGAAGGCAAACGTTGAAATTCGATTTATTCGCGGGGCAGGCTATAAGCTGGAGGAAGCCAATGATTTATAAATTACGAAAAAATTTTATAAAGATCTGTATTCTTTCCTTTACAGCGGTTTTTGTGATCTTGCTTATATCCATCTTTTTAGTCACAACAGCGCAAACCAACCGGTCTCTTGATATGCTTGCCGATGTTGTATCCTCTAATGACGGTACTTTCCCTGAATGGAATGAATTCAGTAATGCCCCGAATCCTCCGCCCATGCCTGATGGATTAAACTCGGAGTCTCCTTTTACCACCCGTTTTTTCACTGTGCGCTTTGACCGCAGCACAAACGTTTTGTCTGCGGATATTCGATCAATTGCCAGCGTATCGTGGGACGAGGCGATTGCCTATGCTGAAAAGGTGATGGAGTACTCAGACGAGCGGGGCTGGATAGGCGATTTCCGCTATAAGAGATACGACACGGCGGCGGGACAGGCTGTTGTATTCATAAACGGGCTGAATACCAAACAAAGCAATCAACAGTTTATGCTTGCCGCCTCATTGGTTTTCGCTGCGAGCAGTATTGTGATTATTATTTTGATTGTTCTCATTTCCCGAAGGGCTGTTAAGCCTGCGGCTGAGAGCTATGAAAAGCAAAAACAATTTATTACCGACGCGAATCATGAGCTTAAAACGCCCCTGACATTGATTTGTACCAACCTTGATATTATGGAAACGGAGATCGGAGCAAATGAATGGCTTTCCGATATTCGGGAAGAAGCTGAAATAATGACGGAACTGGTTAACCGCCTGGTATCTCTCGCTCGAATGGATGAGGACGGCACTAAACTCACTAAAGAGCCTTTTTCACTCAGCGAAGTCGTTTTGGATACCGTATCTGCATTTGCACAGCATATTAACAGCCAACGGAAAAGACTTCTGACAGATGTTCCTGACCATATTAGCTATCACGGAAATGAAGCGGCTATGCGGCAGCTTATTTCTATCCTGCTGGATAATGCTGTAAAGTACTGCGATCCGGATGGAATGATAAGAGTAACTCTCCGGGGAGGGAAACACCCCGTCATCCTGGTTGATAATTCTTACATGGCTGTAGGACGCATGGAGCTTGACCGGCTGTTTGACCGGTTTTATCGTGCGGACAAAGCGAGGACGTACGGGAGCGGCTTCGGCATAGGCCTTTCTATCGCGAAAGCCATAGTAGAAAAACATCATGGCAATATCAAGGCATCCCCTTTGGAGGACAATATGATTCGGTTCCAAGTGAGTTTATAGCGGTAAGTATCTTTCGGCCTTTATTGTTTTTGGGCAGAAGACCTTTGCCTGTTTTGTAATGCCGTTGGGGATCTTTTCCCACAAGGGGCATGATTTATATGGTGTATGCTGTGAAGGGAAAACGAATAAAAGCATTGGCTTAAAGCCAGATGATCCAGACGGGCTTTGATCCCGCTATATTTTTGAGAGACCCCAAAATTTAAAGGATAAATTTGAGGCTCGTTAATTTTGGGCGGCGTGCTGCTGCAAGTACAGTAGGGCTTCATGCGGCGGCAGTGCATAAATAGATACGGGAACCGGAAAGGCAAGATCAGAGAGAAGGCGGTTTGAATAAGAAGGGGCAGGATACCCCTTTTCCAGGAAAGCAGTCCTACCACCATGGCCTAAACAAACTGAAAGCCAGCGCCTAAATGGCGCTGGCTTCTCTTTTGGCCTGATAGGCCGAAATTCATGCCACGCCTTTTAGCTGTGGCGATGAATGGCACGAGGCTATGGCTTGACCCTCAGTACCTGTCCGGGATAGATCCGGTTGGGGTCGTAAATGCAGCAGTTAAGCTGCAGCAGGCGTTCCACTGTGGTATTGTACCGGTCGGCAATCGAGGACAAGGTATCTCCCTGGCGGACGATATACCATTTGGATGCCACCGGAAATTGGGTGGCGATCCGCAGCACCTGTCCGGGATAAATCTGGTTTACGTCGCTGATGCCGTTATACCTGGCGATATCGTTGACCGAGGTGTCAAATTTTTCCGCGATGTTCCATAGGGTGTCCCCTGGGCGCACCGTATAATTGACAGTAGCCAAAATGGCAGCTCTCCTTTCTAAACATGAAAATAGGGGCCTGTATCATCTTATGCCGCATGGGGGAAAAGGGGTACAAGGAGAAAAACAAAAAGAAATCGCCCTTGATCGGAGAGAAAGGCCAAGTTTCCCCTTGCATGGAGGTGGGAATTGGTATAAAATAAAGCTACTTACGATTGAGAAACGATGAGGGAGATTGAAACCATGACGAGAACTGAAATCGCGAGCTTGTATCAAAGTCCAGCCTCTTTCAGCGGAAAAAAGGTTACGGTCTGCGGCTGGGTGCGAACCATCCGGGATTCCAAGGCCTTAGGCTTTATGGAACTGAACGACGGCAGCTGCTTTAAGGGCGTCCAGGTGGTCTTTGAGGATAAGAAAATTGATAACTTTAAGGAAATCGCCAAGCTGAACGTAGGAGCGGCGGTGACCGTTAACGGTGAGTTTGTGGAAACTCCTCAGGCGAAGCAGCCTTTTGAGCTTCACGCCTGTGAAATTCTGGTGGAAGGCCCGTCTTCTCCGGAATATCCGCTTCAAAAGAAGCGCCACAGCTTGGAGTACTTGAGAACCATCGCCCATCTGCGGCCTAGGGCAAACACCTTCTCCGCGGCGTTCCGGGTGCGTTCCGCGGCGGCCTTTGGCATCCACAAGTTTTTCCAGGAGAGGGGCTTTATTTACGCCCATACGCCGATTCTCACCGGCAGCGACTGCGAGGGCGCCGGCGAAATGTTTACCGCCACCACCTTGGATCTTGAGGATCCGCCCAGAGGCGAGGACGGCAGAATCGATTTTTCCCAAGATTTCTTTGAAAAGCACACCTCCTTGACGGTATCCGGACAGCTGGAAGCGGAATGCATGGCTATGGCATTCGGAAAGGTTTATACCTTCGGCCCTACCTTCCGGGCGGAAAAATCCTATACCCAGCGCCATGCCGCGGAGTTTTGGATGATCGAGCCGGAGATTGCTTTCGCGGATTTAAACGACGACATGGATCTGGCCAGGGATATGATGAAATATGTTATCCGCTATGTAATGGATACCTGTCCTCAGGATCTGCAGTTTTTCAACCAGTTTGTGGATAAGGGCCTGATCGACCGGCTGACCCATATTGTGGAATCGGATTTTGCCCATGTGACCTATACGGAAGCGGTGGAGATCCTGAAAAAGCATAACAGCCAGTTCGAGTACCAGGTGGACTGGGGCGTGGATTTGCAGACTGAGCATGAGAAATACCTGACTGAGCAGGTGTTCCAGAAGCCGGTATTTGTTACGGATTATCCCAAGGAGATCAAGTCCTTCTATATGCGCATGAATGACGACGGCAGGACTGTGGCCGCCATGGACATGCTGGTGCCGGGCATCGGGGAGATCATCGGCGGCAGCCAGCGTGAGGAGCGCCTGGATCGGCTGACCGCGCGGATGAAGGAGCTGGGCCTCAAGGAAGCGGATTACTGGTGGTATTTGGATCTGCGCCGCTTCGGAACCAACAAGCACGCGGGATTTGGCCTGGGCTTTGAGCGGCTGATTATGTACCTTACCGGAATTCAGAACATCCGGGACGTGCTTCCATTCCCAAGGACTACGGGAGTAGCGGAGTTTTAAGAGGAAAGAACCTTTTTTCGGAATTTGCATATCCTATCAGTATAAGGGCAGGCGGCGGCCTGCCCTTTCTTTTGTGAAAAACGTTGAAAATGCAGGAAAAACTAAAAAGACTTGCATTTTTCTGTTGGATGGTTTAAAATAACCTATGGTTTTGGCTGATGATTGCAATTACCGCAAGGAGGATTCTCATGTTGGATTATTTATCGCTTGATAAAGCGCAGCTGCGGCAGAAGCAGCGGCTTTTGCAAAAGTCCTACGATGATTTTAAGGCAAAAGGATTAAAGCTGGATATGTCCAGAGGCAAGCCGGGAGCGGATCAGACCGACTTGTCCGGAGGCATGTTCGACATTTTAAATAAGGATTCGGATTTTCGCTGCAAAAGCGGGGTGGACTGCCGTAATTACGGTTTGCTGGAGGGTATTCCGGAAATGCGCGAGATGTTCGCTCAAATGCTGGGAGTATCGGCGGAAAATGTGTTTGTGGGAGGCAACTCCAGCCTCAATATGATGTTCGACGCCATTTCCTGTATGATGAGCCAGGGAATCGGCGGATGCGAGCCCTGGAACCGTCAGGGCGCCATTAAATTCCTGTGTCCGGTGCCTGGCTATGACCGTCATTTTGGAATTACGGAATTTTTCGGCATCGAGATGATCAATGTTCCCATGACTGACTTAGGCCCCGATATGAATATCGTGGAGGAATTGGCCGCATCTGATGACAAAATCAAGGGAATCTGGTGTGTGCCAAAGTATTCCAATCCCCAGGGAATTACTTATTCAGATGAAACCGTCCGCCGCTTCGCGGCATTGAAGCCTGCGGCTAAGGATTTTCGCATTATGTGGGATAACGCCTACGCGGTTCATGATTTAAATGATACGCCGGACCATCTCTTAAACCTGATGGATGAATGCCGAAAAAACGGCAGCGAGGATCTTCCTATTCTGTTCTGCTCCACGTCGAAGATTACCTTCCCAGGCTCCGGCGTAGCCGCTATGGCGGCATCGGAAAGCAATATGGCGGTGTTTAAAAGAAAGTACCAATACCAAACCATTGGCTATGATAAGCTGAACCAATTGAAGCATGTACGCTATTTTGGAGATTATCAGGGGCTTCTGGATCATATGCAGCTTCATCGGGCGATTTTAGAGCCGAAATTTCAGACTGTGCTCAGCATTTTGGATGAGGAATTGCTGGGAAGGGGAGTAGCCGCCTGGACAAAGCCGAACGGCGGTTATTTTGTCAGCGTCAACGTGCTTTCCGGCTGCGCTTCCAAGGTGGTTGCCCTGTGCAAGGAGGCAGGCGTAGCGCTGACCAATGCCGGGGCTACCTATCCCTACGGCAAGGACCCTAACGACAGCAACATCCGTTTAGCGCCCACTTACCCGCCGGTCTGCGAGCTGGAGACGGCGATGCAGCTTTTCTGCATCTGCGTCAAGCTGGCGGCGGTGGAAAAGCTTCTGGAAAAAATGTAAGGGAAAGAATCCATTATCACGGCATTTGCGCTGCAAACGGCCGCCGGAGCATCCGGCGGCCGTTGCTTTTGACCGCTTCAGCAAGGCTGCTGTCAGGTAAAGCACAGGGCGTTGGAAAGCGGCGGGCGGCAGCGTGGAAACGGAGGCGGCGAAGGATTTTTAGGCGGGCGGAATTATGAGGCCATCTTCCGGCCGGTACTGTCAGGGCAGCGGATGCCGGAGGCTTATTCGGCAAACAGAACGCTTCACGGTTAATGGGCTGCGGGGGATAAAACACCCTGATTTTCTTGCTGCGGCAGGCCCGTTGCCGTGCAAAGCCCGACAGACGATTCTATATGAAAATTCGCGGCGGTTTTTTCTGGAAATTTAACCGTGGTACGTAAATATTTCCAAATTCTGCCTTGCTGCGGCAGGACATTCCATTGACTTTTTCGTCTAAAAAACATATAATTAATTTTGTTACGTCTGCGAGTGGATATTGAAAGCTGTTTTGGGGGACGTTTTCTCATATTTCTTCGCGGATACCAAACTACATTGGAGGATTTGCGCATGAAGCGAGTAGCAAAACCGGTATTTTTTATCGTTGCCCTCCTGATCATCGCCCTGAGCTGTATGGCGTTTTTCGGCGTCCACGGCAGGAACGGAGATATCCCTGTTACCTACATAAAGGGGCTTAACGATATCAGATGGGGTATTGACATCAAAGGCGGCGTGGAGGCTACCTTCAGCCCCGCGGACGGCGTGCAGGCTACAAGAGAGGATATGGAGTCCGCGAAGGCCATTATTGAGCTCCGTATGGTGAATAACAACATCACCGATTATGAGCTTTACGCGGATTACGATAACGGAAAGGTCATCGTCCGCTTTCCTTGGAAAGAGGATGAGACCGACTTCGATCCGGAAGCTGCCGTAGAGGAGCTTTCCGCAACCGCCCTGCTGACCTTCCGGGAGGGCGGGGAATATGAAACCACCGAGGTGGGCTCGGACGGACAGCCGATCTATAAGACGCCTGCGGGAACTACCGCTGAGAACGTGATTATGGACGGTAAGGACGTGGTGTCCGCCAAGGCCGGTATGATTCAGGACGATAACGGCGCTCAGCAGTTCGTAGTGGATCTGGAATTTAACGACGAGGGCAGGGAGCTGTTCGGCGAGGCCACCAGCCGGCTGGTGGGACAAACCATCTCCATTTGGATGGACGACGTGATGATCTCTCAGGCTACGGTAAAGGAAGCGATCACCGAAGGAAAATGTAATATCTCCGGCAACTTCACTTCCTCTGAGGCAGCCGCTTTAGCCAGCAAGATTCAGGCCGGCGCCTTGCCCTTTAAACTGGAAACCACGAACCTGAGAACCATTAACCCGACCCTGGGCGCTTCCGCCCTGAACGCGATGGCTTTGGCCGGCGCGATCGCTTTGGTGCTGGTCTGCCTGTTTATGTTAATTGTATACAGGGTGCCGGGCTTTGTAGCCTGCATCGCCCTGCTGGGACAGGTCGCCTTGTCTCTGGCCTGTGTCTCCGGCTTCTTTAACTTTGTGCCCAGCTTCACCCTGACCTTGCCTGGCATCGCCGGCGTGATTCTTTCCATTGGTATGGGTGTGGACGCCAATATTATTACCAACGAGCGCATCAAGGAGGAACTGAGAGCTGGCAAAACCTTGGATGGCGCCATCCGTACCGGCAGCAAGACAAGCTTCGCCGCGATTTTTGACGGCAATATTACGGTAATCATCGTGGCCGTGATCCTGATGCTGGTGTTCGGGCCGAGCAATATCTTGTCCGGCATTTTCGGCGCTTCCACTACCGGGACTATTTACTCCTTCGGCTATACCCTGCTGGTGGGCGTCATCGGCAACTTCCTCATGGGCGTCACCGCCTCCCGCCTGATGCTTTCTTCCCTGTCGGGATATAAGTTCATGCGCAAAAAATCTTGGTATGGAGGTGGCGCAGAATGAAATTCCATCAGTTTAAAATCAGATTTGTAGAAAATAAGAAGATTTTCTTCGGGATTTCTATCGCCGTATTGCTGATCGGCGTAATCTTTAATGTGATCTTCGGCGCGAGGCTGGATATTCAGTTTACCGGCGGCGCGATCGTGAACTACTCTTTTACCGGAGAGATCAATACCGACGAGCTGGCGGCTCTGGTAGAGGAAACTACCGGAAAAAGCGTCAATGTCAATGAGAGCACCGACATTGTGGCTGGTGAGGATGGCACGATTAACAATAACGTATCTATCGAGTTTGCCGGCAACGACGCCTTGTCTCTGGAGGGCCAAAAGGCTATGGAGGACGCGATTCAGGAAAAATATCCGGATAATGGCTTTCAAAAGCTGGAGTCTGACTCGGTTGACCCGGTCAACGGGGAAAAGTTCCTGCTGAAATGTCTTTGCGCGGTAGGCTTAGCCGCCGTGCTGATGATTATTTATATCGCTTTCCGGTTCCGTAAAATCGGCGGCTGGTCCGCCGGCGTGGTAGCTGTTATCGCGCTGCTGCACGACGTGGCGGTTATTTACTTTACCTTTGTGGTGTTCCGGATGCCGGTAGACGACAATTTCATCGCTGTGGTTCTGACGATACTGGGCTACTCGCTGAACGATACCATCATCATTTACGACCGTATTCGTGAAAACAGGAGGATTATGGGCCCCAGAGCCGAGATCGGCGAACTGGTCAATACCAGCATCAATCAGACCCTGACCCGTACCATCAATACCTCTGTGGCTACTGTAATGGCCGTAGGCGTTGTAGTCGTGGTGGGCCTGGTATACAATTTGTCTTCTGTGGTAACCTTCGCCCTCCCGCTGATGTTCGGTATCATCTGCGGCTGCTATTCCAGCACCTGTATTACCGGCCCTCTTTGGGTGGTATGGCGCCGGTACCGCGCGAAAAAATTGGATGCAAAAAAAGCATAAATCCGGTAAAGCTAACATAGAGAATTTGAAAAGGCCATTCGCGGCGCGCGGATGGCCTTTTTGAAAGGAGGAAAAGCTTTGGCGCTGGGAATTTCAACGGCCTGCCTTTATCCTATGGCGATGGAGGACAGCCTGCAGACCCTGATCGACTCAGGATTTCGGGAATTCGAAATTTTTATCAATACCTATTCCGAGATGGAGCCGGAATTTCTGACCATGCTGGAAGAAAAGCTGAAGCCTCAGGGATGCCGGGTGAAGTCCTTGCATCCATTTACCTCAGGGTTTGAATCTTATCTGTTGTTTTCCAATTACGAGCGGCGGTTTCAGGATGGCGCTTCCTTTTACCGCAGGTATTTTGAAATGGCCCGGCGGCTGGGAGCGGAAATCCTAGTGATTCACGGTGACCGCAGCTTTGAAAAAAGCGGCCTGAATGACCGGGAATACTATGACCGGTTTGGAATCCTTTCCCGGATCGCCAGAGAATACGGCGTCACGCTGGCTCAGGAAAACGTAAACGCCTTCCGCAGCCAGGACTGCGGCTTTATACGGAATATGCGGGAATATTTAAAAGAAGACGCAAGCTTTGTGCTGGATGTGAAGCAGGCCGTCCGCTCGGGAAGGGATCCCTATGAAATGTGCGAGGCTATGGGAAAAAACTTAGTTCATATCCATATTAATGACAACAGGCCCGGACGCGACTGCCTGCTGCCGGGACGCGGGGAAATGGATTACGCGCGGCTGCTGAGTATTCTCAGAGAGAACCATTATCGAGGGGATTTCATTATCGAGGTGTATCGGAAGGATTTTGCTCAGATTTCCGAGCTGGCAGACGCTTACCGCTTTCTTCAATCCGCTGGCTTTGAGTCCTGCTTTGGATAAATTTTCTTGCGGGGAAAGAAACTGTGTGTTATACTACAATTGTAGCAATGCTTTCGCTTTTATCGTGAAATTGATTTTTGTCACGCGCTTTATTAAAGGAGGGAAAGAGTTTTGAAGTGTCCGTTTTGTGGTTATGAGGAAAGCAGGGTAGTGGACTCCAGGCCCGCCGACGACGGGGAAAGAATCCGCAGAAGACGGGAATGCCTGGGCTGCGGCAAGCGCTTCACCACCTATGAGGTGATCGAGACGGTTCCTGTAATTGTCATTAAAAAGGATAAGTCCCGGGAAGTGTTCGACCGGAATAAGCTGATTAACGGCCTGCTGAGGGCTTGCGCCAACCGGCCGATTTCCATTGCCGCCATTGAAAAAATGGTGGATGATATTGAGGCGAAGCTTCAAAATTCTCTCGACCGGGAGGTTTCCTCCACTCTGATTGGGGAGTATGCCATGGAGGCGCTGAAAGAGGTGGATGAGGTAGCCTATGTGCGTTTTGCTTCAGTCTACCGGCAGTTCAAGGATATTAATTCCTTCCTGGAGGAATTAAACCAGTTGATGAAAAACAAGAATTAGAAAAAGCTTAAGCCGCCGGATTCCGAATCCGGCGGCTTTTTTTGCCTTTCAAAACATAAGAATGCCGCTTAAGGCATAAGCTTCACTAAGGGGGGATTGCGGTGAGATTTTTTGTGCTGACCAAAAAGAAGCTGTTAGCCTTTGGATGCTGTGTGCTGGTAGGAGCGCTGGCGGTAATGATCGGATTCCAAGGGGCGGGCGCTATTTTGCAGACAGTGGCGTCTCCGCGGAAAAGCCCGATTTATTCCGTACAAAGAGAGGATAAGGTGGTTTCCCTTACCTTCGATACCGCTTGGGGAAACGGGCAGACAGAGGATATCCTGAATATTCTGGAGCAATACGAAGTGAAAAGCACCTTTTTTGTCACAGGGGAATGGGCCCAGGAATATCCGGAAATGGTGAAAGCGATGAGCGGCCAGGGACACGACGTATGCAACTATTCCGACACACATCCCCATATGCCTCAGGTCGGAAAGGAACAGCAGCTGGCGGAAATTACCGGATGCAATGAAAAAATTAAGGAGATCACCGGACTTAGTCCTATTTTATTCCGGGCGCCCTACGGCGATTACGATAATTCGGTGGTGGAAGCCGCCAATGACCTGGGAATGTACTGTATCCAGTGGAATATTGACAGCTACGACTGGCAGGATCCTTCTCCGGAAAACATGAAAAACAGGCTCTCGTCCCAGTTGAAGCCAGGCTCCATCATCCTTCTGCACAACGGCGCAGAGGCCACGGTTCAAACCTTGCCCGCCGCGATAGCGGCTATCCAGGGAGAGGGATATCAAATTGTACCGGTTTCCCAGCTGCTGCTGTCCGGTTCCTACCTTGTGGACCATGAGGGCAGGCAGGTCCCGCAGCCGTAGCGCCCCGCGGCTTAGAATTTTGAAGATGCGTTTAACAAAATGCTGTAATCATCAGGAGGTTTATCGTCAAATAACTGAAATAAAGTCAGATCTCCGATTTTACCATTACCATAGGCCTTTTGGTGAAAGCACGCGAAAAGCGTAGGGAGGATCAGTAAAAACTGATCCTCCCTACGCTTTTTGTTTTAAGACTCAGCTTACAAATCGATTTTATCCAAAATACCAGAGAGCTTGGCGATGGCCACGCCGTAATTGGTAATAGGCACGCCTTGGCTTTTAGCCCGGTTAATACGGGACATGACATGGCGGCGGTTAAACATGCAGGCGCCGCAGTGGATAATCAGGTCATAGCCGGATAAATCCTCGGGAAAGGCGGGCCCTCCCACTACGTCCACCGCGAGCCCCTGGCCCACCTTGTTTCGCAGCATCCGCGGAAGCTTTTCACGGCCAATGTCCTCTGATAAAGGAGCGTGTGTGCAGGCCTCAGCGATCAGCACCTTGGAGTGTTCCGTCAGGCTCTCGATGGCAGCCGCGCCCTGGACAAACTCGGAGAGATCTCCTTTGTAGTTAGCGAACAGCACCGAAAAGGAGGTGAGCCTGCTCTCTTTTGGCTTTTTGTCATAAACGGTTTTAAACACTTGAGAATCAGTGATAATCCATTTCGGCGGCTGCTTCAAAGCGGAAAGGGCCTCATCCAGCTTGTCTGTGGTACAGCTCATCACCAGACATCTGTGATCCAAAAGATCCCGGATAGTCTGCACCTGGGGCAAAATCAGCCGGCCCTTTGGCGCTTGGATATCCTGAGGCATTACCAGAAGCACACAATCCCCCTGAGACACCAGATGTCCCGTGATGCTCTCCTGCTCGTAATCCTCGGGCAGAAGCCGGATCAGCTCCTCACGAACCTTGTCGATGCCTTCCCGGGTTTTGGTGCTGACCAGTACGGGGGAAAGGCCGTAATCCCTTTTCAGGGTGTCCGCATAGGCTTGGGGGTTCTCTAAAAGATCCAGCTTATTCACCACGGCCAGAATCGGCGTTTTTTTCTGTTTCAAAAGAGAAAGCCACTCTTTTTCCTCGGTGACGGGACGGCCGTCAAACACCAGAACAGCGATGTCTGTTTTCTCCAAAGCCTGCCGGGTTTTTTCCACCCTAAGCCTGCCCAGTTCGCCCTCGTCGTCAAAGCCGGCGGTATCGATCAGCATGCAGGGGCCGATGCCGTGAATCTCCATGGCCTTATAAACAGGATCCGTGGTGGTGCCGGCGAAATCGGAAACCAAAGCGGTCTCTTGGTTGGTGATGGCGTTGATCAGAGAGGATTTCCCGCTGTTCCGCTTACCATATAAACCGATATGGACGCGGTTGGCGCTTGGGGTGCTTGACAGGCTCATGGCTGGAGCCTCCTTTCAAAAATACACGGTGTATTTAGTGCGCGGGCAAAAAGCGAAGCCGCTGCTCATGCGTTTCGCTATTTGCAATTAAATTTTTGGCATTAGTGGTATTACAGCTCCCCGAAGGGCGGCGGACCTTCGCGAAAGAACAGCTGCTCCTCCGGCAGGGATTTTATCGCTATTATTCAACCACCGCGGCATCGGGAAAGCTGCGGGATATTCTTAAAAACGGAAATCCCGCATGCCGTTTTCCATTTCGTTCAGGTGCTTCAGCACCACCTGGCGGACCTTTTCGCTGGGAATCTTGGGAATTTCGCTTTGGATCAGCTTTAAGCCCTTTTCCTTGGTATCGGGCGACGCGTAATCCTCTAAGTATTCCTTCAGGGTCATTAAAGCGTTAGGCTGGCAGCAGTTGGCGATCTGCCCGCTTTTTACCAGGCGCATAAACCGGTCGCCGGTGCGGCCCTCCCGGTAGCAGGCAGTGCAGAAGCTGGGAATATACCCCATCCCCAGCAGCCAGTTGACTACCTGGTCCAGGGTACGGGTGTCGCTGACCTCGAACTGGGCGGAATCCTCTTCCTCCTCCTCGCAGTAGCCGCCTACAGAGGTGCGGGAGCCGCCGCTGATTTGGGAAACGCCCAGATGGAGCACTCTTTCCCGGGTTTTCTGGGTTTCCCGGGTGGAGATGATAATACCGGTGTAGGGGACGGCGATCCGGAGAACCGCTACGATTTTAGCGAAAATATCGTCGTTGATCCCGTTTTCAAATTCGTCGGGATTGATGTCGTCGGCAGGGCGGATTCTCGGCACGCTGATGGTGTGAGGGCCGACGCCCTTAGCGGCCTCCAGATGCTCGGCGTGCATCAGCAGGCCCACAAAATCATAGCGGTAGAGGTTCAGGCCGAACAGGACGCCGCAGCCTACGTCGTCGATGCCGCCGTCCATCGCCCGGTCCATGGCCTCTGTGTGGTAAGCATAGTTGGATTTCGGGCCGGTAGGATGAAGCTGCTCGTAAGCCTTCTTATTGTAGGTTTCCTGGAACAAAATGTAGGTGCCGATGCCGGCCTCCTTCAGCTTGCGGTAATTTTCCACCGTAGTGGCGGCGATGTTTACATTCACCCGGCGGATGGCGCCGTTTTTATGCTTGATGGAATAGATAGTCTTAATGCTTTCCAGAACATACTCAATGGGATTGTTCACCGGATCCTCGCCGGTTTCCAGAGCCAGGCGCTTGTGTCCCATATCCTGAAGGGCGATGACCTCCCTGCGGATTTCATCCTGGGTCAGCTTTTTCCGGCAGATATGCTTGTTTTTGTAGTGGTAGGGGCAGTAGGTGCAGCCGTTGACACAGTAATTGGACAGATACAGCGGGGCGAACATAACGATACGGTTCCCGTAGAAATCTTTTTTAATTTGTTCCGCCAAACGATACATTTTCTCGTTTTCCTCCGGCAGATCGCAGTCCAGAAGCACCGCCGCCTCCCGGTGGGTCAAGCCCTTCAGGCTTGCTGCCTTTTGCAGCAGGGCTTCGATCAGCTCCTTGTTGGATTTATTTTTCTCCGCGTAGTCCAGAGTGTCTAAAATCTCCTCGTCACTGATAAATTCTTCCGCTTTGCTGGATTTTACATCATACATAACGCTCTATCTTCTTTCTTTCAAAAATATTTTGGATGGAAATATGATTTGTCAGCGGGGAACACGTTCCAACGCTGTAATCTGCTGTTCTAAAAGCTTGCGGTCCTCGATTACGTGGGTTTCTCCGAGCTTTGCCGGATAAATCTCGTAATACCGCTTATATTTAGTGGGAGTAACCTTTCGCATTACCACGTTGGCTCCGCAGGAGAACACATCGTTTTTTTCACTGCCGCTCAGAACGCCAAGAGAAGTGGTAGCGGGAAGGTTCAGCTTGGGAAGCAGGATGCGGGCGAGAGCCACAACCCGTTTGGTGGTTTCGGTGCTGCCGCTGGAAAGCTCTCGCAAAGGCGTGTCGGGATGGGGAATAAAGGGTCCCATGCCGGCCATATCGCAGCCAATCTCCTGAAGCAGGAGAAGGTCGTCGGCCAGGGTTTCCGCTGTTTGACCGGGCAGGCCGATCATAAATCCGCTGCCGGTTTCATAACCCAGACGCTTTAAGACTTTTAGACAGGCTATCCGCTGCTGTAAAGAGGAATCTGGATGAAGAGCGGAGTAAATTTCAGGGTCGGCGGTTTCGTGCTTCAGCAGGTACCGGTCGGCGCCGCATTCCCGCAGATACGCGTAAGCCTCCTCCGGCATCTCGCCGCAGCTCAGGGTGATGGCCATGCCTGTTTTTTTGATCTCCTTCACCAGGCCGCCCAGGATTTTCGGCGTAAACCATGGATCCTCTCCGGACTGCATCACCAGGGTGCGGTAGCCGGCACGGGCGGCGGCAGAAGCCGTGTCTACGATTTCATCAGGCGTCATGCGGTAACGGTGCAGGGCTTGGTTCCTACAGTTTAGTCCGCAGTAAACGCATTTTCGACGGCAGATATTCGAAAACTCCAGGATCGCCCGGATATCCACATAATTTCCTTTTTCCTGAAAACGGATTTTATCCGCCAGGCGGTAGTAGGGAGAGAAATCCTCGGCCTTCAGCGCGTCGATCAGATCCCGCCGGTTCATTGGGCGCCTGCCTTGGAATAAACGGTTTTTACGCTGATCCCCGGAAGCATCCCCAGCTTGCCGGAAAGAGAGCTTATAACGTTGTTTTCCGCATCGACCACCACGCTGATGATGTTTACCTTTTTTTCCCGATAGGGAAGCCCCATGCGCCCAACGATATAGCCGCCGTATTCATGCAGAACAGCGTTGATTTGCTGGACCGAGTCCGGATCCTCTACGATAATGCCGATGAGAGCGATTCTGGTTTCCATAGGCAAGGCCTCCGTTTCAATTTTTTAATACGATTTTGCGCGTTTTGGCTTTTATCAGCCTTCAATGGAATAGAAGCAAAAATAATTTTCAGCTTGTCTTTCCTGTTGCTTTTGAGTGCCGCAGGAAGCTTTTGTAACCTGAAAATAAGGCGAAGATAAAAAATCCCCGCGCGAAAGCGCGGGGATAGCCTTTGTAAAGCAATAAAGCTAAAGCGTAAAAGCATTCTGATTCCCGTCGCCTTTGCAGTCGGGACGCCAAAGCGCCCTATTGTTCAGTACGATTTCTGGCAAGGCCTTTCCATTCGGCAGGGCACAGCGCGCGCCGCCTCATAGTTAGGCTGTGTTAAGATTATAACATACCTTGCGGAATCCGTAAAGGGGCAGTATACTAAAACTCAATTCAATAGTTCAACCGTTTTATCCTTTTTCTGGCACAACCGCCGGAAATAGTCTACAGATGGCCGGAAAAACTGGTTTGCGCAGATTTACAATGCTTCCTAAGCGTGATAAAAGAATTCTAAAAAAGAATCGCAAAAAATTTAAGGAGCAGTGAACGGCTGCGGCGGCAGAGGGAGACCGGCGGTCTAGGGCTTTCTAAGCCTTGCTTTCCGGCTGAGAAATCGGCTGTAAAGCCGTTTCCGTTTGGAGGCTTTATCCGCTTTGTTTCGGCGCTGTTGAGAAAAGACTATCAGTTCATTTGGAGGAGATTATGAAAAAAATTCTTACTATTGTAATGCTGTGCCTGATTCCGTTAGGGGCGCTGCTCCTGCTTCTGGCACAAAATGTCCCCGGCTTTGCCGAGGGCTACGCCGCCGCCGTTTATCCGGTGTGGTCCAGGGGCGTCAATTTTGTCACCTCTCTGCTGCCGTTTTCCCTGGCGGAATTCCTGGTTTATCTGGCGGTGCCGGCGGCCCTGTTTTTCCTGATCCGGTTTGCCGCCCGTATGATCGGCGGGAAAGGAAGAAGGGGAAAACTCTTGAAAAGGTTTTCTGTTAATGTGGGCTGCCTGCTGGGGGTATTGCTTTTCTTTTTTACCGTGAATTGCGGCATCAACTACCACAGGGATACCTTTGCTCAGGCCAGCGGACTGCCGGTAGAGCCCTCGTCAGAGGAAGAACTGATCAGCCTGTGCCAAACCCTGCTGGAGGATGTGAACAGAGAGCGCCGGCTGGTGCGGGAGGATGAAAACGGTGTGATGAAGCTGAGCTTCGAAAGCGACCGGGAGCTGGCGGAGACGGTCAGACAGGCCTACGACGGACTGGAAAGCCAATATCCAACCTTGCGGAGCGGCTATGGGCCTCCTAAGGCCGTGCTGGCGTCACGGGGAATGTCTTATCTAGATATTACGGGAGTGTTTTTTGCCTATACCTTCGAGGCCAACGTGAACGTGGACGTGCCGGATTATTCCATTCCCGCCACTATGGGCCATGAGCTGAGCCACCTGCGGGGCTATATGCGGGAGGACGAAGCTAACTTTTTGGGCTATCTTTGCTGCCGGGAAAGCAGCCATCCGGATCTGCGGTACTCCGCCGCCATGCTGGCGTTCACCCATGCAACCAACCAGCTTTACCGGCAGGATCCAGAAGCGGCCCAGGAGATTTTCGACGGCATGGAAGAGGGCGTCCGCAGGGACCGGGCTTACAATTCCGCTTACTGGGAACGGTTTGAAGGCCGGCTGTCGGAGGTTTCCAGAACGGTGAACAATACCTATCTGCAGGCCAACAGCCAGGAGGATGGCGTACAAAGCTACGGCCGTATGGTGGATCTGCTTTTGGCGGACCAGCGGCAGAAAAGATCGAAATAAAACGCCGTGGTTAAACGTGCTGTAAGCTGTAAATATTCGGAGCAGAGTATGCCGCGGGTTAACTGTGAACATAACTTGAACAATTTGTTAAATACCTCCTGAACGCTGTTCGGGAGGTATTTTTTTCTTGACAAGGCTATCACAAAATCCTTATAATTAATAATTAGATTGTCAAACTAATTATCGGCTTGTTCTCAGGAGGTGACGTAATGATCTGCCAGAATTTAGTTGAGGAGCTGGAGGAAGCCTACACCCTCATCACGGTTGTGGAGGAGGAAATGGTGGAAAACGCAAAAAAGCTGGATCTCTCCTTGGCTGAGGTTCATATGCTACAGGCGATTGGGAAAAATAAGGAAAAAGGCAGGACGATCAGCGAGTTGGCGGCAGAGCGTTATATCACCTTGTCCTCTGTGACCATCGCGGTGAATAAGCTGGCCCGCAAGGGGTATGTTCTGAAAACCAAGGCCCAGCGGGATGGCCGGGTGGTATATGCCAGGCTGACAGAGCAGGGAGAGCGGGTGGACCGTCTCTACCGCAGGTTTCACCAAAGCCTCGCCCACAACATGGTGGAGGGCTTTTCGGAAGAGGAAAAACAGGTGCTGCTGAAGGGAATTGGCCGGTTGAACAATTTTTTACAGCACAGAATTGAAAAAATGGAGGCCAGCAAATGAGTTTTCGAATCATCGGAACAGGGCGCTGTGTTCCGGAATACGTTTTGACCAACGAGGAAATTTCTACCATGGTGGAGACCAGCGACGAATGGATCAGCACGCGCACAGGCATTAAGGAAAGAAGAATCTGCACCAAGGAAACCATCACCGATCTGGCGGTAACGGCGGCGAAAAACGCTTTGGAGGACGCGAAGGCTGCTCCCGAGGAGCTGGATATGATTATCTGCGGAACCATCCGGGGGGAGTTTATCAGTCCATCCGAGGCCTGCGTGATACAGAAAAAGCTGGGCGCCAGATGTCCGGCCTTTGACGTAAACGCGGCCTGCTCCGGCTTTCTTTACTGCATGGATGTAGCCGCCGGCTTTTTTGCCCGGAAACGGGTGAAAAAGGTGCTGGTCGTGTGTGCTGACAACGTGAGCAACTGCTCTGACTGGAACGACCGGGCAACCTGTGTGCTCTTTGGCGACGGCGCCGGCGCGGCAGTGCTTGCCGAGGGCAGCGATCTGCTGTCTATTGAGCTGACCACCACAGGAGATTATGAGTATCTTAGAATTCCCAGAGGGGAAAACGCCTGCCCCATGTACCGGCATCCGTCGGAACGGCCGGTGCTCCACATGAACGGCCGCGAGGTTTATAAATTCGCGGTAAACGCCATGGTTACCGGGCTGCAGAACGCAGTGGCCGCCGCGGGGCTGAAGGAAAGCGACATTGACCATGTGATGCCCCATCAGGCTAACATGCGGATTATCGAGGCGGCTAAGGCTAAGCTGTCCTTTGCGCCGGAGAAATATTTTTATAACATCACCCGTTACGGCAATACGTCGGCGGCCTGTATTCCCATGATGCTGGATGAGGCCAACCGGGCCGGAAAGCTGAAAAAGGGCGATTATATCGCGATGGCTGCCTTCGGGGGAGGCCTGACCAGCGGAAGCGCCGTGCTGAGATGGAATGCGGAGTGATATCGATGGCGTTGGAAACGATTAAAAAGCTGTTAGCTAATTACAAGCATATCGACGAAAGCCTTATCACCCGGGAGACGACCTTTGAAAGCATCGGCATTGATTCTCTGGATACCGTGGATCTGGTGATCGATTTGGAAGAGGCTTTTCACATCATCATCGAGCGGGATGAGACGATTGAAACGGTAGGCGAGCTTGTGGATATTATCGACGAGCTCAGCTGTCAGGAGGGATAAAATGAGTAAAATCGCGTTTGTATTTTCCGGACAGGGGGCGCAGGCTCCCGGTATGGGAAAGGAGCTGTATGACTGCTCCCCAGCCGCGAAAGCGGTGTTTGACCTGGCGGACAGCATCCGTCCCGGCACCTCCCAGCAGTGCTTCGAGGGCACCCAGGAGGAATTGAACGTCACGATCAATACCCAGCCTTGCCTGTTCGCCTGCGACCTGGCGGCGGCGAAAGCGGCCCAGGAACGGGGAATCCAGCCGGACTGCGCGGCGGGCTTCTCTCTGGGAGAGGCGGCGGCTGTCGCGTTCAGCGGTATGCTCACAGAGGCGGAGGCCTTTTCCATGGTGTGCAAACGGGCGGAGCTGATGAACGAGGCGGCTCAGAAGAATCCGGGCGCTATGGCGGCGGTGATGAAGCTTTCTCCCCAGCAGGTGGAGACGCTCTGCGGGCCGATTGAAAATGCCTGGCCGGTGAACTACAACAGTCCCAAGCAGACGGTGGTGGCGGCTTCGGCCGATACCATCGACCAGGTGGTGGAGGCGGCCTCAGCCCAGCGGGGCAGGGCGGTCAAGCTGGCGGTCAGCGGCGCGTTCCACTCTCCGCTGATGCATTCCGCCGCCGACGGCCTGAGAGAATACCTGGCTTCGGTTTCCCTAAGGGAAGAGAGGCTTCCGGTATACGCTAACCTTACCGCCGAGCCCTACGGGGAGGATAAAAAGGAAACCATGGCGGCCCAGTGCGAAAATCCAGTGCGGTGGCAGAAAACTATTGAGAATATGATAGCAAACGGCGTTGACACCTTTATTGAGGTAGGGGTCGGAAAGACGTTAGCTGGGCTGATTAAAAAGATTAATCCCGAGGTAACGGTATATCAAATTGAAAATAAGGAGGGACTCGACGCGGCAGCAGAAGCGTTGGGGAAATAACAATGATGGATTTAACAGGAAAAACCGCGCTGATTACCGGCGCATCCAGAGGAATCGGCAAGGCCATCGCCTTAAAGCTGGCGGGTCAGGGCGCCAATATCGCCATCCCCTATTTAGGCGACCCGGCGGAGGCGGAGCAGGCCCAAAAGGAAATCGAGACCCTTGGGGTCAAGTGCGTGATGTATGTCTGCGACGTTTCCAGCTTCGAGGCTTCCAAGGAAGTGGTGGAAAAGGTTATCGAGGAATTCGGCGGCGTCGATATTTTGGTGAACAACGCCGGCATCGTACGGGATAAGCTGATCCTCTCCATGAAGGAAGAGGATTTCGACATGGTTATCAATGTAAACCTGAAGGGTGCTTTCAATATGATCAAGCACACCTACTCCCACTTTATGAAGAAGCGCAGAGGCAGAATCATCAGTATTTCTTCCATCGTGGGCCTGAACGGCAACGCGGGCCAGGCCAACTACTCCAGTTCCAAGGCCGGCCTGATTGGCCTGACCAAATCCACCGCCAAAGAGCTTGGCGGCAGAAACATCACTGTCAACGCTATCGCTCCCGGGTTTATCGATACGGATATGACCCAGCAGCTATCCGACAAGGTAAAGGACGCCATGAAGGCGCAGATCCCCATGAAGCGTCCCGGCACCCCGGAGGATATCGCCAATCTCGCCCTGTTCTTAGCCTCGGATGAAGCCTCCTATATTACCGGCGAGGTCATCCGGGTGGACGGCGGCTATGCAATGTAAGGAGGAGCCAGAGTGAATCGAGTAGTAGTCACGGGAATCGGCGCGGTGACCCCTATCGGCAACGACGCCCAAACCACTTGGAAGGGGATGAAGTCGGGCAAAAACGGCATCGGCTTTATCACCCGGTTCGATACGGAGGAATTTAAGGTTAAGGTGGCGGCGGAGGTCAAGGATTTCGACCCCACTCTTTATTTGGAAAAGAAAGAAATCCGGAAAACCGATCTTTATACCCAGTACGCCCTGGCCGCCGCGTCCCAGGCTGTGGAGGACAGCGGCATTATCGGCACTGTGGAGCCGGAACGGCTGGGAGTCTATGTCGGCTCCGGAATCGGCGGCATGACCACCTTTGTGGAAAACTGCAAAAAGCTGTTTGACGGCGGCCCGAAAAAGGTATCTCCGTTTTTTATCCCTTCTATGATCGCCAATATCGCCGCCGGCACCATTGCCATTAAGCATAACGCTCAGGGCCCGTCTATGTGCGTGGTAACCGCCTGCGCCACCAGCACACATACCATCGGTGAGGCGTTCCACGCAATCCGCTACGGCTACGCCGACGCCATGATCGCCGGCGGCGCGGAGGCCACCCTGAATGAGCTGGCTATCGCCGGCTTCACCAGCTGCATGGCGCTGTCCACCATCAACGATCCCCAGCGGGCCTCTATTCCCTTTGACAAGCGGCGGGATGGCTTTGTTTTGGGAGAGGGCTCCGGTATCCTGATTCTGGAGGAATATGAGCACGCTAAGGCAAGAAACGCGAAAATCTATGCGGAAATCGTAGGCTACGGCAATACCGACGACGCTTACCACATCACCGCTCCCCATCCGGAGGGCAAGGGCGCCAGCAACGCCATTAGGCTTGCCCTGGAGGAAGCGGGCTTCCATAAGGAAACGGACAGCCTGTATCTGAACGCCCATGGCACCAGCACAGAACTGAACGATAAAGGCGAGACCATGGCGGTAAAAAAGGCTTTGGGGGACAAGGCCTATGATATCTATATCAGTTCCACCAAATCCATGACCGGCCATATGCTGGGCGCCGCCGGCGCCGTGGAAGCTATTGCCAGCGTGATGGCGCTGAAGGAGGGCGTGATCCCGCCCACCATTGGCTATCAGGAGCCGGATCCGGAGTGCGACTTGAACTACGTGCCCAACCAGGCGGTGGAGGCGAAGGTGGACTTCGCGGCTTCCACGTCTCTGGGCTTTGGCGGGCACAACGGCTGCCTGGTATTCAAACGCGTTGAGGAAAAGGGAGAGTAAAGCATGAACGTAAAAGAGATTAAAACCCTGGTGGGAATTATGGAAGACAGCAGCCTGACTGCTCTGGAGATCGAGGTCCCGGATCTGAAGCTTCGCCTGGAGCGCAGCGCCGGAACCGGCAGCGTGGCGGAGGTGCTTCAGCCGCCGGTATATTCCGTGCCTGCGGCCGCACCGGCCCCGGCGCCGGAAGCCGTTCCGGCGGCGTCTGCCGCGCCTGTCCAGCCTGCCGCCGCAGAGCCGCAGGCCGCGGCCAGGGAGAACGCTTTCTATAAAGAGATCAAAGCGCCTATGGTAGGCGTATTCTATACCGCCTCCGCACCGGAGGCGGAGCCTTACGTGACAAAGGGCTCTCAGGTAAAAAAAGGCGATGTGGTGTGCATTATCGAGGCCATGAAGCTGATGAATGAGATCGCCGCCGAGGAAGAGGGCCAGATCGTGGAGGTCTGCGTCCAAAACGGCCAGATTGTGGAATACGGCCAAACCCTCTTTAAACTTTCCTGAAAGGAAGATGGAAGATGAATCGGGAAGAAATTATGCGGATTATTCCTCACCGCCCGCCTATGCTGCTGGTGGACGAGGCGGAAAAAAAGGATGAAAACAGCTGCCGCGGCTCCTACACCGTAAAAGGGGACGAGTGGTTTTTGCAGGGGCATTTTCCCGGCAAGCCTACTGTTCCGGGCGTAGTGCTGTGCGAAATGATGGGCCAGGCGTGCGCCGTGATCCTGGCGGATAAGGTGCAAGGGAGCATCCCTTATTTCACCGGCATAAAAAACGCAAAGTTCAAGCATCCGGTGCTGCCAGGCGATACCCTGGAAATTGAGTGCGCCATGACCAAGAACCGGGGCGCCTTCTATTTTGCCGAGGGCAAGGGCAGCGTCAACGGAAAGGTGTGCGTCCAGGCGGAGTTTTCCTTTGCGCTGGTAAAGCCGGAAGAATAAAGGAGTGTGACACCTTGTTCTCTAAAATTTTAATTGCAAACCGGGGAGAAATCGCGGTTCGGATTATCCGGGCCTGCCATGAGATGGGTATCTCCGCCGTGGCGGTCTACTCCGAAGCGGATAAAAACGCCCTGCATGTCAGCCTAGCGGATGAAAGCTACTGCATCGGCGGCCCCCAGGTAGGAGACAGCTATCTCAACATGGCGGCGATTTTAACGGTGGCGGTGGCTACCGGCGCCCAAGCCATTCACCCGGGCTACGGCCTGCTTTCGGAAAACGCCAAATTTGTTTCCCTGTGCGAGAAGTGCAATATCGCCTTTATCGGACCAACCTCGCAAATGATCTCCCAAATGGGGGATAAGGATATGGCCCGGAAAACCATGAGAAACGCCGGGGTCCCCGTGACGCCTGGCTGCGACATCATCACCGATATCAAGGAAGCGGCGGCGGTAGCCGAGAAAATCGGCTATCCGGTTTTGATTAAGGCAAAGGCGGGCGGCGGCGGCAGAGGCATCCGCCTGGTATCGTCTCCGGACGCGTTTGAAAACGCCTTTTATTCTGCTTCCAGCGAGGCTCAGAGCGCCTTTGGAGACGGCGCCTGTTATATGGAAAAATACTTGAACCCGGTCAAGCATATTGAAATGCAGATCCTTTGCGACCAGTACGGAAATGTGGTATGCTTGGGAGAACGGGAGTGCTCCGTTCAGCGAAAAAACCAGAAGCTCATTGAGGAAAGCCCCTCTCCGGCTATCACGCAGGATACTCGTCAAAGGATGATCCAGGTGGCAGCCAAGGCCGCTAAAACAGTCGGCTATGTGGGAGCCGGAACCATCGAGTTTTTATATGATCAAAGCGGAAATTTTTATTTTATGGAAATGAATACCCGGCTTCAGGTGGAGCATCCTGTTACTGAAATGGTGACAGGCATCGATTTGGTTCAGTGGCAGATTCGGGTGGCGGCCGGAATCGAGTTGAGCTTTTCTCAGGAAGACATTCAATTAAAGGGCCACGCAATCGAGTGCCGTGTCAACGCCGAGGATCCTGCTCACGGTTTCCGCCCAAGCTGCGGCCAGATCCAATTTCTGCACATTCCCGGAGGACCGGGCGTACGGTTTGAAACCGCCGTGTATCCCGGCTATTTTGTTCCGCCGTTTTATGATTCCATGATCGGCAAGCTGGTGGTTCACGGAGATACCCGGGACCAGGCGATCCGGAAAATGAAAACCGCTCTCGGAGAGCTGGTAATCGAGGGAATCAGCCATAATGCGGAGCTCCAGATGGAGCTGATGGGGGACCCGAGATTTGTGGATGGGACCTACACCACCGGGCTGATGGCCCAGCGGGAGAAGGAACGGAAGGCCTGAGCAAATACCGGGACGGCAGCCAGGACTTTCCCGCGGCGGAAAAAGCCTGGGGAACCAAAAGCTTCGAAAGCAGCCGAAAGAAAAGACGCAGGTCAGTTCTGAGAAGCTGCAAAGCCAAGGAGCCGATTGCCTTGGCGGACGCCCGGATTTTCCGCGGCACGCCGTCAGGAGCTGCCCAGCTTAAAAAATTCCGGGAATTTGACAGCCGGCTTCGTAAGCCGGTTTCCCGTATACGGTTATGATAAAAGGAGGGAAAATGCTGTGAAACCCAGTGATTTTACCCAATTGACGGATACCATATCCAATTCCATATCTCAGACCATTTCCAATACCTTAAGCAGCATCCCGCTGAATTCCCTGTTCAAAAAGCCGAAAAACGAGCTGGAGGGAGAGCAGCAGGCTCAGGGACCCAGTGTTCCCGACGACCTATGGATCAAGTGTCCCGCCTGTAAAACCATGCTGCTTTCCTCCGATTTAAGAGAGGATTTGTTTGTGTGCCGGAAGTGCGGCCATCATTTCAAGGTTACCGCCCGGCAGCGCATCCGGATTTTGACGGACCGGCACAGCTTTCACGAACGGGATAAGGAACTGGAGTCTGTAAGCCTGATCGGTTTTCCCGGCTATGACAAAAAGCTGGAAAACGCTAGGAAGAACAGCGGAGAGAAGGAATCCGTAGTCTGGGGAACCGCTGAAATCGATGGGAATCCATGCGTGCTGTGCGTCATGGACAGCAACTTTATGGCAGGCAGCATGGGAACCATTACCGGGGAAAAGATTTCCCGTGCCTTTGAATACGCTGCGGACCACCGGCTGCCGGCGGTTGTGTTTACCGCCTCCGGCGGAGCCAGAATGCAGGAGGGAATCCTTTCCCTGATGCAGATGGCCAAAACCAGCGGCGCGGTAAAGCGTCATTCAGACGCGGGGCTTTTGTATGTCACGGTGCTCACAGATCCCACCACCGGCGGGGTAACCGCCAGCTTCGCCATGGAGGGCGACATTATTCTGGCGGAGCCGGGGGCTTTGGTAGCCTTTGCCGGCCCCAGGGTAATTGAGCAGACTATCCGGCAGAAGCTGCCTCAGGGCTTTCAGCAATCGGAATTTCTTGAGGAGAAGGGCTTTGTGGACGCGATTGTCCACCGCTGGGAAATGAAAAAGACTTTAGCGCATATCTTACAGCTTCACAAAAAGGAGGAACCGGAACATGACGGCCTATGAGCGGTTATGCGCGGCCCGGGATCAGAACCGGCCCACTGCAATTGAATACATACGCCGTATGTTCGGTGAAAGCTTTTTAGAGCTTCACGGAGACCGGCGGTATGGAGATGACAAAGCTGTGCTGGCGGGCATCGCCAGCCTGAACGGGATGCCGCTGACGGTAATCGCACTGGAAAAGGGTAGGAACGTCAAGGAGCGCGTGGCCCGCAATTTCGGCTCCGCACATCCGGAGGGCTACCGTAAGGCTCTGCGCCTGATGAAGCAGGCGGAAAAATTTCAACGGCCGGTGCTGTGCCTGATCGATACCTCCGGCGCTTACTGCGGCCTGGGGGCCGAGGAGCGGGGACAGGGCCAGGCTATCGCTGAAAATCTGATGGAAATGATGACGCTGAGAACCCCGGTGCTCGCCCTGCTGATCGGAGAGGGAGGAAGCGGCGGCGCTTTGGCGCTGGCTGTGGCCGATCAGGTCTGGATGATGGAAAACGCGGTGTATTCCGTGATTTCTCCCGAGGGCTGCGCCAGTATCCTATGGAAAGATTCCTCAAAGGTGGCGGACGCCGCCGAGTGTTTGAAGCTGACCTCTCACGACCTTTATAAAATGAATGTGATTGAGAAGATTATCCGGGAACCGAAAACGGCGGATAGTGGACGGCTTTATGAAAGCCTGGGAAATCTTATTTACGAGACCTTCCAGGAGGCGAAAAAGCTTCCGGTGGAGCAGCTGCTGGAGCGGCGCTATCAAAGATTTCGAAAATTTGGGGCGGGAAATTAATCCCGCCCTTTTTGTTGGGATATTCCAGTAAAATCTGCCAATAATGTGAATAAGAGTAAAAACGACGGGAGGGCGTTTCTTGGGGCAGATTACCATTGTTCATTGCGGAGTGAAAAATAAAAACGGGATTATGAGCAGAGTGCTTAGACGGGCGCTGTCCGCCTACGGCGGCGTACAATGGTTCGACGGCGCCGCTGTTTCCTGCCCGGATCAAACGCCCCGATTCCTGCTTTATGAGTGCACAGGCATTCCCCAAATTACCTCGGGAGCGGGAATCTTAGTTTTTGACAATGGCTTTGTGTATTCTCAGGAAGCCAGCCGCGCGTTTTCCGATGGCTTTGTTCCCATTCTGGAAGGAGAAAATAAGGAGGCGGCCAAGGCTTTGAAAGGCACGGGAAAGATCGCCGTAACCTGTTCGCCCTCTGCCAGAGGAACGCTAAGCATCGCCAGCCTGGATTACGAAAGGGCGGCGGTCAGCCTGCAGCGTGATTTGCGGATTCTGGATGGCAGCGTGGTGGAGCCGATGGAGATCATTGTAGGCCTGTCGCAGAAAACGCCGGCTTATCCTCTGATGGCGGCGTGCGGGATTCTTCTGCTTTCCGGCGTGGAAGGAAGCTATTATTTTTAGCCATATATTTTCCAAATGCTTTGCCAATTTTTTTCTGTACTAAAAAATGAAAAGGTACACACAATACTATTGCAAACGCGAGAAAAAGAAATTTTGAAAACAAAAACAAACAAATTAAGGAGTGTACTTTCTAATGGCTAGAAATTCTGTGATCGTTCCTGAAGCGAAGGAAGCTATGAACAAGTTTAAGATGGAAGCTGCTTCTGAGGTTGGCGTAAACCTGAAGCAGGGCTACAACGGCGACTTGACCTCTCGTCAGGCTGGTTCCGTGGGCGGCCAGATGGTTAAGAAAATGATCCAGCAGTACGAGCAGAGCATGAAATAACTTCGGGAAACCGAACCTTTTGCTTTGATAAAGCTGTAAACCCTAAGGAGCCCGAGCCCTCATTGGAGGACTCGGGCTCCTGCTTTCGTTCAGGCCGGGACCGGCGTTCCGGTTAGAGCCGTTAAGGAAAGCTTTTAAAGTGTCTCAAAATGCCGCTATTTGTATTTTGATAAATAAAATATACTTTTAGTATATAAATTACCCTTGCTGATTGGCAAAAAACAGCTTTTGCCATAAAGAAGCATATAGGTCAAAAAGAGCGTACAGGCCGGGGAAAAGGCGGGCCTCTCAGCCGCTCTCCATGACCATTTGCGGTTCGTATAAATGTCCTTGCCTGATAATGAAACATCTGAAAAAGCTTATTAACGGCAGTTGTCAACGATAAGACTACATCCATATTTGCGTTGATCAGCCTTGAGTCCGGAAGCTGTCGGCAAAAGGGTAAAGCAGCCATAAGGAATGGGAGGATAGCCTCACTATCCTCCCATTTAGCTGCACAGGTCCTCCAGCAGCTGGTTTAAGTCCTCTTTGCTGCTGACGCGGATCCCCTTTTCTAAAAGCTCCTGGTCCACCGGGGGTAGGGCGGACACATCGAGCTCTACAGTTTTAATCGGAGCGTCTTCCCCTTCACAGTATACGCAAAGAGAGTTGCCCTCGCTCTTAATGATATAGCGGGTCACCTTTGCATTGGCTTCGGGGACGGAGGAAGGAATCTGAGAACTGGCTTTTTCGCTGGAAGCAGTAGGGGAAGAATTTACGGGGGCTTGTACGGAATTTTGGGGAGAAAGCGCCAAAACGCATACAAAAGTTAAGGCGACCAAGCCGCAAACGACCCCCACGATCACTTTACTGGCGTTTTGCATAAACGCATCACCTCGACAAATATTGTTTGAAGGAATTGTTAAATTATGCAAAATTAACCGGAAACTATTTTTTTATTTCTAAACTGTGGTATAATAAAAAAGATTAAATTTTGGCAAAGCCAGGAAATAGGAGGCGAAAGTCGTTGCGAAAAACGGATATCAGCCGGTATACCGGAGCTCCGGTTCCCAATGGACGTCACCCTTCATCAGGAACAACGGCAAAGAAAACAGCAGGAATTGTGTTCTCAACGATTTTTAAAATTATTGGGTCTATCTTGCTGATTATGTTTTTTACCGGAATTATCGTTGGCTCCTCGGTGCTGATTAACATCTTTAAGATGGCCGATAATACGGTGGATGTGGATTTGCATACCTTAAAGCTGGATCTGACCAGCTTTATTTACGTCAACGATGAAAACGGCAATCCGGTGGAATATCAGTCGGTTTACGCTGGGGAAAGCCGGATTTGGGTGGATTACGACAACATTCCCGAAGCGATGAAAAACGCGATTATCGCTATTGAGGACAAGCGTTTCTACGACCACAAGGGTGTGGACTGGATTCGCACCGGGGGCGCTGTATTAAACCTAGCTACCGGCGGCGGTAATTCCGGCGCGGGCGGCGGTTCCACCTTGACGCAGCAGCTCATTAAGAACCTGACCAACCGGAATGATGTCAGCATTACCCGTAAGGTAACAGAAATATTCAGCGCCTTGGAGTTTGAGAAAAGATACAGCAAATCTGAAATTCTGGAGGCTTATCTCAATGTAGTTAACTTTGGCAGCGGCACTAACGGGGTGCAGGCAGCGGCAAAGCTGTATTTCAATAAGGATATCAAAGACTGCTCGATCGCCCAATGCGCCGCTATTGCGGCCATTCCCAACAACCCGGTTTGGTATACGCCGCTAGTTTATCCAGAAAACAACAAAGAGCGCAGGGAAAATATTCTGGATCAGATGCATCAGCAAGGAATGATCACACAGGAAGAATACGACCAGGCTATGCAGGAATCCGCTGCCATGACCTTTGTTGGATATACCGATGACAATGTGGTGGACAATGTGCCTATCGACGATTGGTATGTGGAGGCGATGCTCAACGATGTAGCGGAGGATTTGGCGGAGGCCCTCAATGTGGATGAGGACAACGCTATGTACATGCTCATGCACAACGGCTATAAGATTTATTCCGCCATGGATGTGGAGACCCAGAGAATGGCGGAGGAGGTGCTGTCCACTCCGGAGCTGATGCCTCCAGATGAGGATATCCAATTCGGCTATGTGATGATGGAATACGACGGCAGAGTCCTGGCTTCGGTGGGCCAGCGCGGCAAAAAGGAAGGAAATCAGCTGTGGGACTTCACCACCAGCGATGACCGTCTGCCGGCCTCCAGCTTTAAGCCGCTGAGCGCTTACGCTCCAGCTATCGATAAGGGTCTTTTGAACTATTCCAGCCTGGTGCTGGATCAGCCCTTGAAAAATATCCCGGGTACCGAGGGCGAGTGGCCGCCTAACTGGTATACCGGCTATAAGGGACAAATTCCGGTAGAGTACGCTTTGGAGATTTCATCCAACGCGGCCGCCGCACAGACGGTCAACCTTTTGGGCTTGGAAAACAGCTTTGATTTTGTTACCAACACCCTGCATCTAGACTCTTTGAAGGCGCCGGAGGATTTGACCTATTCCGCGATGGCTACCGGAGCCGGATACCACGGCGTTCCTGTCCGAGATATGACGGCGGCGTTCCAGATCTTTGGTAACGGCGGCGTTTATAACGAGCCGTATATGTACTATTATGTAGAGGACAACAACGGAAACGTGGTGCTGGATAACCGGAACAAGCAGGGCGAACAGGCGATTAAGAGCACTACCGCCACCATTATGCGCCACCTGCTCCAAAACGTTACCACCGGCGCCGAGGGTACCGGCGGCATGGCGAAGGTGCCCGGCTGGCTCACCTACGGCAAAACTGGTACCACGGATGAGAATGAATATAACTGGTTTATCGGCGGCACCCGCCACGCGGTGGCCGGCCTGTGGTGCGGTTATGAGACTCCCGCGCCGATTGGCTATGAAACCAATTATTCAAAAACCGTTTGGCGGGAAATCATGACCCGCTATTTGGCGGATAAGGATCCCAACGACGATTTTATCGACGATCCTAATGTGGTGTCTAGAGCCTATTGCAAGCAGACCGGCAAGCTTGCCGGGGATAAGTGCTCTGATACCGGGATAGGTTACTATGATATCAGTAATCTGCCGGCGGTTTGTGACGGCGTCCATCCGAATTCCAGCTCTTCTGACCTGAACAGCAGCCAGGTAGCGTCTATCCCCAGCTCGTCCGTACCGTCGTCTATCCCATCGGATATTCCATCCAGTGAAGAACCGTCGTCTGAGGAGCCGGTTTCCAGTGAAGATCCGTCGTCGTCTTCCTCTGAGCCTTCCAGCTCTGAGGGAACATCCAGTGAGCCGTCAGCCTCGGAAGATGGTTCCGCAACGGATCCAAGTGAATAGGAATCGCAGGCTTTAGCGGGGAGAAGGATTCTCCCCGCTTTTTTGTAATGGATTGGTTCCCAAAAAACTGGCGGTTCCCTTTTTCTGTATTTTGTGTTATGATAAAAGAGAGTAATCAGGAGTAAACATGAGAAATCCTGAGATTTTGAGAGATAATTTCGAATAACCTCGAATTTTTGCCGATAACCCTGTTTGAAAGCATTGCCGTAAGATGGTAAACTGTATTTCGTGACAGCACAATCGTATCTGAGAGGTGGACGGTTTGAACCAGGCAAAATTATTGTTGGTGTCGGCGGATGCCTTGCCGGAGGTGTTCCGGCGGGTTGTGGAAGCGAAGCAGTATTTGATGTCAGGCGCGGCTGCCAATACTTCCGAGGCCGCTAGAATGGCGGGAATATCCCGCAGCGCCTATTACAAATACAAGGATTCCGTTTATCCCTATCAAAGCAAGGGGGCCAGCCGTCTGGTGACCATTCACGCAGTGCTGGAGGATCGTCCCGGTGTGCTGATGGCGCTGATTTCCTCTTTTTATGACGCCGGCGCCAACATCCTAACGGTGAATCAAAATATCCCGGTGATGGGTGCGGCGCTGGTTTCCATTTCCGCCAGAGTGGATACCGTAAAAATTCCGGTGGATTTTCTGCTGGATTCCCTGAGAAAAGTCGACGGGGTTCAAACCATTGAAAACATTACAGGCGAACAGTAAAGCTGAAAGGCGTGAGAATATGGTAAAAGTAGCAATTATGGGATATGGTGTGGTAGGCTCCGGGGTAGCCCAGGTGTTGACCGACCATTATGACAGCATCGCCGGGCGGGCAAAAGAGGAGATTGATATTAAATATATCCTGGATCTCCGGGATTTTCCGGATAGTCCTTTTCAAGGCAAGTTCATTAAGGATTTTGCCGTTATTTTAAACGATCCGGAGGTCCGGGTCGTAGCGGAGGTCATGGGAGGGCTTCACCCGGCCTACGATTATGTAAAGGCTCTGCTGGAAGCGGGAAAAAGCGTGGTGACCTCCAATAAGGAGCTGGTCGCCGCCAAGGGCGCGGAGCTTTTAAAAATCGCCCAGGAGAAAAACGTAAACTTCTTATTTGAAGCCAGCGTAGGCGGCGGTATCCCGATTATCCGGCCAATCAGCCAGTGCCTGGCCGCCAATGATGTGATTGAAATCGCCGGCATCCTGAATGGTACCACTAATTTTATCCTGACCAAGATGATCCGGGAAAATATGAAGTTCGAGGACGCTTTGGCCCTGGCACAAAAGCTTGGCTACGCGGAAAGAAATCCTGCCGCCGATATTGAGGGGGCGGACGCCTGCCGGAAGATTTGTATTTTGGCGAGCCTGGCGTTCGGCAAGCACGTATATCCGGAGCAGGTACATACTCAGGGAATCACGAAGATTACCCTGGAGGATGTGGCTTATGCGGCGGCCTGGGGCGGCGTTATTAAGCTGATCGGCCAGGTAAAGAAGCTGGACAATGGTAAAGTGGAAATCGTGGTGGCGCCTATGTTTATTTCCCACGAAAGCCAGCTGTCCAGCGTGGACGATGTATTTAACGGTATTTTAGTCCGGGGCGACGCCACGGGAGACGTGGTGTTCTATGGCAAGGGCGCCGGCAAGCTGCCGACCGCCAGCGCCGTAGTGGCGGATATCATCGATTGCGTTAAGCATTTTAAAGCGAGAAAATATTTATACTGGGATGACGCCCAAGAGGGTTATGTGTCCCCTTATGAGGACAGTGTGATTTCCGTATACATCAGGGCCGCGGCGGAAAATGACCATAAAGGCTTGAGAATTGCAGAAAAAGCCTTTGGAAAGGTCAAACGTCTGGTGCGGTCTGACGCGCCGGAAAGCGAATTCGCTTTTGTTACGGAGCCTAAGTCCGTGATGGAAATCAACGCCTGCTGTGAAGCGATGAAGGACCAGGGGGTCGAGGTCTTAAGCATGATCCGGCTCAGCGATCTTTAATGAGGCAGGTAGCGATTCATGATACGTATTGAAGTACCGGCGACCAGCGCCAACCTAGGCTCTGGATTCGACTGCCTGGGATTAGCTCTGACCATGTATAACCAGGTGTGGATGGAGGAGGCCGACGGTGTTGAGATCATTTCCCGAGACGGCCTTTCCATCCCTGTGGATGAAAGCAATTTGATCTATTGGTCGGCAAAAAAGCTTTATGAACGGTGCTCCAGGAGGCTTCCCGGCCTGCATATCGAGCAGCAAAGCGATATTCCCATGGCCAGAGGCCTGGGCAGCAGTTCGGCTTGTATTGTGGCGGGACTGCTGGGAGCTAACCGCTTTTTGGGCAGCCCCTTATCCATGCAGGAACTGGTAAACCTGGCCTGTGAAATCGAGGGGCACCCGGATAATATTGCTCCCGCGTTTTTAGGGGGGCTGGTAACCTCTGCAATGGAGGGGGGACGGGTTCACAGCATTTCCGTGCCGGTCTCGCCGAAAATTCATTTTGCGGCGCTGATACCACCCTTCGAATTGAAAACAGAGGTTGCCAGAGGCGCTTTGCCGGAGGAGTATTCCCGTAGGGATGCGGTGTATAATTTAAGCCGTTCGGCCCTGATGACCGCGGCGCTGTTTTCCGGCAGTCTGGAAAATCTGAGGGTGGCGGTTCAGGACCGGCTGCATCAGCCTTACCGGATGAAATTTATTCCCGGCTTTGAAACCGTGATCCGGATGAGTTACGAGCTGGGTTCTCTGGGAACGTATTTAAGCGGCGCCGGCCCCACTATGATTTCGATTGTGGATGACGAGGGCGTTAAAATTTTTCGAGAGCACGCGGTGGCCCATATGGAAGAAATGGGGATCAGCGGCTGGCGTCTGGAAATTTTAGAAACCGATCCAAAGGGTGCGAGAATCTGCATTGATTAGCATATTCTGGTATGAAGATACCTTGAATTATAATTTTGGAGGATAGCCGTTTATGAGTCTAATAGTTCAAAAATTTGGCGGAAGCTCAGTAGCGGATGCCGAGCGTGTGTTCAATGTTGCCGGTATCGTGACGGATACTTACAAAAAAGGCAATGATGTTGTTGTAGTGGTGTCCGCTCAAGGCGATACTACAGACGACTTGATTGAAAAAGCGAAAGAGATCAATCCTGACGCGTCAAAGCGGGAAATGGATATGCTGCTTACCAGCGGAGAACAAATTTCGATCTCGCTGTTGGCGATGGCCATTGAGAAGCTGGGATACCCAGTTGTGTCTTTGCTGGGATGGCAGGCTGGCTTTAACACCAGTTCAGCATATGGCAGTGCTAGAATTAAGCGAGTGATTCCAGATCGGATCAAAAAAGAGCTGGATAAGCGTAATATCGTGATTGTAGCGGGTTTCCAAGGAATCAACCGTTACGGCGATATGACTACCTTGGGTCGGGGCGGTTCCGATACCAGCGCCGTGGCTATCGCTTCGGTGATGCATGCGGATCTATGCCAGATTTATACGGATGTGGAAGGCGTTTATACCGCAGATCCTCGAAAGGTGCCTGGTGCGCGGAAGCTTTCTGAGATTTCTTACGATGAAATGCTGGAACTGGCCACGCTGGGAGCCCAGGTTTTGAACAACCGCTCTGTGGAAATGGCCAAAAAATATAATATTGAACTCGAGGTGCTTTCCAGCTTAACCAAAGCGCCTGGTACGATTGTCAAGGAGGCAGCAAAAGTGGAAAAAATGTTAATCAGCGGTGTGGCTAAGGATACCAATGTAGCGAGAATTTCGATTATCGGCGTGCCGGATCGTCCCGGCTTAGCCTTCAAGATTTTCTCTAAGCTTTCCGCCAAGGATATCAATGTCGATATTATTTTGCAGTCCATTGGCCGCCATGGCACCAAAGACATTTCTTTCACCGTGACCCAGGATAAAATGAAAGAGGCCATTCAGGTTTTGGAGGATTACAAATCTACCATTGATGCCGAGAATATCGTTTGCGACGATAAAGTAGCAAAAGTTTCAATTGTAGGCGCTGGTATGGAAACTCATGCGGGAATCGCAGCTAAAATGTTTGAAGCGATGTTTGACGCCCAGATTAATATTCAGATGATTGCTACCAGTGAGATTAAAATTTCCGTGCTTATCGATGTTTCTGACGCTGATCGCGCAGTGAATGCCATTCACAACAAGTTTTTTCCGTCAGAGCAAGATTAATTTCTGAAATTAGGTCTTGACCTAATGCCGAAAATGTATTATAATGTCAACTGTTGGTTCAATTGCCGCTGGCTTCAGCGGCAATCCATTTCCGGGTGTAGCGCAGATTGGTAGCGCGCTTGAATGGGGTTCAAGAGGCCGCTGGTTCGACTCCAGTCACTCGGACCAAGAAGGGGTGACGAAATAGATGTCACCCCGATTTTTTTCAGTATTCATGCGGGTTTTCGGGCTTTTGAGGGCCGATTTTTCAAAATCGCTCCACCGTGGATGTCCAACCCCCAAAAGAGCAAAAAAGGCAAAAAACCGCTTCCTTATTTTTATTAGGGAAGCGGTTTTTTCATTTTTTAGACACCGGCAGAGAAATGATTTTCGATTGTCCGTTCGGGTTGTCCTGGGGTTTGACAG
>OJKQ01000193.1_pt1 | contig 52374 bp, 45 predicted proteins | sample 1596641 | NCBI WGS metagenome assembly OJKQ01 (sample SAMEA4350167, study PRJEB24818) | metagenome | biome: human; feature: gut; material: faeces | place: Denmark | collected 2013-09 | reverse complement strand
TGAAACGAATTTTTAAAGCAAGCGGGTACACCCCGAACCGAACTTTAATTAGCAAGATTTTCAAAGATCTCTCGTGCTTACAGCGTATAGCTGCTTAGCACATTATTGAATTATTAACGAACTATTGATTGAAGAAGTTTGTAAGTATTTATAAAACACGCTGCTAAGTTTTTTGACCTGTATGGTTGAAAAGCTTTGAATAATCATATTCGAGACACCTTGAAAAAATGCCATCAAAAACAGAGGTGTACCTCAAAATGCTTACAGTTTAAAACTTAAAAGCATAAGAAGAACTATTCTGTATGAGATTTATAGTGCTCTGACTTTTTAAGTAGACTCATATTCTAATCCTTTACTAAAAATTAATGTTATACCAAAGGATAACCTATACATCTACATGCATATCTACGCCTAATAACGGCCATAGTGTGGGGCCGCCAATTTCGGTCAATGTTTTGTCTCCCAATCTGGTTTGATAATGTAATATAGGAAGGGGTGTTATACCCTTTAAAATCTTATATTCACAAGAATTTTCAATAATGTTTTCTAAAGGCATGCAAATTATAATTGCGACTAATGCGTCCCCAAAATGTAATAAGGTTTTGTGATCAAACTCAGTCCGAATCAAAAGTCTATATTCATTCTCGTTACGCCAATCTTTGGATTTTGTAAAAAATATCCCGTTGCAGTTCTGCTCTATTTGCTTTTGAATTGCGATATCACCTTCTTGAGGAAAGAAAGCGTTTGAGAAATTCTTTATATATCTAATCTTTCCACATCGCTTAAATCCATCTATTAATCTGAATTGAGAAATTAACTTTTTCTTATTAAAAACGAGACATACACCGTTCCCTTTCTCTGCGTAATATCCCCAAAGAGAATCTATCTCAAAACCTCTTTTACCACAATTGTCTAACGTAAAACTCAATGATTTGTATTTATTTAGCTCTGCTATTGCAGTTTTGTCAAAGATTTCTCTACGAGACTCAGATATGTCATTCATGTTTTTAAAGTCTCCAAAAATAAGACAATTTGATGAGATAATCCTAATAGAAGATGAAAAAGATGTGAAATGAAATAAGTGATTCCCATTATATGTCATGTAGTTAGGACTAACATTCATCTGTTCCTGTGATTTCATACAATTTTTCTCTTTTTGTATACCAACCAATATAAAGCAACTTAGTGCTCGTAAAATAATGCAGGTGTAACGATTAAATTTGCCAACATTATTTTATGAGCACTGGGAGATAATTCAATAGGGCCAAACCAATTTGTATTTTTCCTTTACTTCCTTCTTGTTGTCAATTTTAACGGTTTGTTCTCCGTTTGAGCTTTTCCCAATATATTCTTTTGCACCTAATAACAACCAAGGCATAACAGATTGCATCTGTGTTTCTCTCTTCAAATCATCTTTAATAACAACCTCCCAGATAGGGTTATTTGATAGGGTGTCCAGTTCTGTGTTCCAGTTTTTAGTATCAAAAACAATGTAATAACCATCTAAGTCATTGATAATCATTCGCTAAATAAACTATAATCTTGTGCGAATCTACATCAGACTTTTTGACAGTTAAATTTGTCTTATATTTTGTGCTTAATTTACTGATTTACAGTGTGCTAAGTTGCTAAAACATAATCAAAAACGAGAACATGGAACTGGACACCCTAGTTATTTGATTTGTTATTGAAGGACTTAATAGAAACTAACAATGGAATTTTATATGTATTTTGAGTTTCGTATGTAGTAAAACTAAGAGCATTATTTGCTTGCCCTATCTTTGTGTTTGTTTTAGACTCTCCATAGCCTTTAGTGTTTACACTCAATTTGTTATTATTAGCATTGACTTTGGTCTTTATGTTGGCATCGGCCTTAGTATTTGATTTAATATTCGTATTGCCATAGGTATGGCTATATGTGCTTTCAGTCGTTGTGCTATTATTAAGAAAAGCTTCTCCCATACTATATTTTAACTCTATACGCAAAAGTGCATCCTGAGAAGAAGTCTCAGAATAACCCAATTCAGCCAAGTATCCTTTTAATATACCTGCATACTCTTGAAATTCTAAGGTTGCATTTAATGTCGAATCAGGAGATGTCAAAAAATATGTTTTCCCTGATGGTGAACAGCCTCTGGAATTTAGAGTACAATAATAATAACTCCCGCAACTGGTTAAAAATATGCAGGAGAGACCGATACAAACACGGCTAAAGATGTCCTTTACATTCATAAAATTATATTTATTAAAAATTATACATAACATAAAACTACTACCCTCATTGCTGCGAACAACTGAAAGCGTTCGAAGCTAATGAGGGCTGTATATAATACACCCCATGAGGCGTCGTCGTTACTTTGTTTTTGACAAGAAGTTGAGAGTTTGCGAAGTTCTAACACGTCAAAACCAAAGCGTCAGATGACGCCTGTTGTATGTATGTCCTCTTGCCTGCCCACCGGAAAATGGTGTTACAGCGTGAGGACAATTGCAAAAGTAAGAAAACTTATTGAAATGACCAAATTTTCTTGGTGAAAAATACGAGATTTATAGTAGATTTTAAGAATAGGGACAAAATGAGGTTGTTATTTGCAATAAAGTACATTAGACCGGTCTGTTGTAACTTTGGGCGAGAATCGCAAATTGTTATCTGTTTGATGGTTATGTAATTTATTGATATATAGATATAAAAAAGCGGAGCGTGATTTCACAACCACACTCCGCGCAAACTTAAACAACTAATAAAACAAGCTAAAACAAAGTAAACTAAACTACAATGATTATCAATTAGTTATGTAAATTCTTAGAGTCGTGTTTTTCTTTATTTTGAGCTTTTTTGGTGCATTTTTGGGACTATTTTGGGACTTTTTGGGACTTTTGATAGAAAAGATTTGGTTGTTTCAGAAAATAAGAGTATCTTTGCATCGGTAACAAAATAAAGCAAGACAATGGGAAGAAGAAAAACTATTGTAAAAGCTAAAGAGCCTATAAGACTTAGGTTCAAAAAGCTAAAGAATGGCAATAAGTCTATCTATTTGATGGCTTATGATGCTAGTAAGGGTGTGAATAACTGCTATGCTTATGAACATCTGGGATTGTATCTTGTGCCTGAGGTTGATGAAGCTGCAAGGATTCTGAATAAGAACACGATGAATGCTGCCAATGCTATCAAGGCACAAAGATTGATTGACTATGCTAACGGAAAGGCTGGCATAAAGAAACCTGATAAGGGTAAGAAGATTCTTTTGATGGATTGGATGAAACTATATGCAGCCAAGAAAGAGAAGTTAGGGCAGAGCAAAAGCAATGCCGTGACAATTAAGAACGTTATGTTGCACCTAGTTAAATACAAGGGTGATAAGATAACTATGGATAGGGTGGATAAAGCCTTTTGTGAGGGCTTTGTGTTGTATCTTGTCAATGGGAAGACGATTGGCACAAGAAACCCTAAGAAAAGCGGTGAGCACAAGGAAAAACCGATTGCTAATAGTACTGCTAGACTTTATTTCAACACCTTTGTTACTGCCCTGAATGAAGCGGTTAGGGATGGGATAATAGGTAGAAACCCTGCAAACCAACTAAAGAAAGAGGAAAAGAAACCTTTAAGCAGAAGTGGCAATGATAGAGGGTATCTAGAGATTGATGAGGTCAAGAAACTGATGAACACTCCCTGCAATGATGAGCAAACAAAGATGGCTTTCTTGTTTGCTTGTTTCTGTGGTCTTAGACTATCTGACATAAAGGATTTGAAATGGAAAGATATTAAGTCGGGTGAAGATGGGACGGTTGTCAGTAAGATTCAGGTGAAGACACAACAGAGTATTATTGTGCCTTTGTCTGCCAATGCCCTAGAGTGGTTGCCTGATAGGGGTGATGTAAAAGGGGAAGACTTAGTGTTTACCTTACCATCACATTTCTCAATAAACAGAAGTGTGAAGAAATGGGCAAGGGATGCAGAGATAGAGAAGAATGTAACGTTCCACCTATCTAGACATACATTTGCCACAACTTTGCTTACTTTGGGTGCTGACATCTACACAACTAGTAAGTTGATGGGACATAAAAACCTGAGAACAACCCAGATTTATGCAGAGGTGGTAAACAAGAAGAAAGTGGAAGCAGTTAATTTAATGGATAAGGTATTTTAATGATTAGAAGATATGAGAGAAACAGATAAACGAGATTGTTTGAAAGGTGTTCAAGAATACATCAAACAGAATGCCAAGAGCAAAGATAAAGAAGCGTTGATACAAGCGATTGAAAAGGTGCTCCAACAAAATTATATATTTGGTTCTGATGTGTTTGATGTACTTGACTATATTAATGCAAATAAGGGTGGAATACTTCATAGAGGTTACAGAGATTCCAAGGGTATGTGGCACGATGATAGTTATGAGTTAGAATTGGATATCTATACTAAGGGGTATGGATGCTATGATATGGTAAGCGATGCAATTTACAAGCTAAAGAAGAAGTACACCTATATGCAGTCTAGAAACGTTGGTGGCAGTTCCTCGGCTTGTGGTGCTTCTCCTGAATGTGTCTGCCCTGCTGATAGTGATGTTACAAGCGTGGGCGGTGTGTCTCCTGATAATGGCAAGGAAGATGGCAAGCAGCCTCAACAACTGGAATTGCCACAAAAGAAACGTGGTCGGTCTGTTAAGTCTTTTTCTGATTGCATACTGATAGAGGATAAGGATGGGTTATTGGATAAGCTACATACAATATTAGATGGCAGAAAGGGTAAATTTGTGTATCTAGTTCTTAATACTCTTTTGTATGAGGGTGTTTTGAAAAGTTATACACACACTCAGATTACAAAAGAATTTGGTGATATTGGAAGCGATAGTGCTAAAACAAGATATAGCGGTACAAAGAATGGTAAACTATCTTGTATTAGTGCCTTTTCTCCTGATGAAATAAATGGGGTAAGGAAAATGTTTTCTGAGTTTTTGAAGTGAAAGAAAATGAGGTTTAGTGAGGTTTGGAATTTGCCTTACTAAATCTCATTTTTTATATTTGGACGTTCTTTAAAATCTCCTTACCTTTGCACTATCCAAACAGAGTTGTAGGCTGCATACACCTGCAAGTTATTGCAACTTTGGGCGGTGGTGGAATAAAGTGTATCGTGGTGAAAGAACACTCCACCTTTGTTCACTCCTAAATAAAATAAGAAATATGGGAGAGAATAAAGAGATTATGCAGCAGTTGGCAGAGATAAAGGCATTAACTTTACTCGCTGCAAAGGATATGCTAACAATGGATGATGCAGTATTATATACTGGATTGGGTAAATCATACTTGTATGTTCTTACTTGCAAGAATAAGATACCATATTACAAGCCAAATGGTAAGAACATCTATTTCAAGAAGTCAGAGTTGAATGAATGGTTGCAGAGAGGTCGGGTGAACTCTATTGCTGAGGCTGAGAGTGCAGCAGCCTTGTATGTTGCCAAGAAAGGGGGTGAAGTATGCTAACGTTGCCAAGAGTGAAATTTTATGCTTACTTTGTCCGTGAACAGAACGACAACAAAACTCCAAGCTATGTTATGACTAAGCGTTTTGGGGAGTATGCACCGATAGAGTTTCTTAAACCTAGTAGGGGCAAGTACAAAGGTCTGGTAAGATTCTATCTTAATGCTCACGACAAAAGAACGTCTAACCTAAAGGAAAGTACTCCACCTATGTTCTTGCAAGGTATCAGAAGTTTCAACTTTACTGGCTTGAAACATCTGTATGAGGGTGGCAAACTGAGCGGTGTTGCCTATGGCTATCCAAGTGAACAGAACACCTATGGTGCAGTAGAACCACATAAAAATCCTTTCTTTGAAAATAAAGAGGATTGTTTTCTGTTAAAGGTATATCAGGATGGGCAGCAGACTGATGCAAGCGGTAAAATTATACCTTGCTCGTTTGAATTGATTGTTCTGGATGGATGCAAACAAATGGGTGCAGACTTCTGCAAGGTTCTAAAGATGGGCGGTTATGATGATGTTCTGAAAGATTTGAGAACAAAAGTAGTGGACGTTTAATAGAGTACCCAAAAATCTTAAATCCCAATATAACAAGTTGTAGGAATTACCAAAAATTGGTAAATTGATAATTAAGAAATTTGTAGTATGATTGATAACGTTAAACTATTCATACCAAGGTGTCGGGATATGCCTGATATAGTCGGGTATCTTGATAGTGGTGTTGAGCAAAACGACATAACAACTGGAGAAACAAGATTGTTTGGAAAGGTTGGAAACGTCAGAGTGATTCAGAGTGTAGGCGGTTACTCTATCCAAGGGAGTTTGCCTAAGTTCCTGAATGGAAACAATATTGTAACGCTGAATAGGCACACAATAAAAGAAGCTCTAGAAAAGCTATCAGATACCCTGCATTTGGATATGAACATTTCCAAGGTAACTGGATTGGAGTTTGGAGATACCTTTGTTATGAGCAAACAACCGTCAGCGTATATAAACCTATTGGGGAATATGCCAAGGTTGGAAAGACGTTTGGGCAAAGGTGATACTTTATACTATATCGGCAAGGGGCGAGTACACCCAAGGGAATATTATTTCTATGACAAAAAGAAAGAAGTATTAGATAAGGGTGGTACACTTCCAAACGGATATGAAAGTTTGAATTTATTAAGATATGAAATGAGATTAAATAACAGACTGCCCAAGACGTTTAGAGTTGTAGAGGTTTCAGGGGCTATGCTCTATGATGGTTCTTTTCTTCACGATGTTTCCGATATGTGGGTAGATGGTTATAAGTCTATAACAAAATTAAGCGGTATGAACGATGAATGTTTGAAAGGTATTAAAAGCCCAAAGGATGCAGTAAACCTATTGCTAGCCAAACTGATTGGAGAGCGTGGTGGAGATACTATAACAGACTATCTGAATACTCTTAAATCGGCTAAGGTGTTTTCTGACCCAAAACAATACACTAGAGTAAAGGCAAAACTTGACGATGTATCGAGCCAGAAGATTTCACCAGATAGTAAGGACGTTGGAGAGTTATCCGATAGCATTTTGAATAGTACTGCATTTTTGTAAATTCCCAATATAACAAGTTGTGGGAATTACCAAAAAATGGTAAATTGATAGATAGGAAAATTAGTATAAACTAGTGTCTTCTATGGCACATTAAAAATCAAGATTATGGCAACAGAAAAATTTAATTTGAGTGTGTTAGATTTAAAGGGTTTGTTCTGTGATGTTCTTGCAAGACATCTGAATGATGGAACACTAACAAGAGAGTTTGTAGCTGATATGAAAAAGCGTGGTGTTCTGACTGATGCAAAGAAAGCAAAGGAGTTAGAACAGGAAATCAACTTTATGATTCACGGAGATTCAGACTTCTGTGGATTCTTCTGTAACTTGTTTGCTAGGAGAGATTCAATGAGCACAAGAGAGAAGTTAAGACAAATATTGATAGAAGAAGATACTATCAAGCGTTTGACGGCTGAGAGTGAAGATGAAGACAACCTGAAAGAGTGTTGCAAGGAGTGCCAAAGTAAAGATAGTGGGGAGTGTGGCACGTGTGTTGTCAAGGAAGAAACAGAGTAGGCACAAATAAGGTCTTCTGTGGCTTTATCCTTTGGGCGGTGGGCGATTGTTCCACCACAACAATTAAACTCCACCAAAGTAAACAGAGCAGCTTCAAAGGTCGGGAGTTCCTGATACTGGCTGCAACTATATGATTGCTGAGGCTGAATGCCAACTTGCTTAACGTCTGGTCGGTGCAGTACTGGGAGCCTCAACAACAATGAACATTTCCACTATGATAGAGGGAAATAGTGGGTAAAAAGAAAGGGAGTAGGCTTGAAACCTATTCCCTTTGTTCTTGTCTGATGGTCTTATTTCTTCTGCTCGGCTACCTTGTCAAGTGCCTTTTTGATTTCCAACATTACCCATACTGCCTTTTGTATAGCGGTGTAGTCTGTAATATCGGCAAGCGGTGTAACTGCAACTTCAAGAGCAGCGTTGCCAAGTTCCTTACTAAGTTCTGATGCACTACCAAAGGTAGGCTCTAACAACTTCAACAGTTGTTCTGATTGGTTCTGTACCATTATTGTCTTTAGATGCACTAAAGGGAAAACTTACCTTTTGTTCAATGCACTCTAAAGACGTGATGCACCCATACACCATTACAATGTATAGAAAGGAGTTTTCCCAAAAGCTATGTTATGCCCACAAAAGCAGTTGAACGGCTGCAAGTATAGGCGATAATATCTATTTGAATTTTGTCTTTAGACTTTATTTTGAACGCTGCAAAGATACATCAAAAGCAAGAAACCACAAAAGAAAATACAAGTATTAACAAAAGATTAACACTTCAATGTGTTGGGATTCCTGAGAAAGTTGTATCTTTGCAGCAGACATAAATAGAGGAGTGGAAAGGCTTTCCACCTTAATCTTGTGGTTAATATAATGAGGTCGCCAACATTCTGTTTATCTATGGCGGTTGGATATTGGTCGGAATTGGGCTGACTGAAAAGTACCAACTGCATTAAAGAAAGGTTTGTACTAGTCGGGAATAGTCTGATTATACATCATCCTTTCTACCTTTGGTTTGAGAAAGAGCGGTGTCACTTCTCAACTAAGTAGGTGTGGTGTCTGTCCTCTCACATCTAGCCAAGGGGTTTTGCTCTCTATTTGATTGTGGTTCTTGCAAGGGGCAAGAGTGCCACGATTGAATGGAGAGCGTTTTCCTTTTGGTGTGCTCATCTTTGAGCGGTCTATCCCTGATTAACCAAGGAAAGTTTTCTTTGGTCGGGCATACTAGCTGCAAGGTGGCTAAGAAGTTAATTTCCCTATATAACAAGTTGTATTTTGTCGCTGATTTTGGTGACATAGGTATTTTCAGGAGTTGTTCTGTTGGTGTCTTCACTTTTGACGATACCCAATGATAGTTTTCTCTGGTCGGTGTAGGGTTGGGCGGTCTGTGCTGATAGTGATGTAGGGATATGGGTGGTTAATAACTGGGTGGTGTTCCACCTTTGCCGATATGCTTGCAAGGATTCACGATATTTGCTTTCTGTGGCTTTATCCTTTGGGTGATGGGTGATTGTTCTACCAAGAAGAAAGAGGGCAGCAGAGCAAAGAAACATCTTTGTGGTATCTCCTGACCTTAATTGCTGAGGCTGAATGATAGAGCAAAGGAAGTTGTGGAACATCTGGGCGGTGGCTATCCTGCAAAGGTCGGGAGTATTCTTCTATGGGATTCAGGCAAGGAAAGCAAGCAGCCTTAACAACTGGAGCGAGAAAGAAAGTTGGCTAAACCTTTGGTGGATTCAGGAAGATTTATTATCTTTGCAGCAGAAATCCCACCTTAGTGCCATAGCACTTGCATTATTTTGTTACCCACCTTATTGCAAGGTGGGATTTTTTGTACCTTTTTGGGACTATTTTGGGACTTTTGATTAGAATATGCTTAAAATATGTGTGTGAAAAAGTGTGCTAACTATCTGATAATAAAAAGGCTACACCATTTCACAATGATGCAGCCTGCAAACTTAAACAACCAATAAAAGAAATAGATTGATCGTTCAATTGTTATATCTGATGAAGAGTAGCTCTTGTTAGAGCTTTGTTTTTTTTATCTGTCAGAAATATGTCTTATCTATTTTGAAGACATTGCTGATTAGCGGATGAACAGGAGTTCACGATACTTAGGCAAGGTCCAGAGCTCATCGGCTACAGTCAACTCCAACTTATCAATCTGATAACGGATTTCCTCCATCTTTGGAGCTACCGTGTCATGATAAGCTATCGCCTTATCGTGCTCATTCTCAATCTTGTTGGCAACCTTGCGGGCATTTACTAACTCCTCAACACCTGTCTCGATAATCTGAGTGCGCTCGGCAATCTTCTTGATGATATTGATGTTGCGGGCTGTCAACTTCTTGCCTTCCTCGTCGCCGAAGATATCAATCATGTTCTCCACATTCTTAGCCAACTGGCTCTGATAGTGAGTAGCCACAGGGATGATGTGGTTCATACTCAAGTCGCCCATTACACGAGCCTCAATCTGAATCTTCTTGGTGTAGGTCTCCCATTTCACCTCGTTACGGGCTTCCAACTCGTTCTTCTTCATGACGCCCATATCCTCGAACATCTTGATAGTGGCAGGGTCGAGATAACGCTCAAAAATCTTAGGACAGCTCTTCTCGCAGTCCAGACCACGTTTAGCTGCTTCCTCTACCCACTCATCTGAGTAACCATTGCCGTCGAAACGGATTGGCTTGCAGGTCTTCAAATCCTGACGAACGATATCGATGATGGCAGATGTCTTGTCCTCACCCTTGGCAATCAACTCATCCACACGCTTCTTGAAGTCGGTCAAAGCCTCGGCTACGGCTGTGTTCAATACAATCATTGCTGATGCACAGTTAGCCTCAGAACCTACGGCACGGAACTCGAAACGGTTACCGGTGAAGGCGAATGGTGATGTACGGTTACGGTCGGTGTTATCAATCATCAACTCTGGAATCTCAGGGATATCCAACTTCATGCCCTGCTTGCCAGCTACGGTGAAGAGATCCTTCTTGTCGGCTTTCTCAATGTGCTCGAGAAGGTCGGTCAGCTGCTTGCCGAGGAATGAAGAGATGATTGCTGGAGGTGCCTCGTTGGCGCCCAGACGATGAGCATTGGTTGCACTCATGATAGATGCCTTGAGCAAACCGTTGTGCTTGTATACACCCATCAAAGTCTCTGTGATGAAGACTACGAAACGGAGGTTATCCTCTGGTGTCTTGCCAGGACCATGGAGCAGGATGCCGGTATCTGTAGCGAGACTCCAGTTGTTGTGCTTACCGGAACCGTTGATGCCTGCGAATGGCTTCTCATGGAGAAGTACGCGGAAACCGTGATGGCGAGCTACCTTCTTCATCAAACTCATCAGGAGCATGTTGTGGTCAACGGCAAGGTTGGTCTCCTCGAAGATAGGTGCCAACTCAAACTGGTTTGGTGCTACCTCGTTGTGACGGGTCTTGCAAGGAATACCGAGTTCAAGAGCCTGGATTTCCAAATCCTTCATGAATGCCTGAACACGCTCTGGGATGGCGCCGAAGTAGTGGTCGTCCATCTGCTGGTTCTTGGCAGAATCATGACCCATCAGGGTGCGGCCTGTCAGCATCAGGTCAGGACGTGCTGCATACAAGCTTTCATCTACCAGGAAGTACTCCTGCTCCCAACCGAGATTGGAAATAACTTTCTTGACATCTGGGTTGAAGTAGTGGCAAACCTCTGTTGCTGCTACGTTTACAGCGTGCAATGAACGGAGCAATGGAGCTTTATAGTCGAGTGCCTCACCTGTGTAAGAGATGAAGACGGTAGGGATACAGAGTGTATCGTCGATGATAAATACAGGAGATGTTGGATCCCATGCAGAATAACCGCGAGCCTCGAAGGTTGAGCGGATACCGCCAGATGGGAAAGATGATGCATCAGGCTCCTGCTGAACGAGCAACTTGCCTGAAAATTCCTCGATCATACCACCCTTGCCATCATGCTCGATGAAGGCATCGTGCTTCTCGGCAGTACCTTCTGTCAATGGCTGGAACCAGTGGGTGTAGTGGGTTACGCCATTCTCGTCAGCCCACTGCTTGATGCCTTTGGCTACGGCGTTGGCGATGTTACGGTCGAGACGTGCTCCGTTGTCAATGACATCTACCAGTTTCTCATAGACATCTGCAGGGAGATACTTGTACATCTTCTGTCGGTTGAATACCTTCTTTCCGAAGAATTCACTTGGTCGCTCGCTAGGAGCGGTTACCTCAACAGGCTTTCTCTTGGAAGCCTCTGAAACAGCTTCAAATCTTAAGTTGCTCATACCTTATATAATTTAAAATTTCTGATTTTCAATGTTTTTATATTCTGTTGGAATGTTTATTTTCCCAGCCATTTGGCAATTCTCTCCATGGCTTCCTTGCAGTCCTCATGCTCGCCGAAGGCGGTGAGTCGGATGTAGCCTTCGCCCGATGGACCGAAGCCGACACCTGGAGTGCAGACTACGCTGGCACCATAAAGCATCTCTTCGAAGAATTTCCAGCTAGGTGTATTGTTTGGCGTCTTCACCCAGAGATAAGGTGCATTCTCGCCGCCATATACTCTCAAGCCGAGTTTCTGGAGTTCGGCTCTCATGAAGTGGGCATTCTCCATATAGTAATTGATGGTTGCCTTCACCTGTTCCTTACCCTCAGGGGTGTAGATGGCTTCGGCAGCACGCTGGCTGATATAGCTTGTACCATTAAACTTGGTGCACTGGCGGCGGTCCCAGATAGGATTCAATGCCACTTCCTCACCTGCCAATGTCTTAGCCTTCAACTCCTTAGGAACGATGGTGTAACCACAACGTACACCGGTGAATCCGGCAGTCTTCGAATAACTGTGGAATTCTATCGCTACCTTTCTGGCACCACGAATCTCGTAGATAGAATGAGGAATTGATGGGTCGGTAATATATGCCTCGTAGGCTGCATCATAGAGGATGATGCTCTCGTTCTTGATAGCATAGTTTACCCATTTTCTGAGTTCTTCTTTCGAGATGACCGTACCCGTAGGGTTGTTTGGATAACAGAGATAAATCATGTCCACACGGTGATCTGGAATCTGAGGGATGAAGTCATCGCTCTCATCGCAAGGCATGTAGGTTACATTGCTCCACTTGCCGTTCTCGAAGACTCCGGCTCTACCTATCATCACGTTAGAGTCTATATAAACCGGATAAATCGGGTCGGTAACGCCGATGTTGTTATCCCATCTCAAAATCTCCTGGATATTTCCCGTATCGCTCTTGGCTCCATCGTTTACGAATACCTCGTTGGCATCAAGATGAATGCCACGTGGCAGAAAGTCGTTCTTGATGATAGCCTCGCGGAGGAAGTCGTAGCCTCGTTCCGGACCATAGCCTCTGAAAGAAGCCTGCTCAGCCATCTCGTCTACAGCCTTGTGCATCGCCTTGATGACGGCAGGGCAGAGAGGCTGGGTTACGTCACCGATGCCCAGACTGATTACACGCTGCTTTGGATGTGCAATCTTGTAGGCGTTCACCTTCTTTGCGATGTCGGCAAACAAGTAGTTGTTGGCCAACTTCAGGAAATGTTCATTAACTAATGCCATATTTTGTTTCTCCTTTTATTTGTGGTCATTATCGACCATTTGTTATTTAAGTTTGCTCTTATTTATAATTCAATTTCTCCTTCGAATGAGAAGGCTGCAGGCCCTGTCATGTAAACATGATCATCGGCCTCGCTATATTCTATTTCCAGCGTTCCGCCATCCATCACGATACTGCTTTTCCTGCCAGTACGCTTGGTAAGGGCTGCGGCTACGGCTGTGGCACAGGCTCCTGTTCCGCAAGCCATTGTTATTCCGCTTCCCCTTTCCCAAACTCGTGTCCTTATGGCGTCTGTGTCAGTTACTTGTGCAAATTCTATGTTGCATCTCTGGGGAAATGCCTTGTCTCTTTCCAGGATTTTACCATAGTGGGCGATGTCGATGGTGTCGATGTCATCCACGAAGGTAACGAAATGCGGATTACCCGTGCAAACATAGGTGCCTTCAAATTTTCTGCCGTCAGCTTCGAGCATCGAAGGGCCTATGAATTGCTCGGGATTTTCAAGTTTGGGTTCCAGCATGTCTACTGTTACCGATTCCACAACTTCTTTATTATCCTGAAGATGAAGTTTCAATATCTTGATACCCGAAAGCGTTTCCAGTCGGATGGTGTCCTTTCGGGTCAATCCCTTTTCGTAAAGATACTTACCGATGCATCGGCTTGCATTGCCGCACATCATCGCTTCAGAACCATCGGCGTTGAAGATGCGCATCGAATAATCTGCTCTTATGCCGTCGTGCGGCTTTCCGATGAGAACCAGTCCGTCGCTTCCTATGCCCGTGTGATAAGCACTCCAGGCAATGGCCGCCTTCTCTGGGTCAGGGATGTCGTACATCTGGGTATCTACATATATATAATCGTTACCCGCTCCCTGCATCTTTGTAAAATGAACTGTTTCTTTCATCTGCGTTGTTCTTTATGTTTGAATACTCTTCTTTTATCTCTCATGTCTTATCTCTTTTGAGATTTGACTTTTTGCTAGTCTTTCGAATATTTCGATGACTATTTGTTTGATTTCGGTTGCAAAGGTACGACGATTTGTTGAGATATGCAAGAAAATAAATACAGAAATCTTGATTATTTTTCGCAATCTTACAATTTGTGTTATAAAAATGCTTTCTGCCTTACAAATTGTAAGGAGAATATGATAAGCCTTGATAAATTTAAAATATTCGATAAAAAGCAGAAACGAAATGTTTTTATTTTCTTTAAAATGCTGACAAAATGTATTAATTTTGCAGCCGAAAACGAACATAATGTAAAAGAAAGGCTTGATTTGAATAGCAACCAATGAATGTTCGTTTTCGAAAAGAGACAATCAATAGAAGTATTAACACATTATTAATTATTAAAGGATTATGAAGAAGATTGAGGCAATTATCCGCAAGTCTAGATTCGAGGATGTCAAGAAGGCGCTTTTAGCAGCAGACATCGAGTGGTTCTCTTATTACAATGTAAGAGGTGAGGGTAAAATGCGCCAGGCTCGCATTTACCGTGGTGTGATGTACGATACCAGCAGCATCGAGCGTGTGCTTCTGAACATCGTGGTTCGTGACAAGAATGTGGAGCCTACCATCGCCGCCATCCAGGGCGCTGCACAGACCGGTGAAGTAGGAGATGGCAGAATCTTCGTGATTCCTGTACTCGATACCGTTAGAATCAGAACCGGCGAGCGAGGCGACATCGCATTGTATAACGCTGAGAAAGAGGAATAATTTAAAATGTTGAATGTTAAGTGTTGAATGTTGAATTAGGCATTCTTACTTATCTTTAATAAATATTATTTAGTATTCTAATTTAACTATAAGATATTTTTATGAGCAGTTTATTATTGACGACACTTGATACGGGTAACACAGCGTGGATGATCATGGCAACCATCTTGGTGCTTTTGATGTCAATCCCGGGTATAGCACTTTTTTATGGTGGTTTGGTGCGCCAGAAGAATATCCTCAGCGTCCTGATGCAGACGGTTTTCATCGTGGCAGTAGTCAGTCTGATATGGGTAGCCTTCGGTTATTCCTGGGCATTCTCTACAGAATATGCCGATTCGGGCAATCCTCTGGCTTGCGTCATCGGTGGTTTCGATAAATGTTTCCTCCACGGCATTGGCTTGGATGCCATCATGCCAACAGGCATTCCGGAGCTCACCTTTGCAATGTTCCAGTGCATGTTCGCCCTCATTACTCCAGCCCTGATTCTCGGTGCTTTTGCCGAGCGTGTGAAGTTCAGCGGTTATGTACTTTTCACCATCCTCTGGGTTATCATCGCTTATCTTCCAATGGCCCACTGGGTATGGGGAGGCGGTTTCCTGCAGGAGATGGGAGCCATCGACTTTGCAGGTGGTACCGTGGTTCATATCAATGCCGGTGTAGCCGCTCTGGTCATGGCACTCTGTGTAGGCAAGCGAGATGATTACCGTGCGGGTCATCCTATCACACCTCACAACATCACCTTCGTGTTCATGGGTATGTCATTCCTTTGGTTGGGATGGTTCGGTTTCAATGCCGGTAGCGGATTGGCAGCCGATGGTCTGGCAGCCAACGCCTTCCTCGTAACCCATATCGCCACAGCAGCGGCAGCCACTACCTGGATGCTCATCGACTGGATTGTGAACAAGAAGCCAACTACAGTAGGTGCTTGTACCGGTGCTGTAGCCGGACTGGTAGCCATCACTCCAGCAGCCGGCAGTACCGATATTTTCGGAGCTTTCTGCATCGGTATCATTTCCACGATCGTCTGCTTCTTCATGGTAGCGGTAGTAAAGGAGAAGTTCAAGTATGATGATGCCCTCGATGCCTTTGGTGTTCATGGTATGGGTGGTATCCTAGGTTCTATCCTCACCGGTGTCTTCGCCACTCAGTATGTAACAGGAGCCGAAGGTGTACAGGGTGCCCTCTATGGCGACTGGCATCAGCTTTGGGTTCAGGTTGTAGCCACCGTGGTAAGCATCATCTACAGCGTAGTAGTTACCTACATTATCTTCAAGGTAGTAGATAAGAGTGTAGGTGTACGTGTTGACAAGCGAGTAGAGGAGGAAGGTCTCGACATCTACGAGCATGGTGAGAGTGCTTATAGCAACTAAGATAGAGAATGAATATATGTATAACACCTTGGCTGTATGTTTTGTATGGTCAAGGTGTTTTCTGTTATAATAATGTGTAAACCTGATTTTGCCTAAATTCTTCTTGTTATTTTATCATTTGCCTGCTTTTTTATGTTAAATCTTATAAATAATTAGTTACAAAATCAGTTCTTTTTATTATATTTGTCAACAAATTAAAGCGTAGACAATTATGATTAATGAATCATTTTCTATAAGATTGCGGGAAGCGCGACAGATGATGGGGCTCAGCATGGATAAACTCGTAGAGCGAACCAACGGAGCTATCACCAAGCAGAGTATCTCCCGATATGAGAAAGGCATCATGCACCCTAAGCGTGATGCCCTGCAAGCCATAGCCAAAGCCCTCAATATCAGCGAGGAATATTTCGAAGGAACCAATCTCAAGATAGATATGCCTATGCTCCGCACCACCTCCAATGGCAAGTTGTCCGAAGACGAGTTGCAAGCCCTGGAAGCGAAACTCTCGTTTTGGGCAGAGCAATATCTTACGAAGGAGAAAGAAGCAGGCTTTCCTACCCGGTTCAAGAATCCGATAAAAGGCACCAAGGTATCAACCCTTGAAGATGCCATCCATGCTGCCGACCTTCTTCGTGAGAAGTGGCATTGCGGTGATGGTCCCATCGCCAGCATCCTGAGACTCTTGGAAAGAAAAGGTATCATGATACTTGCTGCAACTCTCCCGGATTATGTCTTTGGAATGAGCACCTGGGCAGATAAGAAGCATCCGTTGATGGTTCTGGATATGCGTCAGAAGAAAACAACAGTAGAACGTCTTCGCTTCACGGCAGCTCATGAGTTAGCTCATCTGCTTCTTGCCTTTCCTGTAAATGCAGAGTTAGATATAGAGAAGCGATGCAATAAATTTGCCGGTTTCTTTCTATTTACTCGGCAAGCTTTAATTGAAGAGATGGGAGGCGAAAAGCGAGATGTGCTTACGCTTGAAGAAATGATAGATCTCAGGGAAGTTTATGGTATTTCAATAGCTGCTCAAGTGCATGCAGCCTGGGATATCCGTATGATTTCCCGTGAACACTACGACTGGTGGTTTGATGAGAAAATCAAGAAGAATAGGTTGGAAGTTGGTTGGGGGGAGTATGTATTTCCTGAGACTATCGGAAGAGAGAAGAGGATGGAAGTTAGAACAAGAAAATGACAAAAGTAAAAATGAAAATGGCAGAATTAATATCACATATATATCAAGATTATGTAGGGCATTGGATTATACAATCTAATGAAGAACATTCTGTTGGTGTAGCTAGGCTCGCTTCTCGTTTCGCTGGTGAATTTGGAATGAGTGAATGGGGAAAAGTTTTGGGGCTACTTCATGACAAGGGTAAGGAATCACATGCTTTTCAGCAGCATATTAAAAAAGAGAGTGGATATGAGCCTGATATTAAAGTTTGTGGTAATTATAACCATGCATTTATTGGTGGAGTTTTGGCACGAAAACTTTATGGTAAATCTGCAGATATTTTCTTCGTTAATCAAATAGTGTCTCATCATACAGGCTTACATGATTATGATGAGATAGAAGGAATTCTTAATCAGGATATTCCAGCAGAAATTAATATAAATATAGGAAAGGAAAAATTAAATGTACCTGCTTTTAAGATTCAAACTAATGATTTTCATCATTTAGCTCGTATGATGTTTTCATGTTTGGTGGATGCCGACTTTCTTGATACTGAAGCTTTTATGGATAAAGAATCTTCTATGTTAAGAGGTAATAAAGCTACGTTATATGATTTGCTGCCTTTACTCGAAAATAAATTGAAGGATTTGAAAGCTAAAGCAGATAATTCTGATGTAAATGCTATAAGAAATCAAGTCCAGCAGCAATGTATTAAAATGGCAGATACTGAAATTGGTTTTTATAGTTTGACGGTACCAACTGGTGGAGGAAAAACTTTGTCTTCTTTGGTATGGGCAATGAAGCATGCTATCAGAAATGGTCAGAAAAGAATTATTATAGCCATTCCATATACAAGTATCATAGTTCAGACAGCATCAGTTCTACGGAGCATCTTTGGAGAAGAGAATGTTTTGGAGCATCATAGCAATGTGGATCCTGAGCAAATCAAAGATGAAAGACTTCAGGAAAAAATGAAGTTGGCGACGGAAAATTGGGACTATCCGATAATTGTAACGACTAATGTGCAATTATTTGAATCTATGTTTAGCAATAAGCCATCTGTTTGTAGGAAGCTTCACAATATAGTCAACAGTGTAGTGATCTTAGATGAGGTACAGACACTTCCGATGGATTATCTTCAACCTGTTGTGGATTCATTGAAAACGTACCATAAACTATTCAATGTTTCTTTCTTGTTTACTACGGCAAGTCAGCCCGTGTTAAGTGGACTTATAGAAGGATGTAATCCGAGGGCAGTCTTCAAAGGGATTGACCATATTACAGAAATCATTCCTCGAGAGTTTAAGTTGCATGACAAGTTGAGAAGGGTAAAGTTAAGTATCAATAATGAAGGAAGAACTTATGATGAGGTTGCTGAGATGCTGAGCAAGCATAAAAGAGTGCTTTGTATTGTGAATACTCGTCGTGATGCTAGAGAACTCTATACACGTCTGCCGCAAGAGGGAGTTACATTACATCTTTCAAATATGATGTGTCCGGCACATATTAGCGAGACGTTAGAAAAACTCAAAAATGCTCTAAAGGACGATACGAATGAAGTTATTCGTGTTGTCTCCACGCAATTGATAGAAGCTGGAGTTGATATAGATTTTCCTATTGTATATAGACAAGAAGCTGGGCTTGACTCTGTATTGCAAGCTGCCGGCCGATGTAATCGAGAAGGAAAGAATGGCTTGAGTACTACTTATGTCTTTTCTTTGGCTAAAGAGCATAATCTTCTTAAAGAAGAAATGCAGGCTGCAAATAATGCAAGATTAAGTCTTGGTACAGGGATAGATTGGTTTGCTCCAGATGTGATGACATCATATTTCAAGCAATTATATTACAGAAAGGAATGTTTCGATGTAAAGGATATGAAGCATTATCTTTATAATCGTAAGGAAATATGTTTTGCTACTGCTGCAAAAGAGTTTCAGATGATTAAAGATAATGGTATCAATGTTGTTATTTGTTGGAGGAATAGCATCGAACTTATACAACAGTTATTGGAAAAGGGACCTTCATATATACTGATAAAGAAACTGTCGAAGTATATGGTAAATATCAATAAGACAGATTTTAAGTCTTTGTTAGATATGGGTGTCGTTAGTGAGAAAAAAGAGGGACTCTTTGTTGTCGATTATAAACAGCAGTATGATGAACATATAGGCTTGCGTATCGATAATAATTGGGCAAATGAAGTATTAATACAATAAAAATATAATGGTATGGAATATACTGATAAAGAATATTGTTTGGAGGTGTGGGGCGATATGGCTTGCTTCACAAGACCCGAACTGAAAGTTGAACGTGTAAGCTATGATGTGATTACTCCATCAGCTGCACGAGCTATATTCGAGGCTATATTTTGGAAGCCTGCCATTCATTGGCAGATAACCAAGATAGAGGTGTTGAAACCTATCAAATGGACTTCTGTAAGAAGAAATGAGGTGGGGGCGGTAGCTGGTAAATCTGTCATCTTTATAGAGGAAAAACGCCAGCAGAAAAATACTTTGCTTTTAAAAGATGTTGGTTATCGAATTTGGGCAAAGATGGAGTTCCGTTCTGTATTGAAGCGAAAGGCAGAAGGAGATTTGTTTTCTCATGAGCCGGGTAAAGATGAGAATCCGATGAAGTATTATCAGATGTTTGAGCGTAGAGCAAGCAAGGGACAATGCTTCAATCAGCCTTATCTTGGTACTCGTGAGTTCTCTGCCTCTTTCCGTCTCGTTAATCCTAATGATGATACATTGACTCCACCAATATCTGAAGAGCAAGGTGGTACTAAAGACTTAGGAATCATGCTCTATGATATGGACTTTGCTGATAAGAAGAACATCCAGCCAATGTTCTATCGTCCACAAATGAAAGATGGCGTAATTATTGTTCCACCAATTAATAGTGAGGAGATTTTAAAATGATACTAAAAGCGTTATATGACTATTATAATAGATGCGAAGGACTGTCTGCAAAAGGCTTAGAGCAGAAAGAGATTGGTTATCTTATTGTGATAGATAAAGATGGAACTTTTGTCAGGATAGAAAGCAGAATGAAAGATAAAAAGACTGCTCAAACATTTTTAGTCTTGCAAACAATTAAGCGTAGCGGTAGAAAATATGCTCCGAATATCCTTTGGGATAATTATGAATATGTGATTGGAGGGGCAGATGAAAGTGCTAAAAAACATGATACTTTCATTAGAATGATTGAGAAGATAAAAGAACAGGTGCCTTCTGGTAGATATCTAAATGCTATTTCAGAATTCTATAAGAAGAACGAAAATTTGGAAGATATTATTAAAAATGATGTGTTGTATGAGGAAATGCATAAATCCAAGAAAAACATATCATTCCTGTTGCAAGGAGAAAGTAAGATTGCTGCAGAAAATGAAAAGGTCTGGAATTTAATCTTGAGCCAAAGTGCTGATGATGGCATATATGGAATATGTTTAGTGACAGGTAAGAAAGACTCTGTAGCAAGACTCCATACTACGATAAAGCTGACAAAAGATACAGGACCTTTGGTTTCTTTTAAAACAGACCGCGGTTATGATTCATATGGAAAAGAGCAAGGCTACAATGCCCAAATAAGTGGAGATGCAGAATTTGCCTATACCACAGCTCTTAACGCTATGTTGCAGAAAGGTTCTCATAATAAGTTTAGTGTAGGTAATCGAACTTTTGTCTTTTGGGCGTCCTCTAACAGCGAGGCAGCAGAACAGACAGAAGGTAGCCTCTTTGACCTGTTGGGATATACTGAAGAAGAGGTTGATGATCCAAATGCTAAGATAGAGCAAGTGCGCAAAGTATTTACGGCTATATATTCTGGAAGTTTGAAAACATCATTAGAAGACCGTTTCTATATTCTTGGTTTGGCTCCAAATTCGGCAAGAATAGCCGTTGTATATTGGTCGGAATGTTCTCTGAAAGAATTTGCAGGAAAGATATTGTGTCATTTTAAAGATATGGAAATCAAAGATACTCGTATAGATAAGAAACCATATATGGGAATCAAGAGTATGCTTGCAGCTGTCACTCTTAACGGGAAGTCTGAAGCTACCCCTAATCTCCCAGAAGCAGTTGTCAAAAGTATCTTCCAAGGAACACCATATCCATTCACTTTATTTTCTGCATGCATTCGCAGAATAAGAGCAGAGGCTGGCAGTAAAGATGCAATTCGTATTGCTCGTATGGCAATCATCAAGGCATATCTCAATAGAACAAATAGTAATAATAAAAAAATAGAAATTATGTTGGACAAAAGTAACACTAATCAAGGCTACTTATGTGGTCGTCTTTTTGCAGTTCTTGATAAGATTCAAGTAGATGCAAATGGAGGTAGCAGCATACGTGAAAGATATATGAATGCTGCCAGTGCAACACCAGCTTCAGTGTTTGCTACAATTCTTAATCTTTCTTCACATCATATGGAGAAATTGTCGAATCAGGGAAAGAAAATCTTCTTTGAGAAGATGAAGCAGGAGATTATGGATAAGATTCCTGCAACAGGTTTCCCTGCACATCTTGATCTTCAAGATCAGGGTAGATTCTTTATTGGATACTATCATCAGAAACAAGAGTTCTTTACGAAGAAAGAGGAAGAGAATAAAGATTAAAATATTAACGTTAAAAAAATAAATATTATGGCTGAATTAAATAATAAAATTGATTTCGTTTACATTTTTGATGTTCAAGATGGTAATCCTAATGGAGACCCAGATGCAGGTAATCTTCCTCGTGTGGATGCAGAGACAGGTATGGGCTTAGTTACTGATGTATGCTTGAAGCGTAAAGTTCGCAACTACGTACAAGTAGCCAAGAACTTGGCAGATGGTTATGATATTTATATCAAAGAAAAGGCAGTCTTAGGAAGAGCACATATAGCTGCATTCAACGCATTGGGATACTCACTTGGCGAAAGAGTTACTCTGTCAATAGAGGAAAAGATGTATAATGAACTATCCGATTTGTCTTTACCAGAAGGAGTATCATTGGATAACGAGAATGATAGTTTTTCCGTCGTCTTAGAATCTGATATAGATAAAGACGAAGTTAAAAAGTGGCTAAAGGACATAACTGTTAGCTCTGAAACTATAAAAAAAATAAACGAGGCATTAAAGGCTTCTAAGCCTAAAAAAGTAACTCCTGAGGAACAAGAAGGTGGTAGAAAATGGATGTGTAAACATTTTTATGATATTCGTACTTTCGGTGCAGTACTATCATTAAAATCTGCTCCTAATTGTGGACAGGTAAGAGGTCCTATCCAATTTACTTTTGCTCGTTCTGTTGCCCCAATAGCTACAGCAGAACATTCTATCACACGTATGGCTGTGGCAACAGAAGATGAAGCGAAAAAACAAAATGGTGACAACAGAACTATGGGCCGTAAGGCTACAATCCCTTACGGACTCTATGTCTGTCATGGTTTTATCTCAGCCAATCTTGCCAAGCAAACAGGCTTTTCTGAAGAAGACTTAGAGCTTTTCTTTGAGGCATTGCAGAATATGTTTGACCAAGATCGTTCTGCTGCTCGTGGACTGATGAGCGCGCAAAAATTAATCGTATTCAAACATGATTCTGTTCTGGGTAATGCGCCAGCGAATAAATTGTTCGATTTGGTGAAGATTGAGAGAAATCCTAAAACGAATCCGGATGTGGTACCAAGATCGTTTAACGATTATAAGGTTACAATAGATATGGACTCAGTTCCTAGAGGTGTAACAGTTGAAGAATTGATTTAGTATCATCATGTATACTGAAGACGAAATGCTCATGTTGTCGGGGATACAGCACTTTATGTTCTGCCCCCGACAATGGGCTTTGATTCATATCGAGCAACAATGGGCAGAAAATAAACTGACGACAGAAGGGCAGATTCTACACAAGAATGTAGATAATCCCTTCTATCGTCAGAAAAATGGTGATGTTATCACACTTCGCTCCCTCCATATTGCCTCTAAAGAATTAGGATTGTATGGTATAACTGATGCAGTAGAACTTGTTCCAACTGATTCTTCAGAAGATGCTATAACTCATAATCGCTACAAAGGATATTGGAAACCATACCCTGTGGAGTATAAAAGAGGTCATCATAAGCCTGATGAAAGAGATGAAGTACAATTGGCTGCCCAGACAATGTGTCTCGAAGAAATGTATGGTATCCATATTCCATACGGTGCATTGTATTATGATGAAGTAAAACATAGAGAAACAATTTCTATTTCTGAGTCATTAAGAAGTACGACTATTCAATGTGCCCGTCAGATGCATGAGGTATTTAAAAGCGGTATCTTGCCAAAAGCTAACAAACAGCACCATTGCAAGAATTGTTCTCTGGTAAATCTCTGTATGCCAGAAATGAGTGATTGTACTCTAGTATCAACCTATTTAAACAAGAATCTATATGAGGATATTACTTAATACATTATACGTGACCACACCTGAAGCCTATCTAAGTAAAGATGGGTTGAATGTTGTGATATCTGTGAAGCAAAACGAGATATTCCGTATTCCTATCCATAATATAGAGCAAATTATTACTTTTGGTTATATGGGGGCAAGTCCAGGATTGATGAAACTGTGTGCAGATAATAATGTTTCTCTAACCTTCCTTTCACCACAAGGAAGATATATCAGCCGTTCGCAAGGTCCGACTAGGGGAAACGTTTTACTGAGAAAAGCACAATATAAGAATTCTGATGAACCTAACTATGCTCTTCATCTCAGTAAACTTTTCATAGGAGGAAAAATCCAAAACTATCGTAATATCTTGCGTCGTTTTATTAGAGACAATGGAGATGATGAGGCTATAGAACGTGTTTGCGAGGAACTGCTTCGGTGCAAAAGAAGAGTTTTGAATGCTGAATCTATAGATAGTGTGAGGGGAATAGAAGGAGAAGCTGCCACTGCTTATTTTGGTGTATTCTCACGTCTTCTTCTAAACCAGAAAGAAGATTTTGTATTTGAAGGTCGCAATCGTCGTCCACCAAAAGATGCGATTAATGCGATGTTATCTTTCGTATATACTCTTATATGTAATGATATGACATCGGCTTTGGAGACTGTTGGCTTAGACCCATACGTAGGGTTTATGCATACTTTAAGACCAGGGCGTGCATCTTTATCTTTGGATATGATGGAGGAGTTGCGAGCATATTTGGGTGATAGATTGGTTCTATCTTTAATCAACAGAAAACAGATTACCATCAAAGATTTCATCAAGCAGGGTGACGAAGGTATCGTCATGACAGACTCGGGGCGTAAGATTATACTGTCTGCGTGGCAAAGCAGAAAGAAGGAACAGATTATTCATCCTTATTTAAATGAAAAGGTAAGTATTGGTCTTCTTCCTTATGTTCAAGTAATGTTGTTGGCGAGATTCATTCGTAAGGATATTGATGATTATCCAGTATTTTTAATCAAGTAGTGTATGTTTGTATTGATTACTTATGATGTAAACATTACCTCGGCTCATGGTGCGAAACGTTTACGCAATGTAGCAAGGGCGTGTTTGAATTACGGAAAGAGAGTTCAAAACTCTGTTTTTGAGTGTATTTTGACGGAATCTCAGTTTTTCGTATTGAGGGACCAGTTAAAAGGGATTATTGATACTGAACAAGATAGTATTAGGTTCTATATTCTTGGGAAAAATTGGAAACGTAAAGTTGAGACTTTGGGTAAGGATATGGGGCTTGACTTTACTGGTGAGCTTATCATTTAATGTATGAGGGTGCGAACCTATAGTATTGCAAAATAACCTATAGTTTCGCACCTTCTTAAAATCAGTGACTTACAAATATTATGCCTTTTATAATATTTTACGTGTAATTATTTTGCCATCTTTCGCAAAATAATTATCTTTGCATCATGATATTCAGCTATTTGCTGAATATGCAGTCACACCCTTCGTGGGTGTGTGGATTGAAACAACATACCAACGAACAGCACGGTACTGATAAATAGTCACACCCTTCGTGGGTGTGTGGATTGAAACGCCTTTGGTAGCGAAGAAACGGCGGGCAACGTATGTCACACCCTTCGTGGGTGTGTGGATTGAAACAATATATTTATGTTTAGAAGCCTCAACCTCGAGTGTCACACCCTTCGTGGGTGTGTGGATTGAAACCCACTTTTGCCTACCTCGAACAAGAGAGTAGGAATGTCACACCCTTCGTGGGTGTGTGGATTGAAACCAATCATCGTGAACACCTCCAAAACCAAAACGATGTCACACCCTTCGTGGGTGTGTGGATTGAAACGCATTGGTAAGAGCGGCACGACCTTGCATTAAAGGTCACACCCTTCGTGGGTGTGTGGATTGAAACAGAAGTATAAGGAAATTCAGAATAGTAATGATCGTCACACCCTTCGTGGGTGTGTGGATTGAAACTACCTCTGGGAAGATCTTGTCAAAGAGCTTCATTCGTCACACCCTTCGTGGGTGTGTGGATTGAAACATCGGAAACTCGCACATGTAAACAAAATAAATGCGTCACACCCTTCGTGGGTGTGTGGATTGAAACAGAGTTATTTACTACATTTTGAGATTCGAGTTTGCGTCACACCCTTCGTGGGTGTGTGGATTGAAACCCGAAAGTTCCGTGTTTATGGTAGCAGAACCCGAAGTCACACCCTTCGTGGGTGTGTGGATTGAAACATGCGGTTAGTCTCACGAGCAGCCTGCAACTGATAGTCACACCCTTCGTGGGTGTGTGGATTGAAACGTTAACTTTGAAAGAGCCCAAAGCTGGGTTTTTACGTCACACCCTTCGTGGGTGTGTGGATTGAAACTTATACACTATAACACAAGTGTGTCGATTAGCAGGTCACACCCTTCGTGGGTGTGTGGATTGAAACTCATTGGGGCGGTCATCATCGTGAATGCTATAAGTCACACCCTTCGTGGGTGTGTGGAATGAAACAGAAAACAGATTTTATTTTCTGAGCCCACTTGAAAAAGTCATTTTTACGAAAACGTGCCATTGATTGTCAATAAGTTACAATGACAAAAAATATGATTCGGGACTTCTTTAAGTGGACTCAGTTTAGTATTATACAGCAATCTCTAGTTATAAGTGTTCAGAATGTGTCTCCTCCAGCCACAGCATTTGACTCCTTCGGTCACCGCATTCGACTCCTCCAGCCACCGCATTCGACTCCTTCAGCAATCGCATTCGTCTCCTTCGGTCACTGCATTCGACTCCTTCAGCCATCGCATTCGTCTCCTTCAGCCACAGCATTCGACTCCTTCAGCCACCGCAGCCGTATGTGTCAACTCAATGAAGTAGATGAACTCGTGAAATGAAGTGGATGAGTTCGCATAATGAAGTTCATGATTTCTGCACAATTGCCAATACATGCGAATGGTAAAGTAAAAAGAAGTTTATTCCTACCTTTATGATTCTTATACGAAAATGTTTTTCTGTTTTTATTGCCACATCTGTTACCTTTGATTTAACTCGCTGATTATAAGTGAATAATGCGTGGCAGTAAGCGGTATTTCTGTTGCCACCTAATGCCACGCATTGCCACACTCTTTTTATGAGGGAATGAGATGGAAAATGAGTAGGTTATTTCCTAACTACCAGATACTCAGTACCAAATCTTGTTCTTCGGTTCTTCAAACCTTCTATATTCTGAAGCTCTCTGCCCAATTTCTGTATACTCGAAACCTGGAGAGATGAGCCGAATTTCTGCTTCAAAATGTCGAAAATAGCGGCTGCCATCAGGTATTCGCCATTTTCTGGGGTACTTGCAGGCTCGAAAACCTGCAGAAAACATTGCTTGATAGGGGAAATCTGCTCAAATTGTCTGTTATGTTGCATGATGATGGCGGTTTCCTTGGCGTCGAAATAGGATTTTTCGCCACGCTCCAGAGCTTGCATCGCCTGCGCATAAAGCTGTTCATAGTTCAGTCTGCCACTCACATCGATAGGTCCCGTCAGTTCTACTCCCAGAAAACGGCGGTTGCCGGATGGGTCGGAAAGAATATCGGTCATGTTGCTCGTGGCGATGAAGGAGGCTAGACGAGGGAATTCCTGTACATGACTTCCGTATGGCGGCTTGATTTTCACCATAGGCAACTGCAGCAGATTCTTCAGAAATCCCTGCTGCACCTGTGGTGAAATCTGATTGAACTCATCGAGATTGATGAGCAGAAATTGTGACATCGCCTGCAATACCTGACGCTTTTCTGAGAGAATCATATTGTCGGTAAAGCCCCACGATAATTCGGTAGGGATGAGACGGCGGCAGAAGGTGCTCTTGTTGTAACCCTGCTTGGAAATAAGCAGCGGCATGGTACTGTTGCCATATTGACGGCGATACATGCCGCGCCACTGGTCAACCATTCCCAGAAACCAGGTGTAAAACCAGTCTTCCCAATGAGGATTGTTGGTGGGTATGGTTCGTGCCAGGGCACGGATGCGGTCCTTGCCGTCCCATTTTCCCAGACAGTCATAGAGATAGGACTCTATCGGGCTGTAGTTCCTGATGCGGTCTGACTCTAGAAAATTCCTTACATCCTTGATGCTTACGTGGATGTCGGCTATCTGAACATCCAGCGTCATGCTTTTCTGCACACGGGCATCCACCGGCCTGAAATCGCCAACCCATGAGTTGTTCGGGCGGTATTCGGTATATTTCATCACGGTGTTGTAGCGGAACTGGTACCGGCTCTCCAGGTATCTGATCATCTGCAGAATGTCGGCACGGCCCTTTCTGCCTGAGGCTGATTTCTCCGTCTTCCTGTCTTTGGAATGGGTATCGTAAGCGGTGCCCACTATCTGGCGGAGTTTCTCTTCTGTCACATGTCCCCAGTTGTTGCGGCGGATATGGATGAAAGCTTCTTCTTCGCTGAGGCCCATGTTGCAGAGCTTGATGGCGATGGCTGAGAAACCGGCAAGAAACCGGTCTTCATCGTTCTGCCATGAGAAGTTGGCTTTTTTCATCTCTTCCTTCGTCTCTTCTGCTGCCTTGCGGTAGAGGAATTCATAGTCATCGTATGTCTTCAAATCGTCTACATTCTTAGGGGCTGAGGCTACCTTCTTCATATTTTGGGAGATGCGCATCGCAACTGCCTTGCTGTTATAATAAGGAGAGGCATCCAGCGTAAGCATGAAGTTGGATGACAATGATGGCTTTTCGGGTTTGATGGCTGCTTGTACCTGCGACTGGTAGAGCGTTTTTACCTGTTCGTAGGCAGACTGGTAGAGTAAGTCGGCGTCGGCTTCTTTTGTCGGGATTTTTCCTTCTTCGTTGCAGATGCTTACGAGCACAATGAGGCTTCTGCCGTCGGCTCCTTCAAAGGCAGCGAAGGTCATCGGCAGCAGACTGACCGTCTTCTTGACGGCATCTTTTTCCTGGTCCGACATGAGGTTGATGAAGTGGAGCATCACCAGCCCGTTTGATTTCTGGAAGACGAGATTGCCGCTTTCATCCTTGTTGAATTCTGCGGCTGGATAAACGTGCTGCCATTCCTTGATGCCTTTGTAGTACTGGTAGTCGGCCTCCATGAGCGGCACACTCATTCTGAAATTGGTGACACTCAGCTTGGCATCATCTTTAGCGATGCGCTCCAGAAACCGTTCTATGGTTTTCGAACTGACCATCAACTTGTTCTGCTTGTTGATTCTTGTAATAGTAAACTTCATATTTCTGCTAATTTGTTGATAGGGTGATACTTAGGGTTGTTGATGACTTTGCCCAGCTTTGCCCGAAGCGTTGGGCAAATGTGCCCGGCTACGCCGGTCATTCGTGACCTTCGTGTCGGTCATCCGTGCTCAATTGAAGCAATAGTTCCATGAGTTGTAAACATCTCCTTTAGCGAAGTAGAGTCTGATTAAATCTGCTTGTGTCATAGGTTTTTGGAATTAAAATTATATAAAAAGTGGTTTCACAGGAGTCGTAAGCTTCTAGGTGGAATCGGCAGGAATTTTTCCTGTTGGTTGCAAAAATACAAAAAATGTTCGAAACCGCAAGCCTTTTTCTCCACCTTTTTAATGTTTTTCTGCGAAAACAATAAGTATTCCTCTGCTTTTTCGCTGAGAATCCCCCCGTTTTTCGCCCGAGTGTGGCAATAGGTGGCAATAGGTGATAATAGAAAATGCCCTTGTTGCAATGCTTAAATAGCTAAAAAACAATTGGTTAACTTGGAGTGTGGCAATAGTGACATTAGTTTTAGAAAAATTTTCTCATACATAGGCTTTCCTCTTTTACTAATAAATGTTATATTCCCGCCATTCCTTTTCCAAATCATTTGTTTTCTCCCGAATTTACAGTACTTTTGCAGAAAGTATCTAATTAAAGATTAAAAGTGCGATTTAAAGTAACGAATAGTATGATGCAATACAAGAATGTCATATTCGATTTAGGTAATGTCCTGGTGAAGCTCAATCCCGAAGGATGCATCGGGGCTTTCAAGGCGATAGGAATGGGGGAACTGGCGAATCCGAATCCTCAGAGTGAAGGGATGAAACTGATGAGCAAGCTGGGTGTTGGAATGATTACCACCGAAGCATTCTGCGATGCAGCCCGTGAGTTGACAGGAGCTGATGTGACGAATGAAGAAATCATCGATGCTGCCAACAAGATGCTGGTGGAGATTCCTGATGAGAAAAAGGAGCGAATCCTGCAGTTGAAGAAGGCTGGCTATCGCCTCTTCCTCCTGAGTAATACCATTGATATACATTGGGATTATTGCGTGAAGCATCTCTTCCCTTATCAGAACTATGGGGTAGAGGATTATTTCGAGCACTGTTTCCTCTCTCAGCGAATGCATCTGGCAAAACCTGATGCCCACATCTATGAGGAGGTAATCAGGCAGGCGAACATCCATCCCGATGAAACCCTCTTCATCGATGATCTGAAGGAAAACTGTGAGGCTGCCGAGAAACTGGGCATCCATACCTTTCAGAACGTGAAGTTCGATGATTGGCTTTCACTTCGATTCTGACGGAAATGTCAGAATCGAAGTGATTCGAAAAAAATATGAATTTCTTCGCTTTTTCCAATAAAATGTTATACCTTTGCCAACTCATAATAACTAACATAACATTATCAAAATGAATTTTTACAAGACATTAGGATTGAAAAACAGCCGTATTGATGTGGCTGATGCCTTGCGAGGATTAGCAGTGGCAGGTATTATTCTCTATCATTCCGTGGAGCATTTCAATATGTATGACGGAAGTATAGCGCATGTTTATACGCTGGGTTGTGATGATTGGATGGCAGATGTGCTGGCATTGCTGCTGTCGGGAAAGATGTATGGCATCTTTGCCCTGCTCTTCGGATTAAGCTTCTTTATCATGAATGATAATCAGCAGCAGCGTGGAAATTGCTTTTCGGGTAGATTCGCCTGGCGAATGTTCCTGCTGGCAATACTCGGTATCGTGAATACCGCCTTCTTTGATGGCGACATCCTCTTCTCCTATGCCATCTATGGACTGGTTCTCATCCCATTGAGCTATCTTCCTACCAAATGGCTCTGGTGGGTGGTTGCCTTCCTCTTTATCCAACCGATAGAAATCTATTCCCTCATTTCGGGATGGCAGGTAGATGCATCGTCGTTGGGAGAGGTGTATGGAAATATGTATAATGGTCATCAGCACGGCAGTTTCCTGGAGAATGCTTATGGCAACCTGCGATACGGGCAGGTGGCTACTTATTACTGGTGTATGATGAAGGGAAGACATACGCAGACTATCTGCCTCTTCATACTCGGAATGCTGGTGGGTAGAAAGCGTTGGTTCTACAATGAGAACAACAACCTGGCTTTGTGGAAGAAGGTGCTGGCGGTTTCCATCCTGGTATTGATTGTGGGAGGCATAGCTGATGTGCGCCACATGGAAACATGGAACAATTGGCTTTATCCTATCTACAACTTCTTCATCCTCTCGTTTGTAGTATCAGGATTCGTATTGTTGTGGTACGGAAAGGAATGGTTCAGAAAGGGATTGTCGTTCCTGCGCCAGTTTGGCAAGATGAGTTTGACCAACTACTTTCTCCAGTCTATCATCGGTTGTGGACTGTTTGCTTATTATGGCTTCAATCTCCAGACGAAACTCGGCATCACCTATGCCTTCTTTGTGGGTATTGCCATGGTGGTAGTGCAATGCCTCTTCTCCAACCTCTGGCTCAAGTATCACTCCCATGGTCCTTTCGAGGGAATTTGGAAGAAGCTGACCTGGATTAAGTTCTAAATTTTCAAGTTTGCTGTAAAACTGGAGCTCCAGTTTTACAGTCTTATCCCATATTTCCAGTTGCCTTCATTCATCATCTGCGCTGGCATAAATTCTTTCATGCTGTTGATGATGGTGTTAAGCATCCGTTCTTTGATATAGTCTTCCCTAATGTATAGGGAGATGCGTCTCTGGGAAAGATAATCTCCTTCTATCTTTCTTACATTCTTGCGTTGTGCCTCATTTAGGAATTCGAGGTGCATCTCTGGAATGATGGTGAACCCGCCGTTCTCATCCACGATGCGAATTAAAGTTTCTATGCTGCCTGACTCATAGATGTGGTGCCCTTTGCTCCTTGCTTTACAGAAGGAGAAGGCACTATCGCGAAGGCATTGTGCTTCTTTCATAATCCACATGTTCTCATGTTCCAGATTCTCTGGCTTGAACACGGGCAGCTTGCGCCAGCAGTCTTCCGATAAATATACATAAAAGCGTTCTGTGTAAAGCGGAATCTCAAGTATTCCTTTACGAGGCAGGTCTGAAATAGCAATGCCAGCATCTATTTCTCCATCTTGCAAAACATGAAACATTTCTTCTGATTTCATCTCTTGAATAGAGAGGTTTACTTCAGGATAATCTTTTCTGTAATGCTTGATGAATTTGGGAAGAATGTAAGGAGCAATGGAGGGACCTACGGAGAGAGACAGAGATTTGCCAATCTGGTTCTTTTCTTCAGCCACGAGTTCTGTGATTTTCTCTAGCTCCAAAAGTGTCTTTTTAGCTTGAAGGATGATTTTCTCTCCTGCACTCGTTGGTGTTACCTGTTTGTTGGTGCGGTCGAAGATGCGCACATCGAGTTCTTCTTCTAACTTCAGCAGCATGGCGCTGAGTGTGGGTTGGGAAATATTGCACGAGTCTGCCGCCTTCGCAAAGTTGCGAAAGCGGTTGATTGCTACGATATATTTGAGTTGTTGCAGATTCATTTTGCTTTGAGTTATCTTGCTTGAAATTATCTTGCTTTGAGTTTACATATCAGCTGTGTCATGTTGCCCATAGGACAGAACACGCACCAGGTTCTTGGACGATAGATAATGGTGAGCAGAACGCCCACAATCAGCGAGGTGAGCATGATGCCGTAGAGACCGAAGGCAAACTGCGCCTTCCATGGCTCAATCTCTACCGGGTAAGCCCAATGCCATGGCACGTTGAAGGTCCATAGCAGGTGGATGGTCTGATGGAGATCTTCTGTGCCCTTTGCCACCATTGTGGTGAGGATGATCATCTGTATGAAGAAGAACATGAAGAACAGGAGGAAGCCATGGCGGAACCATTTAGACGAGAACCATCTTGGTGCCGCCTTCTTGCGCGACCATCCCAGGGTGTTTCCTATTTGCAGGAAGAGTTGTCCTCGTCCACAATAGTTGTTGCAATATCCCTTTCCACCTCCGAATATGGCCATGAGCAGCGGAATCAGAAAACAGATGACTCCGAGCCATGCGAACACGATATTGAAGAATCCGAGGATGAAATAGGTGGCAGATATGAGCCACAGGTAATCACTCCATTTCTTATTTTTCTGTTTTGCCATGCGAATCAATTTGATGAAATTAAACGGGTTGTCTTAAAACTTTATGGATTACTCCTGCCGGACAGTTTTTCTCGCAGATGCCGCAGCCTATGCACTTCTCCTCATCTATCTGGGCATAGCATCCCTTGTAGATGCTGATGGCATCCTTAGGACATACTTTCACGCAAACACCACATGCCACGCAGCGGTTTTGCTCGTTAATTGCTTTATACTTAGCCATATTGTTACTTACTTCTGAATACCTTCCTTTTCCAGTATCTCTTCCAGAAATTCAGATGCATCAGCCACGCAGAGCGGACACTCGCGAAGCACCTTGCCTGTGCCCACACCTTTCAGCAGTTTGCATTGTGTGGCACCATTGCGTTGCTTAAACTTATCCATTATCATTCTCATGCCCTTGATAGACTTCGCCTTGTCTTGTGTTGCGAGTCCAAGTACGATGCCAGCGCCAACGAGGGCTCCGCAGGTTCCCTCCATGTTACCCATACCTGCAGCAAAGGCATTGCCGGCGTTCTTGATGGTTTCCTCGTCCATACCGGTGAAGTCGTGGTAGGTGCAGAGCACAGCCTGTGTGCAATTATGTGAGCCACAACGTTTCTTTTCTGCTGCTATTTCTTTTCTTGTTTCCATTGTCATTTTTCTCTTTGTTTTTTTATTTTCTTATTTGTAATTTTGATTTCGGCTGCAAAGATAATACTTTTATTATAGATAAACGAAAGATTTTGGCTATAAGTTGATAGATGGTATCTATTGTGGCTTTTTGAAAAAAAAAGGTGTGTCATGGACTTATGACACACCTCTTTATTTTTTATTTATCCTTTCTGAATATCTTATCCACGACTATAGCAATGGCGCCATCGCCGGTTACATTGCAGGCGGTGCCGAAACTGTCCATCGCAATATAGAGGGCTATCATAAGTGCTTGCATATCAGCATTGAAACCTAAAACTGAGGCTAGCGGACCTAGCGCTGCCATGACGGCTCCTCCCGGAACTCCCGGAGCTGCTACCATGCAGATGGCAAGCACGAAGATGAAGTTGAGGAAGAGGGGGAGATTGCACGGCATACCATTGATGAGACAGATGGTGAGCGCACAACAGGTAATCTTCATCATTGATCCCGAGAGATGGATGGTGGCACAGAGCGGAATGGTGAATCCGGCAATGCCATCGGTGACGCCGTTTTTCAAGGTCTGCTTCAGAGTTACCGGAATGGTGGCTGCTGATGATGATGTGCCAAGTGCCGTGAAGTAGGCTGGCAACATGTTGAATAACAGCTTAAAAGGATTCTTGTGGGACAAGCCGCCAGCCAACAGATATTCGTAAAGTAAGATGACGATATGAAGTACGAGAATCACGAGGATAATCTGTGCGAAGACCAGCAGAATGTGGTAGGCTTCGCCGGAGAAAGTCATGCCCAGGAAGATGCCGAAGATATAAAGGGGCAGTAGGGGAATGATGACTTTGGCAATGATACCTGATACGATTTCCTTGAATTCCTGAAAAACGTTCTGCATGGTGCGGCTGCCTTTGTGGGCAATGCCCAGTCCGGCAATGAACGAGAAAACGAGGGCACTCATCACATCTACCATGGCAGGTATCTTGATTTCGAAGAAGGGTTTGAGTTCTTCCACTTTATCTACTGCCACATGGGCAGAATTGGCAATCATGTTAGGAAAGAGTGCCGAGCCTGTGCCATAGGCAAGAAGACCCGCCAGGATGGTGTCGGCAAAGGCGATGCCCACAGTGGCAAGGAGGAGTTTTCCGGCTCCGTGACCGATGTCGGCAATGGCTGGCGTAACGAGACCGATGATGATGAGCGGTATCATAAAGCCCAGAAACTGGCTGAAGATGCCGTTGAAGGTGAGAAACGCTCTGACGGCCGCTTCATTGAAGAAATTGCCGAAGATTACACCCAACAGGATGGCAATGATGATTCTTGCCAAGAGTGGCATTTTGATTCTTTTCATATTCGTAAAATTGCTTTTTGCCTGCAAAGGTACGATATTTCTAACTTTTTTCCAAGTATTTTGCTGTTTTTTTAGAATCTGTCATGCTTACTGTACAACTTTCATGATGTTCGAAGGTGGGCGCTGCGCCATGAGTTCCTGCTTCATGTAATCCATGTAGGGCGCTACATGCTGATAATAATGGTAATAACCCGGACAGAGATAGTTGAGACCGGAATCGCCATACTTATCTTTCATGAAGCGGTTCTTTGGGCATTCTCCATGACAGGCAAACTCCATGTCACACTCCTTGCACTGGCGGGGAAGAGAACTGTGTTTCAGACGGCTGAACTCCTGTTGCTGCTCACCATAAAGCATGTCGATGAGCGAATGGTCACGGATATTGCCCAACTTATACTCCGGAAAAACAAAGTGGTCGCAGGAATAAACATCGCCATTGTGCTCCATCACTCCCGCATGACCGCATTCCTTGGAATAAGCACAGATGCCGGGAGAAACACCCATCCAGTTTGCCAGTGTGCAGTCGAAAATCTCAACGAAGATTTTGCCCACATCCTTCCGTACCCACTCATCGAAAATCGCACAGAGAAAGTTGCCCCACTGCTCCGGCGCAACCGATGCCTCGCTCAGAGAAATCTCATCCTTGTCGGCAAGACTTGCCAGGGTACGGCCATCCTCATGTCGGGTCAGTCGCTCAACGATAGGTGTGAACTGCAGAAACTGACAGCCGTTTTCCTTGAAGAAGCGGTAGAACTCCAGCGGATGATTGGCATTATAGGCATTCACCACCGCCATCGCATTCCATTCTACCCCGTGTTTCTTCAGCAGTTTGATGCCTTGCATCACCTTCTTCCACGATGGTTTTCCCGCAGCCGTCAGCCGGTAATGGTCATGATCAGGCTGCGGACCATCGATAGAGATGCCTACCAGCCAATGGTTCTGGGCGAAAAACTCGCACCATTCATCGGTCAGCAACGTGCCGTTGGTCTGAATTACGTTGTCGATGCGCCTGCCTCCAGCATACTTTTGCTGTAGGGATAAAGCCTTGCGGTAGAAGTCGATGGAGCGCAGCAGAGGCTCGCCACCATGCCAGGTGAAGAGCACCTGGTTCATGGTTTGCGCCTCAATATATTCTCGGGTAAACTGTTCCAGCATCTCATCGCTCATCAGATGTCGCTGAGCAGTGGGATAGAGCTTGTTCTTCTCCAGATAATAACAGTATTTGCATGCCAGGTTGCAATGGGCACCCGCAGGCTTCAGCATTACATACAGTGGCTTGGCAAAGGGATTTGCTATGTTGTCGTTCATCATTTTTTCTTGAATCTAGTTGTAATCTCTATCTCTCTGTAACCGGGAGAGAAAATCAGAACTTTGGCAGCGTAATTTCGAAATCCTTGCTGTCTCGATGCTCCTTTCTGATGGCAGCCAGGAGTTCGGCAAGAATCTCCGGATGTTCTGCCGCCACATTATGGTCTTCGTGGATATCGGAAGCCAGATTATAGAGCCGCGGTTCGCCTTTTACTACCACCAGTTTCCAGTCGCCCTTTCTCACGCCAATCTGGTCGGTTTCGTGAAATTCCCAGTACAGGTAATCGTGATGTTTCTGCTCTGCATCCTTGCCCAGAAGGGTAGGAGCGATAGAGATTCCGTCGAAACCATCACCAGCCAACTTTCTGTTGGTATAACGCTTGGCAAAGTTTCTGATGCCAGCCAAATCGCAGAAAGTAGGCAGCAGATCGTAAAAGGCAAACTGGGTATCGTTCACCGCTCCTGCCTTGATATGCTCAGGCCACCAGGCGATAAATGGTATGCGGATGCCGCCTTCGTAGCACTGGCGCTTCAGACCTTTTAACTTACCGTCGCGACCGAAGAACTCTGGATCAGCACCACCTTCTTCATGCGGCCCGTTATCTGAAGTAAAGATGACAACGGTATTCCTGTCGAGTCCCTTCTCCTTCAGCTTGGCGAAGATTTCGCCTACATACTGGTCCAGTCGGGTAATCATTCCGGCAAACTGTGCATGGGTATGAACCGCAGCGTTGTATCTCGAATCTTCCCATCCGCCCCAGGTTTTATCGGTAAAGAACTGTTTCTGGTAATTCTCTAGAATAGAGTCTTCCGGCTGGGTCAGTTCGGCATGCGGCAGGGTATAGGTAAGGAATCCTACGAAAGGATGTTCCTTATCCTGTCTGTCAATCCATTCCAGTGCCTTGTCGTGGATGATGCGGGCAGAATACTGTTTGCGCTTGAAATAATCCTTGCCGAACATCGGATGCTGGATGTTCTGTTCCATTACCTCTCTTACCACTGCTGTATCTCCCATTACACGACTGTAGCGATTCAGGAAGTTAGGATAATAGAGATGAGCCTGAAACTGGCAGATATAGCCATAGAATTCGTCCACGCCACGCTTGTCGGGAGTAGAAGCCGAACCTTCATATCCGCCAGCCCATTTCCCGAATACGCCGGTTCTATATCCTTCGTCCTTCATGATTTCGGGCAGAATCTTATGCTGCGGGTCGTAAGGTTCCTGTCCTACGACAGAATACTCCTCGTTGTTGCCATATTTTACCATTGGCACACCTCTCCAGTATTCCTTGTTTCCACGCACATGTGTATGTCCCGTATGCTGACCAGTCATGAGGGTAGCTCTCGACGGAGCCGAGACGGGAGAACCGGCATAAGCCTGGGTGAATCTCATTCCCTCCTGTGCCATCCGGTCTATATTAGGCGTGTGGATATAAGGTTGGCCGTAGCAAGCCAGATCGCCATATCCCATGTCGTCACACAGTATGAAGAGAATGTTGGGTGGGGTGTTTTGTTTTGCACAGAGCAGGGTAGGAAGGCACGCCAAACCTACCCCTGTAAACCATATTGTCTTGTTCATATCAATGTTATTTTGTTCGGTTCTTTTACTCATCTACCTTCAGATTCCTGCGATAGGTAGCGAGGAGCTTCTTCATTTCCTTTTCTACCTTCTGCATGCCAGGCTTGCCGTAGAGGTTGTGCAGCTCGTTCGGATCAACCTGGATATCATACAACTCGTAGTAGTCAATATCGGCATCATCGGTGATGTAGTTGATGGATTTGAGATATTCGAAACACCAGTTTTCTGAAGTTCCCGGTTGGCACTGATACTTGTTTTCTGGAACGGCTCTTTCACCACCCTTGCCGTAGAAATGAATCAGTTTGTAGCGCTCGGTTCTCACACCATCGTGCTTGCGTACCAGATGATAATTAGGGTAGTCATAATAATGGTAATACAGACTCTTACGCCATTTTCTTACAGGCTGTCCGGCAAACAATGGTTGGAGCGAAGTGCCCGGCATATAGGCAGGCTTCTTCAAGCCCGCCAGGTCGAGGAAGGTAGGAGCAAAGTCGATGTTCTGTACCATCTGGTTGCACTCGCTCTTAGGCTGGATATGCTTAGGATAGCTGATGATGAGCGGTGTATGGAATGATTCCTCATACATGAAACGCTTGTCAAACCAGCCGTGTTCGCCCATGTAGAATCCCTGGTCGGAGGTGTATACGATGATGGTATTATCCGTGAGATGATGCTCATCGAGATAAGTCAGGAGTCGGCCTACACTCTCATCCACCGAAGCAATCACTGCCATATAGTCGCGGATATAGTTCTGGTATTTCCATTCTACCAGTTCCTTACCCGTGAGATTCTTGCTCAGGAATTCTCTGTTTCTCGGCATGTAATAGGCATCAATAGCCTCGCGCTGCTGCGGTGTCATGCGGTTCATCTCTCCCATGAGTCCGGCATACGAGTCTCTGCCTTCCGGTGTAGAAGGGTCGTACATTTCGGGCACTTTCAGGTCGCGTACCATTTCCATATATTCATCGATAGTCATCTTCTGGGTGGATGCAGCCGAGCCTCGGGTCGCATAGTCGTCCCAGAAGGTTTCAGGTAGCGGGAAGTTTACTTTGCCGTATTTCCCAACATACTTGGTGCTAGGCATCCACAGACGGTGGGGTGCCTTATGATGAACCAGCAGACAGAATGGCTTGTTTCTGTCTCTTTGGTCGAGGTATTCGATGGCATGGTCTGTGATGAGGTCGGTGGCATATCCCATTTCCTGCTTGTATTCTCCGTAATGGTCTGTTGATGCGAAGGTCGGGTTGTAATATTGTCCCTGATCGTTGAGGATGTGATAGAAATCGAAACCTTTAGGGCGGCATGACATGTGCCATTTTCCCACTACTGCCGTCTCATAGCCTGCCTTCTGCAGCATTTCAGAGAAGAAGGTTTTGGTGGAATCGATGCCCTCTGCCAGCATGCGCTGTCCGTTCTGATGACTGTAGAGACCGGTCATCAGACAGGCACGGCTTGGTGTAGAAAGCGAGTTTTCAACGAAAGCCTCGTTGAATTTCATTCCCCTTTCTGCAAGTCGGTCAATATTTGGGGTAGGCGCCAGTTGGGAGATGGCACTGCCGTAGGCGCTGATAGCCTGTATGGCGTGGTCATCGCACATGATATACAGGATGTTTGGTTTTTCGCCTGTATTCTGGGCGAAGAGAGATAGCGGCAAGGCTTGTAGGGCAGCCATCGCCAGCAAAGATCGGTTGAAAGGTTGATAATTATTAGCCATAATGTTTTGTATTAAGTTATATCTTGCAAAGGTACGCTGAATATTCGTAATTACCAAAAATTTCGGGATATTTCTTAAGAGTATTTCTCTTATTCTTCATAAAGCAACAGTGCCCTTCCTGTTTCACAACAGAAAGGGCACACAACCTAGTCTATTCTCGTACATGACGTGTTGATATAACATAGAATAGTTGATTCACATGATAAAACTATAAGTTGTCTTTTTCTATGTCCTTGAAGTACTTGTATGTGCTGACCTTCAATTCATCGGTAGCACTCTCATCGCAAACGATGATGCCATGCTTGTGAGTCTGCAAAGCACTGATAGTCCAAGCCTGTGTAACAGGACCCTCGATAGCAGCCTGGAGAGCACGAGCCTTGCTGTGACCGTTGCAGAGAATCATTACTTCTCTGGCAGCCATCACGGTACCAACACCTACTGTGAGGGCTGTAGCCGGAACCTTGTTCATATCGCCATCGAAGAAACGTGAATTGGCGATGCGGGTGTCTGTAGTCAATGACTTGACACGGGTGCGGGAAGTGAGTGATGAGAAAGGCTCATTGAAGGCAATGTGACCATCAGGACCGATACCGCCGATAAAGAGGTCAATGCCGCCAGCTTCCTCAATCATCTGCTCGTAGTGAGCGCACTCAGCCGCCAGATTCTCTGCATTACCGTTCAGAATTTGGATATTCTCCTTAGGGCAGTCGATATGGTCGAAGAGGTTGCGGGCCATGAATGAATGATAGCTCTCAGGATGAGACTCTGGCAAGCCTACATATTCGTCCATGTTGAAAGTGAGTACGTGCTTGAAAGAGATTTCGCCAGCCTTCACAGCCTTTACGATTTCTGCATACATGCCCATAGGTGAAGAACCGGTAGGCAAACCTAATACGAATGGCTTTTCTGCAGTAGGCTGGAAAGCCTTGATTGTTTCAACAACGTGACGCGCTGCCCAGCGAGACAGTTCGTCATAGTTTTTTTCTATAATTACGCGCATAGTTATAAAATAATGTTTAAAATATTTATCAAAACAGCAAAACGAGGGGTGCCAACTCACTTGGCACTCCCTCTTGATGTTTTTACATGAGTCATACTACCTGGAAAGTAGACAAGTCATGTGACTAGCTTATGAATTGATTACTTAAAAAGTTTACCTCTTCAAGTTTGGGTTCTTCTCAACCTCAGTTGTTGGATAAGGGCAGTAAATACTATTCTCACCCTGCCAAGTGCTGTTCTTAACAGACACACTTTCCTTAACCTTAACTTCATTGCCCTTAGCATCCTTTGCAACAACGATAGGAGCATTAGCAACGCGGTAGTCGAAGTTCTTCTTGAGTTCGTCCATACGGAGCTCGTCTGCACGGCGGGTAACCATCTGTGTCCACTGACCGGCAACCTCCCAACCATGCTCAATGTAGCAAGCATCAGCAAGCTGATCTGCACTCATAGCGTCAATCTTAACAGTTGTACCATCGCTAAGAGTTACGTTCTCGTAGTCTGTAACGGCACGTTTACGAACCTGCTTTAAGTACTTCTTTGCATCTGTCAAGTCCATACCTGCACGGGCTGCACTCTCAGCATACCAAAGTAAAACCTCAGAATAGCGGATCAGACGGTGACGGCGTCCGTTAGTCATGTTGGTATAGTTAGGCTTCGTATAGTCGTAAGGCTGCTTGAGCTCTACATTAGAATCAGAAGGGTCGCAATTGGTCGTGTAGATAGAGAACATAGGGTGGTTAGCTTCTACGAAAGGCTTGCCCTTGAAGAATTTATGGCTTTCGTAAATACCATTATCCTTTCTGATAGTTCTGTCACCTTCCTTCATGTCACCGGCAGCTATCTTGCCAGACTCTTCCTTGATTGTTGCATCAAGTTTCTTAATCTGTTCTTCTAATTTCTTGGAATCTTTTTCCATTTCGATAGCTTCCCAAACATCTTCTGGAGAAATCTCCCACCAATAAACCGACTTGTAAATCTCAGTACCTTTTTGGAAAGTTACCTTTGGTGCATAGATAGCGTCTTTACGAGGACCTTCAGGGAATTTTGTCCAGAATTTGACTTCACCCCAAGAGTCACCCCAGCCGCCATCGCCGAGACCTTCGAAACGGTTGCATGATGTCAACTCAGAATCATGATCCCAAGAACCGTTTGCCCAGTTGTTGTCGATACCAACAAGAGTTTCCTTGTTGTAGTTGTGAGCAATAGAATATACGTGGCTCCAGTTATCATCGAGATAGAAACCATATGTGCTGTTGTTATCAATCACAGCCTTAGCTTTTTGTGCTGCAAGTTGGTAATAGGCCTTACCTTTATTGAGAGGGTAACCTGCCATTGCCATATATACAGCAGAAAGGGTAGCTTGTGTAGCCTGCTTCGTAACCCATGCATCAATACCATCGTGATTACGAGGTGCTGATTCGTATTTGATAGGTAGCAACTTTTCTGCTTCCTCCAAATCCTTTACAATCTGATCATATACTTGTTCTACGCTTGATAATCCGCAGTCCTGAACAGAAAGACTAGTGGATGTAATCAATGGTAAAGGACCAAAGACACGAACGAGATAGAAGTAGCCGTAAGCACGCCAATAAAGCGCATTACCACGAGCGATGTTCTTCTCTACTTCAGATGTAGGGGTTTTGTCTGCACCTTCAAGAACGAAGTTGCAAGCCTTGATAAGACCATAGTGCTGATTCCAGGCATCTGTAACACCCTTGTTGGCACCATCAGAACTGAAACCATCGAGGGCTGCTACAGCCTGCTTGTTTGAACCAGGATTGGCGGTCATATCGTCACCCTGCCACTGTGGGTACATAGGGTTGGTCCAACTCTGTGTCTGGTTCAGTTTCTCGTATATGGTGTTGATACTATTGTCAAGGTCAGCCTGGCAGGTGAAGTAGTTGTCTGGAGCCATCTGTCCTTTAGGATCTTCATCAAGAAATCCGCTGCATGAAGTGGTTGCAGCAAGTAATGACGCTGCAAGAAAACAGCCTAAATATATCTTTGTTTTCATATTTTATTCAATATTTTAGTTATTAGAATACTTTATTTTATCATACAAGCTCCGATTAGAAGTTCATACGAACACCAAAGGTGAAAGTACGTGGGTTAGGATAAACACCCATATCAATACCATTGTTGTTGTCGACGTTCTTGTCGCTGAATGAAGCTCCTGCTGGATCCATTCCCTTATAGCTTGTGATGGTGAAGAGGTTCTGGCAAGAAAGTGTCAGACGAAGTCTGCAAACTTAAGCACTGAACGTGGGAAAGTATAACCAATGCTGATATTCTCGCAGCGGAAATAGTCTGCATTTTCAAGCCACTTGTCTGAATTACCATAGGTCTTGTTCTCTGCACCGATTGTTGGCATTGTAATACCTACATTATCGAAGTAATCCTTATCTGTAACGAACATAGAAGCACCAACCTCGGCGTTCATTACGTAGCGAACGATATTCAGGCGCTTTGCACCAAAGGCTGCGTTACAGAACATGTTGAAGTCCCAGTTCTTGTAGGTTACGGTATTGTTCCAACCGAATGTGAAGTCTGGATTTGAGTGACCGAGGATGAAACGGTCGGTACTTGCATCAGGATCAGTTGTTATTGTACCATTGCTCTTGTAATAGGTATCTACCCACTGGCCCTTGTCGTTCTTCTGCAAACCTGCCCACTTGAAACCGTAGAATGTACCAATAGCTTCACCTTCCTGGATGATAGTACAAGGGTCAACGGTACCTAGAGCTGGTTTCTCACCATAGAGGCGTGGAGTCTGTGCAGACAACTTTGTTACCTCATTCTTCAGGTAACTGGCATTGAGGCTAGAACTCCACTGCAAGTCCTTGGTCTGGATAATCTGGGCATTAACATTAATATCAAAACCCTTGTTGCTTACTTCACCTGCGTTGGTCCAGTATGTAACTCCACCAAGGTATCCTGTAGAAGACTGCTGGAGGAGAGCATCTGTAGTCTTCTTTGAGAAGTAGTCGATACCTACGCTCAAACGGTTGCCGAGGAATCCGAGATCAATACCGAAATCAAGCTGTTTAACCTTCTCCCATGTTAAGTCTGGGGTAGCAATGCCGCCTGCCCAGTAACCAGTATAGTTGGTGTTAGTACCATAGTTGAAAGAAGTTGCATTAAGACTTGCCAATGTTGAGTAAGGAGTAATGTTCTGATTACCGATAATACCCCAGCTTGCACGGATCTTCATATATTCTACTGCATTTCTGATAGGTTCCCAGAACTTTTCGTTAGATACGGTCCAAGCACCTGCAACTGATGGGAAGTAACCCCACTTCTTGTTGGTGAAACGGCTGGAACCATCGGCACGGAATGTACCGGTCAGCATGTAGCGGTCGGCATAGTTGTACATGACGCGGGCTACACCAGAGAGCATGGTCCACTTGCTGTAGCCATTGTCTGCATCACGGTTTGATGCATTCTTTACATTCCAGTAACCAAGGACTTCCTGTGCTACATTCTTACCTTCAATATTCATGGTGCGGGTTTCGTTACGAGTAGCCTCCCAAACTCCCGTTGCTGTCAGATTGTGCTCGCCCCATTTGCCCATGTAGGTCAAATTGTTGGTACTTTGGAGAGCTATCACCTGTGCATTATTGTTGCTCATGTTGGTGCTACCTAATACCTTGGCTGATGACATATCATACCATTTGTAGTCGTTATAATCGACACCATTTGTAGTGGTGAATGTCAAACCTGGAAGAATGTTGAATTTCAAATCAACGTGTCCTGTAACCATATTGCGCTGGCGGTCGTTCTGATTCTGGTGAATCACACCATATGGGTTCTCCTGGATACAGTTGTATGGGTCCTTATTGTAGTTACCTGCTGCAGTATACATTTCCATGGTAGGAGAGTAATTCAAACCTATCCAAATAGGGTTAGACTGATTCTGACCGAAACCTACACCGCTATTCTCTGTGCGAGCTAAGTTGGCATCAGCTGTTAACTCCAACCAATCGAAAAGTTTATTATGAATGTTCAGTTTTACTGCGTAACGTCTTGACTTGGTATCTCTTACAACACCTTCCTGATCCATATAGTTGGCAGAGAAGTAGGTCTGAGTCTGTTCGTTACCCTTAGAAACAGCTATCTTATAGTTCTGAGTAATACCGGTATGGAGCAACTGGTCCATCCAGTCGATACCAGGATTAGCACCACTGATATAGTCTGCAAGTGCATCAGAGTCTGCACCCTTATATTGAACCAAAGCATTTGCATAGTCCTTGGTGCTCATCACTTCTGGTACATTATATGCATTAGAGAAACCGAAACTTGCATCGAATGTTACCTGTGTTGCGCCTGCCTTACCTGTCTTGGTCTGTACCATGACAACACCATTGGCACCGCGGGCACCATAGATGGCGGTAGAAGATGCGTCCTTCAATACCTGGATGCTTTGGATATCTTCAGGGCTGATACCTTCAAGACCTGTCTCGCGAACGATACCGTCTACTACGTAGAGGGGGTCGTTGCTCTTGTTTACGGAACTGGCACCACGTACACGGATTTTCATGGCTCCACCAGGAACACCACTCGACATTACCTGCACACCAGACATACGTCCGTTGAGGGCATCCTCAACACGTGCAACAGGCTGGTCCTTGAAATTCTTGCTGTCCAAAACTGCCACAGAACCTGCCAAGTCGGCCTTCTTTACTGTACCGTAACCGATGACTACGGTCTCTTCAAGCATGTTGGCATCATCTTGCAAAGTGATGTTGAGCGGACTACCGCTCCATGTGAGGGTCTGTGATTTGTAACCCACATAAGTGATGGTAAGTTTGGCACCCTTTTCGATGTTGCTGAGGGTGAAGTTACCATCCAGGTCAGTTACGGTTCCACCGGTCTTACCTTCGATTCTGATGGTAGCGCCGATGATAGGTTCTCCGGTAGCGTCTTTAACATGAGTTTTGCTGCTGGGTAGCTGTAGCAATGGTAGAATTGCTTTGAGCAGCCAATGCAGAAACAGTGCAAAGAGGTGACATCGCACCTAAAAGCGCTGCAAAATACAAATTTGCTCTTTTGTTCATAGGGCTATTATTTATTGTTAGTTATAAAATTTTTCGTACTTCTTTCTAGTTATTAGAATGCTGAAACAGAGTTTATACAAGGGCATCCCTTTGCATCGTCGATTACGATGCGGATGCCACTTGTAGTAATCTTATCGAAGCGAAGTATTCGCTTGTAGCCGATAGTGGTAGTCTCTTCCTTAGGGTCGAGCCTTACCCAGTTTTTGCCTTGTTGGTAATAGATTGAGAAGGCTTTTACGCGCTGCCCCAGAGGTATGTATTCCTGGAGCATGAGGCGTGTGATAGATTTTGGCTTTCCGAGTTGAAACTCGATATAGGCATCTTTTTTCTTTTTAGAAGCCCAGAAGGTGTCATACTGGCCGTCTGTGATATTCTTGCCAATGTGCTTGCCTTGCTGGCTGTCTACTTTAGGTGTGATGCCTTTCAGTAGATTGACAGATAATTCTTGTCGGATTTTCCTGTGGAAGTTTACTGCATTTGCAGAGTCGATAGGGTGGATGAGTCCATCCTTGTCTACCGGGAAGTTGAGTAACATGGTAGCGTTGTGTCCTACACTCTTGTAGTAGAGATCGCACAGGTCTTCAACGGTTTTTACCTTACTGTCTTCTTTCTCATGGTAGAACCAACCCGGACGGATAGAAACATCGCACTCAGCTGGTGTCCACTGGTCGCCGTCTTCCCATCCAAACTGCAACTGTTTGTAGTCTTTGAAGCCTGGATAGACGGTGTTGGATGGTATTGTAGACCAGCAGGTCTCGCCTGCAAATCCATTTTCATTTCCTACCCATCGGCATCCCGGTCCACCATCACCGAAAAGAGTGGCATTGGGTTGTAAACTGTCAACAATTTCGAAAATCCTAGGAAAATTGTAGTAGTTCCTTCTGTCGATGGTTCTGCTTTCTTCGGCACCTCCGTACCAGCCGTCTCCTCCGTTGGCTCCGTCAAACCATACTTCGAAAAGTTCGCCGTAGTTGCTCAGAAGTTCCTTGAGCTGGCGCTGGTAGAGTTTCAGGTAGTAGGGAGAACCGTAGCTTGCCTGGTGTCTGTCCCAAGGCGAGAGGTAAACTCCGAATTTCAAACCGTATTTCTTGCATGCTTGGGAGAGTTCTCCTACCACATCACCTTCACCATTCTTATAAGGTGTGTTGCGGATGCAGTAATCTGTGGTGCGTGTAGGCCAGAGGCAGAAGCCGTCGTGATGTTTGGCTGTAATGATGACTCCTTTCATGCCCGCAGCAACCAGGGTTCTTGCCCATTGTTCGCAATCCAGTTTCTTAGGATTGAAGGTCTTTACATCCGAATTTCCGTATCCCCATTCCTTATCATTGAAGGTGTTGAGGCCGAAATGGATAAAAGCATAGGTTCCCAGTTTCTGCCATGCCATCTGCTTGGCGGTTGGCACAGGTTGGATGGGGGCTACCTGGCTGTAGTTGCGCTGGGCGGCAGCTGTTATGGCTGCCAGCCCCAGGCATAGTGCAACAAGAAGAGACTTCTTCATACTTAAAATAGGTTTTGTATTGGTTGTTTAAATTCCTTATTTGTCGATGTTCTCATTCAGAAGCCGGTATCTTGCCATCAGACAGGCTCCCGTGATTCCTGCAAGACCTTTCAGACTTGAGGTAACGATTTTAGAATCCTCATTCATGATGTTGAGAGAGAATTTCTTGATACCCATCTTTACCGGTAGCGTGAGGTAGTCGCCTGTAACCGACATTTCACCTCCGATGACCAGCATTTCTGGGTTGAAGATGTTGATGACTCCTGCCAGCTGTTTGCCAAGTTCATCTGCTATGCGTTGCAGTGTGGCAAGGCTCAGTACATCTTCCTTTGCTATGGCGTCCAGGATATCCTGGAGTGATAGGTCTTCATTCTTTTTCAGAACTCTTTCAGAGAGGATGGAAGTCTTTCCTTCCTTTATCTTCTCGATGAGTTTCCTTTTGAGTGCTCTGCCCGAAACTTCTGTTTCTATGCAACCAATCTTGCCGCAGTGGCAGATGATGTTGTTGTTGTAGGCAGTCATGTGACCGAATTCGCCAGAATATCCCGACTTGCCGTAATAGAGATTGCCGTCGATGATGATTCCGATTCCGATGCCCCAGCATACGTTCACGAAGATGGCGTCTTTCAGGCCTTTGCACTGTCCCTTAATCAACTCAGCGAAAGCCATGCTCCGGGTATCGTTCTCGATACATACAGGTAGCTGTATGAGTTGAGCCAGCTTGTCGGTCAATGATTCTTTCAGGAAGGTGAACATGTTGTAGGCATTTCCCTGTACAGGATTCACGCGCTCAGCCACGTTCACGCAAACTTGAAGTATTTCTTCTCTTGAAACAGGAAGGTTTTCGATGAACTCATTGATGATTCTGCTTATCTCTTCCAGGTTTTCAGGAGAGTTCTCATATACGTAAGGCACTCTTGTTTTTTCGGTAATCAGATTGCCTGCGAAGTCGCTTGCTGCAAGTGCCAGGCAGTTCATCTCAGGATTGACGCCGATGAAGTAGCCTGCTGTTGGAACGAGGTCGTAAACCATCGGGATGCGTCCCGAAGAATTGTCTTTCTTTCCAATCTCTCTGGCGAGTCCTTCTTTTATCAACTCGTTGAGGGCACTTGTTGTTGTCGGTAAGCTAACTCCGATAGCCTTCGACATCTCTGGGATGGTGGAGGCTCCGTGAGAGATAAACTGCTCCAGGAGCTTGCCCTGAACTGAGGGCTTTTTGTTTATCTTTCTAAGATATTTTATTAAGTCAGCTTTCATAACTAATATTTTTTAGTTGCAAAGATAAAGTTTTTCTGTATAGGTGCAATATTTTTTGCTGTTAATAAAACTTAAATGGTGAAAAATAGTATACTTTTCGTCGTTTTCGGACATCCTGTTTTCTTCTATACCTTATTATATATAGAGAGAGGTTGGATACGTAAGTGCACAAAAGGGGCAATTAAAACTACACTTAATAGCTCTTTTGATATTGGGTAAAGTTACACTGAATCGGTGTCAGATGCGAACAAAGTACAGGTATTTCAGCCATAAGGAGACTTAAAGTATAAAAAATGTTTCTGTTTTAGAAATATTAACGCTATTTTCATTGCTGTATTTGATAAAACTAGTAACTTTGCAAAATAAAATATTTTAGTAACAAACTGAGCGTTAATAAAGAATTTAATAAATGAAAGTTTATATCGCTCCTCGTTATTTTTCGATTTTAACCTATTAATTAAAAGAAGTATGGAATACGATGTAAAGTCTTTAGTGATTGGCTTGGATTTGGGTGGAACCAATTCCGTTTTCGGCATCGTTGATGGGGACGGAGAAATAATAGCTACAACCTCAATCAAGACCCAGACATTCCAACGCGTGGAACAATACGTAGAGGAATCGGTAAAAGCTGTGATGCAGATAGTAGAACAGGTAGGTGGTATGGAGAAAATTCGTGCCTTGGGCATCGGTGCGCCTTGTGGTAACTATTACAAGGGGACCATTGAAAATGCAGCAAATCTGGTATGGGCTAAGGGTATTGTACCGCTGGCTGACATGTTTGCAGAGAAACTGGGCATTCCGGTTGCTATTACCAATGATGCAAATGCGGCTGCTATGGGAGAAATGAAATATGGTGCTGCAGTTGGTATGAAAAATTTCGTAGAACTCACTCTCGGAACAGGCGTAGGATCGGGTATCGTGGCTAACGGGCAGCTGATTTATGGTTGCGACGGTTTCGCCGGTGAGTTGGGACACATGGTAGTGGAGCCTGACGGTAGACCATGCGGCTGTGGCAGAAAGGGCTGCCTGGAGACCTACTGCTCGGCTACAGGCGTGGTCCGTACTACCTTGGCCATGCTCGAAGCATCAACCGTGGCAACTGAGCTGAGAAATATTCCAAGGGAAGAAATTACATCTTATGTGGTTTATAAGGCAGCCATGGCAGGAGATACACTGGCACGGGAAGTGTTCAGACAAACCGGTACAAGAATCGGCAAGGCCTGTGCAGAGATAGCTACCTTTCTGAGCCCGGAGGCTTTTATCTTCTTCGGAGGATTGGCACAGGCTGGCGATCTGCTCTTCCGGCCTATTGAAGAAGCATATAACGAGCATGTGCTCTCATTATATAAAGGTAAGGCTAAGTTCCTGATGAGCGGACTTGATGGTGCCAAGGCGGCCATCCTGGGTGCTGCAGCAATGGCGTCTGAACTCTAATCCGTCATTTTAAAAAAAGAAAACATAACATAACCTATTTATTTAAATACAGATAAAGATATGAGACTCAATCTTAGTTCACAAATCGTACTCAATAAAGTACCTGTAGAGTTCTACAAGCCAAAGACGACTGTAGAATATTCTGAAATCTCCAGAATGGAGAAGATTCATACAGACATCTTTGCCTCTATGGCAGAAGGTGCCAGTCATGTAGCTGACAAAATAGAAGCTGGTATCAAGGCGGCACAGCAGGAAGGCAAATTCTATGTGATGGCGCTGGGTTCCGGTTCTTCTCTCTATTCTGTATACGATGAACTCGTTCGCCGTTACAACGAGAAGACCCTGAGCTTCCGCAATGTTGTTGTATTCAATGCATACGAATATTATCCGCTCCAGAAGGACAGTTCTCTCCGTACCATCAACCAGTTGAAGGATCGTTTCCTCAATCATGTGGATGTGGCTGAGCAGAACATTTTTACACTGGATGGTTTTGTGGCACAGGATGCCGTACAGGACAGTTGCCGTCTTTATGAGCAGCGTATCAAGACCTTTGGCGGTCTCGATGTAGCCCTCCTAGGTGTAGGCCGTTCGGGTAATATTGCTGCCAACGAGCCAGGTTCGGGCATCCAGTCGATGACCCGTATCATCCTCATCGGCAATACCTCTCGCGAAGAGATGGAGAACAGCGAGCAGACCAAGGAAACCATTCCTCCATGTTCGCTCACCATGGGTATCGCTACCTTACTCTCAGCCAAGAGCATCTATCTGACAGCCTGGGGCGAAGAGAAGGCAGAGATTATGCAGAAGGTGGTGGAGAACTCTATAACAGATACCCTGCCGGCATCATTCCTTCAGACTCATCCGAATGCTCATGTTGTCATCGACCTGGGTGCAGCTCACCATCTGACGCGCATCGAGCATCCATGGCTCGTAACTTCATGCCAGTGGAGTGACAAACTGGTGCGTTCGGCACTGGTATGGCTCTGCCAGAAACTCGGTAAGCCTATCCTGAAGTTGACCAATAAGGATTATAATGAAAACGGACTGAGTGAACTTCTGGCTCTCTATGGCTCTGCCTACAATGCCAATATCAAGATTTTCAATGACTTGCAGCATACCATTACCGGATGGCCAGGTGGTAAGCCGAATGCCGATGATACCTATCGCCCGGAGCGTGCAACTCCATTCCCTAAGAAGGTTATCGTATTCTCTCCACACCCAGACGATGATGTTATCTCTATGGGAGGAACCATCCGCCGACTGGTACAGCAGAACCACGATGTGCATGTAGCTTACGAAACATCAGGAAACATTGCTGTGGGTGATGAGGAAGTAACAAGATTCATGCACTTTATCAATGGTTTCAACCAGCTTTTTGCAGACTCAAAAGACAGCATCATCTCTAATAAATATAAGGAAATCAAGACCTTCTTTGCCAAGAAGAAGGAGAGTGACTTCGATACGAGAGATATCCTGACCATCAAGGGACTGATTCGCCGTGGTGAGGCTCGTACCGCTTGTACTTATAATGAAATTCCGCTTGACCATGTCCACTTCCTCGACCTGCCATTCTATGAGAGCGGCAAGATAGAAAAGTTGCCAATGACCGAGAAGGATGTAGAGATAGTGAGAGCTCTGTTGCAGAAGGTGCAGCCGCATCAGATTTATGTAGCCGGCGACCTTGCTGACCCTCACGGAACCCACAAGAAGTGTACTGATGCCGTTCTGGCAGCTATCGACGAAGAGAAGAAAGCGGGTGCAGAATGGTTGAAGGACTGTCGCATCTGGATGTATCGCGGTGCCTGGGCAGAATGGGAGATTGAGAATATCGAAATGTGTGTTCCATTGAGCCCTGAGGAGTTGCGGGCAAAGCGTAACTCTATCCTCAAGCATCAGTCGCAGATGGAGAGTGCTCCTTTCTTGGGTAATGATGAGCGCCTGTTCTGGCAGAGAGCCGAAGACCGTAACCGTGCTACTGCATCGCTCTACGACCAGTTGGGTCTGGCATGCTATGAGGCCATGGAGGCTTTCGTGGAGTACAAACCATTGTAATACCTTATTAATATATTTAAATCATGGCAAAGTTCAATCGTTTATTAGGCTCGTTTGTAGCCTGTGCGGCGATGCTGGGTGGTATCTCTACTCCGGCATCTGCTGCCGATATTAATATTATCCCGATACCGGTGAAGACTCAGGTACAGAAAGGGGAGTTCGTATTGCCACAGAAGGTGGTAATCGCTTACCAGACGGCTGAAGGCAGAAATATCGCCCAGTACATGGCAGACAAACTGAAGGCTTCTACAGGTTATGAGGTAACGGTAGGTGGAAAGAAGGGGAATATCTCTATACAGATTTCTCCTTCGCTGAAAATTGCCGAGGAAGGTTATCGCCTTACCGTAACCGCCAAGGGGGTTGTT